>Ga0164304_10000040_pt1 | contig 31592 bp, 21 predicted proteins | sample Whisoiple_217_MG_FD_110216 | JGI IMG/M metagenome (GOLD analysis project Ga0164304, IMG submission 110216) | Soil microbial communities amended with pyrogenic organic matter from upstate New York, USA - Whitman soil sample_217_MG | ecosystem: Environmental > Terrestrial > Soil > Agricultural...
CAAACTATATAAAAAATGTTAAAACCAATATAGATGAAGATGAAATAGAAAAAATGTTAGCAGATATTGATGAAGAAGATAATGTAAAGTATCTAAATGAACTAGATGAACTAGATAAGAAAATTAATACATTACAAGTAAACGACTGTGATATTGATGATTTAGATGATTTAGAATAAGACAATGATAGAGGTAATTAAATAATGTACTAAATTTATTGTATACAAAAAATATTTTTTTATTTTTGATATTATAAATTTTATCTAAGATTTTAAATTTATGTTTTAAAATATTTTATCATTTTCTTCCACATATGTAAATGGATCAGGTAATCTTTTGATACCAACATTCATAGTTTCCATTTCTTGTATGAATAATTTGCTTGACCAAGATGTCGGGTAACCGGCTATCTCTGCCATATCTTTGCAATAATTGCATTTATATATATTTTTTTCAACGTTAACGATAGCGGATTTACCGCATCGGCAAACATACTCAGTAAAGCCATCTGAGTGGTTAAAGAACTTCTCAGCTAGGAATCTGGCGCTTCCATGACTGATAATTGTGTCTCTTTCCATTTCACCGATACGTAATCCACCACCTGCTGATTTTCCATCAACTGGTTCAGTAATACCATACTACGCCTAGCATTTCCTCTAGGTTTCATTGTATTCATAATTTCTCGTTTATTACTAATTTGATTTACATCAGCGCAATAGCAATAAACAGTACGTTATGACACCATCACTGGTGGGCTTAGGCCGTATCTTACAAGAGTAAATACTCCAGCACTACCATTCGGCCGTTTGACCTTATCCATGCCTTTTATTAAAAGGTTTAGGGTTTGGCTCCGGATTGTCTCTTAGACATAGATTGTTACTATACCAATAAGTTTTCCCTATTGCCAGGATCACCTTTCGATGATTCCCTTAGTACTATGCCCTTGTACTTTTTATGAAAAAGTACCCAAAAACTTAGTTATACTTTTTATGAAAAAGTACCCAAAAACTTAGTTATACTTTTTATGAAAAAGTACCCAAAAACTTAGTTATACTTTTTATGAAAAAGTACCCAAAAGTTTAGTTATATTTAAAAACTTAGTTGTATTTAAAAGCTTAGTTGTGTTTAAAAGCTTAGTTATACTTTTTATGAAAAAGTACCCAAAAGCTTATTTGTACGTTTGGTAAGATGTAAAATGTTTTGGTCGGATTTTATTTTAAATTTTGTATATCGTAATATATTACTTAATGTTTATAAACATTAAATTTTGCCGTAGCTAGGATGATCAATTATTTTGTGTCTGATCGGATTGTGATTGTTCATTTAATTTCCAACGATACCCATCATATGAAGATTGTTTACCGTATAGACAATTTTTTACAATTCTTGCACTAATTTTATTATCTCGAGATGCCTCTGGAATTGAGTTATAAATAGTCTTAACTCCTTTATTATCAATTCTAATAACAGATTTGCCCTTTTTATACTTAGGTTTTGTCGCATCCCTTTTTTTTACAGGTTTGGTTGTGTATTCTAAGTTGGATGCCCTATTGTTGAGTTTATTTCCATCTTTATGACTTATGAAATTTAAACTTGCATCAGTTTGAACAATAAAGTTCTCTGCAACAAGTTTGTGAATAAACTCTCTAGTACATTTATTATTAATAAACATCGTGATGAATAGATATGTATCATCTCTACCAGGAGTTATCATACCAAATGTCTTTGATAATCTAACTCGGCCAAAATTTGATATTTCATATCCATCACAGAAGTGATTTCTAATAATGGGCTTCCAGATTTCATCTCTATAAACTTTATATGTTACATTCATTCCCAGCTCTTCTGGAAATGTTAGTTGCATTAGCTCATGAATAAAGTAATTGGTTACTTTACGTTTACCAGTTGCATTTCCATTTGCTAATGTAACTCGGTATAACCCATCAAACATTTCCCATTCAATTATTCTATTTTTCCAATCCCTTATCTTTCCGGTATTAGAAATTTGATAATTAAATAGAAGTTTATGATTGATAGGTTTCCAAAGCATTATTGTATATAAATAATTCAATTTTTATAATAGTATTTTAAAATATATCCAAAATACTATATTCTATATTCTATATTCTATATTCTATATTCTATATGTCTTAACGACTGTGTTTTATATTCTATATGTCTTAATGACGATATTTGTTCTTTTTTTTAAGAACAAATTTTATTGTTGGAATCGAGATATTCCCGGAGTTTGGTAGTGTTGCCGGTTGCGCTCCGACTAGCAGAAGTTTTATCTTCCACTGTACCAATGTAGTTCGGTACGTTAATGCGTCACTTGGACCTGATGAGATACTGTATTGAGTATCTTGTGTAAATTTTTGTAATCTTTGATAATATGTTGGGCCGATAAATATCTCTGCATCTATGTATTCGCCAGTAATACCATTGTACAGACGTCTATAACCATATCTATCAAGCCCTAGATCTTCTAATTCAGAAGCAATTGATTCAATATCTATCTTTTTAAAAATAGTAGCGTCGACGCTTACTCCTTTTGCAGTGCAAAGCGTGCTCATCATACTTTCTAATAGTTGACCAATTGTCATTCTACTAGGTATAGCATGTGGATTTATAATAATGCTGGGGCGTATTCCGTCTTCCGTGCTAGGCATATCCGAATCTCGCAAACTTAATGCTACGGTGGACTTCTGGCCGGCTCTACTTGAATTTGAGGTCCAGCAAGGTGGCGCTAAGAAATTTTCTCTATTGTAGAATATATGCTGATGTGTATCTGGTACTTCAAGACAATATACCATACCTTTATAATGAACATATTCTTCTATTTGAGCATTTTGTTTCTTAACATTACTATGATTTATCTGAGGTTCAAGACAGCGTTTTATAATACCAATTGCATAATTATCACCATTAGCTTTAATAATTCTTTCTTTACCGTTTTCAATTATAATATTAGTAGTTGCTTTTTTACCAATTCTTATATTACTACAATAACCAGCATGTAATGCTAATTTAGAAATATCATCTGCAAGACCTTTACTTGAAGTACAATATTGAGTTGTTGTTTCACTAATATACCCATCACCTTCAATTAATGAATCTAACAAAATCCTAGATTGTCGCTGAGACAGTTTCCAAACATAACTAGGTAGTCTTTTATTTAATGCACCAACATTAAACTTAGATAATTCATGATGAAGAGCTTTATATTTACTACCACTAATACGTGTGCGAGTAGCATTCATAGTATAATCAACATCTAGTTCTGTTAATAATTCTTCATGAAAATCACGCTTACGTTGTTTACTTGCATGTAGCTGTATTGTAGATACATCAGAAGATCCATCCGCTATATAAATTCCAAGTAATTTAAGCCATTTATCCATAGGATAACTAGTTATATTCCCATTGATATCTTTTGCATGATATTCTAATATATCGGGCATATCATTATTAGCCCATTTTTTAAACCTAACTCGTTTACCAATTACTTTATCAGTAGTAAGCAATTCAAAATTATTATGATTACGTTTTTTAATATATAATTTATGATTTTTAGTAACAAACATATCTAATTGCTGAGTTTTTAATTTATACATATCACCATCATATTCATATTTAGATAATCCAGATGGATAAACATAATCAATATTACCATCTTTTGTTAAAGTAGCAACTTTATGTTTATTAATATCAAGACTTTGAATCTCTAACCAGCCGATATCGGTAAGTACTTGAGAAGTCCCGGTTATACTAAATTTATCCCCGTTCTCAGTATTTCTGATTTTTCTAAGAACAACCTTACAAAATCGTTCGTCATCTTCGTTACGGTCAATAATTACATCATGTACATAAGCTGGTTCTTCTTCTTTATAAATTACAGAATGATCTGTATATTGAAATGTATTATCGACATTTTTGTTTAATTTCATGACTTTGCCAATAATAGCATCATTTTTGTAAACAATTGTGCCGGGTTTTATAATACCATTTTCTAATTTATCATAACATGCCGCTTTAATATCAGTTGTATTTGTAATATCCGGATTAGCAAATTCCTCACGTTGTTCAATCTCGGTTTTATAAAACGTCATTTTTGACCCATTAAAAAGACCGCGATCAATAGCGCCTTTACTCATAATAATAGAATCTTCTATATTATATCCTGTATTACACATAATAGCAACAATGCAATTTGATCCGTTTGGATATATATATTTGTTTGCGACCGTTCTTACAATCGGCACTTCACAATTATATTGGACAAATGTATCCTTGTCGGCACGGAAAGGCCAATTTTTTGCAAACAGGCCACATGTTTGTTTAGATTGTGACGTCTGATACACAATTCTTTGTGCTTGATTATGATCTGCATATGGACTAGTTAATGCAGTAATACCAAACATAGATTGCGGTATGTCACAATGGGTATATTCATTTAGTATATTATTTCTATTATTTGATAATGTCTCGAAATCAGGCGAAACATACATGTTTTCCTGTTCTTCGGCAGATATAAATTCAATAATATTTTCTTTTAATAAATCATCAATAGTAATATTTTTAGCATATAACTTATCTATATGATCTTGAGTAATGGCTAAGCATTGGAAGAAATCTTTCTGTTTAGATTTTGATTTATTAGACTTGTCTGGCTTACCAGACTTGTCTAGCTTACTAGACTTATCTACTTTGCTAGACTTGTCTACTTTGCTGGACTTGTCTGATTTGCTGGGATTATCTATATTTAAATCTTTGGTAGAGCTAAAACTTTTAGCACTGCCTAATGGATACTTTAAAGTATTATCATCTTTGAATAATTCTTTATCGCGATGATTGTTGTATACAATAAGTAATGGTCGCAATACTCTACCAACATCTGTCCAGAAATATACCTCGTCTTGTGTATTATCCCATACTATTGTGATCTCGGGGGAGATCTCTAGTCTGCGGCGTAGTTTACGATATTTATCAGTTATGTATAACGCATTTTTGCATAATCCAATCCAATCTCCATTTACATATACATTACATAATTTTTTAGATTGTATGTCGCTATAATCAACTTTATCAAGTGGATAAATCTCATCATCATCTAATAAGATCTGTTTTATTACCTCACTTCTTGAAGCATTAGTAACAAACGCAAATATAGCCAATTGTTTATTTATACCAACTTTTTCACCTTCTGGTGAGTGAATTAAACATATATATCCAAGAAATGACATATGCACTCGCCGCATCTCATTAGCACGTTCTGATTGTTTTGCGCTATCGGATGATGTAGCCGTTACTTGACGTAAAGTGCTATAGACATTTAATTGATTTTTGCGATTTAATAACTGTGATGATAATCTATTTGTTCTTAATCTATTATTAATAGTAACTTGCGATTTATTTCCCGCCGTTATACTTTGGGTAATAGATCGTTCAAAGTCAGCACCATGTACGCTAGATTTTATAGCAGATGCTAAGTCAATCTGAGTAAATGATAAAGCTTTTAAATCTTTAGTTAACTTTTTACGTATATGTTGGATAATTGACGCATTGAAATTTGTTTTAAATGATTTTGCATAAGATGTACCAGCAGCATGAATACGCTTACTGTTATAAGAGTCACGATCAGTTGGCTCCATTGCTCCAAGATTTACTAAGAACATCTTTCTAATTATTACACACAAGAACCGCAATTTTTTACTTCTACTAGCAGGAGTGCTGCCCATGTGCTGTAAGAAATGTGTGTCAAAATTTTCCAGAATAAAGTTAGTAACTTTCTGATAATTATCAGGATTTTTATCTAAGTCTAAATAATCAAACGAAGGAGATCTTATCTCTTCTGCCAGATATTGTAATGTATCATGCTGAGTATAAATATATCTACCTTTATCTAATCCTGAATATTTTACTTTAAATGCATCCATTATAAATTTAGTCATATTTTTAGATAATGTGGTATTTTCTTCTAATAAAATATTATTAAAGATTTCGCGATCACTTGGCCAGCCAAGCATTCTAAATACTAAATAAAATGGTATCTTATATCCTTTAAGTTTTTCACGACTTATTTCGATTGTTATTTGACCATCATTTAACCACCTTACGATAAATTGATCTGAATTAAGATAATAATCTCCAGGCTTTGAAATAAATTCAGCCCGCATTATTTCTTTTTTATATCCTTCATTTTTAAAGATTCGAACTTTATTAAACAGAATATTTTCTACACAGTCAATAACCCATTCAACGCCTCTTACAATAAAGTAACCACCAGGATCATTAGGATCCTCATGTAACTGAGTTAGAGTTTCTTTAGAAAGATTATATGTATTACACCATTTACTTCCTACCATAATTGGAAGATTACATATTTTAAAATCTTTAACAGTTTCTTCTTTAACTGATGTGAATCCATTTTTGAAGACTGCGGTTACTTTTATATTAACATCAACCAATAGTGTTGATTTATATGTTTTCTCTTTTTTTAGAGCCATATTTGGAAAGAGTATTTCATCTTTACCAGAATTATAGTTTAACATAGTAGGTTTACGAACAGATACATTTGAAAAATTTACGACTACAATTAAGTGATCAATATTTTTTTCTTCTTCTGTATTGCGTTTTATATCATATAATGTCATATTAATTTCGAATACACTAGTTACAATTTGCGATATACCAATATCTAATAGTTCATTAAAAGATGATATATGATGATTTACTAATCCTTTTTCATCAAGTAATGCATCTCCAACTAAAAATAGGTCATCTTGCAAGATTTCGTAACTTTTGTTGCGGGGTATATATTCCTTGGACATTTCCAGAAAATATACACCCTGTATTACTATGTAAGTATATTATATTTAAAATAAAAATCATTTTTATAACTAATAATATATAATATATTATGCATTATTAAATCTAGAAATTCTACTAGCATGAATATTAGCATGATCATTATTACTAGACCTAGAATTGTTTGTTGTATGTGTTATATTAATAGGTCTAGCTATACTAAAACTTGGCATAAGTGTTGTATATCTGCTAATAGACCTAGTTGTATTAGCAGTAGGACTGATAACTGGACTAATAGTAGAATTACGGACATTTCTATTACTAGATATAATATTGTTCCGCCTAACTCCATAATTAAATATGCCACTACTTCTTCTATTAATTGTGTTAGGTATACTACTAGGTGCGCCATTTCTCCTATTAAGTGAATTATTAGGAGTGATATTATTAGTACTATTTCTTCTATTAAGTGCATTATTAAGTGCATTATTAGGGGTAATATCATTTGTAGATCTATTAAATCTATTAGTATTGCTTCTTGTATTTCTGTTATATCTACTTGTATCTGCTGCTATAGAATTATTTGTATTAGATATATCTTGATATTGTATAGATGAATCTGAATCCGAATTTGAATTATTTTGGCTATGTGATTCCGTATTACGTGTAGATTGTACTATTGTAGCATGTGCATTATTCCTTTCATCATTAACTAATTCTATCTGAACATTATCTGTATCATCATACTCAATTTCATCCTCCATATAAATACTATCTACATCATCTGGAACATCATCTTGAATATTATTTTGGGTATTATTTTGGTCATTATTTTGGTCATTATTCTCTTCAACACGAGAACTAATAGAATGATCCGGAATATTAGAATTATTATCCTGCTCATTATCTAAGTTATTATCTTGTTCATTATCCTGTTCATATATTATATCGTTAGATATATTCCTACCACTATAACTGGTAATATTTTCTCTAATCCTATTATTTCTCATAAAATTACTTAAATTAGTACTAGTATTATTTACATTGCGTGTATTTACATTGGAACTATTTACATTGCGTATATTTACAGTACTAGTGCTAGCAATAGTATTTTGTGGATAGTATCTTACAAGATCTGTTAACGGCATCATTGGTCTTAATATATTTGCGGCTGATATAACACTAGACAAGTTGCTAGACAAGCTACTAGATAAACTATCTATAATATTTCTTGTATTTCTAGGTGGTATGACAACATCTTCTTCATCGCTGAACATATTAGCATATAACTCTGATATATTTGGCTCCGGCATATTAGAAATAGTTTCTATTTTACTTATACTAATATCATCTGATATAACGTCTTCATCTAGTGTGAATAAATCCGCATTACGTAAAAACATTATTGATATCGATGTATCATTTACTGGTATGTTTTGTCGCCGAAGTTCTGGATCTATCATTTTAGCTTTCTTAAATAAGTTATATTCTTCTAACTGTTCTAAGTTTTGTATAAAAATGGGTATTCTACATTCAGGGCAAGTTGTGTTTTTTTGTAACCAATGTGTTATGCATTTATTATGATATAAATGGCAGCATGGTAAAAAATCCATGAATTTCATATATGAATAACATAAACAAATAGAACATTTAACTGAAGTATCTTCGATCTTTTTTACGTTTATTAATTCTTTACTACTTGATTCTTTTATATTCATTATTGACAACGGGTGTTTTCTTTTTCGTCCTTTCATTAATATATGCTTATTTAATATATGTATAATGTATGTACAATGTATGTATGTGCCTTATATTTATAATTTGAATATATTTTAAGATATAAATAAAAAAAACAAATAATTAATAGACCACTTTAGTATCAAAAATGTAATTATTCAAACTCATCTAACTTAGTCAAAATATTAGAAACTCCTAATTGAATATTATTCAAATTTTTATTTAAATCTTCTAAACTATTATTTTTCGAAGTATCACTAAGTTTTATAAGAGTATCTATTTTTCCATTCATTATTTTTATATTTTCAATAAAATCATCTAATTTATCTAATTTGTCTAATTTGTCTAACTTATCCAACTTATCGAACTTGTCTAGTCCACTTATTTTATAATCATTACTAACGCCAATCATAAGGGGTAGAGGTTGTACTTCTACGTAATTGCTAGGTTCTAGTTGTATATCATTACTCGTAGGCATATGGGTGAATATAGATGTATTATTACAATAAAAGGTTATATTTAATTCATTATTAAACACAAAATGCAATATTAATGAATTAAATATAATTTTATGATAAAATATAATTTCGTACATTTTTATAATTTTTACAGTACGCGGCGGTAGATTGCAAAATATTACTTCATAATGTTAGATAAGAATACCGAGATTATGTTTAACTTTGCAGAAAATATTGTAATGAGGTACTTAGTATACTTGTATAATACAGAACCAGATAAGCTATTTATAGCTAATAATTTAGACGATGTGCAAAGTGGAGAATCGATGATATTCCCAATTAACGATGGGGATCTCAATATTGTGGAGCTAAGTTTAAAAATTGTTCCACATGATTATAAACATAATATTCCTGATAAATTTATGAAATATAAGAATTTTGAAAAGATCATGGCATTTGTGTGTAGATCTGTCATTGATGTATATACATCAATATGTGGAGCAAATATTAGAAAAGAGGCCTATCCTCTTATTCAAAAAGAATCGTTGCATATAGATATGGATGATTCTAACTTAATATTTCATCCTGTATATATGTATGGGGTAAAACGAGATATAATGAAATGTGAAGATGCTATTAAATATATAGATAATTTATTACAAGATACTAATGTTAACTTAATTACCGAAGATGTTAATAATCTTTTATTAAATAAAGAAAGAACGCAAGAATTTTTAAGTAAATGCCAATATGATAAAACAGTAGCTGATAGTAAAGAAAAGGAAATGGAAGAACTTTTAAAAAGTCATATGAAAATAGGATTAGTATATAATGAAATTAGCAAAGATATATTATATGGAATGGATGCAAAACTAATGGAAAAGTATAAAAAATCTAAAAATTCTATTAAATGTAAAAAATGTCATAACAATGATCCTAAATGTAGTTGTGGATATTTTTACTTAAAAAAAATTCCAGTTATGGAATTTTAAAATAGTTAATATTAAATTATATTAAATTATATTAAATCATTATAAAGAGTAAAACTCTTTTTTATATAATTCCATAACAAATAACATGGCAGATGTTGTAAAGGAAGACGCATTAAATAAGTTTTTAGTAAAATTATGCTCTATTTTGATAGATATGAGTAATAAAAATACCAAATCAATTATTGAAGTACTTAATTTAATAGATTCTTATAATAAAAAAGTACGAAAAAATACAGATGTCACACCTGATATAAATTGGATAAATAACGTAGATAAATTGGATAGAACAAATGAAGTAAATATTTTAGATAACTTAGATAAAATAATCAACACAATAAGCGATAATACAAAAAATCTAGATAAATTATATAATCCAACTAATAGCAGTGGTAAATTTTATTTAGATGAATTACATAAATTAATTAATGTAAATGATATAGATTTAAGTAATATACAATCTTCTGATCTAGCTAGTATAAATTATACAAATTTAATTAATGATAATAATGCTAATCTATCTAATTTAGGATACTCTAATATTGTTAACACAGATAATACAAATACCATAAATGGTACAAATATTGCAAATTTAAGTAGTTTACAGCACTCTGATTTAGATAAAATATTATCTAGTTATGATAATCAATATAATATTGCTAATGATAATAGTCAAAATGATGTGGATCAAATAAGTATTTTAAATAACTATGAAAAAAATAATGATTATGATATTATTATGCAACGTCGAATTGATTTCCACTTACAAAAAAATAAAAATTTATCTCAGCCAGATGAAGATATAACTTTACCTAATTCTGATAGTATGATGGAAAATAATGTAGATTCTACCAATAATATTGATCAATGTAGTAAATCTACAGAGGAAGTTAGAATACCTACTATAACACCTCTTAGTAGATTAAATGATAAAGAAGTAGAAGAATTAGAAAAAAGTATACTTAATCAAGCTATATATAATATTAATGAGATTTTACAGATTGATAAATCTGATCCTTCGTATAAAACAAATGTTCTTGCCGAAGCCGATAGATTATTGAATGTATGGATGGAAACCAATAAAAAATATAAGTAAATTTATTAAAAAATATTTAATATTATTTTATAATTTTTTATCTTAAATTTATTCTTCTTCTTCCTCCTCTTCTTCTTCTTCTAATTCATCTTTTTCTTCTTCTTCCTCTTCAGGTTTAGAAGATGATTTAGTTGTAGTTTTAGATTTTTTAGTAGATTTGTTAGATGTTTTTTTATCTGATTTATCTGATTTATTATCTGCCGCCAATTCCTTATTATATTTTATAATAGATTTTTTTGCCTTTTTAACAATGTTAATATTTATCGTATCATCGGTTTTAAATTTGAAAATTGCCAACTCTTTATATAATTCATCTTCAGAATAATTCGAAAGTTTAAATTTAGGTCTACTATTATTAAGTTCTAGTAATACTGTAATATCTCCGTGTTTATTAATATACTTTTTATAATCTTCTGGAGTTAGATCTTCAGAAGTGATAAATTCATCTATTTTTGATTTAAAAATTTCAATAATTTTATCATCAGATGCATCTTCGCCTAACGAGAGTAATTCTGTTTTAAAATCATCACAATTTATATATCTTTCTAATTTAGTAGATAACCCCATAAATCTAGGCTTACTAGTTACGGTTTTACTCTTTTTCTTATCATTATTTTCTGCCACATTTTTGTATCCATTTTCTTCTAATAATTCTATTAATTTTGGTTTAGCATATTTTGAATAATTTCTAAGCTTGCTTTCTTTGCATAGCTCATGCAATTTAGGCTTAGTCATACTAGAAAGATCCATTTCTTTACTCATTATGTACTCTAATAAACTACTGTTTAAGACGTTATTTTCCTTAAAAAAAATCATTTTTTTCCAAAATAATTTGGCATATAATATAACTTTTCTTGTTATTTTAATAAGATATTAGTTATTATTTAAAAAAATAATAATAAAAAGTTGTATAAAAAGATTATATTGTATAGTATAAATGTTTGCATCATTATTGCATAATAATTATGCAAGTTTTTTAAAAAAAGATGCCGCAATTGAAATAAATAAAGATCGCAAAATATATAAGGAAATTACAAAAAATATATTATCATTTGTAACAGAAGAAAATACTGTAATAAGTAATATAGATTTATTATTAGGAAATAATTTAGTAGAAAATTTAAATGTATATGCCGATAATGATAAAATCATAGAAGATCTAACAAAAAATATTATGCAAAATTTATGTAATAAATTTGGCGAAGAATTTTTACTAAAGATAATAGAATGGGATTTTAACTACTCGGTAGAATATAATCTACGAAACGTATGTAATATAAAAAATATATATAATAAGCTATATACAAAATCAGATATAGATCTTTTTGAGAAAGTTAAAAAATATAGTATAATAAAAAATATTCTATTAGATGAAACTAATAAAAATTCTTTATGTAAAATGCATATATACCCGCCTATATTAGAATTAATTAAATTGTATAAAGATCTGTATAACCCCAGTAAAGCCGCTAAATGGGAAGAACTATTAGAAATAATTTTAAAGATAGAGTCTATTTATGAGTTAAAACATATGCTAAAATCTGACGACAAAAATTTACAGAGTAAAAAAATAAATACTGCTATCGCACACAAAGATAAAGATAATAAAAATAAAGATAAAGATAAAGATAGCAAAAGTAATAAAGTAAAGAAATCATCATATCTAAATAATATAGTAACATCTGATATTATACTTAATTTTATACTTAATGGTGATTACATTTTTGTTGGCAAATCAGCATATTTTCTAGAACATATTATAAATAAATCCCAAAAAGAAGATATGCCAATATTAGAAATTATATCAAAGAATGATATTCAGATAGATATAAGATTACTTAGAACATATTTTGAAAAATTTATAAAAGATGAAATAATTTATAAAGAACAAAGTATAAATGTCCCGGAAGAGATAATGTTAAAAAAATACTCTATTTATACACTAAATAATTCAAATAATTATACGCACATAATGAACATATATAATAATATGACGTATGAATTAATAAATTATAATAAGGTACCGCTATCTTATAAAAAATATAAAATAGATAATGTTATTAAGGTAGCAGATCCAATAGTACAACTAAGATTTATATATATAGATTTATGGAATAAGATGATAAATGATAAAAAAGTTAATATAGATAAATATTTATCTATAGTAGACTATTATAAAGAGAAGGTAGATATCAAAACATTAAAAACAAATTATGACGGCCATTACGTAGATAACTCAGTTTATAGAAAAAAATTAAATATCTTGAATCCAAATAAAAATAAATATAGTTATTATTGTAATAGTTTCTAATAATCGTTGAAAAAAATATACAAAAAAATATCAGGTTTATACTTTATCAATATGATATAAAATCTATATTTTGTTGCATTTTATTATGATTTATGGTTTTTACTTTTATATTTTTTACTTTTATGATTTTTTACTTTTTATAATTTCTAAATTTATGATATTAAACATTAATTAAAATCCTCTTCTTCACTTTCTTCTTCGCTATCACTCTTTGTATTTGTTGGAGATAACACATTTTCTGTAATTTCCGGACTTACTATTAAGTTATTAGACTCTTCTTTAATCTTTATATTTTTTAATAATTTGACTTTTGTTGCATCAGGTTTAATAATCTCTTTGTAAATTAATGATGCTTTATATTTCTCTAATACATCTTTTTTCTTAGATTTTGCTTTAATATCTGATGAAAACTTTTCGAACAATTCATTAATTGCGCTATCTGATACAATTTTATTAATGTTAGTTTTTGCTTGATCTATCACTTCTTGAGAAAATTCACTTCCAGGTTCTTGAATAGATGTTTTATACTCCTTTTTAAAGAACTCCATAATATTCATACTTTTTGCCTTTGTATCAGTAGATGATACATTTTTTACTGTTTTTGTGTTAGATGTTGCCATATTTATAGATCCATTAAAATCTACTTTGCAATGTAAATCAAACAATTTTTCGCGCATTAAGTTTTGATTTTCTATAACCAAGTCTAATTTATCAACTTTTGACATAATTTCATTTAGTAAATTTAGTATCTTTTTATCATCAGTTGCAGACTTAGTAGTTTTAGAAGACATGTTTTATTATGCTACTAGATCGTTATTATAGTATAAAAAAATCAATTTTAACATGAAATAATATAGCCGATTTTATAAATTTATGTAAAATGGAAATTTCATATCATTTTTTTATATCATAAATTATACCATTTTTTATATCATAAATTATACCATTTTTTATATCATAAATTATACCATTTTTTATATCATAAATTATAGAATATAATTATAAAAATATATAATATAATGATTAGTCATAATGAATTACATGGAATATATATAGCAATTGTAGTATTACTAACTTTATCTATAATATATAACTATATAGTATTTAATGACGTAAAAATACCGGAAAATAAAGATAAATTAAACCACATGCACAATGCAAATAATTCAACATATACTAATCATGAAAATCATTCTCCACGCCCGTCTAATACAAATTTACACGAAAGTGATGATGCAAAATATCTAGATTTTATAGATATAGATCTACAAAAAAAATATAAAGAGAATGCTAGATATATAAATCCAACACAGTCTGGAATTATTAAAGGTATATTATTTGGTACATTAATTGGAGGTGGTTTTACTATTGGTATCAGAAAGGGAGCTATTTATTCGTTAATATCTCCTATTATCATTTATTTAGGATTTACTTAAAGTTTACTAGATTTTATAGGATAAGTAATAAAGCAAATTAAATACAGAATAAAAGCCCGGATAATAACAATATAAGAGCCTGATAAAATATGTTAATTATCGTGATTTATTCAACTTAAACATATTACAGATTTTGTATATTTTTTTATCTACCGATCTGAAAAATCTATAATACCATTTAATTTGCTTTTCCTGGTTATTAATATTATCAATATTGGCATCATTTAATAAATCTAATAAGTTATTAGAAGACCGTGCATTTATATTTTCTAATTTCTTCATCTTATTAATTATTAATTTTGCAACTTTTACTCCAGCTTCGGCGGCAGATTCCATATTATAAAGATTCATATTAGTACGAGTATAAGACGTGGCATGGTATAAATTAAGTATATAATTATCATTATAATATGGTCTTATATTTAGTGTATTAATATTATTACTATATTTAGGCTCATATTCTTGAATAGTACCTTTTATAGTATCTAGCTCAAACGTATCATCTCCGAAAATATCTACTTTTGGTATTTTAAGATAAATTTTCAGGGTATCTTGATACCGCATTAATTGTTGTAGACATTCTTCCGCTAATTCATATTTATTGCACTTTAATGCAGTTTTTTTATTTATTCCAGGTTTATCCCATACTCCTATACAACATGATATAGTAATCTTTCCAATTGTATCGGAGATTTTGTCATCAGTTCTGATCATCAAAAACCATTCGCTATCTGGCAATACTAATATAGAAGGGTGTGGTAATTTTATATAGCCTGATGATTGTGGTAAATAATATGTTATTTGTCTTTGTTCTTGATAACTATTATTGTATAAAGTTTCATATTCTAATAGTTGCTTTTGAATTGACGCGTAGTTTTCATTAGCATATTCACTAACCATTTTTTGCATTCCATATGTTTCTAATTTACTTACGGTGGTATATATTTCATAACTTGGATATAGATTCTTTAAGTTTTTCATATCCATCGCATTAATAAATATGTCGGCATTATATTTTTTTTCTACTCCATTTACGTCAACTATTGATATAGTTGATATAGTTGATAAACCAGTTATTCTATGAATATTTGTTACCTCGCTACATAATAAAAAATTTACATTTTTTGTTTCTAAATATTTACGCCAAGGATCAAATAATACATCTGACATAGATCCGTCAAATGTATAAAATTTATCAGAAGCGTCTAATTTACTATCGGTCTTTTGTTTACGCATCATCTCAAATACAGTGTACACACTTAATTTACTATAATCCATACTTAAATATACGCCTAGTGATTCACATATCCACAAAGTTATTTCCGGAGAAATATTTTTAATATAATCTTTCCATAATATCTTGTCATACTGATATAAATGTTCTTTAGATAAACAGTTTGCATAAAAATATATGTATAGTAATTTTCTAATATCTCTTTTTGGTATACGTTTATTTGATAAACTTAACCTAATTAAAATGTTCTTAAAATTTCCTGTAACAAATGCATTGCCATACTCAACATGTTTATTATTGCCTCTACTATTGAATATATCTAAATATACATTTAATGGTTTTAAACGTGTTATAACTTTGTTAAAATCATCATCTACTATTTCGTCTAATATATCTAAAAAATACTTATAATTACTTGATATGGCTCGCCAACATACTGCTGTATGCAGATTATTACTTTTTGTTTTCTTTTCCGATGCTTGCCCACCAAGGTAATTATTACGTTCTACTACAAGTATCTCAAAATTATTATTCTTAGAAAGTTCATGTGCAGCTGATAAACCTCCTATACCACCTCCTAATATTATTACTTTAGTTTTATCCATAATAAAAACCTAATATATATATAATATTAAATTTTTGTTTAAAAGAATAAATTCGTTTGATATTTTTATAGAGCAAAATACTATTATATTTTATCCAAAATATTAATAATTAAATGCCTGCAAAAATTCTCCAAACTTCGCGAAGCTTCGCGAGAATTCGCAAAATAGTTTAATATTATGCATAAATATAAACTTGCATAAAATATATCTTTTCTAATTTATTTATAAGTATTTCTAAACCTACAAAATAATTTATCATGGACATATTGTTAAAAAATCATATCATACATAAGAATATTATAAATATTCCTATACTAGGCAATAATAATGTAAATTGCACTAGTCTAAATAATACAAAATCTATATATTCTATTATAGATGAATCTCATGTAGATGATACGAATTTTAATAAAAATAATAATAAAAATAATTTTATTTATAATAATATAAACTGTACTGACGTAAATAGTATAAAATATACAATTTATAATAAAATTTATCCTCTGGATATTGTTCATCCAATAACTATGGATATAGGTAATAAACGGATAAAACTCGGCAGCGGTTCATTTGCAGATGTATATAAAATATACTTAGAGATCAATAATGATATAAAAGAAGCTGCAATAAAGATACCTAATAACAGTGTTTCAAAAAAAAGAGCAATAAAATATTCTCAAAGAGAAGTTGATATATTAAATAGGTTTGAAAAATCTGAATATTTACTAAAATTGTTAGAATACCGTGTTGATAATGATAATAACTATATAGTCATAGAGTTATTAGGAAATGAGGTAAACGATTTATTAGACCATTATAACCAGCGCAATGAATTAATGCCTATTACTAATGTAAAACATATAATTAGGCAAATATTACATGGATTAAATGAACTTAGAACATATAATATATTACATCTAGATCTTAAATTAGAAAATATACTTTTTACGGAAAAACTACACAGAATTTTTAAATGGGGATTCGGCAAATTTAAACTAAATGTAATGGAAAAAGTTATAACATCAAATATATTATATTCAGATAATTCCGATAATTTCGATAATTCCGATAACTTAGACAACTTAGACAACCTAGATAATTCTGATAACATAGACAATTCATATAAGTCAGATAAGTCAGATTTATACAAAGATAAATATGAGAGACGTAAATATATATCTTCAAATATAAGACGTATAATACAACATAATATTAAAAATCAGTATAATGTTTTACGTGAATTAGTGGTTAATAAAATGAATATAAAAATTAGTGATTTTGGAAATGCATATTCCAATGAGATGAGATTAGATAAAAATAGTACATTATATCGCCAAAGACCTACTAGATCATACATTGCGCCAGAAATATTATTAGGTATAGAACCTTGGGTAGAATCAGATATGTGGTCATTAGGTTGCATGCTATATGAATTACTTACAGGTGAAGTTTTGTTTTATCCTGAAAAAGATAATAACATGGGTATTAATAGCTGCCATTTACTTAGAATAATTAGTATTTTTGGCAAGATCCCACCATCTTTAATAGATAAAGGTAGCAAAAAATATAGATATTTTATAGATTATGAGCATAAATTTAATTACCTTCTTAAACATACTAAACTAGATCCAAAAAATAAACTATCTTATATTTTATATAATAATGGTATAGATGTTAATAAAAATAATGGATTATTAGAGTTACTTATAGATATTTTAGAGATTGATCCGGCTAAAAGAATCACGCCCATTGAATGTTTAAATAATATTTGGCTATCTGGCGGGAATCAAAGTAGCAATGTAGAGCGGGTTAAGGACCCCACAGTAGCCTAAATCACGCTAGTTTAGTTTTCGCCAGTTATACAATATTTTTAAATAAGCTTTGTTTATGAAATTGTTTTTTTATTCTATCGCGATTGTAATTCTTTACTAATTCTAGCCAATCAAGTAATTGCTTATACTTATTTTCATCGCTAAATGAATTATTATCTAAGTTATTTACATTTATCTTGACATCAGGTGTTAGATGTTTTTTAAATAATTGAACAGCATTATTTTGAGCATCTGTTAATTTTACATCTTTGTACTTTTTAAGAACTGTTTTTTCTGCTACACGTGGTGTTTTTGGCGCAAAGTCACATCCTAATATTACAGCTATTTTAACAAGATCATCATAACTTAAATTATGTTCTTGTAATACGGTATTTAGATCATATAAGAAAAACTTCTTTTTCTTAATATCGCGTTTTATCCATTTTTTTGCGCCAAATATCAATGCATCTGCATCAACGGATAGTACGTAATCCATCTTTACGCCAAAAATATCTTTCTTATTAGTACTTATTGCACATATCTGTTCAGATTCAAATCCCGCAGGGCATTCTACCCATGGTATGTCTAATGAATTTAGCATGAAAATAACATCCTCTACATAAAATGATTCTAATTTAAATGCCATTTTTTCTTGCTTTTGTATATCTTTTTTAAGATCTAATATCTTTTCAGTTTCTATCTTATCACTGTTTTTATTAGACTTATGTAGGTCTGGGCTAATAATATCTACTTTACTATTAGAATGATACTGTTCTATTTCATCAACATCACTAAAATCACTTAGGTCGCTAGAATCATCTAAATCAGAAGATGATTTCTTTTTAGTCACGGTAAGTTTATCATATTTTTCCTGTAGATTTGCTAAATTTTTACTGGCAGTTTCTCGTCTATCACGGCGTTTTTTTAGTTCTAATTGCTTTAAAGGATTGTGAAATACCTCTCCATCATCAATTTTTTGATTATGGTCAAACACCCAGTATTGATTAGCATTTGCTGATTTTAGCTTTAAAATTACACCAAGTAAAATAGTATTTATATGAGACGTAGGAACACCAAATGAATTCTTTAATTGTTCTCCTATCTTCATACCAAGAGCCGCTCTGTATATCTCAACAGATGCATCAATTACTATATTCTTGCCTTTTAGATCCTTGTATTTTATCTCACCTAAGTGATTAAATACTTTGGTAAAAGGTTTAATTCCCATTATATTATAAATATAATTCAATTTTTTCTTTATTAAATTGTATATATATTTGCTTATATAGTATTTTTGCATGATAATTTTTTAAAAAAGCTGTTATAAAAAATATAGTAAAAAGTTATGATAAAAAATATAGTAAAAAGTTATGATAAAAAGAATTTCTATAATATAAACAACAGAATTATGACTAATATTGGCGATAAATATAATAATAAATTTAATGATGTAAAAAATATGATAAATTATATCGCGCAAAAGTTAAATAAAAGATATGTCATTGGATTTAAAATGCTAGGTAATAATCCTAGAGCCTTAACAAAGAGTATTTATATTGATACAGTTTTGCCAAATATTGATAACTATTATATTACGTATAAAGCTGAAGGTGAACGATGTTATTTGCATATAAACAATAATAATATTAAATACTTAACTAGTGATAATATAACTAGCGGTAATCTAATTAGTAGTAATAGAATTAACGGCGATCTACTTATCCGTAATCTAAGTAGTAATGATGTATTTAAACATGAATATATATTTGATTGCGAATTAATAAATAGCAAGATTTATATTTTTGATGTTATCGTTTATAAAGATGAAAATATTAGTAATAATACATTTACAAAAAGGTATGAAATTTTACTAAAATTTAATAAAATTCTTTTAGATATGAACATTAATAATATTTCAGTTAAGTTATATCATAAACTATCAACTAAAAACTATCAAAAAGTTATAATGGAAATATACATGTATAAAAAAAATTTACCTTATAAAATTGATGGCATTATATTTACAATAGATGGTTATAATTATAATAAGACTATTAATCTAAAATGGAAACCGCCTACTAAACTTACTATTGATTTTCTGGCATTAAGTACAGGTAAACCAAATAAATATATACTTAATAGTGGTATATTAGATAATATTGCTGACAAGTTTAATATCAATCCTAATGATAATTATAATAAGATAGTTAATAATTTTTATCAAAGTATAGGAAGTTTAAAAAAAGATGAAAATAAATATAGGCCTATACTATTTTACAACAGTATAATTCCTAATATCTTTTACTTCAATAGTAAGAAAGATTTAAATGGTCATGTTATTGAATTGTCATTTGATAATAAAACCTATGAATGGAAATTTCGTAAGATACGAAGTGATAGGGATGTGGAGTTAAAGTATGGTACGTACTATGGCAATAATTATAAGGTAGCCGAGCAGACATTGCAGTCAATATTAAATCCTTTAACTATTAAAGAGTTAACTAGTTCTACTATATTAATAAAAGAAAATTTATATTTTAAAAAACAAGATTCTAGTTATAAAAATGTTAGATCATTTAATAATTATGTAAAAAATATGCTTATTTATAAGTATAAAGATGTTAATACTATAATAGATTTGGCAAGCGGCCGCGGTGGTGATCTTAACAAATATATTAATACAAATGTCAAAAATCTATTAATGTTAGAAATAGATATAAATGCTATAGAAGAAATAATAAATAGAAAATATACTATTTTACCAAGATCTAATAGTAGATGTGATTTATCTGTGATTAAAATTGACTTAAATCAAAATTATAAAAAAAATATATCATTAATAGATAATAAATTTACAAATTTAGATGAATTTTTAGTTAATCCCCAGACATATAAAAAAAACTCAGCTCAGGTTATTCATTGTCATTTTGCAATGCATTATTTCCTTACAGATGCTTCATCTACTAAAAACATATTATCATTTATAACTCATTATTTATCTAAAGATGGTATATTTATTGTAACAATATTTAATGGCGATAGAGTATTTAAACTTTTAGAAGAAAATAATGGTTCATGGAAAGTAGATAATAAATATATGATAAAATATAATGGAAAAATGCCAAATAAATTATCTGGATTTGGGCATTTTATAGATGTTTTATTACCATTGTCTGATATTCCATACAAAGAAACATTAATTAGTATACAAAATATAAAGCCGTTATTTGAATCATTTGGGTTATATATAAGGGAGTCCCAAAGCTTTGCTAATTTATTAAAATATCATAAAAGCTTTAACCATTTAGATGATAATGATATTACATTTATTGGGCTATATGACTATATTATTTTTAGAAAAAAAAGCGTATAATAAGCTATATAATAAGCTATATAATAAGCTATATAATAAGCCTTGTAATAGGCTGTATAATACTATAGATACAAGATTTATTTTTTTATTTAAATAACGTACCAATTGTCGATACCATTGCTTTGTAATTTTATACGATCATGTATACGTTTTAATGCTATTTGAGTTCTGCCATCTATATTATCAATGCCACTTGTTCTTACTACTAGATTTATATTAGTAGATCCATTAGAAATAATATATGTACGGCCGCCTATATTATTTGCAAGTGGTAATGTTACATAGTTGTAAGTAGTTGATATTACCTCTACAAAATAATCATTATTTGTAAGTAAATAATCTGCGCCGTTATCTGTTAATTGTTTAAATGCATTATTTATACCGGCATTAAATATAATATTATTATAATTATCGTTATTAGGATTACCTATCTCAATAATTCCTCCAGAATCAATAGAAAATTGTTTATCTAAATTACCAGATGGTATTACACTAAATGGATTATAAACTGTTATACCATTCGAACTAGTTGGTATAACATATCTACCTAAGCTATTTTTATTTTCTAATAGAAATCCCATATCTATATTAATATAAAGTGTATATTAATATACTTTATTAAAAAAATAAAAATGAAATATGTAGAAGATATTGGTTTCATTTTTATTATTGCAATACTTTTACTACTTATGTACTATATTGTTGGTCGCGATTATTTACAAAAAGTATTTTTCTAAACTTGGTATTATGTTATTTCTAATTTGTCAATTTTTAAATCTACTTCTTTATCAGATTTATCACTATCATCATCTAAACTATTATCAGATTTATCACTGTCATCATCTAAACTATCATCAGAATCATCTACGTCTGGAATGTAATTTATTTCACATTCTGTATTTTCGTTATCTTCAATTTCGTTATCAGAATCATCGCTACTAACAATTTTAATATCTAAGCCACTGTCCGACTCTTCATTATTAATTTGTATATCAGATTCACTATCTTGATAGTCATATTCTATGCTAGAATTATTTTGAATTTTTCTAACTGATTTATCATATAAGTATGCTAAATCGTATTTATAGTAACTATTTACTCTATGAAACATATCATTATTTATTCTAAAATAATATGATTTTCCAAGAGATTTATATTTTTTATCTAAAAGATTATATTCTTTATTTTTATTCTCAATTCTCTTTTCTAACGTGGTAATTTTATTATTTAGTGAACTAATAATATTGTCATTTTTTTCTTGAATTTTAGATTCAATAATATCAGTTATAATATCATATTTTATCTCATCGCCAATGATAATATTATCAAATTCTTTTATTCTTTTGAGAATATATTCATAACTATTTTCTAGTTCGCGGTAGTACATATTTAATGCATCTCTAAGAATAGAGTCTACTTCTAGAGAGTTCATAATAATATTTGATAGATCTTTCCAGCTAAGTAATATATTGTTATCATCTTCATATACATCAATATCTAAATGTAATCTATATAATGACTCTATAAATTTAGTATGATATATTTTTTCTATACTCAAAAGCTCAATAATTTTTTCTAATTTTATATTTTTACTATTTAAATCTTTACTATCATTATATGATTCATGTTTTATATTAAAAAGTTGTATAAATTTACCAGAACTTTTATTTACTAATTTTAAAATTGTATTAAAATATTTTAGTGTTTTAGATTTTATTCCTTCTAAATTTTTAAATTTAGTTTCTAATTCTAAATATTTCTTTTTTACCGAGTTGTCAAGAGATATTACCTGACTGTAAAATAGTTGCTTTTCTTTACATTTATCTATGATTTTATTTGTATTATTAATGCTTTCTTCAATACTTAATTTAAGTAAATACATTATATAATCATCACGAAATTCTTTATTAGAGCCAAATAAGGAGCTGTATATTTTATTAATCAAATCTTGTATAAATTCGCCATAGTATTCTGAGTCTAACAAATAGTTATTAGCATCTTTATCATTAGGAATTTCCCCTTTTCCTTTATAAAATTTTTCCCCATTTTTGTAAATGATATTACAATATATTTTTTGAAAATCAAGACGAGCTAATACATTACCATTCATTTCTGCAATAGTATTTTTTATAGCGTCTTTTATTCTCGTTTGTTTGTCATGATTTTCATCAATTTCAACAACTATATTCATGTTCATAAGTAATGCATCGTATTTAAATTTATACTTATCTTGTATAACATTAGTTTCATATTTATTCTGCAGAACAAGATCTTTACTACTAATATATTTACTAAGTAGTTTATCATTCTTTATAGCATTTAGGATACCCCATATAAATAAAGCTTCTTTTTTAATTTTGTTATTAAATGGAAACTCATCTGTAAATTTTATCATGTAATTTTTGTCTACTGTAAGATCATATTTAATAATAAGATAATCTAGATTGGCATAATCTATTCCACCTGTTTGTTTCATTAATAGTTCTATAAAATCTTTTTCAGTTACCTTATTTGTCCATTTATTTAATATCCGTTTTTTAGCATCAGTGCTTTTTAGATATTGTGGCATTTTACTTAATAATTCTGATTTATCAATATAAGTATTTTTGTTATGCTTATTAACTTTATTAAATTGTTTATAAGTTTCTTTAAAGAATTTATAATATTCACTTACATGATGAAACTCTTTCTCCATATTTGTTTCTTTATTCTCTTGTTTACTTTTGTTCATGTTATTTACACCTAGTTGATATCTTATAAAAAATAAATCAATTTTATCGGTGTATTCATTTTTATAAAAATAATCTTTTTATAAAATATTTTTTGTATTATATAATGATTCAAGTAAAACTACCATATAAAAAATTATCTAAAAAGTCTAGTAAGAAATCTGCAAAATCTGATAAAAAAGTAAAAGAATCATCTTTTATGAAGGCATTTAGATTACGTGAAGAAAAGGAATCTAATGAAAAAATAGAACAGCAAAAGGCAATTATTGCCGCAAAAAAAGAAGAAGAGCGTAAACATAAAATTATAATGAAATATATGATTAAATTAGATAAAAAATTAAAAGAAACTGTAGGAGAAGGATTTTTTGTATGGGTCGATGAACCTGGATTTAAAAAGTTTAATATGGATATTGATAAGTTACGGAAAGTTCTTAAAAAAGATGTAAAAAAATATGCTGGTAAGCATTTAGCATACTTTTATATTAAGTCATTTCACGATATTAGAGATGAAGATCATTTATTAATTGATAAAGATACTTGGATAAAAGCACAATGTTATGTATATATAATTGGAGAAGATGGAACTTTAAATAAACGATATAGCATAGGTGGTGGAGATTTTGTATGGACTACTAATGATTTTAAAATAACTAAACCAACTTTTAAGTTTTTAGAATTTCTTATGCATATTTTTGATAAAGGATTATATCATTTTACAACTCTAGGAGGGGTTACGTTAGATTTCATAATAGATGATTTAAAAGAACAGGGAGTTGAATTTGGGGATGTTTTACAGCCATTGGCAGGAGTTTAGAATAAAATAAATTTTATGTTTATATTTTTTATAAATTGGCGGGTTTCAAACTAGCATGATATAAGAGGATACACGCTTGTCAGACTGCTATATAGTGATAGTTTGAACCCGCCGCTACTCGCTCGCAGTAGACGCGATCACCCAAGTCATGCCAAATATAGTTAATTTTGTGTCACTATTACCATCTAAGTATGTATCTTGATATATGGCAAATTTTAGTTTTAAAATATCATCAATAGAATTTGTAGTCATGCCCTTTATTATAATAGTATCATGCTCACCTGTATTAGGTTGCGTATTTGATACTACTGAACTATTATATGTTGTAATACCATCTTGTTTTACTAATGTTGCATTAATATTACGCTGGTTAATATAATTACTTCCGTCTGATTTTGTTAATTTATAACGAATGTAAATATCATGCATAATATATGAATTTATTAATACTTTTGCGCTTGCATTATTTATAAATGTTACTGAATTATTTCCTATTAAACTATTAAATATGTTAGTAGGCATATAAGTGTTATTACTTATATATAAACCTGATGAAAAAGATCCCATAGGGATATTTATTTCTATATTAGTATTCATATCGTTCCTATAAAAATTTGCATTTGCATATGTTGTATTCATCATCTGTACATTATTATTATTATTAGAAAATGTAATAAATTCAGGATATAATATAATTTCTTTATTCATATTATAGTTTGTATATTATTTAAACTTTAATTTTTAAAGTTAAAATATTTTAGTTTTATAGTAAGCTTAAAATATAATATTATAATATAATGTCACTGTTAAGAAAATTAGAATTGGACGATGGCACGCCTAGTAATCCTGCAATTTCGTTTGTTAATGATGTAAATCAAAATACTGGTTTATATAAAATAGGAGAAAATAATATAGGTATTACAACTAATGGATTAACAAGAGTAGATATTAGTGATACAATAACGCGCCTAACAAATGGTTTAACAATCGATAATAATCAATCTATTAATTTTGGTACATCTGGTGTAACTAATATGTTTAATTTGTATGGATATATGGATGTACATGGTAGTACTGCTTTATTTGGAGTAGGTTCTAGTAATATAGCAGATTCTACTTTATATGTATCTCCTAATATTACAAACTCTACTAATGCAAGCTATTATTTTAGTTCATTTGATATACCAACACTAACAAGTGTTAGTGGCACAACTGTGCCAAATGCATATACCATGTATATAGCTGGATCACCAATACAATCTGGATTAACCACAATAACCAACTCTTATGCACTTTATATAGCAAGTGGTGTTTCAAGAGTACAAGATTTAACAGTTGGTGGGACATTAACTCTTACATATGGGTTAAATATTAATAATGGACAAACTTTTAATGTGGGAACAAGTGGTACAACATCATTTTTAAATGTATATGGAGCAATAACTGGAACTAATGGATTAACTATTTCAAGTGGCCCTACATCATTACAAGCAGTAACAGCTAACGGATTAATTACTGGAAATAGCGGATTAACAATTTCAAGTGGTGCTTCATCACTACAAGCTGTTACGGCAAATGGATTAGTAACCGCCGCCGCTGGATTAAATGTTACAACTGGGCAGACTGCAAATATTGGCACAACTGGTACAACATCTCCACTTAATGTTTATGGATTAATTACAGGAAATAATGGCTTAACTATCTCAAGTGGCATTACTTCATTACAAGCTGTTACAGCTAATGGGTTAATAACTGCTGCATTAGGTTTAAATGTTACAACCGGCAAGACTGCAAATATTGGCACAGCAGGAACTACATCGCCACTTAATGTTTATGGTTTAATTACTGGAACTAATGGGTTAACTATTTCAAGTGGAGCTACATCATTACAAGCCGTTACTGCTAGTGGATTAATAACAGGAACTAACGGTTTAACTATCTCAAGTGGAACTACATCATTACAAGCGGTCACTGCTAACGGACTGCTAACAGCAGTATCTGGATTAAATGTTACAACTGGACAAACGGCAAACATTGGTACAACAGGAACTACATCTCCACTTAATGTTTATGGATTAATTACTGGAACTAATGGCTTGACTATTTCAAGTGGTGCTACCTCACTACAAGCCGTTACCGCTGGTGGTTTAATAACAGGAACTAACGGTTTAACTATCTCAAATGGAGCAACATCATTACAAGCAGTTACAGCCAATGGATTAGTAACCGCGGTATCTGGATTAAATGTTACAACGGGGCAAACTGCAAACATTGGTACAACCGGAACTACTTCACCATTAAATGTATTTGGGTTAATTACGGGAACTAATGGCTTAACAATTTCTAGCGGGGCTACGTCATTACAAGCCACTACAGTTAATGGTTTATTAACAGTTGTCGCTGGATTAAATGTTACAACTGGGCAAACAGCAAACATTGGTACAACTGGAACTACATCTCCACTAAATGTATATGGCCTTATTACCGGAACTAATGGCTTAACTATTTCAAGTGGCACAACATCATTACAGGCTGTTACTGCTAGTGGATTAATTACTGGAAGTAGTGGATTAACTATTTCAAGTGGTGTTACATCATTACAAGCCACTGCAACTAATGGACTGCTAACAGCAGTAGCCGGATTAACTGTTACAACTGGTCAGACCGCAAATATTGGTACAACCGGAAATACATCGCCACTAAATGTTTATGGATTAATTACAGGAAATAATGGATTAACAATTTCTAGTGGGGCGACTGCTTTACAAGCAACTACTATTAATGGGTTATTAACAACAGTCGCTGGATTAAATGTTACAACTGGACAAACTGCAAACATTGGAACAACTGGAACTACGTCTCCACTTAATGTATACGGCCTTATTACTGGAACGAATGGGTTAACAATAACAAGTGGTACGTCATCTTTACAAGCAATTACTGCTAATGGCTTAATAACGGCAGTATCTGGGTTAAATGTTACAACTGGACAAACAGCAAACATTGGTACAACTGGAAATACATCACCACTTAATGTATATGGCCTTATTACTGGAACTAATGGATTAACAATATCAAGTGGAACCTCATCATTACAAGCTGTTACCGCAAGTGGATTAATTACTGGCAATAATGGATTAACAATATCGTCCGGATCCTCATCTTTACAGGCTGTTACCTCTAATGGACTCCTGACAGCAGTATCTGGCTTAAATGTTACAACTGGACAAACTGCAAACATTGGTACAACCGGAACTACATCTCCACTTAATGTATATGGCCTTATTACTGGAACGAATGGATTAACAATATCGTCTGGTGTTACATCATTACAAGCTGTTACCGCTAGTGGATTAATTACGGGAAATAATGGATTAACTATAACAAATGGTACATCATCACTACAAGTTGTAACGGCTAATGGACTCCTAACAGCCGTATCTGGCTTAAATGTTACAACTGGACAAACTGCAAATATTGGTACAACTGGAACTACATCACCACTTAATGTTTACGGCTTAATTACCGGTAGTAATGGATTAACTATCTCAAGCGGTGCTGCATCATTACAAGCCGTTACAGCTAATGGATTAATTACAGGAACTAATGGATTAACAATATCAAGCGGCGCGACATCACTACAGGCACTAACTGTTAATTTAGGATTAACTGTTGTAACTGGGCAGACAGCAAACATTGGTACAACCGGAACTACATCACCACTTAATGTATATGGATTAATTACTGGAACTAATGGGTTAACAATTTCGAGTGGCGCAACATCATTACAAGCCGTTACAGCTAATGGATTAATAACGGGAACTAATGGATTAACAATTTCAAGTGGTGCGACATCACTACAAGCACTAACTATTAATTTAGGATTAACTGTTGTAACTGGGCAGACAACAAACATTGGCACAACTGGAACTACTTCGCCACTTAATGTTTATGGATTAATTACTGGAACTAATGGATTAACTATCTCAAGTGGTACAACATCATTACAAGCAGCAACAGTTAATGGCTTATTAACTGTTGCACTAGGATTAAATGTTACAACTGGACAAACTGTAAACATTGGCACAACAGGAACCACATCACCCTTAAATGTGTTTGGATTAATTACAGGTAATAATGGATTAACTATCTCAAGTGGCTCTACATCATTACAAGCTACCACTACTAATGGACTATTAACTGCTGCATTGGGACTAACTGTTACAACTGGTAAAACCGCAAATATTGGTACAAGTGGAACTACATCACCACTTAATGTATTTGGTTTAATTACTGGAACTAATGGACTAACTATCTCAACTGGAGCTACTTCATTACAAGCAACAACAGTTAATGGATTATTATCAGCTTCCTCCGGAATAACTTCTATTAATGGACAAACTGTAAATGTTGGTACATCTGGCACAACTTCGGTTTTAAATGTCTTCGGGCAATTAAATAACTCTGGCATTGCGACATTTACTGGCGTAGGTAATACTACAAACGCTACTGGGTCATTTTATGTAGCACCGGCTTCTACTACTGCAACTGCATCAGATTACTTCTTTAGTTCATTTGCCATTCCTACATTAACTAGTATTGGCGCGGTGACAGTACCAAATGCACACACTGTATATATATCAGGAGCACCTATACAAGCAGGTTCAACAACTATAACAAATACTTATGCTTTATACATTGCATCTGGACTATCATATTTACAATCGGTAACTACTAATGGTGTATTAACAGCTAATTTAGGATTAAATGTTACAACTGGACAAACTGCAAATATTGGTACAACTGGAACTACTTCGCCCTTAAATGTATTTGGTTTAATTACTGGTACTAACGGGTTAACTATTTCAAGTGGAGATACATCATTGCAAGCAACTACAGTTAATGGACTATTAACAACTGCCGCGGGATTAACAGTTACTACTGGTCAGACTGTAAACATTGGTACAACCGGAACTACATCGCCACTTAATGTTTATGGTCTTATTACTGGAACTAATGGATTGACTATCTCAAGTGGAGCTACATCATTACAAGCCGTTACTGCTAACGGGTTATTATCAGCGGTTGCTGGATTAAATGTTACAACTGGCCAAACTGCAAACATTGGTACAACTGGAACTACTTCACCCTTAAATGTATTTGGTTTAATTACTGGAACTAATGGCTTAACAATTTCTAGTGGAGCTACATCATTACAAGCAACTACTACTAGTGGTTTATTATCAGTTGCCGCGGGATTAACAGTTACTACTGGCCAAACTGCAAACATTGGCACAACTGGAACTACTTCACCGCTTAATGTTTTTGGCCTTATTACTGGAACTAATGGATTAACTATATCAAGCGGGGCTACAGTTTTACAAGCAACTACTACTAGCGGATTATTATCCGCCGCTGCAGGAATAACTGTTACAAATGGGCAAACATTAAGCGTAGGAACATCTGGTACTACTTCGCCATTAACTGTATTTGGTTCTATCACTGGCAATAGTGGATTAACTATCTCAAGTGGATCTACAGCTTTACAAGCAACTACTACTAGCGGATTATTATCTGCAGCCGCAGGAATAACTGTTACAACCGGCCAGGCATTAAGCGTGGGAACATCCGGTACTACTTCGCCATTAACTGTATTTGGATCTATTACAGGCAATAGTGGTATTATATCAAGTGGTGGGACAATTCAAACTGGTGGAGATATTGTATTTACATCTGGTAATTATATTAGACGTAATACAGTTGATGGAAATGACAATAGTTTTCTTGCTATGGTAGGTGGTGGTGCGGATGGAGATACTAGAGGAGCTAGAATGATTGTTAGTGGTAATGAACGAACTAGTAACTCTGGACAAGCTGAAATATATGCTGGTAATCCAGGATCTATCAGATTTTATACATCTACTAGTATATTAAGAGGAACAATTGATATATCTGGTAATTGGACTATTCCAACCGCAACTACTTCTACTAGTAGTGCAACTGGTGCATTAATATTATCTGCCGGTGGTTTAGGTATCGGAAATACAACAGACTCGACTAGTACAACAAATGGTGGTGCACTTACTGTAGCAGGCGGCGCAGCATTTGCTAAAACAGTTAGAGTGGGTGGATCACTTTACCTATCAAACGCATTCTTATCAACTGGTACTACTAATGATTTAATATTAAATG
>Ga0164304_10000042_pt1 | contig 30359 bp, 28 predicted proteins | sample Whisoiple_217_MG_FD_110216 | JGI IMG/M metagenome (GOLD analysis project Ga0164304, IMG submission 110216) | Soil microbial communities amended with pyrogenic organic matter from upstate New York, USA - Whitman soil sample_217_MG | ecosystem: Environmental > Terrestrial > Soil > Agricultural...
CTGTGCTGCAGAGCCTTTCGCTTCCAGTTACGGTTCAAGGGAGTCGGTGGATTCCGGGCAGTTCCGGCTTATTGGCGTCGAATAAACGGCAACTCGTCTGGTGGTGTCGGTTGGCGTGTCGGCCAGGGTGGTGGATCAAAACGGGCTGCCCGGCCTGACGAAGGTTCCAATGAGTCGGCAGGCATCCGTTTCGGCGAGATTGATCGCCGCTTCGGTGAAGCTCTGGTTGCTCACCACGACGGTACTGGTGCAACGATGATGTAAAACACCGGCCACGAGCCTGCTCATCGGGGTTGGCGTATAAGGCTTTTCGGACGATTGTTCGGGGTGCTGAGACGCGCCACTGCGCCTCAGCACCCCGAAAGCTGAGTCAGGCGACGGCGCCGCTCCTCAGCGACTCCACACCTCGCTCGACTCTTTTGGTCTCGCTGCGCACATTCAAGGCCCACACCATCTCTGTGGTCCCGATGACGACGAGCCATACGCCGGCGATGATCGACAGCACCACGATGGAGCTGATCGGCCACACAAGCATCACCGCGCCGGCGACCACGGTCAGGACTCCCAGGAAGATGTACCAGCCACGTTCGGGCAATTCCTTGAAGCTGACCGCCAATGCGGTCTCGCTGACACCTTGGAACACGAACCCGACTCCGATCCACAATGCCAGCAGCCATACGGTGGCGCCGTCGTCGTAGTCGCGGAGAGCGAACACGCCCAGGGCTATTGACAGTGCGCCGCTGATGAACAGCAGGACACGGCTGGCTGCGGGCGAATTGACCGTAAACGCGGCAATGACCTGTGCGATACCTGATGCCAGCAGGTAGACGACGAACAGGATTCCAGCGACGACGATCGACTGGCCGGGCCACACGAGCACCGCGGCGCCCAGGATGACGGTCAGTACCCCTAGCGAGAGCACCGACTTCCACAGACGGCGGATGACAGACGGGGTTTCGATGTTGGTGGTCATGATCAGAACCCCTGTCCCGTCAGTTGGTCGGCCTCGCCACGGGCGAGCTCCGCACGCACCACAGCCCACTCCGCGGCATCGAGGCAGTAGGCCGCGAGGCTCACCGCAACCACCGCGTCGTCCTCGGCGTCCTCGGCGGCCCGCTCGGCGTTCTTCTCCTTCATCTCGGCCTGCCACTCGGCGAAGTCAGCCTGAATGGAGCTCGTGGTTTTCGACCACCAACCCCGGGTGGCGTCCTTCGCCTGGGTGGCTGCGGCCTCCAACTCAATCTTGGACTGTTCGATGGCCGACTCGAGCTCCTCGCGGCGTGACTGCAGCGCAGCGCGGTTCTTTTCCTGCACGGCCTCCGCCGAGTCCTCGACTCGTTTGACCCGACCAGCAAGGTCGATCAGGGCATCTGACAAATTTCGCACGTCCTTCTCCTTTGGTTGTGTCACCGGAAGTTTCGTTCCGACAACGGGTTTCATTTGGCGTGTCCGTAGTGCAGTTAGCTGAACTCGCTACCCACCCGGCGGCTACGCCCACCAAGAGCGCGCCGCACGCGTTGCAGATTCCGGCGAATGAGTCTCAGCCGGACCCCGTTTATCGTGATATTGGCAGGGACAGCCTTAAAATCGGTTGGTGGCAGTAACGGCCAACGCTCTGGGTGACTACCTGCGTGCGCGGCGCGAACAGCTCTGTCCCGAAGACGTCGGGTTGGTTGCTGGTACTCGACGCCGGGTGGCTGGTTTGCGCCGCGAAGAGGTGGCGACGCTCGCCGGTATCAGCTCCGCCTACTACCTACGCCTCGAACAGGGTAGGGACACCCGTCCCTCCGAACAGGTGGTGGAGGCCCTCGCGCGAGCCCTGTTGCTCGACCTCAAGGCGACGGAATACTTGCATCGTCTCGCGACGGGGGCGGGCAACCGTCGGCCCCAGCCCGCTGGCGATACCGTGGCAGAAGGGCTGCGCCAGCTGATCGACCAGGTGTCCGTACCTGTAATTCTGGGCAATCGCTACATGGACGTGCTGATCGCCAATCCGTGCGCCCGCGCACTGGCGCCTGGATTCTCGCCGGGGCGAAACCTGTTGCATTGGGTATTCGTCGCTCCGGCCGCCCGAGATTTCTACGTCCATTGGGACGTGGTCACCGACATAATAGTGAGCGAGTTTCGCGAGGTCGCAGGCACCGACCTTAGTGACCCTCGGTTGCGTGCGATCATCGATGAGCTATCGGCTCACTGCTCTCGTTTCCGTGAGCTGTGGGCGCGCGCGGACGTGGGCTACCAGCCAGTCCCGATGGACCTCCACCACCCGCAGCTCGGCGACCTTCATCTCCATCGGACCAGGCTCTGGGTGCCGCACTCGGATGGGCAGCATCTGCTGATTTATCACGCCGAGCCGGGCAGCGCGTCAGCCAAAGCGCTAGAGGCACTTCGATCCCAGGATTGGACCTGAGTTGCGGGGCCGAGACCGATCCCATAGTCGACCGAGCGGCTCAAGCCGACATGATGCTCGGGCACCTCGCGCATCGCAGTAGTGAACATTGCTGTTCCGGAGAGCGGCGCACCGGATGCGTTGGCCGCGTTGTGGCACTTGCGGTGCCACAACCATTCTCGCTACTCCAGTGCAAATTGTGCACTGCAGAAAGTTGGGTGTGACGTTGGATGCGCGAAATGGCTGCGGTGTTGGTGTTGGTGTGAGGTGCTCAGTTGATGTCAAGGAGTGGAAGCTGTTCGGGGAGCAATTACGTTGATCGACAACGCCCAGTTCAGGTTCTGCGGCGTTTCGCTCAGAAGCGGCACGCGGTCCGTGAGCACGCCAGCGTTCGCGCACACCAGTCCGGGCACCCCGAGGTCACTGATGACCTCGAAGGCCACCTGCTCCACTTCGTCAGGATCCGCGACATCGCAACGGTAGGCTTTGGCGGCCATACCCGACACCGAAATCTCGCGTGAGATCTGCTGCCCGGCAGCCTCATCAATGTCGATGACGGCGATCGCGGCAACGCCACGGCGCGCTGCTTCCCGTGCGATTGCGGCGCCAATTCCGCTGCCGGCACCGGTAATAGCAACTGCGCGTCCCTCGATTCTCATCGCTTCACCTCGTTACTCGTCGACTCAACTCGACCCAAACGCGAACGCAGGAGTGCGCCGCATATGCGTAGCGATTCACGCGGGTAGCACTTCAGGCGACCGACGGCTCGCGCCGCAATTTTGGATCACGCCACCGCCCCGTCCTTGAGGCGAGCCGATGTTGCGGACCCGTGAGCACGACGCGCGCAGAGACTGGATCCGGCCGACGCTGACGCATCCCTACCGTTGAATCTGAAAGTCGAGCAGGGCCCGGATACGTGCGTCGTAGGGTGACCGAAGGCCCGCGATGCCGACGACGTCCTGTTCCGACTGGATGAAAATGCCTTTCGCGTGGCTAAAGCGCCGGAAGCCGTCTATTCCGCGGTAGGCGCCGAACCCGCTGGCTCCGACACCACCGAAAGGCAGATCGTCTTGGGTGGTGTGCATGACCACGTCGTTCAGGACGGCATTTCCCGACGTGGTGTTGGAGAGGACGAAGGTCTGGTCTTCGGCTGTCCGGCCGAAGTAGTAGAGCGCCAGCGGACGCGGGCGACCGTTGATCTCTTCGACAACTGTGGTGAGGTCTTGATAGGTCCTGATCGGCAACAGGGGTCCAAAGATCTCTTCCTGCATGACACGCAGGTCGTCGGAGGGTCGAATGATCAGGGTCGGCGCCATGATTCGGTCGGTGTCGTAGGGCAGATCCTCCGCCGCCGGATTGATCTCAACGATCGCGGCTCCCTTCATTCGGGCTTCTTCGACATAGCCGCGAAGTCTCTGGTAGTGGCGGCGGTTGATTATCGCGGTGTAGTCGGGATTGTCGCGCAGGGTCGGGTATTGTTTGCCGACACTGCGAACGAACGCCTCGACGTAGGAGTCCAGGTCGTCCTCGTGTACGTACACGTAGTCCGGCGCGATGCAAGCTTGCCCGGCGTTGGCGGTCTTGCCGTACATGATGCGATCTGCGGTGAGGTCCACATCGGCGTCGCGGCCGATGATCACCGGGCATTTGCCGCCGAGTTCGAGGGTCACCGGAACGAGATTCTCGGCGGCGGCGCGCATGACGATACGGCCGACAGCAGTCGACCCGGTGTAGATGAGGTGGTCGAAGGGCAGTGACACGAATTTTGCGGCGATATCCGGTCCACCGGTGACGATGGCGACTTCGGTGTCGTCGAAGTATTTGGGGAACTGCGCGGCCAGCAGTGCCGACACCGTGGGCGTCAGCTCCGACGGCTTCACCATCGCTCGATTACCTGCGGCGAGAATGTCCGCCAAGGGGTGGAAAACAAGTCGCACCGGTGCGTTCCACGGTGCGACAACACCGATTACGCCGAGCGGCTGGAACTCGATGCGCGCGCTTGCGCCGTACTGCTCGAGCGGCGGATTGACGGTACGGTACTCCGGAGCCATCCAGCGAGCCAGGTGCGCCTTCGCGTGTTTGAGTGGCTCGATGACACCGGCAACCTCTGCGAAGGCAGTCAGATCCGGTGAACGGCGTCCGAAGTCTTCGGTGACGGCATCGATGATTCGACTGCGATTGTCGACGAGAAGAGCAATGGCCCGATCGAGGCGATCGAGGCGAGTCTCGCACGAGGGGAACGCTTCCTGCCGAGACGCGTCCCGTTGGCGCTGCAGTATCGCTGTCAGCTCTGGTTCGACTTTGTCTACGTGAACTTCCATCGTGGAATTTCCTTTGCGTCGTGGTGGCCGGGACGTTCATCCCCGGGGTGGCGAGCGGTGTGTATCAAGCGGTGATCCGGCGTCGGTTCTGGGCGAGTGCCTCCGGGCTCCGGCGCAAGGAGGCGCTTCGCCGACAGATCCTGGGCTGCACGGTTCGGTGTGCCCGGCCCCGGCTAGGGCCACCTGTTGGGCCCTGCCCAGGCGGTGAATCCTGTTCGCGCAGCATACGTTTGAGGATTTTTCCCGTGTCGCTGCGTGGGAAGGACTCGCGGAACTCGACTGTCTTGGGAGCTTTGACCGAACCGAGTCGGTCCACCCCACTGATGGGACGCATCGTCGTTTAGCGGCCCGGGTCCCGGTATGCAGCACGACGGTCAGACTATATACTAGCTATCTGATAAGCAAGTTTTTTCGGTCGACTACGGCGAAGGGGGCAGCGATGCCTGCACGAGCATCCTGGGGCGACAGCGAGGTGGCAGCGGTGCGCGACCTGGCGCGGACGTTCTTCGAGAAAGCGGTAGTGCCGCATCAGGAGAAGTTCGTCGCGCAGGGTCATCCGGATCGCGACCTGTACCGCCGAGCCGGCGAACTCGGTCTGCTCTGCGCCGCCGTGCCGGAAGAATACGGCGGCGGCGGCGGCACGTTTGCACACGAAGCGGCCATCATCGAAGAGCAGTGCTACGCCGTGGACGCCTCAATGGGAATGCCTGTGCACAGCGCACTGGTCGCGCCGTACCTGGTGCATTTCGGCTCCGATGACCTCAGGCAACGACTCCTGCCGAAGGTCGCCAGTGGTGACTGCGTGCTGTCGATCGCCATGACCGAGCCGGATGCCGGCTCGGACTTGCAGAACATCAAGACTCGGGCCGTAAGAGAAGGCAACGAGTATGTCATCACCGGTTCGAAGATCTTCATCTCCAACGGATGGTTGTGCGATGCCATCGTTCTTGCCGTGAAGACCGACCGGTCGAAAGGCGCGGCGGGGGTCTCTCTGATCGTTGCCGAGGTCAGCGACGACACACCAGGTTTCAGGCGTGGCCGGATTCTGTCCAAGATCGGCAACAAGGGCGCAGACACCGCCGAACTCTTCTTTGACGGGTTGCGCGTCCCGGCAGCGAACCTGCTCGGAGGGATCGAGGGTTGCGGTTTCTACCAGATGATGGAGCTGCTGACCCAGGAGCGATTGGTGACCGCGGTGATGGCCGTGGCGATGATGGAGCGGGCAGTCGAACTCACGATCGAGTACACCAAGGGCCGTACTGCCTTCGGCAGGCCGCTGTTTGCCATGCAGAACACCAAATTCGAACTCGCCGAATGCGCCACCCTCGCACATGTCGGACGGGTCTTCGTGGACGACTGTATTCGCAAACACCTGGGAGGCGAACTTGACGCGACAACGGCGGCCATGGCGAAGTACTGGCTGACCGACCAGTTGGGGATCGTCGCGGATCGATGCCTGCAGTTGTTCGGGGGTTACGGCTACATGAGCGAATACCCGATAGCGCAGATCTACACCGGTGAGCGGGCGTTGCGGATCCTGGCCGGCAGCAACGAAATCATGAAGACCATTATTGCCCGGTCCCTGTAGGCACGCGAACGCAGTCGGCGGGTGCAGCCGAGGCCGCAGCTGCCCGCCGGTTCGCGCATTGCGGCCTAGGCTCGGCTCGTATGCGGATCACAACTTGCGTGATGAACAATCAATGTTGAGGCGTAGCCGGTGAAAGGTGAGGACCTCACAGTGCGTGTGCTTCAACCGCGGCGCACGGAGTCGACACCGCGACAGGATGGCAGATGACAACGGACGCCGAGACGCCAGAGAACGTCAACTCTGGCACACCGGGCCGAATCCCACAGGCCGAGCGCACCCGAAATGCCCGGCGCGCACTGCTCACCGCCGCCACCGATTTGTTCGGTCGTCACGGATACGTTGAAACCAGCTTGGCCATGGTTGGCACCCACGCTGGCTACAGCCGCGGAATCGTGGGATACCACTTCCGGTCCAAGGAGGCACTGGCCCACGCGGTGATCGATCACCTGGCGGAGCTGAACAACGCGCGGCTGATCCGTGCGATCGGCGATCGGACAGGCTCCGACGCGCTCGATGCCGCAGTGGACTACTACTGCGATGCGGTACTTGCGCGCCCCGCCAATGCCAACGCGATCTACGTGTTCCTCACTGTCGCAACCACTTCCGCACCGGAGTTGCGCGAACACATCGCCGAGCACAACGCTGCGATAAGACGCACGCTGGCGGAATCCCTACGTGGCCTCACCATAGGCAGTGAGGAACAGAGCCCCGCCGAGCTCGAACTGCTGGCTGGCGTGATCGAAGGCGCAGTGCGCGGGATCGTGCAGCAATACATGGTCGACCCGGAAGGTTTCGATCTGCGCGCTGCAGCCGGCAGGCTCAAACAACTGACGCACTTCGGGGCTCCTCCCCAGCGCTGATCCGACTCTGATGCCCGGCGGGTGCAGCCCGTGCCGTGGTGTCGGGCCGCGCGCACCGGCATCGCGAAACTTCCCACCCCGCTACCCGGACGGGTTGTTGCAATCTACGCGGCGACACACTAACTTGCTAGTTGATAAGCAACATACTTGTCTCAGCGAGGTGGAGCCATGCAGATCACCGCGGCCGTCGTCGAGGACGCACACGCCCCTTTCGTCCTGGGGAACATCGAGATCGCCGAACCGCGCGAAGGTGAGGTCCTGGTCCGCATCGTCGCCGTCGGTGTATGTCACACCGACCTGGTGGCGCGGTCGGGCGGATATCCGACTCCGTTCCCCTGCGTGCTCGGACACGAAGGGTCCGGGGTCGTTCACAGTGTCGGCCCCGGCGTGACGAAGGTCAGTCCGGGAGACCACGTCGTGCTGACCTTCAATTCCTGCGGAAGCTGCACAAACTGCCGGCGCGGCGCCGAAGCCTATTGTGTGCAGTTGCCTGTGCTCAACGCGCTCGGCAGACGCGCCGACGGAACCACCGCCTATCTCCGGGACGAGCAACCGATCAGTGGCCACTTCTTCAGCCAATCGTCGTTCGCCACGTTCTCCTTAGCGACCGAACGCAACGTGGTGAAGGTGCCGACCGATCTTCCACTGCAGCTGCTCGGCCCGCTCGGGTGCGGTATTCAGACCGGCGCAGGCACCGTGCTCAACTCCCTTGCCGCCCGACCCGGCGAATCGATCGTGATCACCGGAACCGGATCGGTGGGGCTCAGCGCGGTGATGGCAGCCCGGATCGCCGGGTGTGATCCAATCATCGCGATCGATCTGCTGCCTGAGCGTCTCGAACTGGCGGCCGCACTCGGAGCGACCCATGTCATCGATGGCTCCCTGCCAAATCTGGCCAATGAGCTGTGGCAGATCTCCGGAACCGGCCTGGATTACGCGGTCGACTTCACGTCGGACGTCGACGCTATCAATACCGGTCTGCTCGGACTGCATTCGCGTGGAATCTGCGCACTCGGCGGCTCGACCCGGATCGGCACGACAGTGACCCTCGACATGATGGCGATACACCTGGGCCGTACCGTTCGCGGAGTCATCGAAGGCGACAGCGTCCCGGACGTGTTCATTCCGCAGCTGCTGGCCCACTATCGCGCTGGGAGATTCCCGTTCGATCGACTCGTCACGTACTTCCGGTTCGACGAGATCAATGACGCGATTCACGCCACGCATAACGGGCATGCCGTCAAAGCGGTCCTCACCATGCCCGGCACGGAGGCCTCACCCAAGGGTTAGAGCGGTGCACCAGCCGCCCAAAGGCCATACGTAGCTTGTTATTTGCACAGGGTCGCTTTCTGTGGCGGCGGCAAGAGCAAGTCGATGAGCAGCCCGACATCGGCGAGCGCTTCCTTGAGCGGCATTCGACGATGATCGAGCATGGCCTGGTAGACGGCCCCGCGCAGGCTGCCGACGATCAATCGCGCTGCGGTCTCGACATCGACGGTGTCTGCGATCGAGCCCGCCGCGATGGATCGCCCGATCAAATCGGCAATGCTGCAGCGCAATTCCTCGTGCAGTTCGGCCATTCGCTCGTGCAGCAGCGGAACAGGCAAGAGTGCTTCGAACATCAGGATGTAAAGAGCGCGCATGCGCGTCGGCGATTGCCGCCAGCTCTTGCCGAGTAGTTCGAGCATCGTGTGCAAAGCGTCGATGCTCGACTGGTTCTCGATCGAGGGCCCCAGCGATTCGGCGCGCCAATCGTTCACCATGCGTTCGACGAGAGCCCACAGCAAGCCCTCTTTCGATCCGAACCGGGCGGTCACGAGGCCGTGACTGTAGCCCGCGCGCTTGCCGATGGCGGCCATCGTCATCCGCTCATACCCGCCTTCGGAGATCAACTCGGCCGCCGCGTCAAGCAACTTTGCGGTCGACATCTCGGAGCGAGCTTGCTTGGCAACAGGCAGGACCCGGTCGGCACTTGCCACCTGCACCCCCGCTCCCCTGTCCGTCGTAAGCCCATTCCCGGGCCGTGATCCAGATCCTACGGCGTCGGTTGTGAGCGTTCGAGACGCTACAGAAATTATCTTGTCAACCATCTAATTTTAGCGTAAAGTTGCAAGCACGCTGCACAACAGCAGCGTGCCGTAGTCGAGCTGGTCACAAGCGGACGCCCAGCAGTGAGCGACCGCTTGGTCATAGCCAGTCCTGCCTCCTAGGCGGATGAGAGCGCACTGGCCACTCCCCTGCCGGATGCACTCAATATCGCCTAACCGCTATTACGAGAGGCTGCAATGGATTTCGATGAAAGCCACGCAGACGCGGATAACCGCCGGCGGCCGCGATCGTCTCAAAGGCGCACAAACCGGAGTACGCGTACCGCGACGGCGATGAGCTCGCCGTTCGGGGCGTGGACGCCGTCGAGGCAACCGGCTGCAGGTCAGCCGTGACCGATCCTGACTTTGACAGCTTCCCGCTGGCGCACAAAGGCAATCTGTACGAGGACTTCACCGTCGGTCAACGGTGGATCCACCATTGGGGCCGCACCCTCACAGAAGCCGACAACGTCATCTTCTGCAGCGCCACCTGCAACTGGCATCCGCTCTACCTCAACTGCGACTACGCCAACCACGAGGGCCACAAACGGCAAGTCGTGCATCCGATGTTGGTGCTCTGCACGATTGTCGGCCTGTCGGTTGAAGATCTCAGCGAAGCGGGTGGCCCCTTTCTGGGGGTAGAGGACTGCACCTTCCACTTGCCGGTCTACCCCGATGACACGCTGGTCGCCAGCTCCGAAGTGCTCGACACCCGCATCTCGGACAGTCGACCGGGGGTCGGCATCGTCACGTGGCGCACCGAGGGCCGCAACCAGCATGGCGAACTCGTCGTGGACTTCACCCGCAGCAACTTGGTGCGCCGCCGGGAAACATCATGACTGCACAGACCTTGATCGGGTCAGAGCTTGTTGAGCCCTGGCGCACACCAGCGCGAGAGCGGTGGCGCGACGCCAGATTCCCCACCAACTTCGAACGCACCAGCGAGATTCAGCAGCACATCATCGCAGAACGGCTGCTGGGGAAGGAGTCCGGACCATGAGCAATGCTTCCCGTGCCCTGCTCGCTTCGGCCGGATGGTTCGAAGACTTCACCGTCGGGCAGCGCATTCGCCACGCCCGCGCCTCCACCGTCGACGAAGTCGAGGGCGCATTCTTGTCCAAGCTGGTCGTCAACACCGCCCAGGCACACTGGAACGATCACCTGCTTCAAGGCTCGCCGCTCGGCTCCGGACGACTTGTGTTCGGACTACTGACGGCCTCGCTGGTCTTCGGCCTCGCCGCACCCGACACTTCCGAGCAGGCCATAGCCGAACTCGGTTGCACGGCGCTGCGGTTCCGCGCTCCCGTCCACCACGGCGACACCGTCGAGGCCTTCACTGAAGTGCTCGAAACCACGCCCAGCCTCGATCGTGACGACGCCGGCGTTGTCCGGTTCAAGCACTGGGGCCGCCGCCACGACAACGTCATCGTCTTCGAGGGCGAACGCACCGTATTGATCAAACGCAAACAGCATTGGAGTGAACCATGACAGCAGCCCGTCCGAAACGCTTGCGCCGCAGCGAGTTGGCCACCCCGGGCACCAGCCCCAAGATGATCGCCAAGGCCGCGGCCAGCGACGCCGACCTCGTCTTCCTTGACCTCGAGGACGCAGTCGCGCCCGAGCAGAAAGAGAACGCGCGCGCCAACATCATTGCCGGCCTCAACGACCTCGACTGGGGTAAGACCGTCCGGTCCTACCGGATCAACGGCGTGCACACCAAGTGGTGCCACGACGATGTCATTGAGGTGGTCACGGGCGCCGGCGCCAACATCGACGTGATCATCGTGCCGAAAGTCAAGGCGCCTCGCGACGTGTGGTTCGTAGACGATCTGCTGACTCAATTGGAAGACAAGCTGGCTCTTGAGCCCGGCCGCATCGGACTCGAGCTGCTCATCGAAGAAACCGAGGCACTGGCCTGCGTCGAGCAAATCGCTGCCGCCTCTCCGCGGCTGGAGGCGCTGATTCTCGGTATTGGTGACCTGTCCGCCAGCCAGGGCATCCGTGCCGGTCACATCGGCGTGACCGACGACGACAGCGGCCTGATCGGCTACCCCGGCGACATGTGGCACTACGCCCGCAACCGGATGATCGTGGCTGCACGGGCCAACGGCATCGACGCGATCGACGGTCCCTATGCCAACTTCGGCAATCCCGAGGGCTACCGGCGGGACGCCGGATGGGTCGCAACCCTTGGCGGAGTTGGCAAGTGGTGCATTCACCCCAGTCAAGTTCCCATCGCCAACGATGTCTTCGCCCCCACGGCCGAGGAGATCACCCAGGCCTCCGAGATCGTAAAAGCTGTTCACGAGGCTGAGGCCAAGGGGCTGGGCTCGGCCAACTACAACGGGATCATGATCGACGCTGCTACCACCCGCGTATTCGAGACCGTCTTGGACCGCGCCCGACTCTGCGGGCTGGCCCCCGCTCACCCATGACGACGATAAGGGCATGAATAGCAATGCCTGGACCACTAGACGGCGTGCGTGTCATCGACTTGACGGCGATGCTCGCCGGACCCTACGCGACCATGCTCCTCGCCGATTTGGGTGCTGAAGTCGTCAAGGTCGAACCGCCGCGCGGCGATCCCACCCGCGGCGTCGGACCGTTTCGCGAAACCGACGGTCCGGACGGTCTGGCCGGCTATTTCCAGTCGGTCAATCGCGGCAAGCGCAGCGTTGTGCTCGACCTCAAGACCGATGAGGGTCGCGCCAAGCTACGCGATCTGGCACGGGTTGCCGACGTGCTCGTAGAGAACTATTCAGCCGGAGTTATGGAACGGCTCGGCCTCAGCTACGAGCTGCTGCACGCCGACAACCCCCGGCTGGTGTACGCCGCGGTGCGTGGGTTCGGCGACCCCCGCACCGGCGACAGCCCCTACCGGGACTGGCCTGCCTACGACGTTATCGCGCAGGCCGTTGGCGGCTTTCTTGGCATCACCGGCACCGCCGATAAAACACCGATCAAGTCCGGACCCGGGATCGGCGACCTGTTCCCCGCGGTACTGCTGGCGGTCGGAATCCTCTCCGCATTGCACCACGCAACGAAAACCGGTCAAGGCCAGTTCGTCGACGTCGCGATGTACGACGCCGTGCTTTCGATGTGCGAGCGCATCGTGCATCAGCACTCCTATACCGGGCAGGTGCCAGAGCAGCAAGGCAACAGTCACCCGCTGCTCTGCCCGTTCGACATCCTGCCGACCGCCGACGGTTGGGTGGCATTGGCGGCCAACAGCCAGCACTGGGCGAAGGTCGCCACCGCCATAGGGCGACCCGACATGGCGACCGACGAGCGATACGCCACCAATGCGGCTCGACTCCGCAACAAGCCCGAAGTGCTTGCGGCACTGAAGGAATGGTTGTCGACCCGCACCACGAAGGAAGTCCTGGCAACCTTCGGTGGATCCGTGCCGATCGGTCCGGTCAACACCGTGGCCGACATCTTCGCCGATGACCACGTCGCTGCGCGCGACATGTTGGTGGCCGTCGAACAGCCCGGAAGCGATCGTCCCGTCACCTTGGCAGGCCAGCCGATCAAGTTCACCGAGACGCCCAGCAGCGCGATTACGCGCGGACCCCTGCTGGGCGAGCACGACATCGACAGGATCGTCGACGAGTGGTCGATCACGCCAACGAGATAGCAAGCCACTCAACGAGCCGAAAACGGGGCAACGTCGGCGGTCATAAAGGTGAAACATTTGATCTAGCAGGCTAATACGACCACTGTGTACCGCCTGGGCGATCCAGCGACCCTTCCGCAACCTCTGCCGGCCGCCGCCCCAGCAAGCAAGTCTTCGCACTACCCAACCCGTGACCACGACGCCGTAACGTCCACAACAGCGAGGTGAAAATTCATGTCTAACAATCCGCCGAAGGCCTTGATCGTGATCTCGTCGAACAAGCTTCTTCCACTGTCAAGTCCGGAAGGGCATCCCGGCTTGCCCACCGGCTTCTTCCTGTGCGAACTGGGCCAGGTCCTCAAGGAGTTCGACGGTAAGTACGACTTCACGTTCGCGACCCCCGACGGTGAACTCCCGCAATTGGACATCAACGGGCTAGCCCTGCCGTGGCATGACCCCGAGCACATGGCATCTGCCAGCGCCAAGGCCGCGGCAGCACAGACGCTGCGATTCGACCCCGCCGCCTACCGCGCCTCCCGCTCCGATCTCGTCGCACGGCGCGACGAAGAACTGAACCTGGCATATCAATACCTGGGCAACATTCCCGTCTCATCGCCGATGCCGAACACCGACAAGGAAGCAGCACTTATCCGCGACGATGTCGCCGCCAAGTTCGGGTCACTGCCGACACACGTGTTCCTGTCTGCACGCGAGTTGGTCGAAAAGCACCGCGACGCCGATGACCCATTCGACCTAGGCGGGTTTGATTTCGCGCATCTACCCGGCGGGCACGCCCCGATGGTGGACTTCGTCGACAACCCGTGGCTCGGTGAATTGATCAACACCTTGCACGAGGAAGGTGTGTTGATATCGCTGATCTGCCACGGACCCGTGGCGATGGCTTCGGCGAAGTACCGGGTCAGCTCCGACGGCCAGGTTCGCACGGTTACTGAACACCCGTTCGTGGGGATCCGTGTCACCACCGTCCCGAAGTACGGGGAGGTCATGTTCTCCAAGGTAGGCTTTCTGAAGATCCCCGGCGAGCAGACTCGCACCACCTACTACGTCGACGAAGCCCTTGAACAGGCTGGCTACAAGGTGGAAACCGTTGCCCCCAACCCCGGCGCGATCAAAGTGATCTGGGAGCCCGAAGTACGAGTGCTCACCGGGAACGGGCCGCAAGCCGTCGACCAGCAGGTCTCCGTGCTCCGCGAGCAGCTGGGGACCGGTTCCGGGATCTAGATCTTCTGCCACCCGAATCCGAGTGTACCGATGGCTGAATACACGCTTTCGCCCGTGGGAATGGATGATTTTCGCTGCAGCACAAGGCTTTATCCGTTCACCGTCCACTTAAACGTGGATGCCGCCACGTTCTGGGCCGAACTCAACGGACCGGCACCCCTGTACTGGTGCCGGCTGCTACGCAGCGTGGAATGGACATCCCCAGCGCCCCGCACCGTGGGGTCCACCCGCACCGCGACAATGGCGTTGACGGGCACCACACTGCGGGAACGCTATTTTCGATGGGACGAAGCCGACGGGCGGTACGCGAACGGTTTCTGGGTGACGGCGTCGAACACTCCAGGATTTCGACGATTTGCCGAACACTATGAGGTGGTTGCGACCGAGACCGGCTGCAGATTCACCTGGACCTTCTTTGTCGAGCCGATCGTCTCCGCAACGAATCCGTTCATCAGGCCGCTCGTCAGGGCTGTCCTGAAACGATTCCTGACCGACACTCAGCAACGGTTCGGCTGAGTCGGTGCTGCGGCTGCGGCCGAGAGCGAAATCAACTGCAGCAGAACAACCGTCGCTGAGACTGTCACACGATTTGAACAGATCGGTGGGCCTGGTCGGCGTCGGGACCGACCGCAAAATTATATGGTTGACAAGATACTTTGTTGATTCTAAAGTTAAGACTTGTAGATCCTCGGGCTCGTCTTTCCAAGACCGAGTCGGGTTCTGCACAGCGCCCGGAGTCGCAGCGATCTCCGGAAACGTTCGTCGCCGCCGCCGAATCCAGATAACTCACCGAGAGGTTAACTCGCCGTGTCCGACATCACCATGTGCATCATCACCTTCCTTCTGGTTCTGAGCCCCTTGGCAATTCCGGTCGCCGTAACGCTCGTCGACACGCTGGGCCCCACACGCAGACAGCGCGAGGCCAAGCCTGCCCGGCAGCAGCTGCCAACACCGGCACGCAGCTGATCGTGGTCACTGGCGGCGAACCGGCAGAGTCAGGTCTCAGCGAGATCCCGACTTCCAGGCGCTCGCGCCGGCCTGGCTCACGCATGACGACTCGGGTATCCCTCGACCCCAGCGAATCTCGATCGACGGCCCGCACGTGCGCCGAGGCCGTCGGACTCTCTTCCGGCCCTGTTCATCAGACCGTTCGTCGTCGAGAATCTGTTCGGACTTGATGGGCGACTTCCAGCCCCATACAACGTGTCGATCTCGAAAGTCCCGGGGTCGAAACAATCCCGGTGTCTAATCGGAGGCGGAGCTCGGAGGGCGCGCACGTGCGACACGTGAGACTGACACTGTCCGACTACCTCGCAGTGCTGCAGTGCGTGAACCCGGTCCGCAGGAGTGCGGTCAGGATGGGCTCCAATGCGATTTGCGTTTAATGAGAACCGTGCGTTCGCCTTCGAAGACGATGGTGTTGTCCTGGCGGCGGCCCCAGTGTTTGAACCGGACGACGCCGGCATCATCGCGATCGGGGCTGTCAGCGGTCTCGAGGACCTGCGTGAAGGCCTCGACGGTGTCGTCGTGATGCATAGGCGCGCGAAAACGCAAAGCGGTACAGCCTAATTCGGCGATCATGTGTTCGGAGGTATCGGGAGCTGTCAGCCCGAACACCAGCGAGGCGGTCAGCAGCCCAAACACCAATCGACCCGTACCAAGGGCTGCGGTCGGCGAGGCTTCCAGGAAGTGTTCATTCCAGTGGGCTTGGGCGGTGTTCACCACCAGTTTGGACAGGAAGGACCCTTCAACCTCGCCGATGGTGGCGGCCCGGGCGTGGCGGATCTGCTGTCCGACAGTGAAGTCTTCGAACCAGCCCGAAGGAGCCAGCAGAGTCTCATGGGTAGTGCTCGTCACTGTACGGATTCCTTCCCCAACAGGCGCTCGGCGATGATGTGCTGCTGGATCTGGCTGGTGCCTTCGAAGATGGTGGTCAGGCGCGCGTCTCGCCAGTAGCGCTCGACCTGGTGTTCGGTGGTATAGCCGTTGCCGCCGAAGAGCTGGATGCCACGGCCGGTGACCTCCACGGCCATTTCCGTAGCTAACAATTTGACCATCGCGGATTCTTGTTCGCATGGCTGTCCGGTGTCGATCAGGTGGGCGACGTGCTGGTAGAACGCTCGAGCTTGGGCGACTTTGGCCGCCATTTCGGCCAGCATGAACCGCAGCGCCTGGAAGTCGCTGAGCGGGTGGCCGAATTGAACGCGCCGGCGCAGATAAGCCGTGCAATCCTCCACCGCGGCACGCGCCAACCCGACCGCCCGCGCGGCGGTATGCACACGGGCGATGTTCAATCCCTTCTGCACTGCCCGGAAAGCCGCGGTGCCGTCGGGGGACGGCAGCCGATTTCCGTGCGGCACACGCAGGTTGGACAGAGTCAATTCCCAGGTAGTGAATCCGTGATAGCCGATCTTGTCGATCGCGCTGCCGGTGATGCCGTCGGGAAAACTGTCACGCTGCTTTTCGACGATGATGTTGGCTAAACCGGCCGCGCGCGGTTCGCCGGGTTCGGGATCGCGGACGCGACAAAGGATCTGGATGAAGTCGGCGGCTTTGGCGAACCCGGTCCAGCGCTTGCGCCCGTTGATCACCCAGTGGTCCCCGTGGACGACTGCTCGGGTCGAGACCGCGGCCAGATCCGAGCCGGCGTCGGGTTCGGAGAAGGCGACCGCGCCGATGCGCTGGCCTCGCGCGCTCCTGGTGAGCAGATCGTTGCGGTGAGCCTCGTCACCGATCTCGCAGCCCATTCCCTGCGCCCGGGCGATGATGCTGGCCACGCTCATCCATGCCCGGGCGAGCTCTTCGGCGATCATGCAGTACTCGAACGTGCCCAGTCCCAGACCACCATGCTCACTCGAGACGGTGATGCCGAAGTAACCCTGCGCGGCGATGCGGTCCAGGAACTCCCGCGGCATCTCGGCTTTCTGCGGGTCCAACTCGTTGGCGACCGGCAGCACCTCCTGTAAGGCGAACCGCCGCGCCTCGCGCTGGATCGCGGCGCGCTCTGATGAGTACCACGGCGCTGCCAACGTCGGGCCGACCAAGACATCGCCGGCGCTCACGACGCGTTCCTGAACCGGACGAGGTTGCTGCGCTGGAAATCGAGGACGACCTCACCGCGCTGATTGGCGCCCTCGGTGCGCCAGGTGACGATGCCCACACCGGGTCGGCTCGACGACTCCCGCTTGTCCAGGACTTCCGATGTGGCGGTCAAAGTGTCGCCGGCATGGACCGGCAGCCGGAAAGTACAGTCTTCGACGCCCAAGAATGGTCCGCCGGCCTCGCTGAGATCCTCCACCGACAGCCCCACCACGGTGCACAGCACCAGCATGGGGTGCACGACCTCACGTCTGTGGCCATGGCTGCCCGCAAAATTGCGGTTGAGGTAGAGCGGGTGCCAGTTGCAGGTGGCACTACAGAAGATGACGTTGTCGGCCTCAGTGAGGGTGCGGCCCCAATGATGGATCAGCCGTTGTCCGACCGTGAAATCCTCAAATCGATTTCCTTTTTCGGCGATGGGAAAGCTGTCGAGGTCCACCCCGGCCACTGCCCGTGCCGTCCCCGGCCCGTCTAGGCCTACAGTGCGTGTTTTGTCCAAACTCATAGCGACCTCTGCTTTTTGGGCTCCGGATTCGTGGCGGGGCCAGCGTAGCGTCTTAGCGGCGGGCACCACCTCGTCCTGACTAGCGGTCCGCATCGCGTCGCGCTGCATCGCCCTTGACAATAGAACAAAATTAGTTAGTTGACAAGATACTTTTTTAAGCGTCTGTTGCGGTCAATGGACGACGGACGTCCGACCTTCGGGCGAGCCCTAACGATCCGGGTTGCTCCGATTGTCAAGACGCACATCCTGGTGCAGCGGCCCGCTACGATGACGTGCACGCCCTTTGCCCGGCCGTACCAGACAGCTAGGTGAGCGAGGATTCAGTTGGCAAGTCCCAAGCCTGTACTGCCGACACCGAAACAGGCGCGCTCAGAGGTGTCGACCGGCAAGCTGCTCGACGCCGCGGCCGAGCTGATCTCCGAGGGCGGCTACGAACGGATGACATTGGCCGCAATCGGGAAACGAGCTGGCTACAGCCATGGCCTGGTGACCGCCCGGTTCGGGTCGAAGGAGGGCCTGCTGTGGGCTCTCGTCGACCGGATGGTCAACGAATGGCGCGCCGAACTGTTGGCCCCCGCCATCGCCGACCAGTCCGGCACGGCGGTGCTGCACACCCTGATCGACGAACTCGCGAAGTCCTGGCGTCGATCGCCGACGCGGATGCGGGCCCTGTACATCCTGATGTTCGAAGCCTTGCTGCCGGTGCCGTTGCTGCATGAGCGCATGGCCGCACTGCATGAGGATCTCCGTCGCAGCGTCGCGGACACCATCGCCCGTTCAATCAATGAGGGCATCACCAGTCCCGACGTCGACGCTGCCGCCGCGGCGCGATTGATCGTCGGCGCCCTCCGCGGAGCGTCCTACCAGTCGATGCTCGACCCGGCCCGGGTGCCGATCAAGGTGGCGCTCAGCGACGTCCGGGTGCTCGTCGACACCCTTCTTCCCAATGCCGCGCCCTCGCGGACGAAGCGGCCGCGTAGGGCGTAACACCCCAATTCGACTGGCGGACTTACTAAACCATGTCCACCAATCCGACCATCAGTTGCCGGGCGGTTCTGGGCAGCGGCATCATGAGAACGCACCGGCACACGCAAGACTTCGTGTTCGCCGCCCCACCTCCCACGCGGTAGTTCCGCTCCAGCTCTCAAAAATTAGATGGTTGACAAAATAATTTTCTGAGTCATTCTTAGTGACATGACGGAAACCGCAAAGGCCCTCGTCGAACTCTTCACGCGGCTACCAGATCTGACAGCCTGCGACCCAGAGTGGCAATTGGTGAGTCGGCACTGGACCGGTCGGCTCGCTTTGACGGCCGGACCGGACAGTGCAGTGTCCATCGACACCGGCGCAGTCTTCGACGTGGTTGACGGTTCCCTGCGGCCGTCGGCTGGACACGTCGGGACCGACCCCGGTGACATCGCGCTGCGTGCACCGGAGGCGGTGTGGCAGGGCATGCTGGAAGCCACCCCGCCGCCCTACCTGCACTGTCCAATGGGCGCGGCGTATCACGGCTTCGAGGCAGGCGGGCATCCGGAGACCGTCGCCCAGTACTGGCCGGCGGTGCATCGTGTGGTGGCCCTGCTGCGGCATGCGGCATCCGACGTCCCGGTAGTTCCGGCCCCACGGCGGGCCGCCGATGCCCCACTGTGGGATCAAGCCGCCGGACGGTATGCGCACCTCAATCTCGACGGCGACGACTACCGTGTCTACATCGAGGAGGCCGGCCAGGGTATTCCCGTTCTACTGCAGCACACCGCCGGCGCCGACGGCCGGCAGTGGCGACACCTTCTCGACGATGAAGCTTTGACCCAGCGGTTCCGATTCGTGGCCTACGATCTGCCCTTCCACGGCAAGTCGCTGCCGTCAACCAACCGCAACTGGTGGTCTGAGCCCTATCGACTGACCCGCGAGTTCTTGATGCAGGTGCCGTTGGCGGTGACTGCTGCAATGAACCTGGACCGTCCAGCCTTCATGGGCAGCTCGATCGGCGGTCATCTCGCCGTCGATTTGGCCTACTACCACCCTGAGTCCTTCCGTGCCGTCATCGGACTGGAAGCCGCACTCAAACAAGAAGCGCAGATCGACCTCACCTACCTGTATCACCCACGAGTCTCCAACGCGTACAAAGCCACTGGGATGTACGGCCTGACCTCACCTACCGCTTCAGAGGCGCTGCGTCGGGAAACCATCTTCGTCTACAGCCAGGGCGCGCCACCGACCTTCAGTGGCGACCTGCACTACTGGCAGACCGAGCACGACCTGCGTGGCCTGGCCGGCAAGATCGACACCAGCCGCTGTCAGGTGTACCTGCTCACCGGCGAGTACGACTGGGCGACCACACCGGAGATGTCTCGGCAGCTCGCTGACGAGATACCGGGGGCGACCTTCCAGGTGATGACCGGGCTTGGGCACTTTCCGATGAGCGAGGATCCGGCGAAGTTCCTGTCCTACGTCGAACCGATCCTCGACGAGATCGCGCAGTCGTCGACCGTGCCCGCCTAGAACGTGCTGGACCACCGCAAATACCCCCCCGCCAATCCGCGATCGAGAGAGTCAGATGTTCAAGCCAGGTGACGTCAATCTTGGTGACCCCGACCAGCTCATGGAGGTCGGCAACCCGCCCTACGAGTACCTCGCCGTGTTGCGTCGCGAAGCGCCCGTGCACTGGAATCCCGCACCCGATAAGGCCATTGGCGGATCCATGCCACTCACCAAAGGGTTTTGGGTGTTGTCGCGGCACGCCGACGTCGACATGGCCTCGCGCAACCCCGAGGTGTTCTCGTCGTGGTTGGGCGGCCCGGTGCTCTACGACAACGACCTCCACGTACCGCCACTGAGTCCTTATAGCTTGGAGGGACAGCGATGCGGCCTGATGGGAAAGGATCACCCCGAGCACACCGCATACCGCAAGTTGGTGTCGGTCGGGTTCACCCCAAAGAACATCGCCCAGCTGGAGCCCGTGATTCGATCACACGCCCAGCGCATCGTCGATCGGGTCCGCGATGCACACGACGGCGAATTCGTGCACACCGTCGCCGCTGAGCTGCCGATGGTCATCCTGTGCGAAATGCTGGGCGTACCGCCCAGCGATTGGCCGCAGTTGTTCGACTGGGGCAACAGCATCGCGGCCGTGGAGGATCCTGACATCGACGGCATGCAGGTCGCCGGTGAGATGATGGGCTACTGCCACCAGCTGGTGGCAGAAAAGCGCGAGCGCCCCGATGGCAGCTTGTTGAGCAACTATGCCAATACGGACGTCGACGGCGAGCAGCTCTCCGCGTTGGACATCAACATGTTCTTCGTCACGCTGTCAATCGCCGGACACGAAACCACCCGCAACACCACCGCGCACGTGATTCGGCTGATAAGTGAATTCCCCGATCAGCGGGCGATCCTGCTGGAGGACCTCGGGGGCCGATTGCCGAACACCATAGAGGAAACGCTGCGGTTCTCCCCGCCGGTCATGCAATTTCGCCGCACAGCGACCAACGACATCGATCTGCACGGCGTCCACATCAAGGAGAACGACAAGGTGTACTTGTCCTACGCATCCGCCAACCGCGACGAGGCCGTGTTCACCGAACCAGACCGGTTCGACATCTTGCGACCCAACGCCGGCAAGCATTTGTCTTTCGGCTCCGGCCCACACTTCTGCCTGGGCGCCAGACTCGCGCGCCTACAGCTGCGCATCCTGCTGGAAGCAGTGCTGACCGCCCGCCCACAAGTCCACGTCAGCGGGCCCGTCAGCAAGCTGCGCAGCATATGGTTCAACGCCATCACGGAGATGCCGGTCAACTACGGCGCGCCCGAGGCGGTGCACCGGTGAAGCGCTATGGCCATTGGATCAACGGCGCCGCATCGGCCCCGCAGACACGTCAGTACCTCACCTCGACCAGCCCCGGAACCGACACCGCGGTCTGCGAAATCACCCTCGGCGACGTAACGGATGTGAACGCCGCGGTCGACGCGGCACAGGACGCCCTGGCGAGCTGGCGCGACCGCAAACCCGGCGAACGCGGCCGCATCCTCACCGCGATCGCCGATGGACTGCGGGCGCAATCTGATCTACTGGCCGAGCTGGAATCGGCCGAGTCGGGAAAACCCTTGTGGCAGTCGCCCATCGAAGTCGAAGGCTCCGCAGCCTTTTTCGATTTCTACGCCGGACTAGCCAACCTGCCCGCCGGCGAGGTCATCGACATGGGTCCAGGACGACACGGCTACACGGTCCATGAACCGTACGGTGTCATCGGGGTGATCACTCCATGGAACGCGCCCCTCAACCAAGCCTCCCGCGCGATCGCCCCAGCGCTGATGGCCGGCAACACCGTGGTGGCAAAACCGTCGGAATTCACCTCGGCGACCACGCTGGAGCTGGCCCGGATCGCCACCGAAGCGGGATTACCGGCCGGCGTCCTCAATGTCGTAACCGGTGACGCACGCGGAGTCGGCAGCCCCCTCGTCGAACACCCGGCCGTGCGCAAAGTAGCTTTCACCGGATCGGTGCGCGCCGGCCGCGAGATCGGCCGCATCGCCGCCGACCGGATCATTCCGCTCACCCTGGAACTGGGCGGGAAAGGGGCCAACATCGTCTTCGCCGACGCTGACCTCGCCGCGGCGGCGCGAGGCAGTTTGACGGCGTTCGCCGTCAACGCGGGCCAGGTCTGCAGCGCCGGAACACGGATACTGGTCGCCGAAGAGATTCACGACACGTTCGTCGAAGCGCTGTGCGCGGAGGTGGATCAAGTCACCCCCGGCCAAATCTACGGCCCACAGACTACCCACGCCCAATTCGAAAAGGTGCTGTCCTACTTCGAGATCGCCGAGCAGGACGGAGCCAGACTGATGTCCGGCGGTGCCGCGGTGGGCGACGGCTGGCTGATCCAGCCCACCGTCTACGCCGGCGTGACCAATGACATGCGCATCGCACGGGAAGAAGTCTTCGGCCCCGTGGTCGTGGTCATCCCATTCACAGACGAAGACCACGCCGTCGCACAAGCCAACGACTCAGATTACGGCCTGTCAGCTGGTATCTGGACTACCGATGTCGCGCGGACCCACCGGGTCGCCGCCCGCCTGGACGCCGGCCAGATCTACGTCAACGACTGGCCGGCCGGCCTCGTCGAAGGGCCTTTCGGGGGCTACAAGAACAGCGGATACGGCCGGGAGAAGGGGGCCGAGGCGTTGCACCACTACACGCACACCAAGTTCGTGACGGTAAAGCTATGAACCTACAGGGACGCACCGTCGCGGTCACCGGCGCTGCCAGCGGCATCGGAGCGGCCCTCGCCGAGGAGGCGGCGACCCGCGGCGCGGCTGGGGTCGCCGTGATCGACCTGGACGCCGAGGGAGCACGCGCGACGGCAACACGGATCGAAGAGCGCGGTGTCCCAGCTTTGGCTTTCGGCTGCGATATCAGCGATATGGAAGACATCGAATGGGTCGCCGACGAGGTGGCGAATGCCTTCGGCGTACCCGCTCTGGTGTGCGCCAACGCCGGCATCAACACCCAACCCGCCCCCCTACTCGAGGCCGCCGCCGGCGACTTGCGATGGGCGCTGGAGGTCAATGTCGTGGGAACATGGGCCACACTGCGAGCCTTCGGTCACCACATGGTCAACACTGCACAGCCGAGCTGGTTGCTCGTCACCGCATCCGAACACGCGATCGGAGTGCCGTTCCCCGGCAACGGCTTCTACACAGCCAGCAAGCACGCGGTCCTCGGCCTTGCCGATGTCTTACGCTACGAGTTGCCGCCGCACGTCGGCATGAGCGTGATGATTCCGGGTCTGGTGGCCACCGAACTGTGGAGCAGTAGTTCGCGGCGACCCGACCGATATGGTGGACCTGCACCCGGCGGTGACCCCTCCCGCCGGGTGCTTGCTCTCGGCATGAACCCGGCCGTCGTCGCCGCCCGGGCACTCGACGCCGTGGCTGCGGAGCGCTTCATCATCGCCACGCATCCGCACGTCCGAAAGTACTTCTCCGAGCGGGCCTCCGATCTAGCAAGGGCATTTGACGGGCTGCCATCCACCGACGCTGACGGGTCTTACGACGTGGCCGAAATCCTCTCCCAGCTGAGCGCCAGCCGCGAAGCCTGATCACATGACGATGACGTGAAGATTACCTCCGACGATGGTGTGCGCAGGTCCATTCCGACTATCAGCCGCCACGTCACACAACCTAGTGACGCCATGACCGGATCGATTGCTCTGCGGCGCTTCACACATCGCACCGTGGTATCTCTGACCGGTGTCTGCCTCGATGTCGACGTGGACACAGCATTCAATAGCAGCCCTACGCGCAATGGCGCCGACGAGAAAGGCACGGTCAGTGTGGAGCCCGCAATCCGAGAACCCTCCCCAACTCCGGCTAGGGGACTCGACGATCACCGGACTGTTCGAACAGCCCCTGGACGGCATCAACCTGCTTCTCGGCGCCGATCCCGAACAAGTCCGCGAAATCGGTTGGCTGACACCGCGATACGCCACCGAGACGGGCGACCTACTAGGACACGTCCAAGCTTTCCTCGTGCAGCACCAGGGGGTCACAATCATGGTCGACACCTGCGTAGGCAACGGAAAAAGCATCACGGTCGTGCCGGCGTGGGACAACCTGAACACGCCGTTCCTCGACCGGCTCCGCGCCCTCGGAACCGCTCCGGAGACCGTTGATTACGTGCTGTGCACCCACCTGCACGTCGACCACGTGGGATGGCAGACGTGGTCGGACGGCCACACTTGGCATCCGACCTTCCTGAACGCTCGCCATCTGTTCTGCCACCAGGAGTACGAATATTGGGGATCGCATCGTCACCTTGCGCCGCGGGCGCCGGAGGAAGCCGACGACGACATTGACGCCCTGGGCATCCAGTTCGACTTGACTCAGCGGCGCGTTCACGAACAGTCCATCCAGCCCGTGGTCGACGCGGGGCTCGTCGAGCTGGTCGATCCACCACACGAGGTCGTCCCTGGTGTTCGGCTGATCCCCACGCCCGGTCACACACCAGGTCACGTGAGCGTGGAGATCACCAGCGGCGGCCAGCGGGCGGTGATCTCCGGAGATCTGTTTCATCACCCATGCCAGATCGCGCGGCCGCAATGGGCGTCGTTGCCCGACACCGATAGTGAACTGAGCACATCCTCACGACGAGCATTGCTCGCCGATCTTGCCGGAACACCGACGCGGCTGGTGGGCAGCCACTTCGCCGAGCCGTGGGCCGGCGTGATCGTGAACGACGGCGACGCCTACCGCTTCGAGCCTGAACCCACTGACTGATCCCCCAGCATCCATTCCCGTTGCGCGGCCACGTATCCGGTGGGTAGGAGGACACAGTGACCGACTAAACGGTCACTCGCTGGCGTGCGTGATCATCTCCCGCACCGCCCGCTTGTCCACCTTGCCGACCGCGGTGGTGGGCAGTTCGTCGACGATCACGACCCGCTTCGGTGTGCTGACACTGCCCAGCGTGGCCCTACAGCGGGCTGCGAGGGCACCCGGGTCCAACTCGGCGCCACGCTCGGGCACAACGGCCGCGCAGACCAGTTCACCCCAGTCCGCGTCAGCGATACCGACGACGGCGACGCCCGCGACACCATCGACGGTGTGCAGCACAGCTTCGACCTGGCTGGAGTACACATTGAACCCACCCGAGATGATCATGTCCTTGAGTCTGTCCACGATCGTGACGTAGCCCTCGGCGTCGATCACGCCGACGTCGCCGGTATGGTGCCAACCGTGGGCGCGCATTTGCGCAGTCTCATCGGGCTTCTCGTAGTAGCCCAGCGACACGTTGTGCCCGCGCACGACAATCTCCCCGATCTCCCCGGCTGCAAGCAGTGTGCCGTCGTCGGCCATGATTGCCACGTCGCTGATGACGGTCGCCCGACCGACGCTTCGCAGCCGCTCGTCGGGCGCCAGGGTCCCGTCCTCCAGGGCATGCTCGTGCGGATGTAACTCGGTGATAAACATCGGGCACTCGGTCTGGCCGAATCCGCCGCGCATCACCGGCCCCAGCACTTGCAGTGCCTGCTTGAGCCGCGGCAGCGCCATCGGGGCCGAGCCGTAGGCCATCGAGCGCAGGCTCGACAGATCATGCCCGCCGAGCATCGGATTATCCAACAGACGGTAGATCGCCGTGGGAGGCAGGAACACATCGGTGATTCGGTGTTCCTCGATGACCGCGAGGATCTGCCCCACATCGACTGTCGGCATGATCACGCACGTCGCCCCGGCGGGAAGTGACATCAGCACAATCCGCCCACCGACATGGGTCATCGGTGCGGCTCCCAGCAGAACCGGTGGCTCCGAACGGGTTTGGTAATCGGCACTCATGGCGTACGCAATCGCCGAGAAATTGGCGTGGCTGAGCATCACGCCTTTCGGAGCGCCGGTGGTTCCGCCGGTCATCGGCAGCGAGATGACGTCGTTGCCATCGCATTCGAGCGCAGGCGCGGTGGCGGAGGCCTCTCCCGCCCATTCGGCGAGTCCACTTCCGTCTGCGCGCATGTCGACAACGGCCACCAACGCCGCCAAGCCGGCTTGCAGCGATTCGCCGACTGTCGCATCATCGACGAACAGCGCGTCGCACCCCACGGCTGTCCATGTCGCGAGCAGCGTGGGCGGCGGGATCGTCTTAGCGGCCGGCATCCACACGCCGCCGGCGCGGATGATCCCGAGGGTCGCGATGAATGCCTCGGGCGAGTTGTGCGCAACGACAGCGCCCTTCATCCCCGGTGCGAAGCCGGCTTCAATGAGGGCGTTGGCCACGCGAGCGGACAGCCTGTCGACCTCGGCGTAGGTGAACCGGCGCCGTCCCATGACCAGGCACTCGCGTTGGGCGTGGGTCATCAACGCCTGCGATACGACATCCAAGAAGGATCCGAAGCTGGGCAAGTTGTCATCCATGGCTATCGCTCCTGTGTGGCGGTCACACCGCCCGGCTGAGCTGGTCTGCCTAGCCGGTGCGGCACGGGGTCGTCGGCCATGTCAAGGTTGGCATAAAAATAGTTGACGGACAACTAATTATTTGAGACATTATTAGCGGGTTCGTGTCTGGGAGCGAGGACAAAGCTCGGCGGCTAGTGCCGCCAGACAGGCCTGCAGGCCGTGGCGTTGTGCATGCGCGTCACGTGTGTCACCGCGACGTTGTGAAGGGGCCCACGAGGATGAAGAACTACGACTACGTGGTGGTGGGCGCCGGATCAGCCGGGGCCGTTGTCGCGAACCGCCTCAGCACCAGCGGAGAGTTCTCGGTGCTGCTCATCGAGGCCGGCGAGGCCGGCGTCGACCCATTGATCAGCATTCCCGGCGGCCTGACCCGCGTGATGGCCGACCCGCAGCTCGTCTGGCAGGACCTGACCGTCCCGGACGCGCGGATCATGAACCGTTCGATCGTGCTCGTGCAGGGCAAGGTCCTCGGCGGTTCCAGCGCCACCAACGGGATGATGTACGTGCGCGGTCAGCGCAGCGATTTCGACCGCTGGGCCAACGAGGACGGCTGCGACGGTTGGGCTTGGCCGGACGTGTTACCGCTATTCAAGCGCAGCGAGGCATATCCCGCGGGCAACCCCGAGTTTCACGGCCACCACGGCGAACTGCGCCTGACAGACATGTCGGCCACCAACCACGAGACCTCGCACCGCTTCCTCGACGCCGCGGTTCAAGCCGGTCTCAAGTTCAACGATGATATGAACGCCGGCGATCAGACCGGCGTCGCCCACGTCATCGCGACCATCCACGAGGGCAAACGCGAATCTACGGCTGTGGCGTTCCTCGATCCCATCGCCGACCGCGAGAACCTCACAATCATGACCGGTGCGCAGGTTGAGCGTGTCGTGGTGACCGACGGCCGCGCGGTCGGGGTGGTCGTGCGCATCGGCGGCGAGTCGCGCGAGATCGGCTGCGACCGCGAGGTCGTGCTGTGCGCCGGCGCGATCGGCTCACCAAGCATCCTGCAACGCTCGGGCATCGGCGCCGCCGAGCTGCTGGCACGCCTGGACATTGACGTCGCCGCCGACATTCCCGAGGTTGGCCGCAACCTCAACGACCACCTCTTCGGGCACATCAAATACCGCCTGGCCGAGGACTCCCACAGCACCAACGCGGTACTGCGGGACCCGCAGCTGTTCGCCGCCGAACTCGAGCGGTGGAACGCCGGCGAACCCAGCATCTTGGTCACGGCCAGCTCACAAGTTCTCGGGTTTTTCTCCTCTGACCCAGCCAGCAACGACGTCGACGTCCAGTTGGCGATGCGGCCGATGTCCTTCAGCATGGACGCCACAGGCGAGGTCGTCATCGACCCCTTCCCCGGAATGATGGTTTCGGCCATCAACGCTCAGCCAACCAGCCGCGGCCACGTCGCGATCACGTCGCCCGATGTGAACAGCAGGCCCGACATCCACATCAACTACCTGGAGAATACGAGCGACATCGCGGTATTGCGCGCCGGCATTCGACGGCTGCGCGAAATCATGACCCAGCCCGCGATCGCCGACCGCGTCGTCGAGGAGCTGGACCCTGGCCCCGACGCCACCAGCGATGAGGCGCTAGAGGCCTACCTGCGCAACGGGGTGTCGACCGTGTACCACCCGGTCAGCACCTGTCGGATGGGGGCAGACGATGCGTCGGTGGTGGACCCGCAACTGCGTGTCAGGGGTATCGCAGGGCTACGTGTGGCCGACGGCTCGGTCATGCCGCGGGTGACTTCCGGTAACACCAACGCACCGTGCATCATGATCGGCGAGAAAGCCGCCGATCTGTTGCTAAGTGTGCACTGATGCTCACCGACCTGACCCAGGCCTGGCACACACTGACATGGTCGAACGTGCCCGCAGCGGCCCAACGCGTGGCCGGGCAGTGCCTCCTGGACTGGGTCGGCTGCGCCATCGCCGGCGCCGGCGAACGCGCCGTCTCGATTCTGGCGGCCACCCTCGGATCGTCAATCGGGTCGTCGTCGTTGACGACCGGCGGGACCGGCCACCCACGCGACGCCGCGCTGATCAACGGCACCGCCGGACACGCCCTGGACTTCGACGACACCAGCACCGCCATGCTCGGCCACCCGAGCGCGCCGGTGCTGCCAGCCGTTTTGGCCCTCGCCGAACATCTCGACACCACCGGCGAGCAGCTGCTGACCGCATTCATCACCGGCGTCGAAATCGAGAGCCGCCTGGGTACCGCGATCGGTCCGGACCACTACGCCAGGGGCTGGCACTCCACCGCGACAATCGGCGTGATGGGTGCCGCCGCGGCGTGCGCGCGCCTGCTGGACCTCGACACCGAACGGTTTGCGACAGCGCTCGGCCTGGCGGCGTCTCAGTCAGCCGGGCTGAAAGCCAACTTCGGCACCATGACCAAACCCTTTCACGCTGGCTCGGCGGCCGAGCGTGGCCTGCTGTCGGCGTTGCTCGCCGAGGCGGGGTTCACCGCCAACCCCGACGCCTTCACCGCCCAGCAGGGCCTGGTGGTCGCGGCGGGAGGCGGGTCGCTCGTGCCATTGCGATTGGGCGACAACGACTTCGCCATCATCGACACCCTCTTCAAGTACCACGCCTCCTGCTACCTCACCCACGCTACTCTCCACGCGATCGAATCGCTGGGGGCCCCGCGACTCCCCGGAGGGGCCGACTCTGTGGTCATCACGGTCAACCCCGCGCTACTCGACACCTGCGGCATCCCCGAGCCCAGCACGGGGCTGGAGGCCAAATTCAGCCTGCGTGGCGCCGCCGCGCTGGCCCTGCTCGGACACGACACCGCCGACCCTGCGACCTTTACCGACTCAGTCGTCCAGAACGCCGAAATACAAAAGCAACTGCGCCGCATCAAGATCCGCACCGATGCGACCGCACCACAGTCCTGGGCCCGCGTCGCAGTCGACGACCTGCCTCCCGCAGAAGCCGATACTTCAACGCCGCAAAGCAATCTGGACCGACAGGAGCGGCGGCTCGGCGACAAGTTCGCGCGGCTAGTGGACGGTCGCATCGCCGAGGACGCGAACGCTGCGAAACACCGTCTGCTCAACGCCGCCGCCATAGGGTCGGCGCGCAACCTCCTCCCTACCTATATCACTCAAAGGCAGCGCCCAACCAATGAGCAAACCACGACCAATCGCCGATTCGAAGATCACGGTCCCCGTGGGTAAAAGAGATTCGGATACATGCCCCTTGACAGGCACGATTTCGACACTGGCCTGCCCCGCTCCGATCGGTCGGCGATTATCCGAAACAGATCGAGCACAAGAGGATTGAGGAAGAACACAGTGGGGCCAGGAGATACTTCCGCGCTGCTCGAGCAAGTGCGCGCCTGACGAGCCGTGCTGCCCTCCCACTAACCCCCTGGAGGTTGAGTCGATGACCAAGCAAGCAATGCGCGCGTGGACTACTGTGCGCGGTCAAGTCGACGAAATGCTGGACAGTATCACCGATTTCGAATGGCTTGCCCCAAGCGCATGCCCTGGCTGGCTCGTCCGCGATGTCGTTGCCCACCTTGGGGCGAATGCTCGGGCGCCGATCGAGCCACTGCCGGAAATAGAGCCAGCACCACCAATGCCGGACAACCGCGAACGGCTACACGACCTTGTCGTCGCGCGCCGCCGGGCCTGGCCAATCGCCGAAATCCTTCACGAGTACCACACCTACGTTCCCAAACTGGTGGA
>Ga0164304_10000043_pt1 | contig 29382 bp, 23 predicted proteins | sample Whisoiple_217_MG_FD_110216 | JGI IMG/M metagenome (GOLD analysis project Ga0164304, IMG submission 110216) | Soil microbial communities amended with pyrogenic organic matter from upstate New York, USA - Whitman soil sample_217_MG | ecosystem: Environmental > Terrestrial > Soil > Agricultural...
CAGTGCAGTGGAGGTAATGATGGCAGTAGCAACGTGCCAAAATCGAATTTTGCAGCCGATATATCGCTCTACAATTGGAATTGCTTTAGCGGTGTGCCACAAACTCAAAAAGACTATGCTGGAACAGCCGAGCGTTGCAATTAGAATTGGCTCGCGGGCGGTGAAATAAGCGAACGAAGTTAAGCAAATCCCGATAAACAGGAGGTCGCCTGGATTGATTTTGTGTTCTTTCAAAAATTGATGGGCGGGGCCTTTTGAGCCTTTAGCTGTTGGTAATAAGTAGCGGTGTGAGGAACGAGCAGTCATGTAAACCTCTCTGGAAAGTTAGTTGTTTTCCTTACTGCTAATCTAAGTTTTCCAACTTGGCTTTGACTTCATCAAAGTCGGTAATGTTGGTTAGCTAAACTGGATCGATCCATTTGGAGGGGGTTGGGAGATGAGGAGATGGAGAGTTCTCAGTATCATATTTCAATTTCACGATGGGGTTTCTGAGTTTCTCGGTGGGAGTTAGAGGTCTGGGTTGACTGCTGTCTGAGTTCTAGCAAACTTTCTAGTTCGCTAGCAGGGATGTCGCATTGGAGTACCTCTATCTTTTCTGGCTGAATGATGGCTTCATAAATTACTTCGCCGTGTTCTGTATAGCCGGTGACTATCCCAGCTTCGGTTTCAAACTCGAATTTATTGCCTTGATAGTCGGTTAAACTAATGGCATCTTTACCGCTGCTTGCTACCAAAAAAGCTAAACGTTCTCGATTGCTACCCTGTTGGAAAGCTTCGAGACTGCGAGGTAAATTCAAAATTTCTTGTTTGTCTTTGGGAGTCAATTTGTCAGCGGTTACGTTCCATTCCCCGGTTTCATCTGAGGTGGCTGCGAAGACTTCAAGGCTATCTTTAGTTTCCATGCTGACTGTTGTCAATTCGCGTTCTCGAATGACGTAGAGTTTGGTATTTCCCAGGTCAATTCCGCCTTCTAGGGCTGCTGAGGTAACTTGAGAGCGATCGCGGGCATTATGCACCGCTTCTTCAACAGCAGCATTATAAATTTGCACCAGTGCTTCAGCAACCAAGGCTTCATCAGTTGAAAAAGAGCGATCACTTCTTGGGGTAAAAATTTCAGAGGAGTTTTTAGCAAGGAGGTTTTCGCCGGCTTCATCAGTTGAAAAAGAGCGATCGCTTCTTGGGGTAAAAATTTCAGAGGAGTTTTTACCAAGTGGGTTTTCGCCTCGCGCAAAAGCCGATGCAATTGCATCTACCCTCTCGTTTTCTGGGTGTCCCGAATGTCCTTGAACCTGTTCCCAGCTTACTCTGTCCCCTACGAGTCCTTTAAGTTGTTCCCACAAATCGCGGTTTTCTACTGGCTTTCCAGCGCTGGTTTTCCATTCTCTGGCAACCCAATTTTCCATCCATTCAGTGCATCCTTTAATGGCATACTGGCTGTCAGTTACGATATGGACGGATGCGTCCGGGGGAATAGATTTTAACCCTTCGATAATGGCAACTAATTCCATGCGGTTGTTAGTAGTTGAAGGGTTGTGACCTCCAATTTCTGTGGCAGTTTCGCCTTGATTAATAATGGCTGCCCACCCTCCAGGGCTAGCGCCCGTGTTGTCAGAACAAGCTCCGTCGGTAACGATGCGAATTGGGTTCGGCGATATTAAATCTCCGCTAGCATAATTGATAAAATCACCGCCTTTTTCGCCCGATACAGCTTCCGCAGCGAAAGTTGTTTGGGTGGAAATCTTGTTAGGGGAATGCTTTTCTTGAAGTGCATTTTCCAGGCTTTCAATGCGACTTTCTAGGGCATCCAGCCGTTTTTCTAGTCGAGCGAGGGCCTGATTAATTTGTTTTAGCTGTTCTTCAAGGCTAGCTTTTGTGTCAATTTCAATGGGGTTAATTTTTCGCTCTTTGTCAGCCTGTTTGGGAACTGCTTTTTCAACTTTTTGGGTAACTTGGTTAACTGCTTTGGCTAAAATTGACCCAGCCGATTCTGAAGTTTCTGTTTCAGTGTGAGGGTTAGGTCGAAGTTCGGGTTTAGGCTCAGGATCGGAGAAAGCAGGCGGTTTTGAGGTTTCTGATTCTTGTTCGTCAATGAGTTCGGGCAAATTGTTGGCTCGTTCAGCTAGTTCGTCAGCCCTCTGACTTTGAACTTTGAGCCTTTTAATTAGTTGAGATACTTGGCGTTCTTGTCCTGTGTTTCTAAATGTATCAACAACTTTTTGGGCAGCATCAATGCCTACAATGGTAGCTAGAAATGCAGCTTGAGCGCTCAGTCCAGAAAAAGTTGTACCGTCTACTTCGTTTCCTGAAGTAGCTACTCTCTCGCTGATTTGTGCGCCTGTTTTGAGTAGGCTGTCAATACTCGATTCGTTGGGTTTTTTACGGCGCTGGGTTCTGGGATTGCCATCGTACTGCAAGGATTGTGTTGAAGGAGTTTTGGTTAGATGGCTGTCGAGCAAGTCGTCGATGCTGCTATCGGCTGTCTCAGGCTGGTTTCGATTCAGGTTCTTACTGCGAACTCGGCTTTGGGATTCAGTTTCGCCTGCAAGTTCTTCTTCATCTTGGCGGGATTTTGGTTTAACTTGTTGCGGGAGTGCAATTTCTTCCTCTCCATCAATTTCAGCGGTGACAAAATTTTCTCTATTTTTAGTTTTAGACTTAGCCTGAGACTTAGTTTTGGGTGTACGCTCTTTGTCCTCTTCCTTAAGCTCATCTACCACAAATTCCTCATCAACTTCGACTTCAGCGATTTGAGATTTAGCTTGGGACTTAGAACGAGGGCTATCCGCCCTTTCCCAATTGCTATTGCTTTTGGTTTGAGATTTAGCTTGACTTTTGATTTTTGGTTCGCTGCCAGTAATTCGATCGAGAATATCGGGGTCTTCATCTAATAGATTTAATTCGTCTAATTCCAGTTTATTCTTAGCGTGGGAATTAGCTTTTGACTTGGCTTTTGGCACTGAATCACTTTCCTCAATGTCCGAGAGTAGCTCGTCTAAGTCTCTTGGCTTATTTTTCTTCTGGGACTTGCTCTTTTCTGGGCTGAGAATGGCTTTAATCCCGGCTGCGGTGAATCGGGTATCATCTGGTTCTCCCAAGTGTTCCATCATATATTTGCCAGTGGTAGAGCCATACTCAGGTCGATCTGTGAGGGAGAGGACGAAGCCACCTTGCGTGACCTTAACGCTAATTCCAGGTTTGCCGTCAGCTTCGGTTAATTCTTCTACAGCTTCGGCAAAATCTTCAACAGCAGTCAGGCCTTGTTCTTGGCAGTAATTCAAAGCCTTTTCGCAGCGGCTTTTAAGGTACTTCAGGATTTTTTCTCCCTGTTCTGTGTCAGCCGTGATGTATTGGTTTTGGCTTTTTTTCCGGGCGTAAGTAACCATTAAATTTCTCCTTTGAATGAGCAAATTGAGGAAAGTCAATCGATTTTAGATTTTAGATTTTAGATTTTAGATTGACCCCACGGATAAATGCGGGGGCTTGAGGATTTTCGATTTTCGATTTTGGATTGATTCCACGGATAAATCCGGGGGCTTGTACCATCAAAAAATTCTTGGTCAGTGAAGCTGAATCATTTTTTAAACCTAAATTCTTTCTATGACTTCTGGCTTCCTGACAACAGGTGTTTTTTACTGGTTCAATTGGATCGATCCAATTGGGGGGGTCATGGCATAATTCGCAATCTCTAATTTGTAATTAGTAATTAACCTCTCCCTTAATAGTTTTGAGCTCTGAGTTGTGAGTTAAAAATAGTTAAACTTAAAACTCACGGATTCAAAATTCACGCATTCAAAACGCCCGATCTGGAGAGGCCTTAGACCGAATTACGAATTAGTAATTATTCGGTAAGGCTTGGAGGCAGGGAGAGGAGGAACAGGAGACATTGCTTGTTATCTGCCTGTTTCTCCTCTAAGCGTTAATAACTGGTCGAGCGCGAAGTGATTGGGGAACCAAGTTATACCACTTTTAAAAAAGGATGCTACAGTAAATAGCCTGCATTTTAACTAATACAATAAACCTACTGTTGCATGATTTTAGGAAACTGGTATTAGCGGCTTAAACTTTCAGCTTTTTAGGAACAGTTTGGTTACAAGGTGGAGAAGAGATCGCACAGTTAAATGAATTAAAGTTGTCGCCCTCGATCGACTCTATATCGCAAAAAACGAACACACCGTTTTTGCGAATACACTGCATCCGGTAGCGAGAGCAGCCAGTAACGAATACTTTCACCAAGTAGGCAAGATTATTGCCTCAACTGCCTCGGATAGCGGCACTCGTAGGTAAAAGTAAGGCACTGGCTAACAAATTGCTGGAGCCGATCGCATACCGTTAAAGTTGGACGGCAGCAGGCGAACGGCTCTTTTTAGATTGAGGAGGAGTGGGGCTTTCTAAGATTTGTTCGAGAAACTGGGCGCTGTTTTCTTCAGATAATGCTTTGATAATTCGACCTGTTTTCAAGTCAGCAGCAAAGATAATAGCGCCGCTTTCATCCCTAACGGCACACCTTTGGGTTTTGCTGCTGACAAATGCTGTGCAAGAACCAACTGGAAATTCAGTGGCTTTTGTTTGTTGATAGGCATCAGCGATCGCACCCTGCATTAATTCGGAAATAGTTGCGGAATCGCAAGTTTTTTGTTGAGGTTGGGACTTTTGCTGTGGGGAACTTTGGGATAACGATAACGATGGCAGAACGGCAACGTCTTCTCGCTCTCTATTGGGTGCAGATTTGCTTTTTTCCGACAGGATTTCCACTTCAGCACTTGGTTCTTCAATTAACCTCACTGATGCAGAATCGATGTTTAAAATCAAAGCACTGCCTTTGGGCGAAGGTTCGACGGTAGCTTCAAATGTTGCCCCAATTGGAAGTTTAGGAGAATTGGGCGAGAACATAGCGAGTTGGCGGCCGTTGAGCTTGACAATTGGACTGCCATCTCGGTAATTGTCGGTGCCGCTTTTAAAAGCATCGACTTCAAAGGTCAATCTTTTTCCTTTCCACTTTTCGCTGCTAAAATCAACGTCTTTGAAATCGTTGTACTTTTGACCGATCAATTCTACCGTCTCAAACTGAAAGGTTTGCAATTGCTGGCAAATTTCATCGGAGAACAAGTTGAGAACCAGTGCGGCTTTGGGAGTTTTGCTGTCTTTGGATTCTACCCAATTGTAATCGGCAGGCGCTACAATCCGCGAACTCACAGTTTGGCTGCGACCGAGGCGATCGCGGTAAGTTAATTCCAAAGAATCGATGTCATTTTCATTGCTCTCAAATTCCTTTTGAAGCACTTCTACCAATTTGTGGCTGGGGTCGAGCAAGGCAAAATTGACCATTGGCAAGCTGGGGTGCAAAGTGGCTTCGTATTTAATGCCAAAACTATCTAATTTTTCCTTCCATTCGCAAGCTAAGTCAGTGCCAATTGGCTGCCGCTTGTTATCTCTTTGGATTTTGCCGTTTTCGTCTCTAGCAATTTTCTGGAACGGTACGCTCAAAATGTAGGTGTCTTTGGGCAATGCTTCGTGCAGTCGCTCGTATTCACGTTCGAGATGGAACTCGATTTTTAGTTGGCGCGACAGTTCGAGACAAGCTTTTCGAGGCGCATCTAAGTTGGGATTTGTGGTTTCTACGTGCCACAGCGCGCTAGCAGCTAAAAGGCGTTCTTTGGGGTTAGGAAATGCCTCGGCTACATCTGCTCTCAAACTCTCGTACAATTTGCCGACTGCTTCTTTTACACTTTTGGGATCGTCGCCTTTTTGCTCGTAGATTTCGCCCATCCGTTCTCGATAGCGTTCCTTGATTTCTTGGGCAAAAGTCACGTAATATTTTTCCCAATGTTCCCTTTCATCTAAATTTTTTGGAGGTGGGAACAGGTAGCGAAATTCGTCGCGGTGGCGGCTTGTTAAACGAGTTGGTTCCCACTGAGGGTTAACAGTGTCGCGAGCAATACAATTAATAGCTGTGCCGTCTTCTGCTGGCAGCGGTACAGTTTTGTAAAGTCTGGGGTCATCTTTGAAGTCAAACAGGTGGGAGGGATATTCGTTTGACCATTCTTTTGCCTCGCTGAGTAAATTGGGGTGGTAGTCTTCTGTGCGAGTAGCGCTTTTGGGGCTGTCTACTTCAATTTGCAGGGCATCAAACAGTTTACCTAGCAATTTCTGTTTCTTGTGGTTAAATAAGTTTGTAGGTTGTTTTGGCTTCGGTACAGAAGACTGCACTCGCCCAATTAAGGTGGCAACCCAACCTATTTTATTGTGCGCGATCGCTACGGCAATTTGCCGCAATTTGGTATACTTGCGGTTGCCCTCTTCATCAGTAGCTTTGGTATAATCAATTTTGTCGCGCTTGGAAACAGCATCGTACTCGTTCTCTTCATTGGCGTGTCTGGTTTCCAAGGCAATATTGGGCAGTTTAGAAGCAGGAGTAACTACCAGTTGGTCGCCGTCAAAATCGCACTGGTGGTGCTGCATGGCTTGGTCGGGGCGAATGAAAACGCATCCTTTGTATTGCATTAATTCGGGATGAAGTTTGTTGTCTACTGTGTAGCGGCGAATGTTGTCTTTACTGACAATTGGGTAGCGGGTAATGATGACTTCTGTGCCGTTTTTCAAGTGGGGCGCGACAATTGTCCCCGGCTGTAAATCTTCGCAAGGTTGAGCCATTGCGGAACCGTGCCGAATTGCACCTTTAATAGCTAAGTCTCGCCACTTCTTAGCTAGTTGTTCCTGCATGAAATCGACTACTTTGGGGAAGTCGAGGAGTTGTCCTAGTTTGTCGTTCCTGAGAATAGAAATCATGCGAGATTCGTGGCGGTGAGCCTTCTCATCAGATTCCTCATCTAATCCTGGGCTGTCTTCGTTTAAATCCCTAAAATTCGCTTTTTTGTCGTATTGCTCCACTAAGTATTTAGCCAGTTGAATTCGATTGTTTTGCAGTGAGGCTAATTTTTGGGCTTCGGCTTTGGTAGGTGCAGCGATGTCTGCTTCGATCGCTGCTTCTGAGAACCAAATCGAAAATTGCCAAGAATTTTCGTATTCAGTTACTTTGGCATTGCCCCGATTTCCCAGTACAGCTTTGGGAAATTCGTAATCTCCGCAAGGAATCAGGGAAGCTAATTCCTCTTTAGCAACTCCTTTGATGGAGGAGCGATCCATGATGATATCGTAACCCAAGCGATCGGTTAATTTGGCATCTGGCAGTAGCGTTCCTTTGGCGAGGAAACTAATTTCTGGAGTCGGGCCATTTTCTTGAGCCCACTCTTGCATCCAAGCAAACCGGAATTGAAAAGGTCGGTTGCCAATTCCGTCTAATTGTTGAGCGCAAACAGGGGAAATTTTGCCGTGACAGTCTCCGGTTTGATATCGTCTGGCTGTGGCTCTTTCTTTTGAGTTATTGCTTTGGGAATCGACAATTTTGACTCGCAATGTTTTACCGGATTCGGAGCTGTCTAACAACTTGGTTCCTTGAGTACAACTGCTGACTAGCAGAGAGCCGTACCGGCAGGCATGGTCGGGTTGGGTAGCGAAGATGTTAATTAGTTTTGCTGAGAGGTTTTGGTCGGCAAAGTACACATTTTTGCCAGAACTAAAGGCAACTCTCCTAGCAATGCCGTCTCCAAAGTCAATGCCTTTTAGGGGGTCGGATCTGTTGTCGTTTGGATCTGGTTTGACGATGGTTAGCGTTGCTAATTCTTCTGGTTCAAAGAGCAGTTCAAGCATTGAGTTTCGCAGCACTTCCGCTTCTGCTTGATAGCGTCCCTTGGATTTGCCATTTCCCAAAGACATATCAAATACAGGGATTTTCAGTCCTTCTCCCGCTACAAATTCAGTGTTTCGGCGGGTAGCTTCTAGTAATTGAGAGCGTTTTTTTTCCATTGGATTGTCTCCTACGGTATTAAAAGAGCCGTGAGGTTTCTGAATTACGTTTGTACAAGGTTGAGGTTCAAAAGACTTTCGAGTTCTGAATTACGTTTGTACAATTTTTGGAGTCAAAAGACTTCCTGCAACTGAGGGAGAGTCACCCCCCTCTATTGGGGGGTATTTGGAGAAAATTGCTTGTGGCAGTTTGTCTGCGTTAAACTGAAGAGGAGAATTAGGTAGAGTTAAAAAATGGATAAGAATGATTTTGAATCACAGTCTCCTGAGTTACTCGATCGAATTGACTTGAGTGATAATGACTGGGTTGGGTATAAACTACCTCTGTCGGATGGCGATAAGCGTCGGTTAAACAGTCGCTTATTCGAGCGAGCTATGAAGTGGATTAATACTTTTGGCGCGACTGAAGATGAGCTTGACAAATTGAGTTATTGGAGCGATTTTTAACCAGAAAAGGGGAAGGAGGAAGGGAGTTAAGAGTTATGAGTAAAGCTCCCTTGCACCCCTGCTGCCTCAATGTGTAACTTAAATGCTTAACAGCTTGGGAACCCACTTCTTAATCCCTTCCTATTACCCTTTTTTTTCAATAGACATCGACCGAATTCCAAATAAGCGCCTTCACAACACAAGGGTTTCAGATTTGCAAGCAAGGAAATGTCTAATGAGAGCGGTGTTTTTGTCGCTGTGCTTTTGGTTTGTCCGTCAATGCGGCTGTTGGTGGGAGGTTAGAATTAGCTTGGTAGTCGTTCAAGTTATTGCCTCTAAGCAGGCTGTAGACTACTCGTCGCTTGCGGAAAATCCTGGTTCCTTCTACGGGGACTCCGCGCTTCCAAGCTTCTGCGATCGCCTTTTTGTCAGCCGAAATGACTGTTTTTGTCTCGACGCGGCGATAAGGTTCTGGCAGTTGAGATGGATCGATCGAAACTTCGCAGCTAGGCGGATTTTCCTTAACAGTAATGTGGCGGTGTTTGCCGATAATTTCTGAAGTTAACACGCCGCACTCGTTGAAGTAGAGAACGGTTTGGTCTAAGCGTTCTCTCCACCCTTGGAGTTTGTTGATAGCTGTGGAATGCAGTTCTATCAAATACTGCATTCGAGCCTTGATTGCAGCAATTTCGGCATCAATTTGGTCAGCTAAGTCGGCGTGGATGTCAACAGCAAGTTCCTGGTTTTCTTGATTTTGCCAGATAGATTGCAAAAGTTGGTCAATGTCCTCAGTTGTTTCTGATGACTCCAATTGCTGCCAAAGTTGAGCAGCCGTTATCGATGTTTTAACGAGAGATTGAGCGGCAAGGTTCATCAGTATCCTCCATTAATGCAGGTGTGATAGTAGTCGCATTTAGCTTCAATTTGAGCGAGAGATTGAGTGGCAAGGTTCATCAGTATCCTCCATTAATGCAGGTGTGATAGTAGTCGCGTTTAGCTTCAATTTGAGCGAGGACTGCTGCGGTTTCACTATCGGGTTCGCTCGAAGCAAGGGGAATTGAATTGATATCGTTGATGGCAACAGTTGGCTTTTGAGGAACGCGAGTTGGTTGAGAGGTGGAATCGGCTGGTTTATTTGTTTTCATTGATATTTGGCTTCGGGATTTTCTTTCTCCAATTGCGCGATAGCGCTGTGCTTGTTTAGTTTTGGGTTGAAACGCTTTATGAACAGCTATCCAATGGTGTTTTATCCTGAGTCGATCGAAAAATTTTGTCGTCAGTATCCGCTGCCGCCATTACAACTTGAAGTCGGAGAAGTTTGCGACTGTGAAATAGGAAAATTGAAGGGTGGGTACAGGTGGGGAGAATTTCAAGTGTCACGCCCTACCACCGCATCACCGCACCGCCCGATCGTTCTGCCAACTAAATTTTTGTCGGCTAAATTGTTGTTAACAATTTGGCTGTTTTGGTTGAGCGGTGTAGTAGCTTTGTTCGTGCTGGCAGTAGGGTTGGGTTGGTCTTGGTTTGGGCTGCTGTTACTAGGGTGTGCTTACTCTTGTTTAATGGCGGCTGCCTATACTCATGTCTTCAACAGCCGCATTCAAGTTTTATCGGAGTGCAGGCAGTTGTTGAAAGAGCGCTCTTTTCAAGAGTCCAAAACAATAAGTTCCCTACCAAGCGAGTTGAGTAATAAAGGCTGCCAATTTGTAGCGGGTAACCATCGAGTGACTCGTTTAGATTCGGCACAGTACGAGCATCAGTTAAAGCTTCGGTGTCAAGCTTTAGCTGCTTTGATGAGGCGAAACTTAGTAAAGCCAATTGGCCGTTCTAACGCCCGACAAGGTGTGAGCGAAGAACAATTTCTGCGGTATTTGCAGTGTTATTTTGAGGAAGTTGTGCAAGCGGCTGAGTTTAAAATTTCTTTATCAAGAAGGAACTATGCGGCTGATTTTATTGTACTTCACTCTCAATCGGGAATTGGGATTGCGGTGGAGGTAGACGAACCTTATGCCGGCCGCAGTAAAAAACCGACTCACTGCTGCGATGGCGACAGCGATATCCGACGCAATCAACTGTTTCTTGAGTGGAATTGGATTGTGATTCGCTTCACTGAAAAACAGGTGGTGCAAGCGCCGTTAAGTTGCTGTAAATTCATTGCCACTGCGATCGCTGCTGTGACGGGCGATCGCTCTTGTTTAAAGCCGCTCGAATCTGAACCTGATTTGCTGAGCGTTAAGCCTTGGACAGCAGCATCCGCGAGGCAGATGGCAAAAAGCAATTATCGGCTTAGTTATTTGCCCAATCCTCTTAAAAATCCTCTCAGGTGAAAAGGGATTAGAAGCTGCTTAACAGGAGAGGATAGCCTTATTTAATAGACATCGACATACGCGAAATAAAGTAGGAATTTACCTCGTTTTATTGCTATTAGGTTAACAGGTTAGTTCAAAAATTTTGCCTCAAAATTGGTGTAATTAGTTATACCAAATCCGCGTTAAATACCCGCTTTATAATTAACCGCAGAGAGCGCAGAGGGACACAGAGAGAAGAGTGAGAATAAATTGCGGGTACGGTAAACAAAGGAGGTGGTATTAGTTATATGCTAACGTCACATTTGCAGGTATTGCACCTATCTTGAGCTACTCAATCACACACACCATTCATTTTCAAGCCCTCTCGCTGTCCGGTTGGGTCATCCACTGAACCAGTTGAATCACTACCCCATTAGAGTCTGTTACTTGAAAGAATCGCTCACCCCAAGGTTCAGTCTCAATCTGAGTTGTGATCGGCACACCTTCAGCTTGCAGTCGCGCATATTCTGTGTCAATATCATCCACGACAAACGCGATTAGCAAACCATCTGCCCGATGGTCACGCATATGGATGGGTTTAAAGCTTTTCAACCCTGTTTGCAGGAAGATCAGATTGAAGCCAGCATCTTCCCTGGAAAGCGACACGAAGCCATCAGCTGACATCTGTTCGGTGAAGCCAAAGTGTTGTTTAACAAACGTAGCGGATGCCGTAACATCGTCAACGTTGAGTGAAATGGCGGATGCCGTAATTTTCATGGTTTTCTCCTCAACGAAATGATAGGTGGTAAAAGTAATTACTCGTCCAGAACATTAGGAAGAGTGAGTTTCGAGACGTTCTCCAAGTTGTCGTAAAACTGTAACAGCAATCTTTAATGCTTCTAATGAAAGCGTGTCACTGGCTTGATTTGCCCAATCGACCTGACACTGTTGTAGGTAATCCAATGCCTTCCGCCCTTTTGGTGTAATGGTCATTAATTTGGCACGACGATGGTGTGGATTGCCGGTGTAGATGATAAATCCATCGTTTGCCAGAGCATCAGCCGTTTGCTGGACGCTTTGGCGAGTTAGCCCCATGATACGAGCAACGTGGGCAACAGGGGTGGGCTGATGTTCCACAACGCCAAGCACCTGCCAGCGGGCACTGCTTAAACCAACCGGATGGGTTAAGCGATCGCCCGCTTCCAACAAAAGCCCATTTAACCGAAACACCTCAAGAATGAGTTCGGTAAAGGCACTGCCATTAGCACTTGGCTCACTCATATGACAATATCCTACCAACTTGACAGGCTTCTGTCAAGTTCACCAATAGGATCTAACCGTTGATGCTATTGGGGCGTTGCTGATTCACGGTATGAATCAACTTTTCGCTTAAAGTTACAAAACTCACCCTCAAGCGGGCTTATAGCAGTGGAGAAATCTTGAATTCATATCTGTATTCAGCAACGCCGAGATTGCTTTAACAGAATGTCGAGGTTTTTGACCCATCGAAATCCCTGAAAGCGCTGTCAGCAATCTCTTTAAATTGCTCCCAACCATTTTCTCCCAGCTTTTCAATTAGGGCTTTAGCTTGGGGCCTGGTTTGGGCTTGAAGCTGCCAGTACAAGTAAGCCATTTTCAGAGGGATAGGGTGAATTATGCGGACTTGATCGAGTTTGCTATTGGGTTTTTGCTTTCTGATTTTGAGGGAGTTAGGCAAATTTGAATTCCAAAGCTGCACTCGTTTGAGTTGGTATCTCAAAGTAGAGTGGTCTTGTTTGCCAATGGCTTGCTCTGCTTGAGTCTGAGAGAGGCAATACTCGCCTTCTAGTTTGAGAATTTCGATTGGAACTTCACCGATTTTAATGGATTGGCAAGGGGTGGTAATTGGTTTCAGGTGTTCTTGTTTCATGGCTGATATTTTAACTAACTGTTTTCAATTTTCTACGCTTGCTGTAGGCAGAGTTAAACACAACATTACAAAAACTTTAGATGCGTACCAGCTTATCAGTCGAGTTCAGCCTGTTTGTGTCTTGACAATTGTTGCTGTAGTTGGTTGTCATGTGTTGTTTGTATTTTTGGGATTTTTTGTTGCAATTTACCCTGCAATTCTTGCCGCAAATGTTGGAAGTTTTTAGCATCATCTGGGGTAACGGAGCAAGTCGGCAATTGATAGGTTTCGTCCCCTTCAAAGGCGGCTCTAAGAATTTCGCCCCTGCCATCAAAAGCGGTTATTGAAAGTTCTAGTTCTTGGCGGTGCCAACTAATGCGATACTGGTTCCAATTTATTACTGACTCTGGTTGTCCAGAAGTTTGCCGTACATTATCTAATGCGGCACCTGCAATGGGGACGATCGCTTCGGCTATACTGTAATTTGGCATAGTTTCTTGCTGAGTTCCAAAAACTCGCTGCTGTGTTTGTTGCTGCTGTAGTTGTTGCTGCTGATTCAAGAAATGCCGATCGATGTTTTGAAAGTGCTCGAAATCTTTTTGAGAGATCAGGTTGTGCCAAAGTTTTTGTCCTTCTTTAGAGCAATTAAAAGCGAGTATCTGAGTGTAGTTCGGCACTGGTTCGATAGTATCCGCCCGCTGAACGACGATATCGCCTGTATCTGAAAATCTGTCAATTTGATAGCGGTTGTTATTGCTTTGTAGGCTATCAGTTTGATAGTAATCCAAAAGTTTTACTGCAACCGATGCAACTTTTTCCCCCATCGTCTGGTGGCGTTCCTGTTCTTCCTGTTCCTCCTGTTTTGGGATAGTTGGTTCTCGCTTATAAAGAGCCTTGCGTTCCTGATGCACTTGTTCCCAACGCTTTCTAAAATGCAACTGTTGTTCCCATTCGATAAGTTCTAAGGTTTCACCGTCTAGTTCTTTTTGAATGGAGGAGGAGTCTTGATGTCCAGCCGAAAAGTTTCTCGATTTATCGATGGAGTTAATTAAGGTTTTTTGTTCTTCTTGTACGAGTAGGTCACGGGAGGAGGGCTGCTTTTGCATAGAGGTTTCGGTGAGGTGCTCGTACTCGCTCGAATCTTGACAATTAGTTGTATTTATGGATGGGATAGTTGTTTGTAAAGTGCGATCTGGATTGCGATCTGATTCTATATGCCTGTATTCGGTAGAATCTTGATAATTAGTTGTATTTGTAAATGGGATAGTCGTTTGTAAAGTGCGATCTAGTTCGAGGTTAGTTAAATCAATTTGTTCAGTTTTAGTAACCTGCGATACTTGAGTGTCCGCTGGTATTTCCAGTCGCAAACGAAGTGGCATATCGGAAATTGATTCTCTGTCTGGTTCTAAATCTATAATTATCCCCCGGCGAGTTAATCCCGCTAGAGTACAAGCTCCTTTGTTCCTGCCTAATTTGCTTCCTTTTACAGCTACTCCATCTGTCAAGTAAGATATCCCTAAAATTTGACCGCTTGAATTAAGTGCAAAGCGGGGGAAAATATTGTGGTTTTTCAAGTCAGCAAAAAGCTGGCTGAGGTTTTTTTCCGGAGCAATGTGTCGAGCGATCGCATTTTGAGTTTTCTCTACAGCGCTCGGTTCTGGAGGTGTTTGTCTTAAGCCTTTTTCCCATTCCTCTTTCTCTCTCCTTTTCCTCCGTTCTTGTCCGGTGCTGGGTGCCGTGCGTTCGACTTCCCAACTGCAGTTGACTTTTTTTAGTTCGAGTTTTTCTTCTAATGTTCTGAGGGTTTTTTCTAGATGGTAGAAGTTGCGCCAGTCGGAAACGCAATTGCCTTCAATATCAATGCGGGATGCGGCGATGTGTAGGTGAAAGTGCTTGCGATCGCTGTGAGTAGCTGCAAAATACAGGCTGTTGTCAATGTTCATCCCTTTGCGAGCAGTGTCTGCAACTGTTAGCAGTATATCGTTATTCAGCTTGGCAGTATCTTCAATGGCAAAACTGATGCTTGCATGGCAAACAGGGTATAAAACATCGGCATTTAGCAGCTTGGTTGTTTCTAACTGCTGCCAGAATTCCTGCGGAGTCGATCCAGCTAAGTTGGTGCAGAGCAGTTGCGCTGTTTCTTTGCCTAAAATGTATTGAGTCAAACCAGCAAATTCAGAGCCTTTAGTAATCTTGCCAATCATGGGAAAAGAGCGATAACTTGTTGCCTGGTAATTCTAAGTGGAACGGGAATTAATGAAATAATTTCTACACCCTTTGTTGATTTACTTGGTGTTCTCATAGCGGTTAATCTGCGGGATCAGAGTCGAGTAATTGCAAGCGAATTTTATCTATGGTTTGGACAATGCTGTTAAGTTGACGTGCGCTTTGATACTCTGTGGAGTCTAAATCTTGGCTTATTTGCGATAGGGATTTAGCAATTTCTCCCAACTGTAAGTGAGCTTTAAAGTTGATGGGTGCAATAGTCTTGATGCGGCATCGGGTCATCCGCTTTCTGATGAGTTCTGCTACAGTTATTCTGGCGGATTGCGCTATAGATGTCCAGTTTTCTTTCTCTTCGGGCGTTAGGCGGAGCAAGTAAGCTTCTGTTCGGTTTCGCTGGCGCGGCATGGTTTAATTGTGTCCTCCTCAGTTACAAGTTGCATCTGGCAGTGCGTTAGTTACAAGTTGCATCTGGCAGTGCGGATTCCACATATAGCAATCCTATTTGAATTCGGAATATTGATGTTTTCTTTTAGGTATGGTAGAGCTTGAGAGCGATCGATGCCTTCACCCGGAAAGCTAATCTTGACAAGCTCTAACGGATCGATCCGTTTGGAGGGGGTGGTAGTTCAAGAGGCGATCGCTCTTGAGAAGAGGTTCGCGTTGCTGCGATCGCGAATATTGCGTTCGTGCCTGTTGCTGGTGGCAAGAGTTGCTCGAGTCTGCCCGCTCACCGACTCCGCTAGGTCAAGAACTAGCTTCCAATGTACCCAAGCTACTCTTTTTTTGTGCGTAGCTGTGGCTCAGATAAATGTGAATCAAGCTCGGGTAAGTTGCAGCGAGCGATCGCTAATTTTGAGTTACTCATTTTTGTCAGCTCAAACGGGTTTTTAAAAGAGTGCGATCGCTCGCGACTGTACTCTGGTTTTCCTGCGTGACTGGTTTTATTTGATGCTTTGGTATAAATATATCTCTCAACATTGCTATTGCTATCCCTTGCTTCCAGTTTTTGTGCCAGATCGAGCTCCGGCATAAATCTGAGATTTAGCGAGATTTTCTGCTTAGGAGAGTGGCAACAGCCTCGCTTGGCAATACAAAATTTGCACATCAAAATGCGCGAATTCTCTTCAACACGAAGTCAAAACGCATAAAAACTCATTTTTAAAAGGCTTAAAAAAGTTAATTTTCGAGTTTTTCCCGGCCTCAATACGCTGAAAATTTGTTTAACAGTTAAAAAGCCACCTCTGCGGAACAGAATTTAACGTGAGCTCGACGCGGGCGTGAGCAACGGTCAACATAGACTGCCTCTGACTATACAAGCTTTGGAACTCTCGCTTAGCAACAACTTACGCACGCCGGAGATCGCTGCATCAACCCGACCTGAAGGGGCGATCGTGAGGCGTGAGTGGGCGATCGTGTAGGGGTGGTCTTTCTTTATCTACCAAAGCCGGATCAACCTGGAACGCCGCGGATGGTAAGTTAGCGAACAGTTGGGTCAATTATGCTTACGAGGCCGAACATTACTCCCTGCATGACGTGAGTGAGTTGTTAAGATGTGTAAAGTATCTTTGTTCTTAAGCCAAATTTAAATCGTTTGAATATGCTGACCGAAGCGCAAGTCTCAGTCAACCAGCCGGATGAACTTTTTGCCGGCGGCACTGACCCAACTCGATTTGACTGCAAGGAAGCCTGGTATCCTGTCCATTATGTTGAAGATTTAGACAAGACTAAGCCCAATAAATTTACCCTGCTAGGTCAAGACCTGGTGTTGTGGTGGGACAGTCAAGCTAACTGCTGGCGAGCTTTTGAGGATCAATGTCCCCATCGGTTAGCGCCCCTCTCTGAAGGGAGAATTGCTGAAGACGGATTGCTGGAATGTCCCTATCACGGCTGGGCATTTCAAGGCGATGGCGCGTGTGAGCGTATCCCACAAGCAGTGGCTGGGACAACGCCACAACAATCAAAACGGGCTTGTGTTCAATCATTACCGACGGAGGTGCGCCAAGGATTGCTGTTTGTTTATCCGGGTCAACCAGACCAGGCGCCAAAAGTGGCTGTCCCAATTATTGAACCGCTTGAGGAATCGCCCGAGGAATGGATTTGCCTCAACACATTTCGCGATCTGCCCTATGATGCGCTGACACTACTGGAAAATGTGTTGGATGCCAGTCATGTGCCATTTACACACCATGTATCCGTCGGCAACCGCGCAAATGCTGCCCCGGTTGAGTTAGAAGTGTGCTCATCAAACAAGCAAGGCTTCACCGGCTTGTGGGAAGAAGGCCCACGCAAAGGCACGCTAGGGCAGCAACATACTCGCTTTATTGCTCCCAATTTAATGTGGCATGACCTGACCTCAAAGCAGTTTGGCAGAACAATGACTGTTGTTTATGCCACGCCCATTCGTAAGGGTGAGTGTCGGGTGTTTGCTCGGTTTCCCTTCAAGTTTTCCTCCCCTCTTCCCGCCTTTTTTATCAAACTCACCCCGCGCTGGTATTCTCACCTCGGGCAAAATAATATCTTAGAAGATGACCAAATCTTCTTGCATTACCAAGAGCGTTACTTAGAAGCCAAGGGGGGTAGTGAACGCTTTAGTAAGGCGTTTTATTTGCCTACTAAAGCAGATACGTTTGTCTCCCAATTACGTCAATGGGTAAATCAATTTGCCACCGATCCTTTTCCTGGGGAATCACTGTCACCTCCTCTATCTACTGAAGTATTGCTAGATCGCTATCATTCGCATACAGTAAATTGTGGGAGTTGCCGGCGTGCGCTTGCCAACTTGAAAAGAATTCGGTTAATTGTGACATTCTTGGGCATCATTTTATGGGCGGTTTTACCGTTAGTGAATCATGCTTCTGTGTTCCTAAATTTGCTACCGATTACTGCTGCATTGGCATGGTGGGGATTAGGTAACTTAGAGCGCCGGTTTTATGAAGGTCGTGCTGTCCCACCTCGAAATGTACCCCAGAAGAAGTAAGTGTTAATTTGTTGTGGGGAGTTTTGTGTCTCGGCTTATTTCAAAAAATCCGGTTCTTCTGGAGTGAAGGTGATAAGCAAAACTAATCAGAAAAGCAAGCTAATAGCCTCGCCCGAAAGTTATCAAAGTTGACTTTCGCCATAAGCTTGCCGCTTAATCAACTTGATTCGGTTGTTAATCCCTTCCATCACTCCACTCGTGGTTCGGTTCAAAAAATAGTTACAGATTCCATCCAGATGATTGCGGATCGTTGTGAGGACATCACAGTAAACCGAACGGGCTTTTTTTAGCCATGTGAGGAGTTGCTCTGCTTGCCAGCTTCGACGGTCTGAGAACATTCAAAAATATCTCTGAACTCTTCTTTTAGTTCATAAGCCAGTTTTAAGCGTTTTAAATGCTTTAAGATGTCTAAGATGTCCGCCAATTTGACCTTCTGTTCCGGGCGTCAAATCAACCCCGTTCTTGAGGAGAATAAATTTACTCTCTTTGAGGGTCATTCGAGTTTGCTTACGCACTTTATTTAACTCTTCATTCACCGGCTTCATGACATGAAACATGAAGAAATTCAGCATTGACTCTGATAATAAAATATGCAATTGCAACAACCACTGACTGAGATCGACCTTGATGCCTATTTTCAACGAATTGGCTATAGCGGTGACTGCTCACCCAGGCTGACAACGTTACAGGCAATTCATCAACGACATTCCCAAACGATCGCCTTTGAAAACCTCAATTCACTCTTGAAACAACCTGTGAAGCTGGATTTAGCATCCTTGCAACAAAAACTAATTAACGAGGGACGGGGTGGCTATTGTTTTGAGCAAAATTCATTGTTGCGGGCTGTTTTGCTTGCTCTTGGCTTTGAGGTAACGAATCTAGCAGCTCGTGTGCTGTGGAATTTGCCATCCGGGACGATCGCACCTCGCAGTCATATGGTGCTGTGGGTCAATATTGATGGAGAGCCATACATTGCAGATGGGGGATTTGGAGGATTAACGCTTACCACGCCGCTTGCTTTGACACCGGATATTGAACAACCTACATCCCATGAACCATATCGATTGATCGCAACGGATCGCAGCTACATTATGCAAGCATATATCAAGCAGGAGTGGAAATCCCTTTACAGATTCGATCTTCAGGAGCAAGAATTACCCGATTATGAGGTGAGTAATTGGTATGTTTCAACTCATCCAAACTCGATTTTTGTTAGTAACTTGATGGTGGGAAAACCGGATTCAAATTGTCGTTATGCCTTGTGGAATAATCAGTTTACGGTGCATTATTTAAATGGTCGAACAGAACATCGTGTCCTTTCAACGGTTGCAGAGTTCCGCACTACCCTTGAGAATGTTTTTTGTCTCAACCTGGGAGCGATCGCTGATCTCGATCGGATGTTACAACAATTAATTGAGCGATCGCGTGCGATGACCTAACGGTGAAAGTGGGCAATTCTCGATTTATGGCAAGGGCGGCAAGACTCGCGTGGTGCCACTTCCTGCGAGTCTGTATCTGGCAATTTTAAACAGCAGAAGAAGTGCTGGGAATTCGCTCGCCGATTTTCAGGAGTCGGAAAGCGACTAACGGCGGGCGCTTGCACAGGGTTTTTGTGACGCACTTGGTCAAGGAAGCTGCTAAACGCGCGGGAATTTCTGAGAAAACTAGCGCCCACTGGTTGCGACATTGCCACGCTTCCCACGCTCTCAACGGGGGGGTACCGATTACTTGCGAGCGTCAAACTTTGGGCCATGCCAGTGTTGCGACTACCAGCAAGTATCTGCACGCAAAACCAAATGATTCTAGCGGTCTGTATCTGGCAACTTAGCGGGCGATCGGCTGCCCCATTGCTGCGATGGGAAGTTGGATGCAGGCGAAAATAGCTAGGAAAAAGAGCGAGCGCTGGAGAGTTGATTTGTTCATCAGGCTTGAGATTGTTCGAGAAATTTTTGTCTCCTTGATGCGAAAGCCGCCAAGTCTGCTTCTGTGAATTGAGTTTCATGCCAGGAGGGACGCGACTAATGTCGATCGCACCAAGCTTGAATTTTTGGATAACCGTCTATGGCTACGCCAACCTGCCACGACAGCGAAGGCACGACGGTACCGGCAACGCACTCGGCAAATGTCACATTGTTGCTACCGAAAAAAGGGCGATCGTCCAACAAACCTTCAAAAAATGTCAGCACAGTATTGACTTTTTCCTTAGCCTTTTCTATCGCTTGAGGTTCAGGATTTCCCCAGCCCATTTTTTCGCTGATCAGGGGTGAAGGGCCGGCCCTTGTTCGTTAACCGTGACCAATTCTACCATTTTCACAACTGCCAAATCTTGCGGTTCTTTCGGGAGCATTAAATATAACGAAGTTTATTTGGGGTGCGTTCAAGAGCAACTGACCGGCGTGTTTGTCTTTCGGTCACCGGGCGACAGCACGATTGAAGCGTCCGGCGCGATCGGTATCCCTCCAATCCCTAATGAGCGCGGACTTCGATGTGGAAAACGCATACATATAGCGTCGCTGAACCGTAAACTTAGACCGGAGTTCCTCCTGATTCCTCCCTGATTTTTTTTGCCAATATAAATATATCTCTCAACATTGCTATTGCTATCGCCTATTCCAGGTTTTCGCACGTACTGCCCACTGGGCATAAAATAGAGGCTTTTTGAGATTTCATGCGGTTTCTGTTGCTGCTAGAACCAATAATTCTGCTAACAGTTCACTAATGCCGATCGCAGTTTCACTCACTCTTGCTCGATCGCAACGGTTAAAAACGCACACCTACTCATTTTTTCTCAGCTAAAAAACGTCAGTTTTTGTTTTTTTTCAATTTCAGTACGCTTAAGAAAAGTTTCACGGGCGTTTCGTTACTTCCATAAGGAGCGGCTCCGCCCCCAGATACTGACGTGTAGCATCCAACAAAGAAAGCTCATCCCGATCGACAAATCTACTTGCTTCGGCGCTAAATAAATCCCCATTCATGCGGGTTGACCGGTGCCGCGCACCAACAGTTAGAGGACGATCCTCCAGCGGTATCGCTCCAAATGGGCTAATAAAAACTACCGACTGCGGTGAAGTGAAACAATAACTCTGCTCTTTAACATGGCTTATGTGTTGTACGCGCACGCAGGCGGTGATTTTCATGTCTAGACCAAAGAAAGTTTTGCTTCCTGATGCCATCCTGGTCATGGATTTTGGCGGTTTATCGACTCGCGTCTTTTACCGCAAAAGTTCAGAGATTCTTGCTCGTTCATTTGTGATGGAATCTCAAGTGGGTGCTATCAGCCTCGATACAGCCGATGCCTTTACTAAGCCTAATTTGACATCGGCGGCTCCTGAAAATATTGCCTGGGTTGCGATCGCCCAAGACTGTCGCGCTGTAGGCTATCTCGCTGCCTCTGAGTTCAACGCTCACATGGGTTTGACCGGACTCAAGTACAGCAGCGCTTTGTACAAAGCTTTGGCTGCTTTGTGGGTAGCTTCCAGAAAGCTGGATCTGGGCAATCAGTTCAGCGCTGCGATCGCAGTTTTCTTACCTCCAGGGGAGTTCAATGACTCTCAACAGTTTTTTGAGTTGTTAGGGCAAGCGGCCGGTGCCTTTGAGACGCCTACAGGAAGGCTTTCGGTGACGCTAGATAAAACTCAGGCGCTTCAAGAAGGGGGCGGCATCTGCATTGTCCACAACAGCAAGCTGGGGGCTGCTTTCAAGCACCGGGTGACTGCCTTTGCAATGGTGGGATTTCGCAATGCTTCTTTAGTGGTTTCAGCTAGGGGTGCTGTGGGCAAAGGCAAAACCTCGGATTTGGGCATGGTGCGGATGGCGGAGTTAGTGCAAGAGCGCACTTCGGGCTACGATGCGGCTCGCTTGACGGCAGCTATTGCCGCATCTGGGGACAGGTTTAACCGCCCTCCGTTCTACCGCATTGCTCGCAACCGGGATGCAGGAGCTCGCGATGCTGAAGTCGATCGGTTGATTGAAGCGGTGAAGCTGTCGAGGAAAGACTACGCTCGAATGTTGACCAGTTGGCTAGATGAAGTGCTGCCGCCCGATCTTGATGAGATTGTGTTTTGCGGTGGCACCTGCGGTTATCTGGAGCAGGAGTTGAGAACATATGCCCGCGTTGCTTATTCTTGGCACGCAGGTATTGCAGTGCCGCCAAAGCTAGACCCGCACGGCTTGGGATATCGGCTGGCTGACCTTTGGGGGCTGTGGAGCTATTTCAGTTCTCTATTCAGCGTTGCAGGGGTTGTTCGGAGTCAGGAGGCGAAGCCGGCTAGCGATTCCTCTGTTGATGGCTTCCCTGCAAACGATCGCGACTTAGACTCGCTAGAACCTGCGCGATTCGGCTGTTCTGGTAAGAGGGCGATACCGCTAGCGTGCGATGCTGTCGCGTTCAAGGGTAGGGGAGGTTCCGAGGAACTCGCGATCGCCGGCGAGCGCGAGCCGCACAATGCCGATCGCTCGCTATTGAGTCCTGATGTCGCACTTGATGGAGATCTGGGCGAATCGCGCAACCTCGATGGGGATATGGGCGAATCGCGCAACCTTGATGGCGATATCGGCGAACGCCCGAGGCACTTCACGGAGCGATCGCTCCTGAGTCTTGATGCCGCTCTTGATGGCGATATCGGCGGCTCGCACAACTTCGATCGTTTCGATGAGTGCGATCGGCACTCTACCGAGCGATCGGTTTCTTCCCCCGACATCGCCCTTGATGATGAAGTCTCAATAGTGGCAGGTCCGTATCGGCCGCCAAAGTTAAAAAACCGCGCTGGGGGACAGGTAGCCCAAGGATTGGTACCGATAGCCGAATGCAACAGCACACCGATAAAGGAGGAGGAGAGTTGTGCCTAGAGAGCGAATTAACTATTATCTGCGGTGTCAGCCATATGCTGACTCTCCCGACGGCATTTTGCTGCGCTACCTCCTCAACCATCCCGTCTACGATGCCAAGCGAGCAGCATTTGAGGCATTTGAGGCATTTTGGAAAGCTTTGGCATATCAGTCGCAAGGTGCGGGTTCTGAAGAAGAGGTGCGGCTTCTGGGCATAGATTGCATTAATTCCTTGCTCAATCAAGTGGATTACATTTGCGCTCGCCTCGAACTCGACGGCGAGCAGCTTGGAGCAATGCTCGTTTCTCGCGGGTGCGCTCATCTCCCCGGCTACTTTCCCAGTTTTGTACCCGGCAGTGTCAGCGCTCGCACTCGGGGGAATGCGTCCAAAACTGGGATCGCGTCAGCTCCTTCAAGGCAGCCCCATCAATCCCCCACTGTGTCGCCAGATGTCAGTTTGGAGTCAGAGTTGGAGGGCTTGGATTTGAATTTTGAGGGCGATCGAAGCGATACTGGCGCGTTGAATTTAGCAGGATTCGATTCTGCCATGCTAGGACCAACTTTTAGTTGAAGAAGGGTTCAGGGGGAAGAGAAGAGTCGGACTAAATCCCCAAGAACTAAACACGCTCACAACTAAAGACGGGTTTAGTCAAGTTTGGATAAGTTTTACAAAGCAGAAATTGCCTTCCCCTTGCTGCTCGTTAGCAAAGCTGGGGCATTGGAGTTGTTTCAGCAAAATTTTCCCTGCTTCGAGTTTCATTCGGAAGTTCTTTCAAGTTTCATTCCGAGTTTTTTCAAGTTTCATTCCGAGGTTTTGTATGGGCAACACAATTCATTTAGTTGATGGAGAGATTGGTGGCGTAGGCAAGTCGATGTGGAGTTGCGTTCTCGTTGAGTACAACAACAAGTATGACTTTCTTTACACTTTAATCGATGGCGATGCTGGCAACCCCAACGTGCAGCAGCGCTATCCAGAAAACGCTAAAGTCATTACTTTGGCAGAGGATGAAGAAAACTTTGAGGCCGATATCATTTTCGAGACAGCTTTGCAAACTCCTGTTATTGTCAATTTGCCGGCTCGTGTATCTTCTATCGTCGATAGCTGGATTGAGGATGCCGGTTTGTTGACTGATGGCTTTAAAGAGAAGTCAGGAATTGATATTTGCAAGTGGTTTTTGTGCAGCGGCCGTGCTGACAGCATCGAAATGTTTGTGGAGTCGGTAAAGTGCTTTCAAGGTCGGCTGCGACACATTTTAGTACGCAATTTTGGAGTTTGCAAAGATTGGTCTCACCTTCAGAGCAATGGAGAGCTGAATGCTCTGCTTAAGAAGTACGGCATTTTAGTGATTGATTTTCCTAAACTGAGTGCTTTGGAGCGGCGGTTGCTGGATGTTAACAAAAGTTTGTCCTTGAAAGGTACGCTATCGCATCCCAGCTTTCACCTGCTCAACCAGCAGCGGATGCACACTTTTTTAGAGAATACTTACGATGCTATTGAAGCGACAAGAATTTTTAACGAGGCTCCTCACCGGTCTCACCAAAAATTTGAGGATGGGTCGCAGTTAGAATCTGTGCGATAGTCTGCGGTTTGAGTTGAGGAACTATTACAGGACTTACGCATCAAAAATTGCGCGAGGCGAGTGTTTGTGCTGATAACGCACGCTCCCAACAGCAGAAACACTCAATATTTTCTCATTACGAACCGAGCAAAATCAAGCGCTGTGCGGTTGCTTTCCGCAGTGAAGCAAACGCCAAAGCTGATTTTTGTTACCATGCGTAAGTCCTGTATTAGACATTTCCAAAAATGACGAAAAACTTCTGTAAAAAATCAGCTACTATCGTTTTTTGGAAAATATCTATTGGGTGTAACTAAAGCTAAACTCGGAGGGAATTATGTCTGATAATGTCGCCAGGGATAGAATACAAAAGCTGGTAACTACGACCTTAAATAACTTGGATAATAACATAGAAGAGGAAATAGTAGAAAACTTAGAAGATTTGGAAGATTTGGAAGATTTGGAAGATTTGGAAGATTTGGAAGATTTGGATAGTAATAGTTTAGAAGTTGAGGATATCGGAGATAAGTCCGAACCTTTTGACAATGTGAATAGTGAAAATTGGGAAGTTGAAGATATCAGAGAAAAGTCAGAAGCTTTTGGCAATGTGAATAGTGAGAATTTAGAACTTAAGGATAGCGACAAAGATTGGTGGCATCAAATAGAAGAGGAGCTGGTAAAGCCTAAAGATAGTTTGGAGGGGGAGAGAGTTTATTCTGTAGCAGCGCAGTCTTCTTTTGAACATTCGGCAGAGTCTTTAATCAGTCAGGTTCTCAGGGATAAAAGTCCTGAATTTCGCTCTGAGGTTATTAACGCTGCCTACCGATACGGTTTGGATAAAGATGACCCTCTTTTTATTGTACTGCTAGCTACCAGTCAGCTAGAATTGCTGCTCGCAAAGAAGCCTGAAGAGATTGACTTATTTTTTAAGAATTGGGAGTCTAAATGGCAATTAGAATTGAAAGATTCCCAAGCTATTATCTCTCAAGAACTAGAGCAAGTGCGCCAGTTAATTGATAACTGGGAGCAAGATAGCCGGGAATTTCTAGAGCGACAAAGCAAAGCGGCAGTCAACGTGCAGCAGCGCAATATTTCTAGTTCGGTTAAAACTTTAGTGCGACAAGCAGCTTTAGAGAAAGTTGCCCGCGATATTTGGTCGGTGATTTTTGGGAGTGGAGTGGTGTTAGGGGCGATAGCAATTGGGGTATTTATTGGGTTAGCAATTCCCCGATTTGCCAAAGTACCGGAACTCGATCCGAAGGGGCCTCGGCAGCTCACTTTAGGAGAAGCAGTAGCGCTCGAATGGGGGATGAGCAAAGAGGGTCAATTTGCTCGGAAAAATGCTGATACAATTCAGTGGGCTATGAGTAATGAAGGCAAATACGCTCGCCAATTTATGAGCTGGAATCAAGCTTTGTTGAGCTTAAAAGGTGGAAAAATGTTGTGTGAAGTTGAAGTCAATCGATTGGGAGTGACGTTGACTGTAGAGGGCAAACCTGCGACGGGTGGTTTCTGTACGCTGTGGACGCGCTCGCCTCAAGAGCGAGATTTTGTTCGATAAAAGCTCGACCGTAAAATTACAGTTACTCGTTTATTACTGTTTAGTAATTAGCACGTTAGAGCGCGAGTGTCAAGCAATGATGATTAATATCGAAGTCATCCAAACTTATCAAAAAGCCTCAGCCTATCTAATTTAGAATACGGCTTTACGAAGAAAGCAAAATGTGTTGAAAAGGGTTAGCAACAGTCAGCTAACCCCTAGTTTTTAAGGACACAGCTTGGATGAAATTAATCCAAGCGCGAGTCTGCACGGCAGTCGCAAAAATGCAAGTCGCTGCGAACGCACACTCAATCCCTCGATGGTTGAGAGGGTTGTAAATCGCTCGGATTGAAGACAATTGCCAACTTTATTGCTGGAACTGCTCGCCGTAAAAATCTCAAATGGTCGTCAGCATCTTGTCGGTTGCGGAACCGAGCTATGGTGCGATAACAAGCATTGGGTAATGCTAGTACGATAGTCCAATTGCGGGAATTGCAATCGCTAACTGAATGGATGTTCTGACAATTCATAGGGAAACAGCTTGGTTGATAGCTTAACAACTTGAAACCTACTTAAGAGCAACTTGCTCTAGATAGAGCCGCTGACTCTTGACAAAAAATAAGTTATGTGTCATCTAGAAACCTACTTAAGAGCAACTTGCTCTAGATAGAGCCGTTGACTCTTGACAAAAAATAAGTTATGTGTCATCTAGATTGCTCTTTTCTCTCTTTACAGGACAAAGTAAGCCGAGGAGAAACGTTGGAATTTCTTCGTAGTGGTTTAAAAGGAAGTCCATCAGCGCCAAGTGATGCAAGTCGCAAGAACTTGGAGCGCGATAACTGCAACCTCTCGCAAACCAACGTCGGACAGTTGTAGGCGATCGAGAACAGATGTAGCCAATTTGTTCGTAACTGACACCCCATTTGGAGTAAAAACGTTGAGGAGAAAGTTCAAGTTTGCAATTGGCATAGAGGTCAATTAAAGCGAGTTCTCGTTCCCCAAGAGGACGAGGATTGGTGACAGGCATATTGAAGCTTCTTGCATTTTGGATTTGTGAGGTATATTGGGCGACTTGAATAGTTGGTGTAAGGTGCGATCGATAAAAAACAGCCGAAATCAAAGCAACAAAAACTAATAAGTTTGAAAGTTTTTAAATTATTAATAACGTTGAAAATTAATGCACATCAAACCAGAATCTATTTTCAAAAGCATCCCGCCGTTAGGCGGAAACTAATCTGGTTGTTAGTGCTATCAGCCTCAGGATAATGAGGGATAATTGATAAGCTAGTTGACGAAATTCCTGTAATTGTTCAAACTTCATGGCAGGTAGATTTGAGATTTTTTGCGCTCATTCTCAATTTTCTACCCTTACGCTGTCTGTTGAAACTATCGCAGACAGTTTTTTTTGAAAGAGCAGTCGCAACCTCAAAGAGAACGTCAACGGTCGCTGACACCGCTCTTATAGTTGAGCCTCATAGTCGATCGCCAGCGACCGTTGCCGTTCTTGTATAGACGTTCGCCTGTCTCTGGGCGAGCGCACTTTTTTATGTACTAAGTCTAAACTCCAATTGTTATTCACTGCGACAATTAGCAGCTCAACAAAAATTGATTGACTCAGTGTTTGAACTGTCAAGTGAATCGACTAAAATTTCCGAAGTTATTGCTGTTCTCAAAAGGAAAAATAGTTGTGAGGCACTCAATCAAGTTTGTGTCTGTTCTCAATCTGTTCTAAATACTGCAATTCGGTGGGAGTAAGAGCAGTTGTTCTTTCTAACAAGTTCAGAATTTCGACTTCAAACGGATCTAGATTTCCTAATTGGTGAAGTCGGTCAGTGCGATCGCAAATTTCTTGAAGTCCCGGTTGATTTTCGAGCGGTACAGCAGTAAGAGCCGAGTGTTTGAAGGTGTACAAGTGCATAGTAACGGTGGGGATGTGTCGCATCCACACAGTGGCGGTTTTCTCCCCGACAGAGTGAATGCGCCCTAACCTGCCGTTAACGTCTTGGCGATCGGGCGCGTACACTTCCACCAAGGAACCAATTTTGAGCGTCAGGTGGTGGGCGATCTTAGGTTCGCCTTCAGGTTTTACTTTTTTGTCGCGCCCCTGTAAAGTTTTGGCAACCTGAGCCGGATTGCTGCGAGTGTCGTTTGCCAAAGCGATGACCTGCTTCTCGGTCAGCCCAGCAGAGCGATTCAGTATTTTCCACTTCACTTCGTCCCCTCCAATAAAACTGAGAGCATCCACAGCTCGAGTAAATTGGGCATCCCGGTAAATCGTTCTGGGGGAAGCTTTGAACCGTTCTCCTAACTCTCGTGCTGTTTTGTCTGTCAAGCTGCCATTTTGACAGCTTGCTCCTTCTGGCATTGTTTTGTCTGTCAAGTGGTCATTTTGACAGCTTGCCTCATCTGGCATTGTTTTGTCTGTCAAGCTGCCATTTTGACAGCTTGCCTCATCTGGCATTGTTTTGTCTGTCAAACTGTCATTTTGACAGTTTGCCGAACGCTTGCCCCCGTGAGATTCCTTGGTCAGCTCGTACCAGGTGCCGCGCAGGTAGCTAACGGATTCTGGCGTCAAGCTGCGCCGTCCCAGTTGGTTGGCGATCGTCCAGACCTTGACTGCATTCCGACTGTCAAAAGACATCTCTACAATTTTGTATGGTATGCCGTGCGCGGTACAGATGGCGAACCTGTTGTGGCCATCGATGAGAAGCTTTTCCTCGGCCCAGACTACTAACGGATCGCGGCATCCTTCCTCCAGAATGCTCGCTTGCAGGGCGGCTTTTTCGTCTTTACTCAGGGGAGGAATGAGAGATTGAAATTCGGGGTCGATTCGCAGTTGTTTCGCAGCACAAGAGGTACACCCTCCAATACCCCCCGGCAAAACAATTAACGCTTGCGGCTTCCGATCGTCTGCTTCTGATTGCATTTGACGCATTCCTGGCGAGTTTGTTGAATGCAAGGCTCGCCCGCGCTCGACCGCAACCGGAGTAGGGGAGTCAGCGCGGGCAGGAATTTTATTGAACTATTCAACACTAACATAGTTATCGTCGAGAAGCCTCCAGAAAATGCGAAAATAGTAAAAAAAAGGAAATGCTATCGACGCTATGTCACCCAGGAAAGGAATTCACCCCCATCCCAACTCACTAGCCAACCTCAACCGCTCTGGGGGACAACCCCGCTATGAAGAACCCAAGAAGCAAAGAAATATTCAGGTAACATCGGTAGGATGGGAAGGAATTCGCGCGATCGCCATTGAACGCGGATTGAGTCTCAACGAGTTGATAGAACAGATTGGCCGGGGTCTGATTCCCCTTGGCAATGGTGAAAAAAGTAACTAATCGCCAGATATGGAAAGGGAGGTTAGATAAAAAAACTTTCTATCAACTCGTTACTAGAAGTTTTATTGATATTAATGACGGGGTTTTTATCTGTAAAAACTTGTTAGAAGTTAGGGTTTTGTGCCGTGTAAATGTATCAGGAAAAAATATAATGGTTCAATCACCTCCAAAACTTATAACTGTTGATGAATTTATTACAAACTACGGCGACAGCGATTGCTACGAACTGATTGATGGTGAATTAACCGAAATGGAACCAACAGGGCCCCACGAACAAGTCTCCGGGTTTTTGGGACGAAAACTAAATGTAGAAATTGACCACCTGGATTTACCCTACCTTATCCCTCCTCGCTGTCTCATCAAACTATTAGGAACAGCAACAGCCTTTCGCCCCGATGTGCTTGTATTAGACCAAACTCGACTAATTAATGAACCTTTGTGGCAACAAGAACC
>Ga0164304_10000045_pt1 | contig 28185 bp, 22 predicted proteins | sample Whisoiple_217_MG_FD_110216 | JGI IMG/M metagenome (GOLD analysis project Ga0164304, IMG submission 110216) | Soil microbial communities amended with pyrogenic organic matter from upstate New York, USA - Whitman soil sample_217_MG | ecosystem: Environmental > Terrestrial > Soil > Agricultural...
ACTGACAACTGACAACTGACAACTGACAACTGACAACTGACAACTGACAACTGACAACTGACAACTGACAACTGACAACTGACAACTGACAACTGACAACTGACAACTGACAACTGACAACTGCTAAATGAACTACACTGCCACTTCCAGGGCCAGCGGCATCAGGCCCACTTCGAACTCGGTGGCGTGGCCGATGTAGTCGCCGTCGACATGAAAGCCCAGCGGACTTTGGGCATTCACCCTTGCTTGGGTGACGCGGAAGTATTCAGCGGCTTTGCTCTGCGGCAGGTTACCCAGGGCCATGCCCAGCGAAACGCGCAGGGCCCGCCCTACCGGCAGCGAGTCGATAAGGCACACATCCAGCAGCCCGTCGCGCAGGTCGGCCAGCGGGGCGATGTAGGCGTTGTTACCGTACTGCGAGGCATTGGCAAACGCCAGCACGTAGCAGTCAGTCTGCCGCTCCTGCCCGTTGAGGTGCACTGTCACTGGCACGGGCCGGTAGCGGCGGTACTCGCGCAGCGTCACCTGCAGGTAGGTGCTGAGCCCGCGCTTGCCGGCCTGGGCAAAGTGCTGGCTGACGTGGGCATCGAAGCCCAAGCCGGCCGTGCAGAAAAACGGGTGGCCGTTCATCGTGCCCACGTCCATGCGGCTAAACCCGGGCGCCGTGAGCCGGCGTAGCGCCGCGGGCAAGCCCAGCGGCACTTTGAGGTGGCGGGCCAGCCCGTTGCCCGAGCCCTGGGGGATAATGCCCATGGCGGCCGCTGTGCCCAATAGGCCCCGCCCCACTTCGTTCACCGTGCCGTCGCCGCCAATGGCTACCACCACCCGGAAGCCTTCGGCGGCCGCGGCCCGGGCCAGCTCCACGGCATGGCCGGCCCGCTCCGTCAGCCGAATCACATAGTCCGGCTCCACAGCTCCGAAGTGCCGGGCAATCAGGGCTGGCATGTCCATACGCCGGCTGGGGCCGGCAATGGGGTTCAGGATGAAGCAGGTTTTGGCCAAAGCGGTTGATTTATTGATTTATTGATGTGCTAATGTGCTGATGTAATGGCGCCTTATGCACGGCTACGCTGATGCGTTGGCACCGTTTAGCCAGACTATTGAGGTAAAACAACAGCCCCTAAAAAGCTGACCCTTTGGCCAGCAATTTAGAGGCTGTTGAAGAAGTGCATCAGCACATCAAAAAATCAGCACATCAGCACATCGAAAAGCTAGCCGTTCATTTTCTCACCCAGGCGCTGAATCAAATCAGCGGTGCGGGTCGAGTAGCCGGTTTCGTTGTCGTACCAGCCCACTACTTTCACCAGCGTGCCGTTGCAGGAAGTCAGCTCCGAGTCGAAGATGCAGCTGTGCGGGTTGCCCACGATGTCGATGCTCACCAGCGGGTCGGTGCTGTACTCCAGGATGCCTTTCAGCTCGCCTTCGGCCGCAGCCTTCACCACGTTGTTAACTTCGTCTTTGGTCACTTCCTTCTTCAGAATTACCGTCAGGTCGGTCATCGAGCCATCCGGAATGGGCACGCGCATGGCCACGCCGTCGAGCTTGCCCTTCAGGTGGGGCAGCACCAGGCCCACGGCCTTGGCGGCGCCGGTGCTGGTGGGGATGATGCTGTAAGCCGCAGCGCGGGCGCGGCGCAGGTCTTTGTGGGGGGCGTCCTGCAGGTTCTGGTCGGAAGTGTAGGCGTGCACCGTGGTGATGTAGCCTTTCTCAATACCGAAAGCGTCGTCCAGGGCCTTGGCCATGGGAGCCAGGCAGTTGGTGGTGCAGCTGGCGTTGCTGATGATGGTTTCCGAGCCGGTGAGGATGTCTTCGTTTACGCCCAGTACTACGGTGGGAATGTTGCCCGTTGCCGGAGCCGAAATCACCACTTTCTTGGCGCCGGCCGTGATGTGCTGACCAGCGCCGGCTTCGTCCACGAAGCGGCCCGTCGATTCCAGCACCACGTCCACGCCCATGTCTTTCCAGGGCAGCAGCTTGGGGTCGCGCTCGGCCAGGGCGGCAATGCGCTGGCCATTCACGGTCAGGCTGTTTTCGTCGTAGCTCACGCTGCCATCGAAGCGGCCGTGTACCGAGTCGTACTTGAGCAGGTGGGCCAGCGTCTTGTTGTCGGTCAGGTCGTTGATTGCAACAACTTCCACATTGTCGCGGCTGAGCAGCGACTTAAAGGTGAGGCGGCCAATGCGGCCAAAGCCGTTGATGGCGACTTTAATTTTTGCCATTGGAAAATGGGGAAAGAATAAATGACCGGGCCCCGACGTGGCAGCCCGTTGAAACGCGGGGCGAAGATAGCAGGAAGTAAGAGGAGTATACCCGCATTTCTGGCCGACACCTGCTTATCAGCTCTCCGCCGCTACTCGGGCACCCGTTCATACCCCACATTTTACTCAGCGCAAATTTTTCTCCCTGAAAAACAGGCCTATTTACCTGCTGACGCACTTTTTTTTCAGCCAGTACTTGGATTGAATGAAGCCTGCTGTATCTTTGCACCACCAAAACGAAACACGGTCCGTTCGTCTAGGGGTTAGGACTGCAGATTTTCATTCTGCCAACAGGGGTTCGATTCCCCTACGGACTACTAAAAACCCGTTCCACATCATGTGGTACGGGTTTTTGGCCTTCTGGGGTACAGCATAGGGTACAGTCGCATATTTTTAATGCTTCGCAATACCAGCCAAGGATTTGCACAGGTAGGCTGCTTTCTGGTGCTGGTCGTGATTTACCGCCACCTGAATGTGGCTAAGAAGGTGGAGCTGGGCAACCCCGGTATGGTGCTGGGCGGGGCGCTCACGGGCTTCCTCTCGGGCCTGACCGGTAGCGCCGGCCTCACCGGGGCCTTGTTTTTCCTGGGCCTGAACCTGCCGCCTGTAGCCTACGTGGCCAGTGATGCCTTTGCCTCGCTGGTGCTGCACCTCACCAAGACGCTGGTGTACAGCAAGTATTCGCTCGTCACCACCAAGGGGCTGCTGGTGGGCACCTTCGCCGGCGCGGCCATGATTGGCGGCAGCTACACCGGCAAGCTCCTGCTGAGCCGCATATCGAAGGAGAAGTTCCTGATGGTGGTAGAAGGCTTGATTGTGGTCTTCGGCCTGCAGATGATGTTTCTGGCGTAAGACCGTCTTGTATAAATGAAAGGGCTGCAACCATTACTGGTTGCAGCCCTTTTGCTGGGAACGTGGGCGGCACCGGGAGGCTGCTGATTCTGCTTCTGCTACTTCTCCTCGCGGTCCAACGCGATACAGATGGGGCAGCGGGGGCGCGTTTCGGCTACATGACGAGGCTCGTAGTATTGCCACTCGCCGCTTTCTTTCACGGCTTGGCCTTCGGGGCACTCGTCGTTGTCGTGAAAAGGGTAGCGCACCGGCTGGGGAGCCGGCGACATGATGCCGGTAACGTGTTGCGTGTGGCGAAAGAAGGGAGCAGTTTTCATGGAAAAGCGTAAAGCGGCGGTGAACAGGTCAGGCGACCGGGAAACTCCCCGCCAATAGTGAATAGATTCAGGTGGGCCGCTTAGTGGGTGGCAGCAGCACGTACACGCCCGTGACCCAACCCAGGGCGGCTATCCAGCCCGAGAGAACGTCGCTGGGGTAGTGGACGCCCAGGTACACGCGTGAAAAGCCCACGCCCAGCACAAACAGGGCCCCGGGCAGCCACACCCGCCAGCGCCCACGGGCCAGCAGCAGGCCCAGCGCCAGCACCACCGCGGCCGAGCCCATGGCGTGCCCACTCGGAAAGCTGTAGGACGTTTCCGGGGCCAGCGACACCCAGAACGCCGGCCGGGGCCGCCCCAGAATGGCCTTGGCCAGCAGGTTGAGGGCGGCGGCCCCGCCCACGGCCAGGCCGAAAAAACAGGCGTAGCGGCGTTGCCGGCGCCACACCAGCACGCCCGTAAACAGGGCGGCAGCCACTACCATGGGCACGGGCCCGCCGAGACGGGTGAAGAACAAGCTGAGCGCATCGAGGGCGGGCCGGGAGTGCGCGTGGGCCCAGCGCAAAATCTGCGGGTCGCCGTAGAAGCCCTCGCCTTCCTCGATTTCGGAGCTGGCTTTCAGGAAGACGCCCCACGGCAGCACCACGCCCAGCAGCAACAGCCACAGCAGGCGGTGGGCCATCAGCAGCGTTCGGAACCGGGAAAGACGACTGGGCATAGCAGTAGGCGTATGGTTTGGTGCTCTCACGAACTATTCAAAGCCGCCGCTTTCGTCCTCGCGCTCCTTCTTGCCGGGCTTGGCGTTGCGGTTCTGGCCGAAGCGGTAGGTGAATCCCAGGAAGGCGATGCGCGACTCGCGCTTGAAATGGCTGGCGGTGGCCAAATCGGCCCCGTAGGCCGTGTAGTCGAAGTGTAGGGTGTTGAAGATGTCGGCCAACCGCAGCGTGAGGGTGCCGCGGTCGCCCAGCACGTTGTACTTGGCGGCAAAATCCACGTTGAAGTTGCCGCTGCGGGTGCCCTGGGCCGAGTTGATGGGCGAGCGGTAGTTCAGGGCCAGTTGGGCATCGAGCCGCTTGCTGAGGGTGAACACGCTGTTGAGGCGCGTGGTGAAGACTTGGCTGGCCGTGTTGATGGGCGTGCCGTCGAGCGAAGCGCCCACGATGAGCCGGCGGAACGTGGAGGCCGTGGCGTTGACTTTCCACCAGGCGGTGAGCGGGCTCGCGCCCACGATTTCGAGGCCGTAAGTGGTTTCGGTGCCCAGGTTCTGGCGGGTGGTGCTCGTGACGAGGGTGCCGGTGAGCGGGTCGGTGATGACCCGGCGGAAACCCTGGGCGGTGTTGGTTTCGACGCGGTAGAAGGCCGTGGTGTTCAGGCTGCGGCCGTTGGCGAAGCCTATTTCGTGGCCCAGCTCCACCGAATGCACGTACTCGGGTAGTAGCTGCGGGTTGCCGGTGACGAGGTTGAGTTGGTCGGAGCGGTCGGGGAAAGGATTTAGCTCGCCCGCGTCGGGCCGCTGGATGCGCTTGGAGTAGCTGGCCCGCACGCGTTGCTCGTGCGGCAGCTCGTAGCCCAGCACCACGCTTGGGAATAAGGAAAGGTACTGCTGGCTGAATTTCTCGCTGGTGGCTACCTGGTTGCCATCGAGGTTGGTTTGCTCGGCGCGCAGGCCGGCCTGGTAGCTTAGCTTGCCCTTCGCCCCGGCGTATAGGCCGTAAGCACCCTGCACGTACTGGTTGTATATGAAGCGGTTCGAAGGGTCGAAGCTCAGCATGGGAGTGCTGCTGAACTGGTAGTCGATGTCATACTGCCGCAGGCTGCTGCGCACGCCCAGCTCGAAGCGGCTTTTCTCGCCCAGCGGGTGCACGTAGTCGATTTGGGCCGTGCCCTGGATGGTGCGGGTGGTGGTGCGCTGTTGCTGCCGCACCAGCCGGTTGTCGGCGTACAGGATGCTGGAGGCCACGTCGTTGTCGGCCAGGAAGGGCGTGTACACGGCGCTGGCGGTTAGCTCGCGGCCCTTGTGCTGCTCCCACACGCGGTGGTAGTCGGCCGTCACGTCGGCCGAGCGGAAGGTGCCGGTGGCGGCGTTGGTGCGCCGGCTGGTACCGGCCGGCACCTCCTGGTCGCCGAGGGCCGCGTTCACCTGCCGCGAGTCCAGGATTTCGTCGTTGGCCTGGGGATTGAAGCGGGGCTGCACGGCCAGCGTGAGGGTTTGCTCGGGCGTCAGGGCGTAGTCGAAGCCCAGGCGGGCGGCATGCGAGGTTTGCAGGTTCACGCCGCTGCGGTCCTGGTGCAGCACCAGGTTGTCGGTGCCGGCGCGGGTGGTCTGGTCCAGCGTGCCGTTGATGCGCCGGCGGTCGCGGCGGAAGTCATAGGAGCCGAACCAGTTGAGGTTGCCCTTGCGGTAGTTCAAACTCAGGGCCGTGTTGTACTTGTCGCCGGTGCCCACCAGGGCCGTGACTTGGCCGTTGAGGCCGTCGCGCTGCTCTTTTTTGAGGACGATGTTGAGGATGCCGCCCGCGCCGCTGGCGTCGTAGCGCGCCGAGGGGTTAGTGACGACTTCGATGCTCTGAATGCTGCTGGCCGGAATCTGGTCGAGGGTAGTGCCGGTGGGCTTGCCGTCGATGAAGACGGTAACGCCGCTGGAGCCGCGGATGCTCACCGCCCCGGTTTGGTCGACGGTGACGGAGGGCACGTTTTGTAGCACGTCGATGGCCGTGCCGCCGCTCACGGTCAGGTCCTTGCTCACGTCGATGACTTTTTTGTCGAGGCCGCCCGTCACCACGGCGCGCTCGGCGGTCACCACCACGTCGGTGAGCTGGGTGGCGGCGGCGCGCAGCTTCAGGATGCCGAGCGCCAGCGAGGGCGTGCCGGCCGTGAGGGTGATGACGCGCCGGCCGGTGCGGTAGCCCACGGCCGTGGCCCGCAGCACGTACTGGCCCAGCGGCAGCGGCGCCAGCTCAAACGTGCCCACCTCGCTGGCCTGCGTGCCGGCCACGAAGGTGGAGTCGGCGCTGCGCAGGAGCACCACGCTGGCAAACGAAACGGGGTTGTCGGTACCGACCTCCAATAGGGTGCCGCGCACCGTGCCGGTCTGCGCCTGCGCCGCCAGCCCCACTCCCCACCACAAACCCAGTATAAGCCCCAGCCGGGGTAGCACCTCATTACGCAACATTCTTCTGATTTTTACCTCAAACCGCACGCTTCAACGTGAGCTCAATAACTGCCCGGCCGGCCAGGCGGCAAGCCGGATTTCAACTAGTATTTACTTCGGGGCCACTTTGCCGTCGGCGGTGAACAGCACGTCCTGTGCCTTACCGCCTTTGCTCACTTCGGCCTCGTACACGGTGCTGCCGTCGGCTTTTACGATGGTGGCGGCTTCCTTCACCTGGTAGGCTTTGTAGTCGCGGGCCAGCGTCGCACGCACGGCGGCGGGCAGCTGCGCGGCTTTTATGTCGGTTTCGGTTTCCTGCAGCACGCCGGCGGACGTAATCACGGCCGACATGGTTTTGCCGTTCTGGGTGAATCCGGCCTCAAAAGCCTCGCCCTCCCTCTCCCAGGCCACGGTTTTTACGGTGGGGAATTTGGCTTTGAACGTGTCTTTCGCGGCGGCGGGTACCTGGGCAGCCGCAACTTTCTGGGCGTGGGCCGTCCCGGCAAGCAGGGCCGCCACGACGAACATCAGCAGGTTTTTCATGGGTAAACGGGATTATAACGTGAGGTTTACAGCAAACCTACCAGCCGATTCTGGAGCTAATCTGGGCTGGGAAACTTCTGTTGTAAACTTGTAAAAACGGCGGCTTTAAGGCTGTGCGGCGCTATAGCATCACCACGGTCGTAACGCCCACGCTGCCGTCCAGATACAGGGGTAGCACCACGGCGCGGTCGCCGAGGCCCTTCACCAGCTGGCGGTGCAGCCACGGATACACCCAGTAGGCCAGCTCGGTGGAGAGCAGGCCCATACCCGCCCCGGCCATCACGTCGGACAGCCAGTGATTGTCTTTGGCGATGCGCAGCCCGCCGGTGGCGGTAGCGACCGTGTAGCCGCCCACGCTGTACCAGATGCTACGCTCACGGTATTCCTTGTCGAGCAGCCGGGCCGCCGAAAACGCCGCGCTGGTGTGCTGGCTTGGAAAAGAATCAAAGCTGCTGCCCTGGGGACGCTCGACGTGGGTAAGCTGCTTTAAGTTGCTGGTGAGGGTGTTGTTGATGGTGTAGGTGAGCCCAAAGAGCAGCGCCTGATTTAGCGTGTTATGGCGGCCCTTGACGCCCGCCAGGCTCAGGCCAAGGCTGGCCAGGGCGGGCACGTGCCGCAGCTGGTCGTCGAGGCTGGTTTGGACGTGGACCCGCCCGACTACCTCCCGGCGCAGGGCTTCGTCGGTTTCGAGGACGTCGACCTTTTCGGTACCCAGCACGGCCAGGGTCAGCAGCGCGGCGGGTACGACGGCGCGCTTAAAGGCCGGGCTGGCCATGAAGCGCGTTCTGTAGGACGGTGTGAGGGCTCGCAGCGAGTCCAGCCGAAGTGGACTTGTTGGGCGTGCGCCGCCGCGGGCCAGGGTGTCGGCCGGCGCGCTGGTCTGGGCCTGCACGGCCGGCCACGGCAACAGCGTCAGCAGTCCAGCCAGGGCCAGGCGCCTGGGCCACAGGTGCCACCAATATTTCCTTTCCTGCATAATAGCCTCGTAGCACACGGGAACCTCCCCGTAGCTGTGCGTAGCCGTTTACGGGGTAATTCTGGAGAAAATCTGGCGCGGTTCGGCTAAAACGTCACCCGTAGCGTGTGCAGGTGCCCGGCTGGGGCATATTCGTAAGCCATCCGGAAGCCGTAGTAGGTGCAGATTTGCTCGGCAATGGAAAGGCCCAGGCCGGGCGAGTCGGAGGCGGCGTAGTGCTTGCGGAAGCGGCCCAGCAGCAGCATGGGGTCGGTGCGGAGGGCGGGACCGGTGTTGCTGATTTCCAGGGCGGCCGTGCTCAGCTGCACCCGGAGCAGGCCGCCGAGCAGGTTGTGCTTCACGGCATTCTGCAGCAGGTTGCCCACCAGCGACTCGGCCAGCGCGGGATGCATCACGACCGAGACAGGGACCTGCACGTCTACCTCGGGCCGCAGTTCCTTGGCCTCCAGAAAATCTTCCAGCTGTCGCAGCTTCTCCTGCACCACCTCGTCGAGCCGCACGGGCCGGCCGTCGCTAAACTGCCGGTTTTCGATTTTACTGAGCAGGGTGAGGGCCTGGTGCAGGCGCGAGAGGCGCAGCGCGGCCCGGTACACTTCCTGCACTGCGCCCAGGGTGCGCCCGGGCAGCTCCGGGTCCTGCACCAGCTGCTCCAGCTGGGCCTGCATAATGGCCAGCGGCGTCTGGGTCTCGTGGGCGGCGTTTTCGGTGAATTCCTTCAGGGCGCGGTAGTCGGCCGCCACGCGCCGGGTAAGCTGGGCCACGGCCTGGTTTAACTCGCTGAACTCGTCGATGGGCGTGGGCGGCAGCACCAGGCTTTCGGGCTGCTGTAGCTGGTAGCTGCGCAGGGCCTTGAGGGTGCGCCGAAACGGGGCCCAAAGCCATTGCGACAGCCACCGGTTCAGCAGCAGCAGGCTGCCGAAGAGCAGCGCCATCACGGCCAGCATCACGGCCATGATGACCTTGAGAACGTCCTCGGTCTCCAGCAGGGACTTGCGCAGCGTAAGCCAGTGCACCTGGCCCCGCACCGACACCGGAAACGAGACGACGCGGAAGGGCACCGCCTCGTGCTCCACGGGGTCGAAGATGACGGTGTCGCGCAGGCTTTCGGAGCGGGTGGGGCCGTCGATTGTCAGCTCCTGGGGCATGGTGACGGTGGGCAGGGCCCCCGTTACCCGGATGCGCACAGTGAGGTAGGTGCGCTGTTGCTGCAGCTGCTCGTCTACTTCGTGAGCCAGCGCGTACTGCAACCCGCCATACAGCAAACCGGTGCCCAGCACGAAGAGCAGCGCACTCAGGGCCAGGTAGTAGCGGTTGGTGCGGGTGAGGAGCTTCACGCGGTTTCGAGCTTGTAGCCCAGGCCGTAAACGGTGCGAATGTAGTTGTCGGCGCCGTGCTCCTGCAGCTTTTTGCGCAGGTTTTTAAAGTGGGTGTAAATGAAGTCAAACGAGTCGGCCATGTCGGCGTCGTCGCCCCAGATGTGCTCGGCAATGGCTTCCTTGGTGAGCACGCGGTTGGGGTTGGCCAACAGAAAGAGCAGCAGGTCGTACTCGCGGCGCGTGAGGGTGAGCGGCTTGTCTTTCACCAGCACCAAAGTCTGGTCGGGGTAAATGGTCAGGTCGCGGAACATGAGGTGACGCTGCCCCTGAAACTGCCGCCGCCGGATGATGGCGCGTAGCCGCGCATTCAGCTCGGCCAGGTGGAAAGGCTTTTGCAGGTAGTCGTCGGCGCCCAGCTCCAGGCCCTGCACCTTGTCGTCGAGCGAGCCCCGGGCCGAGATGATAAGCACGCCGGCCAGGCTCTGGTCGGCCTTGAGGGTGCGCACCAAATTCAGCCCGGAGCCGTCGGGCAGGGTGAGGTCGACCAGCACGCAGTCGTAGTGGTAGAGCTTGATTTTTTCGTGGGCCTGCTCGTAGTTCTCGGCGATTTCGCAGATGTAGCCGTCGTGCCGCAGAAATTCCACCAAGGTGGTCCGCAACGGGGCTTCGTCTTCAATAATTAGAATTTTCACGGAACAGAGAAGAAAACGGCCGCTACCACAGCTTGCCGCACAGCCGGCAAGTAAAAACACAAATCTGGGGGAAATCTGTAGACCTGTACAAAACGAGGGCAACCACCCAAGCGTACTGGTGGGCGTATACCGGTTGCCGGTGCCAGCGGGCCTCCCCGCCGCCAGTTCAGAATTTACCCAGATTCATCCGGGAGCTTTGCCTTTTTCTTCACTTGACCCCAAGTGCCTTGCGTGTAAACCTGCTTTATATCGTCCTACTGCTGCCCCTGGCCACGGCCCTGCCCGCCCGGGGCCAGCAGCCCGCCGCACCGGCGGTGCTCAGCCCGGCGCCGGCCCTGGCTACGGTGGCCAGCCCCCGCCGGCTCGACGACTTCCTGCTGGTGGCCCGCCAAAATAGCCCACTGCTGCGCGAAACGGCCAACCAGGTGCAGCAAAACCGGCTGGACAGCCTGGTGCGTGCCCGGCAGAACGGCGTGCAGGTGGCCGGCATCGGTTCGGCCTTGTACTACCCCTCGATTACCAACAGCCAGGGCGAAAGCGTAGTGGGCTACGACCAGGCCGTGACCAACGGCGGCAACTACGCTGCCATCGCCCAGGCCAGCAAGCCCATCCTCAACCGGTTGCAGCTCCAAACTGATTATCAGGTTCTAGCCAGCCAGGGCCAGGTGCTGCGCAACACCGGCCGCCTCTCGGCCCTGGATTTGCGCCGCAGCATCACCGACCAATACCTGACGGCCTACGCGGCCGAAACGCAGCTCACCTTCAGCCGCTCGCTGCTCGCGCTGCTCCGCCAGCAGGACGCGCAGCTGCGCCAGCTGGTGAACGGCGGCATCTTCAAGCAAACGCAGTACCTGAGCTTCTACCTCTCGGTACGTACCCAGGAAGTGACCGTGGAGCAGGACCGGCTGGCTTACCGCCGCGAGCTGGGCACCCTGCGCGCCCTGGCCGGCGTGGCCGACACGGCTCTGGTGACGCTGGAAGCGCCCACACCGCCCGCGCGTCGGCCCCTGGCCGGCCTGCTGGCTCCCGCCCAGCGCCAGTACACCCTCGACAGCCTGCGCCTGCGCCTCGACCGCCAAGCCATCGACGCGGCCTACCGCCCCAAGCTCAGCGCCGTGGTGGACGCGGGCCTGCAGTCGTCGTCGTACCTGCCCGTGGCGCTGGCGCACAGCGTGGGCATCGGGGGCGGGCTGCAACTGTCGGTGCCCATTTTCGACGGCCACCAGCGCCAGCTGCAGTACCAGCGCGTTGAGCTGAGCGAGCAGAGCCGGCGCGGCTACCGGCAGTTCGTTACGGTGCAGCGACGCCAGCAGTACGAGCAGCTGGAGGGGCTGATTCAGGCCTCGGAAGCCTTGCTGGCCCGCATCCGGGAGCAGGTGCGCGTGGCCGATGCGCTGGTGGGCGCCGCCCGCCAGCAGCTGGCCACCGGCGACGTGGCCATCCTCGACTACCTGAACCTGGTGACCAGCTACCGCACCCTGCAATTCAGCCTCACCCAGGCCCAGACCGACCAGCTGCGCAGCCGGTTTGCGCTGGATTACCTGGCCGAACAGTAACCCCGTATCTGTTTGGCCGTCATGCTGCGCTTCTTCTAAACTTATGACTTCCATTCCCCGCCTGCTTTTTCTCCTCACCTTCGCCGGCCTGGCGGCCTGTGGTTCCAAAGACCCAGCCGCCGAAGCCGATACTGCGGCCGCCGACGAGGAAGAAGCCACCGTGAAACCTCGGGCGCTGGTAACCGTGGGCACGGTACAGGCCGATACGCTCACGGACGTGCTGCGCCTGAGCGCCGTGTCGGCCTTCCCGGCCAAGGATGCGCTGCGGGCTACCACTACGGGTTACGTGCTGGCTCCCAGCCCCGTAGTGGGCCAGCAGGTGCGCGCCGGCCAAACGGTGTTTACCATCCAAACCAAGGAATCGAAAACCCTGCACCTGGATAAGCTCACCGGCGACCCGCGGCTGAAGTTCAGCGGCATCATCCCGATAAAATCGGCCCGCGCCGGCATTCTGGCCACGGTGGATAAGCTGGCCGGCGACTACGTGCAGGACGGCGAGCAGCTCGGCCTCACCTACGACAAAAGCCGCTTCGGCTTCGTGCTCGACGTGCCTGTGACGCAGCTGCGCTACGTGCACACCGGCCAGAGCTGCCGCATCTTCCTGCCCGATGGCCGCGTGCTGCCCGGTCGCGTGGCCGAGGTGCTGCCCACGGCCGACGTCAGCATCCAGACCCAGCGCTACACCATTCGCCTCACCGGCCCGGTGCCCGACCTGCCCGAAAACCTCGCCGTGCAGGTCGAGCTTGACCGGACCGCGCCCCACGTGGCCAGCACCCTGCCGCGCGGGGCCGTGCTCACGGACGAAACCCAGACCGAGTTCTGGGTGATGCGCCTGCTCAATGACTCCACGGCTGTAAAGGTGCCCGTGACCGTGGGCACCCAGGAAAAGGACCGCATCGAAATCAAGCAGCCGGTTTTTTCACCCAAAGACAAGATTCTGCTCAGCGGCAACTTCGGCCTCGACGACACGGCCGCGGTGAAAGTAACCCGGCCGGTCGCGGCCGAACCGGAATAGCGTCATCCCAAACGAGATAAGAACCACGGACGGCCGCCGCAAAGCACCTCTACCACGGAAGTAACCCGGGTGAGTACTTCCGATTCGCTGCAACGGATACGGTAGAGGTGCCTCCCCGCTGTTGCCATCCTGCTCACCATTGATTGCCTACACCATGCCCCGCACCTCTCCTTTTCAAGCCTACAAAGCCCCCATTGCCGTGCTGCTGGCGCTGGCCCTGGCGCTGGGCACGGTGGCCTACCGGCGCATCAACGTGGCTTTGTTTCCGGAGGTGACGTTCCCAAAAGTGAAGGTGATTGCCGAGAACGGCCTGGTACCTGTCGACCGCATGATGGTGACCGTTACCAAGCCTATGGAAGACGCCATGAAGCGCGTGCCCGGCCTGAAGCTGCTGCGCTCGACCACCAGCCGCGGCAGCTGCGAAATCTCGGCGTTTCTGGACTGGAACGTGGACGTGGCCAAAAGCCAAAGCCTGATTGAGTCGCGCCTGAACCAGATTCGGGCCGACCTGCCGGCCACCGCCCAGATTTCCGTCGAGCGGATGAATCCCGCTATTCTGCCGGTGATGGGCTACACGCTGGAGGCGCCGGGCAAGTCGGCGCTGGAGCTGCGCAAGCTGGCGCTCTACACCATCAAGCCGTTTATCTCGCAGGTGGAGGGCGTGTCGTCGGTGGAGGTGCAGGGCGGGCGCACCAAGGAGTACCAGGTGCAGCTGCTGCCCGACCAGCTGGCCGCCCTCGGCCTGGGGCCCGACGACGTGGCCACGGCCCTGAACGCGACCAATTTCGTGCAAAGCAACGGCTACCTGAGCGACTACCGCCGCCTCTACCTGACGGTGACGGACGCCACCATTGAGCAGAAGGAAGACCTCGAAAACATCGTGCTGCGCAACGACGGCCGCCGCATCGTGCGCCTGGCCGACGTGGCCACCGTAGGCCTGGGCGAGCAGCAGGAGTACACCCGCATCAACGCCAACGGCAACGACGCCGTGCTCGTGTCCATCCTGCGCCAGCCCGATGCCAACGTGGTGCTGGTGTCGGACGGGGTAAGGGCCAAGGTGGCCGCCCTCCGGGCCGGCTTGCCCAAGGGCGTGCGCCTGGCCCCGTACTACGACCAGGCCGATTTCGTGTCCGAGGTCGTGCGCTCGGTGCAGGATGCGCTCTGGATTGGCCTGGCGCTGGCCCTGGTGGTAACGGCGCTGTTCCTGCGCTCGGTAAAGGCCACCTTGACTATTCTGGGGGCCATTCCGGTGGCGCTGGCGCTTACCATCGCGGTGCTGTATTTCGGCTTGGGCTACTCGTTCAACATCATGACGCTGGGCGCCATTGCTGCCGCCATCGGCCTCATGATTGACGATGCCGTGGTGATGGTGGAGCAGCTGCACCGCGTGGGCGAAGACCACCCCGAGGCCGCGCCCGGCGAGGTGGTGCGGCGCTCGGTGGGCCATTTACTGCCGGCTCTTATCGGCTCGTCGCTGAGCACCATTGTGATTTTCCTGCCGTTTGCGCTGCTGGGCGGCGTGGCCGGAGCGTACTTCAAGGTGCTGGCCACCACGATGGTGGTGGCGTTGCTGTGCTCCTTCCTGGTGGCCTGGCTGGGGCTCCCGGTCATTTACCTGCTGTTGAGCGGCAAGAAAAAGCAGGTGCCTGAAGCACCCGACACCATCGATGCCCCATCGAGAGTGGCTACGGACGGCAGCGCGGCGGTGGCCCCCAAAGTGGATTCCAACCACCATGAAATTCCGTGGGTCCGGGCCGTTATCCGGCACCCGGCCTACAGCGTCCTCGGCATCCTGCTCTTGGTGGGAAGCATGGTGCTCATCATTCCGCGCCTGGCCACCGGCTTTCTGCCCGACATGGACGAAGGCGCCATCGTGCTCGACTACACCTCGCCGCCGGGCACCAGCCTGGAGGAAACCGACCGCATGCTGCGCCAGGCCGAAAAGCTCATCGTAAAGGTGCCGGAGGTGGCCAGCTACTCGCGCCGCACGGGCACGCAGATGGGCTTTTTCATCACCGAGCCTAACAGCGGTGACTACCTCATCCGCCTCAAAACCGACCGCGAGCGCAGCACCGAAGATGTGATTGCCGACATCCGCGAGCGCATCGAATCCACCCAGCCGGCCCTCACCATCGACTTCGGCCAGGTCATCGGCGACATGCTCGGCGATTTGATGAGCACCGTGCAGCCCATCGAAATCAAGGTCTTCGGCCCCGATGCTGCTAAGCGCTACGCCCTGGCCGACCAGGTGACGGCCGTGGTGGAGAAGGTGGCCGGTACCGCCGACGTGTTCAACGGCATCGTGCGCATGGGCCCCAGCGTGGACGTGCGCCCCGACCCGCGCCGCCTGGCCCAGTTCGGCCTCACCGCCACCGATTTTCAGACCCAGCTCCAAACCCAGCTCCAAGGCACCACGGCCGGCTCGGTGCTCGAAGGCGAGCAGCTCCTGAACATCCGCCTGCGCTACCCCAACGCCGCCCAGGCCAACCTGGCCCAGATGCAGGCCGAGCCCGTGTTTCTGCCCAACGGCCAGCGCCGCCGCCTCGACGAGCTGGCCACCGTGCGCGTGACGCCCAGCGAGGCCGAGCTGGAGCGCGAAAACCTGCAGGCCATGACCGCCGTCACGGCCCGCCTCGACAACCGTGACCTGGGCAGCGCCATGGCCGAAATTAAGCAGAAGCTGGAGCGCGACGTGCCGCTGCCGCCGGGCTACTTCATTCAGTACGGCGGCTCCTACGCCGAGCAGCAGCAGTCGTTTCAGGAGCTGCTCACCATCCTGGGCACGGCGTGTCTGCTGGTGTTTGCGGTGGGCCTGTTTCTGTTCCGCGACCTGAAAGCGGCCGGGCTCATTCTGTTGGTGGCCGTGCTGGGGCCGGCGGGCGGCAGCCTGGCGCTGTTTCTCACCAACACGCCGCTGAACGTGGGTTCCTACACCGGCCTCATCATGGTGGTGGGCATCATCGGCGAAAACGCCATTTTCACTTTCCAGCAATTCAACGAAGCCCGCCTGGAAGCGCCCGTGGAGCAGGCCATCGGCTACGCCATCGCGGCCCGCCTGCGCCCCAAGCTGATGACGGCGCTGGCCGCCATCGCGGCGCTGCTGCCGCTGGCGCTGGGCATCGGGGCAGGCGCGCAGCTGCACCAGCCGCTGGCCATTGCCGTCATTGGCGGCTTGCTGCTGGCCCTGCCGCTGCTTTTGGTGGTGCTGCCCAGCCTGCTGCGGTTAGCTTATAAAAACGAGCCGGCACCTGTAGCGCCGGCCGCATAGCTGGCGCTCTACTTGGTGGGGCGCCAGGTAAGCGAGAAGCCGGGCGTGCCGTTGCCGAAATACACGGGCGCCATGCCAATATCGCGGCCAATGGACTTGCGGCCCCAGCGGTTGCGGTGGGTAAGGTAGGCCAGGTGAGCGGACAAAATACCGAAGCCGGCGCCGGCGACCACGTCGCTCTGCCAGTGCGCGTCGTTTATCATGCGCAGGGCGGCCACGCTGGTGGCAATGGTGTAGGCCCCAACGCCGTACCACTGGCTTTTATCCCGGAACTCGGTGTGCACGATGCTGGCCGCCAGAAACGCCTGGGCCGTGTGCCCCGACGGAAACGACAGGTTATCAGAGCCGTCGGGCCGGGTTTCCTTGGCCAGGTACTTCACCGCAAACGTAGAGGCCAGCATGATGGCCTCGCCCTTGGCAATGATGAGCAGCGTGTTGATGCGGTCGTTGCGCGACTCCACGCCGGCCAGCGCCACCAGGCCGAGTTCGAAATACGGCGCGATAATCAGCGTATTGTCAAAGCCCTTGCTCACGGGCCGAAATTCCTTCTGCACAAATTCCTTTTCGCGGTGGTTGATGCCCGCGTCGCCCCGGGCCGTAATGGCGCCATAGGTAATCAGCACGGCTGGAATGGCCACGGCTTTAAACAGCTTGCTTTTGAGAAAAGGCTGTTTGACGGCTGAAGAGGTTCCGGTCGGGTTTTCGTACTTGTGGGTGGTGTCGGCGGGAGCGGTTTGCGGAGGCGTGACCTGGGCGGAAGCCGAATAGAACGAGGCGGTGCTGATTGACAGCCCAAGGGCGAGGTGTAGTAAAATCTTGTTCATTGCCGGGAAAGCGTGAAGGGTATGCAGTAGATAACGTGGTAGCAAGCTGACTGAGAAGAGTGTGTACGTGGGAATTCTGGGCCAAATCTGTAGCAATTCGGAAGATTTCTGGGTATCACCAGCGATTCACCTGCCCTTCCCTTATTAACCTATTTTATCCAGGCACCACCACGCTTCCCCTATGGGGCAAATGTTCGTACACCTGGTCCACATCAAAGCGAGACAAATCGGAGCTAACTTCAGCAAGGCTTAACGCAACCCTTGCTGGCTGCAGACGACATCGAGCGGATGTTTTCCTTTCCCATTGAGCAGAGCGCGGCCACCATCCCCGGGCGGGGGAGGCCCACTATGTTTATGGACGTAAGCGTGGCCTTGCTGGCTATTTTGAACGCCATACGCATTCAACGCATGAATTTTTAACCAGACCCTGCTTTATTTTCCCTTTCCAAACAATTGGTATGATTCGAGGCGACGAAAAAGACAGTACTATTTTACAGCACCACTGCTCAGTACTGGCAAGCAGTATCCAAGCCGCCGGCCAATCATTCACCAGCGGAAGGTTAGTGCAGCGCACTTACCTGGACTTGCTTCGTCGCATCTGGTGCATCATGTCAGGCATTACCATGCATCTGGACCACTGGCCCGACCAGATGGAGTTGAAGCTGCCTATATCGTTGGCTTTTCGCACTGCCCTGACGGATGCGCTAACCGGCTTGTACCTGGCTACTTTTCATGAACACGAAGAAGCCTTCCAACACGAATTGATGGTAATGGACCTGGACTACTACAAATACGTCAAGACCATTTTTGAGAACACCGCTCTGGAAATGCCGGAGGCCGACCCGGCCGCAGTGGAGCAAGAAATAGCCATTCGGATGGCGGAGCTCTCGCGTAAGGCGGAACACCTGTTGCAAGTGCCTGGTGGCAGCCAGCTCAAAAAGCCCGAAATGTTGCGTGAAGCCCGGCACTATGGCCTCTTCCCCTCACACGGCGGCCATACAAAACAGCTGACAGAAAAGGAGATGTTCAACCATATCAAAGCCCATCCTGACACGGCGCACATGGCTTATATGTATCTGGTGCAACGTCACTTGTCGCAGCAGCACCATTACGCTCCCGGCAATCGGGACTTCATTGAGTTACCCCCCGCCTATGAATGCCGAAACTGGTTTCTGGCGCTGGCTTACATAACGGATATTAGCGGAGCACTGATGGCCATGCTCGGAGTAAACCAACCAATACGGCAGGTATTGGGGGAAAGCCAGGCCACTCTGCTGGCTATATTGGCAGAACGCACGCACTAACCCAGTCGCTTGGAGCACCAACTTGCCGAGCAGTTCGGCACATCCTTCCGAGGCTACGTGCTCTGGGCGCGGGTGCAGACGGCCATCCAGGCGGTGCAGCAGGGCCGCTCGCTAACCCAAACCTGCTACGAGGACGGCTTTGCGGACCTGCCCCATTTCGCCAAGACCAACCTTCTCACCCGACTCCATGTTTTACCTGCGCCCTCCAGCCCCTTTGCTGCCCTACTTTGACACTGAACTGCAGGCTGCCCGCCTGGCCACCGCCCGCCGCGACATGCCTACTGCATTCGTCCACCTCGAACGGGCGCACACCCTCGGCCAACGCTGGGCCCTGCCCCACACCCATACTCACCTGCTCATGCTGCGCCACGGCTTGCGCACCGGCGATCGGCGTGAAATCCTGGGGCAGGTGCCACGCATCGTGTTTGGGTTCCTCATGTCCTTCTTCGGCCGCGTGCCCACCGGCAACACCGGCGGAGCCAACGTGTCGCCCGAGCAACCCATGCCCATTCCAACCGACTTACAGCGACTGCTCGACAGACCAAGACTTGTAGGGGAGTGAGTTGAGCAACGTGACCGGCTCCACGTTTTGGTCTACAAGCCCCGATAATAGGGAATCAGGGGCGGGTTTTCCTCACTGTCTGGCATCATGTGTCGAACTGCAAAGGTCAGGGAAGACTCTTCACCTCTGGCAATGAATTCTTTATCAATTAGCACTACCTGCGTCCCTGATAACTCTCCTTCAAGTAAGTCATACACCAGGTTGTGAAAACCCTCAAATTGAGCTTGGTTTTCCCGCTCGCTGATGTTCTTCATCGGTGAATCGATAATCAGGAGTGAGGGCAGCATGGCGCCTACTTCCGTTGCGAGCCGATGCACTGCCAAGGCGAAGCACGCCTTGAACAAGGTTTTTTTGCCGCCGCTGCCCAGGTTTGCAAAGGACATGACGGTGATGTCGCTCATGTCCTGCTCTGTTACCACCGGCAGAAAGGTTTTGGTGTTGATGGTGACGACGTTCTCACCCGACACGCCCGGCATTTGGGCCCGCACCAAACAGTCCAGAAAGTAGGCTTCTAGCTTGCGCACATTGCTCATATCGGCCTCAGCCCCGATGCGGGCAGCTTCCAGCCGCCGCCTGATTGTTACTTCTTGGCCCTGCAACTCATCGGCTTGCTGAAACAGCTCCTGCACTTTGCGAGGCAGTAGCACCAGTCGTTTTAAGTCATTGATTTGCTGTCCTATTTCAGCTGCCCGACGCTCCAGCACCAGTGCCGTGGAAAGATAGGCGGAATCGTAGTTCTGCATGATTTTGGTCAGCGAATTATCTACTGCTTCTTTATCACGCTCAATTTCGCGACTACGGCGGCGCAGGCGCAACAGTTGGTCCTCATGGCGCTTGATGGAATCCTCCAACTCGCTAATGCGGGCCTTGCTGTCGCTGGCCAGCACGTCGGGCGTTAGGTTAGACTCTCCTTCTTTGGGGTCTTCCTGGCCGCATACCGGGCAATCGTGCTCTGACCGTTCGGGCAATTTTTGGGTGCACCGCGGACAGGCCTCGAACGCCACTCCACCCAACACGGCCCGTGCCGCGGCAACGCGCTGCACCTTGAGCCCCAACGTCAAAATTTCGTTGATGTGGCGTTTATCCTGGTCGATAATTCGCAGAATTTGAGGCTCTGCTTCCTCCAACGCGGCTACTTCATTTGTTAGAGCACGTGCTTGCTGTCGCAACACGTCAGCACCGTGGGGAATCTGCAGATGCTGCCCCCGCAGCTCCTCCAGCTTACGGGTCACCTCCGTTGCTTCAGCCTCGAAATCACCGATTTTAACAATGATTTCTTCTTCCGATGCCACATCAGCTTCCAGCAAGCTCTCTTTGAGCGACTTAGCCGCTCCTTGCAGTTGCTGCCGGCGCGAATAAAGTTCTTGCAACTCCGATTCCAACTCGGCCACCTGCTCCTGGTGAAAGCCCAGGATGAAGCGCAGCACGTCCAGGCTTTTGAGGCGCTTGAACGGGTCGCCCCCGTCGAGCTGAAAAAAGTTGCTGTCGAACCCGTCCTGGTCGAGGTAGCAAAACCAGAGCAGGTCCCGCAGCGACAGGCGCGACAACTCTGAGTCCTCGCGCAGCTTGCTCCGGCGCACCCGCGGCGGCCTGATTCCTACCAGATAAAACAGCAGGTCGGACAGTACCTCTACCTCCGTATCGGGTATGACGGGGCCACCGCCCGACTTACGCGCCGGTACGATGCGGTCGTAGCTGCCTTGCTCATCGGTCCAGCTGCAAAGGATGTAGTCACTATCGCGTTGCCGTTCCAGTGTCAGGGGTTTCCCGTTCACCACCAGCGCGAGCGACGCAGTCGCAAATTCGCTCTGTAGTGCCGGCGACAAGTCAAGTCTCCCCCCAAAGCAGTAGTCTATCAACCGCGCAATGCTGGACTTGCCGGCCCCCATTTGTCCGTAGAAATAGGTTACGTCCTCGAAGAGCAGCACTTCGGTAGAGGAAGCAAAAACCAGGGTCAGCTTTGCCAGGCGCAGGTGCAAGGGATAACTCATAGCGCAATGTCTTCACCCCACTTCATGTCAATGATTTCGGGGAATACTTCGTAAATCAGGTTTTTCAAAGCCGTGGATGACATTGACCCCACAGTGCGGTAAATCAGCACGCTACGCTGGTGCATATCCGCAAAGGCCGGCGATTCGCTCAGGGTTCCTACCACGCGCCGACCCGCTTCGGTTAAATCCACGTGGACCGTATTGCCTTTTAAGTAGGAAACCACTAATCCTTTTGCCACCAACAACCCTATCCAGCGCCGGTAGCGGGTATCCCAGGGGCCGTAGCGGAAGCGCACCATCTTGGATTCAATTGACGTGCGCTCATGGGCCCTGATGTTGGCCTTGGTAACATTTTTATTCCTGGCCTTTAACAGCCGTTCCAAGCAGTTGGGATAACGCAGCAAAAAGTCCAGCTTGGCCAGTTTCATTATGCCCGCCATCGTGCTGCCGGCTCGCTGGTCCGATTGGCCCAATAGTAGTAACAGACGAGCCAGGTGCAACTCGTCGGCATTTTCCGTGGCCGCCAACGCCTTGATTAGTCGAATGCTCATGCCACGTTGAGGTTAAATTTTTCGCTCCACCACACCGTACACTCCTCGGTTAACAAGCCGGCGATGCCAACTAAACACTCATAAGGCTCATTGTTCACTTTGTTGGGCGTATTGGTTGCAATGGCTTTGAGCCGCTGAAACACGCTTACCAACATGGCCGGTCCGTAGAGGGCATTTGGAGTAGCCCGAGTGGTTTGCGCCTCCAGTTGGGCCTCTGAGCACTCAGCTTGCACTACGCCTTCGAGCTGCTTCAGCAAGTCCCCGAAGGTATCGGGCTGGGCGTGCGCCAAAGAGAGCAGGCGTGCTTCCGTGTCCAAAGTTCGGCGCTCCATTACAGGTAACTGCTCTACCAAGCCCGCCTGCACAAATTTCTTTCGCAGGGTGTCCCGCTGCGAGCCAGAGTCACCAATGACCAGGGTCGCTTCGCCAGTTTGGTATCGGAATACCATACCTGACGACAGGCTTATGCAGTCCGCAACTACAGACACCGCCACCCGCTTCGCCAACAGCCCCGGATTGGTTTGCCCCGCTACATGAGGCAGATGCTGACGCGGGTCCTCAATCAACAGCGAAGAAGCACCGTACACTTTCTGAATCAGCTCATCCCGCACGGCATTCAGGCTTGCCGCCGGCAAGAGCCTACAATCGGCCAGTTTGGGCAGATGAATGTGCGCTACTTCGGAATCGAAGTGGTCACGGTTAGGGCCCTTCACCAGTTCCGTTCGCTTCAGGACCGCAAACAGGGTTTCTGAATCACAGCCGAAATCGGTAGTCATTGCCGCCAGCACCTCCGCAAAGGGTTCATGAACGTCGCTCGCTTTGCTACAACCGTCCAAGACCTTCAGAAAGGTGCGTGGACTCGTTTTCAGCTTCTTAATATCCTTCACGTCGAGCCGTACCGCTAAAAACTCGGCATTGGACACAATGACGAACCGATTGATATTGGCCCCGAACTGCTTGTGTAAATCCACAAACCGCTTTAAGCTGTGACGTATGGGCTCTTCGGTAAGCGTCCAGTCGCCAATCTCCGGGCGACGGGTTTTGACCTGATAAGCATCGTAGGTGCCATCTGGCCGCTCCGCTAATAAATCCTCGTGGTGCTCGCACCAAAGCGCTTGGTAAGGATTCAGGCCTGCAGCTGCAGCTACCAGCAGGATGGTCCCATAAGCGTGCTGGTAGCGAAAATTGCGCTGTGTTTCGTCCCCGGGGTCGCCGATAGCCGCGATATTTGCCGGATTGGGTGGGGTAGAAATGGAAGCAGGTTGTAATTTTTTCCCCATAAGTGGGAATGGTGTGCGGTTGAACCGTCAAATAACGCCTGAATTCCGGATTGTGGTGCTTCGCGTCTGTGCTCAGCCCAGATGGCGCCACCTTCGGCAGCACCCGCCCGCAGTGGAAAGTGCGGTAAGCACGGTGGAATCCCAAGTGATTTTGCAGTCCGATGGCACCGCGTACCATTGGGCTACTTGCCAAGTAGAAGATTCCCAAGAATAACACAGGGCGGCACCTGCACCCAAACGAGAAAGATAACTCCTCCGGATGACTTATCGGCAGCTGAGCAGTATCTTGTTATGAGCTCCTGGCTGCCTTACCCTGCTGGCAATTTTACGTATTATCAAGTAGGAATGCCAAGCTCTGTAGCTTTGCCCAATACACCATGACTACCCTCACTATAAACGATATTGCCAGCTTTCGTGACCGCTACCTCCAGCTACGTGAAACTGCAGGTTCGGAGCTCTTTGAGGGCAATCCTGCCTTGCTTAATCTTGAGAATGAATGGCGCCAAAGAGCTCCTCGTAGCAAGCCTCTGAGCCAAGTAATTCACATTACCAGTAGAAGCCCCGACCCACAAGGGTATTGGCAGAGCATCATGCGGCAGAACGGTTATACAGTTTTTGGATATCCTTTCCAAAGGCATCGCACCAAGCCCCAACACTGATTAAGGGACATTGCATCTGTTCCCCTGTACAGAGTCCGACCCGATAATACTCACCCTGACCACCTACCGGGTTCTACGCGCATATTTTCGCCGGCCATCAGGCTGAATCAACTCCTTTAAGGTGGCCATTACTTGACCGTGTTTTAAACGCAGGTCTCGTTTTCCGACACGGCAAGCTATAAGCTTACCTCCCTTAATCCACTCGTAAGCTGTTTGACGCCTTATTCCAAGAAGGTTAGCCGCCTGCTCGACGGTAAGCAGCTTCTCATCCTGTTGAGCCCTTTCCGCTGTGGACTTTTGTTCTGATAACATCGACCTACACTCCTCGCGGGCCGCCCTGCGTACGAGGCAGTCAATTTCTGCCAGTAAGGGCCCCAAAAAAGTCGCAATCCATTCGGGGCTAAGAGGGATTGGTAACCTGTCGTTGACCGGCTGTGAACCACAGGTTGTGGGGGAGGTTTGAAATGACGCAGATTTCACGGTTCCTTTACGCGGGCTCATCCGGCCCTGTTACCGGTCGTTATTACTTATTCTGCTACTGGCTCTCAGCGTCGGATTGATTGTTCTGAAAGGGCGCCATGCTCCGAAAACTTACAGATGGAATGACAGTATCTGAGGTCGCGTTGCCTTGTTCCTTATGTCGTACTTAAAATCCAAAAAATAACAGTACCAAAAGCTGATTTCCGACTTCTTTTACGACTTTTAAGCGTGGTTAAAACGGTTTTAACATTTGTTTTGACAGCCATCGAATACACGAACCCTTCATTTTAAGGGGTGTACGTGCTCAAGCTCGCTATATAAATTGCACTAAACCTTAGTTTTGGGAAAGCCATCCCCTACGTATCCCCTCCCCCCAGGGCCTCCCCCCCCATCCCCCCTTGATGTAGGAGGTACAGCCCGGGAATTTGCAATGTCATTTTACTTTGCAATTTGCTGAGTATACTGGTAGCTCGCTTGAGTAGGCTTTCAGGCATCCATGCCATCGCACCAGGCGCAAATCACCAGTTATTGCTCATACATTCGGCTGATTTATGCAAGGTAGACTTGATACTCCTGCCTGTGAATTCGCAGCAGCTAACTTAAGCCTCAACTGGGCCTGGGGCCGTCCACAAATGGAGCAATTTATTTATCAGCTACTTACACACAAGTAAGACGGGATTTGCTGGCCTTGTGCTTATGTCCAATCTTATAGTCTGGGCCAAGGAACGAGTAATGGACTTGCATTACTCTACTGATACTACTTACCTGCTGTTATATTCTGGGCTTCTGTTTCGATGCCTTCAAATAGCTCAGCCAAAGTAACATTATAGTAGGCACACAGTGTAACGAGCGTCTTGACCGTCATATTCTGTCGGCTGGACTCAACGCGCCCAGCATTGACGTTGGTAGTATCAAGCACCTCCATAAGGGTCAAGTGCCGGGCTTCCCGTAAGGTCTTGAGGCGCTTCGCTAAAGCGACCAGTACAGGGTGATTCTCTTTGCCAGCCATTCAAAGACAAAGAGCGCCTTCATTCGCACGCCTGACAATAACATAAAAGTTATTGCACAGATGTTTCTCATTACTTTTGTGCCGGGCAAACTTCACTCAACCACCTTATCCCTTTTATGAAACCCATTGCATTTCTCCTTCTCAGTAGTGGGCTTTTTTTGACTAACTGCTCAAAAAAGTCCACTGACCCTTCCCCGACTCCAGTTGATAAACCTGGCTTGCTCACAGCCCATGACTGGCGCATGACTGGATACACCATGAGCGGTGGACGAAGTGGCCAGACTGGAGACTATTATGCGCTCTTAGCATCTTGTGCCCGGGACGACTACTACCACTTTGACGTGAATGGCACTTTCCACTGTGATGAAGGTGCAACTAAATGCACTTCAACGGACCCTCAGACAAAGTACTCAGGAACATGGCGCTATGACCCACAAAGGGGTTACCTCTACCTGACTGGCATGCCCTTCCTTTGGAATCCAAGCACAACACGAGAAAATTACATGGACCCCTTCGAGGTTTCTGCGACTCAGCTCAAAATAGTCTTCAACTGGAATGACAATGGTATCCAGACGAAGGAGACCATAACGATGGTCCCTCGATAATTAAAAAAGCCCCAGGAAATCACTTTCCTGGGGCTTTTTATCCAATGGAACAGTTGAGTTCATGGCTAAAACGTAAGGTGTGCCTGCAGAAAGGGAAGTTGATAGCTTGGGCTTCGTATTCAGGGAAGGAAGGACCATCAAGGGTCCTCCCTACTTATGCTTACTGCGACCCATCAGCAATCCGACTCCTTTCTTGGTTATAAAGAAGTAACCCCCGCACAGGAGTTCAGACAACCCCTTCCATACACAGGTTCACCTCGTAAGGTAGTCCGTAAAACTAACCTCAGTGTGGCTCTCAGTCTGGAGTACCATGCCCGGCAGTTGCAGGATGCGGCCTCTCAAATGGCACTTTTAAAAAAGGCAAAAGCCATCAGGGAATGTGGTTCCTGGACCAGATATACTGAACTCTTACCCGGGGAATATTCTTCAAAGGGGCAGCTTCGGTGCAAAGACACATTTTGCCCGCATTGTCAAGTAGTGCGGTCAAAGCGCCTTACTGATGCGTTTATACGGTTTTTTCGGGTAAACAGTGACGTAGCACAGCGCTGCCACCTGTATCATGTTACGCTGACTGTACCGCATTCAGTAGAAGCCGGCCGGTACCAAGGAGCTTATGCTAACCAATTATTGGATGACTTCGCCTGGCTACGGGGAAGCAAAGGTCCTCGGCTACAATCAAGGTGGTGGAACGACTCGGTCAAAGGTGGTGCCTGTTTTGTTCAAACTACCAGTACCCAACGGGACTCACTCCACGTCCACCTACACTGTTTGCTGGTCGCTGCCCAAGATTTACAAACAGCGCTTTCCTCGAACAGTCTTTCATTCGAAGAACAACTCAAAATCTACTGGACTGAGCGTACAGGCGCGACCGAGAAAGGCGTCCATTTGGAGCGTATTTACTGGAAAGATGGAGGCGTGAAGCACTACTACGTTCCTTTTTCGGGTCAGTCAACACAGGAATTCATGAGAGGTATCGAAGGATGTCTCTCATACATTACCCAAGGCCATAAGCCAGCCGTCTTACAGAATATCAACTCATGCTTGGCTCAGGAGCTGGTACTGAAAAGACGGCGTGCATACATCCGACTAGGGTGTCTTTGCAAAAATGCGCTCACACTTGATTTCAAGCAACTTCACTTGCTGAACTGCGAAGAAACGAGTATTAAGAGAAGAGAGGCAGGCAGCGGAAAATGCATCGCCCTGCCTACGCACCTTGAGAATCAGTTAACCTTGAGCACTGATGGCATCAGCTACCAGATTCCTGATGAGCTTTTATCTGACGCGTACACGTTTCCAGTTGCCGGGTTGCCTAAAGTGCCTACTATGCGTGATGGCACTCCAAATGATGGTACAGGAGGTCACAATACTGGACTGGCAACGCCCGAAGAGACCGTCACATGCTACAGCAAAGAGCACAAGTGCTTCCGGTTTACGAAGCGGATGAGGTATGCCGAGTATGGCACCTTAAAATTAGCAGTACGTGGGCAGTCACTACTGTGGAAAGGCCGTTTGACAGAAATGTGCCATCCAATTCGCGGACCGTCTACGGGTATCATCAGCAGCTGCTGCTCTTAATGAATCAACCTTCTGAGCAACTGCCTTTTCACCCCTAATGTCCTGAATTGACGAACTGCTGGTAAAGTCCAAAAAGAAACTCAACCCGAGCCAATTCGTTGGCAAAAGGTTGAGGTCGGTAACAGCGGTCAACAGCCCTGTCAAGAGCAGCATGGGCCTGTGCCAGATTCGGGGGCATTAAGCGCGGGTCATAAAGGACAGCCAAGGTCTCGTCTGGATATTGAGCCCTCGCCACCAGCACTGCTTGTGCCGCCGCCTCAACAGCCCCAACTTGGTTCGACGTAGGCGCAGGCGGAAAAGGAAAGTTGTTGTAAACAAGTGAGTTTGAATACCTGAAGTCGCTCTTCAATCGGCCACAAACCTGCCGCATCCATGCCATATGCATCTCAGACATGAGCATGCCAAAGAAATAAGGAGTAGCATTCGGCACTAACTGCACCGTATTACTCGCTATAATCTCCTTAGAAAGAAAGGCAACTGGGATATAACGGCGTCTCTCTGAGGACACTTCAGGGATGGCCAAATAATCAGTTTCAGGCTGAGAGATTTGGACGAAAAGTGTAGGGGTCGCAGCCTTTTTTTGCGTCGATGGGGCCTTGCTTGAGGCACGCATCTGACGTACTGCTTCCACCCGAGCCATAAGACGAGGCATACTGCGCAGTTCTCCGGGGCTAATCCCGGGTAGCCATAGGCAATACCGTACCTTATTGTTGATAAGGTCATCACCTCCCACATACCTGCGCACCCATGGGGCAGAGCCCGGCTCGAAAGCTAAAAGCTCACTTCGTTCAGCCTCACTTAAAATGAGATGCCCCCCATCGCTGGGCTTATTACCCCAAATCATGGGCGGTACCCCTGGGCTGAGTGGGCGAGTTCTGTTGGGGATGAAAACAGTAGGGGCATCAACCAGGTAGGGATTAATATGGCCTACCTCGCGACGCTGCGGTAGAGCATTTGGAGTTGGGTAATCAAACAAGGGGCGTAAGCCTGACCCACCGCGGCGGGCCAAGCCAACGATGACGCAGAACACTGCTGCGTTTCCTCGTGCCTCGTTATTCCATTTAAAGCTACGATGAGCGAAAAGGATATCAAGGTCGTAGCGATTGACCAGCTCACCCCATAATATGGCAACTTGTTCTCCCTGAACAATGGAATTCGTACTGACGAAGGCAACGCGAACAGATGGGAAACTTTGCAACAACTGGCCGGCCTTAAGGTACCACGCCGCGACAAAGTCCAATGCTCCAACTGACCGCAGCCCTTGACCAACGGAAGCTAAATCAGCTTTCTGTTCAGCCGTTTGCAGTGCTTGCCCCACAAACGGTGGATTGCCAACGATAAAGCACTCCGCCTCCCGCGATGTCCCGCGATGTCCCGCGATGTCCCGCGATGTCCCGCGAT
>Ga0164304_10000046_pt1 | contig 27578 bp, 32 predicted proteins | sample Whisoiple_217_MG_FD_110216 | JGI IMG/M metagenome (GOLD analysis project Ga0164304, IMG submission 110216) | Soil microbial communities amended with pyrogenic organic matter from upstate New York, USA - Whitman soil sample_217_MG | ecosystem: Environmental > Terrestrial > Soil > Agricultural...
AAGCCCGGCGGACGCTACGTCGCCAAGGACATGTTCGAGGCGGGTGGTATTCCGCTCTTGATGAAGACCCTGCTCGACGAAGGCTTCCTCCATGGCGAGTGCCTCACGGTCACCGGCCGCACGATTGCCGAGAACCTCGCCTCGGTGAAGTGGAACGACAAGCAGGACGTCGTGCGGCCCGCCTCCGATCCCATCACCAAGACGGGCGGAGTCGTCGGCCTGAAAGGCAACCTCGCGCCGGAAGGCGCCATCGTAAAGGTCGCCGGCATGAGCCAAGACCACCTGACCTTCAAAGGACCCGCTCGGTGTTTCGACGCCGAGGAGGCCGCCTTCGAAGCTGTGTCGAAACGCACATACAGAGAAGGCGACGTTCTGGTCATTCGCTACGAGGGCCCCAAAGGAGGCCCGGGCATGCGCGAAATGCTGGCAACGACCGCAGCGCTCTATGGCCAAGGGATGGGCGACAAAGTCGCGCTCATCACCGACGGCCGCTTCTCCGGGGCGACGCGCGGTTTCTGCATCGGCCATGTCGGCCCGGAAGCGGCGGTCGGCGGACCGATCGCGCTTTTGCGCGACGGCGACATCATCGAAATCGATGCGATCCGCGGAATTTTAAATGTCGCTTTGAGCGATGCGGAACTTGCCGAGCGTAAGAAAGGTTGGACTCCGCCGAAGTCCAATTACGGCTCCGGCACGCTCTGGAAATACGCGCAAACCGTCGGGCCGGCTGTGGCCGGAGCGGTGACGCATCCCGGGGCGCAAGGTGAGAGCCACGTCTATGCCGATATATAAGGAATTGGCACTCGCCGCGTTTCTGAGCCTCGCGCCGGCAGTCGCGAGCGCACCGACGCTCGCTCTCGATGGGCCGGATATGTCGACCGTGACCAAGCCGCTGCCGATCTTCAAGAATCCGCGCCAGGCGCTGCGCGAAGGCTTGGACTCCTATCGCTCGGGCGACGCCAAGAATTCCGTCGATGCGCTGCAGTTTGCCGCCGAGGGCGGCGAGTCGCTGGCGCGCTGGAAGCTCGGCCGCATGTATGCCGACGGCGACGGTGTCGCCCGCGACGACTACAAAGCCTATCAATATTTTTCGCAGATCGTTGCCGATTACAGCGATGACGACCCCGCCGGCCGGGAGAAGGCGATCGTCTCGAGCGCTTTCGTCGCGCTCGGCGTCTACAATCTGAACGGCATCGCCAACTCGCGCCTAAAGGCGAACCCGGAACGCGCCATCGAAATGTTCCACTATGCCGCGACGAATTTCGGCGACGCCAATGCGCAATACAATCTCGGGCGGATTTATCTCGACGGCTCCTCTGGAATCGACAAGGACACGCGGCAGGCGGCGCGTTGGCTGAGCCTTGCCGCAGAGAAGGGCAATCCATCGGCACAAGCGCTGCTCGGACAAATGCTGTTCAACGGCCAGGACGGCGTTGCACGCCAGCGGGCACGTGGCCTCATGTGGCTGACGCTGGCGCGCGATGCTGCAACCGACCCAAGGGATCAGTGGATCGTCGAACTCTACGAGAAGGCGATCGGCGCATCGAGCGACCCCGACCGGCAAATGGCGCTTGCTTATCTGCAAGCCCATCTGCAGAAGCGTGACTGAGCAGCGCGCTTGTCCAACGTTCGTGTCGGAGTTGGCGGCTGGACTTTCGAGCCGTGGCGCGAAACATTTTATCCGCCCGACCTGCCGAAAGCGCGCGAGCTCGAATATGCGAGCCGCAAGCTCACCTCAATCGAGATCAACGGCACATTCTATCGCGGGCAATCGCCGGCGACGTTCCGCAAATGGGCCACCGAGACGCCCGAGGATTTTGTCTTCTCGCTGAAGGCGCATCGCGTCACGACCAACCGCAAGGATCTGACCGAGGCGAAATCGGCGATCGATCGCTTCCTCGAAACCGGTCCGCTCGAACTCGGCGAGAGGCTCGGACCGATCCTCTGGCAGCTCGCGCCGACGAAGCGCTTCAAGGCGGAAGAGGTCGACGCGTTTTTATCCTTTTTGCCGAAGGAGATCGGCGGGCGTCGGCTGCGCCATGCGATTGAAGCGCGTCATGCAAGCTTTCGCGATCCGGATTTTATCGAGCTTACGCGCAAGCACCGCGTCGCGACCGTCTTTGCGCATTCGGAGAAATATGCCGAGCTCTATGACGTGACGGGCGACTTCATCTATCTGCGCCTGCAGGAATGCAAATCTCAAGAGCCGAAGGGCTATCCGCCGGCGGAGATCACCAATTGGGCGAAGCGGATTCGCCAATGGGCCGCAGGCGGCATGCCCGATGATCTGCAAGTGCTTGCCAACGAGAAGCCACCGGGAATACCGCGCGATTGCTTCATATACGTGATCAGCGGTGCCAAGGAGCGCGCGCCGGCGGCAGCGATGGCGCTGATCGAGGAGCTGAAGGGCGCCGGCTAACCAGCCCATTGCACATAGGACATATTTGTCCTATGTTCTGACTGCTGGTGGACAAACGCGATCGCTTCATTGCCGAACTTCGCGCGGCGGCGAAGAGCCGTGGTCTCCCATTCCGCGTCGATAGCGAAAAGGAAAAGGTGGGCACGCCATGGTCTTTGTCGGCAGCAAGTTCACGACCCTTCCGAGCCGCGAAATCGATCCGAAAACGGCGGCGAAGATCAGAAAAGCGCTCGATCTGACATAGGAGCCGAGGAGCCGATGCGAACCTACACTTATGGAGCACTGTTCGAGCGAGGAGCGAAATCCGGCATTGTCGTGAGCTTTCCCGACGTTCCCGAGGCAATCACGCAAGGACGTGACGAAGCGGACGCGAGAAGCATGGCGGCCGAGGCGCTCGGGATGGTTCTGCTGACATATCTGGAGCAGGACAGGGCGCTGCCGAAACCATCTAAGCGCCGGAAGGAGCTTGCTGCGATCACGGTCGAGCCCGAGATCGCCGCGAAACTCGCGGTGATCGAAGCGTTCAAGGCTGCGCGCATTACGCAGGGCGAGCTTGCAACGCGGCTTGGCAAAGATGGCCGCGAAGTGCGCCGCATTCTCGATCCAAACCATGCGACGAAATTGCCGGCACTGACCCAAGCTCTGGAGGCGCTCGGGCGGCGGCTCGTGATCGGCGTCGAAGAGATTGCCGCCTGAGTCTACCCGCGCCCCCGATACGGCAGCACGCCCTGGTCCGGCATCCAAACGCCCTCAGGCGGCGCGCCGGTCTGCCAAAAAACATCGATCGGAATACCGCCGCGCGGATACCAATAGCCGCCGATGCGGAGCCAGACCGGCTCGAGCAGCGCGGCTAAATCCTTACCGATGCGCACGGTACAGTCCTCGTGGAAGGCTCCGTGATTGCGAAAAGAAAACAGATAAAGCTTCAGCGATTTCGATTCGACGAGCCATTTGCCAGGCACGTAATCGATGACGAGATGGGCGAAATCCGGCTGCCCGGTCACCGGGCAAAGCGAAGTGAATTCCGGCGCGGTGAAGCGGGCGAGATAGCGCACGTCCTGATGCGGGTTTTCGACGCGATCGAGTTCCGCCTCTTCGGGGGAGGCTGGGACCTCCACCTGCTTGCCAAGCAGTTCGGGGCCGGTATGGCTCTTCGGCACTTCTTTCTCCGGGCACTTCCAATGAACACGATTTTCGCGAGCTGGCAGCTCTGGGCGCTTCTCTCGGCCGCCTTCGCGGCATTGACCGCGATCTTCGCCAAGGTCGGAGTGGAGCATGTCGCCTCCGATTTTGCGACCCTGATCCGCACCTGCGTGATCCTGGTGGTCGTCGCGGCCATCGTTTGGGGCACGGGACAATGGCAGGCGCCGCGTTCGGTTTCGGGGCGTACCTACCTCTTCCTTGTCCTGTCCGGCCTCGCCACCGGCGCCTCCTGGCTCTGCTACTTCCGCGCCCTGAAGCTCGGCGATGCCGCGCGGGTCGCGCCGATCGACAAACTCAGTGTCGTCTTGGTAGCGCTGTTCGGCGTCGCCTTTCTCGGCGAGCGCCTCTCCGGCCTGGGCTGGGCCGGTATCGGCCTCATCGCCGCCGGCGCGGTGCTGGTGGCGATCCAGGCCTGACAGGGCTTCCGAGGCGCCGCGGCGCAGCGTAAAAGGCCGCCTCCTCAGCGATTTGCTGCCACCGGAGAGCGAATGACCCAGATCGTCGACATCATCGCCCGCGAAATTCTGGACAGCCGCGGCAATCCGACCATCGAAGTCGATGTCGTGCTCGACGACGGCTCGATGGGCCGCGCCGCCGTGCCCTCCGGCGCCTCGACCGGCGCGCACGAGGCGGTGGAGCTGCGTGACGGCGACAAGCGGCGCTATGGCGGCAAAGGCGTCGAGAAGGCGGTGCACAGCGTCAATCGCGACATCCTCGAGGCGCTCTCGGGAATGGAGGCGGAGGACCAGGTCGCGATCGACGACACGATGCGCCGGCTCGATGGTACGCCGAACAAGGCGCGGCTCGGCGCCAATGCGATCCTCGGCGTCTCGCTCGCGATGGCGAAGGCCGCCTCGGAAGCGGCGGGCCTGCCGCTCTACCGCTATGTCGGCGGCACGTCGGCGCGCGTCCTGCCAGTGCCGATGATGAACATCGTCAACGGCGGCGCCCATGCCGACAATCCGATCGACTTTCAGGAATTCATGATTTTGCCCCTTGGTGCCGCGTCGCTGAAAGAGGCGGTGCGCTGGGGCTCGGAAGTCTTCCACACGCTCAAGGGTGCGCTCAAAGACGCCGGCCACAACACCAACGTCGGCGACGAGGGTGGTTTTGCGCCAAACCTGCCCTCGGCGGAGGCCGCGCTCGATTTCGTCGTGAAGGCGATCGACAGCGCCGGCTACACGCCGGGCGAAGACATTGCCGTCGGACTCGATTGCGCAGCGACGGAGTTCTTCAAGAACGGCGCTTACGTCTATGAAGGCGAGGGCAAGACCCGGAAGAAAGACGAGCAGGCCGACTATCTCGCGAGCCTGGTCAAATCCTATCCGATCGTCACGATCGAGGACGGCATGGCCGAAGACGATTGGGACGGCTGGAAACTATTGACCGACAAAATCGGCAGCAAATGTCAGCTGGTCGGCGACGATCTGTTCGTCACCAATGTCGAGCGCCTATCGCAGGGCATCAAGAAATACGTTGCCAATTCCATTCTGATCAAAGTCAACCAGATCGGCACGCTGACCGAGACGCTCGCCGCCGTCGAGATGGCGCATCGCGCGGGCTACACCGCGGTCATGTCGCACCGCTCCGGTGAGACCGAAGATGCGACGATCGCCGACCTTGCGGTCGCGACCAATTGCGGGCAGATCAAGACCGGGTCGTTGGCGCGCTCGGACCGGCTCGCCAAATACAATCAGCTGATCCGCATCGAAGAAGAATTGGGCTCGCAGGCGCTCTATGCCGGGCGTAGCGCGCTGAAAGCAATCGGCACCGCGTAAAGAGGAAACAGTCTCATGGTGAAAGCGATCGTCATTCACAAGACCGGCGGGCCGGATGTGATGTCCTACGAGGACGTCGACCTGCCGCCGCCCGGCCCGGGGCAGGTGCGCATCAAGCAGCACGCGATCGGCGTCAATTATATCGACATCTATATCCGCTCGGGCCAGTACCCGAACCAGACGCCGTTCGTTCTCGGCAATGAAGGCGCCGGCGAGGTCACTCAGCTTGGCGAAGGCGTGAAGGAGTTCAAGGTCGGCGATCGCGTCGCTTATGCCAGCGGCATTGGCGGCTATGCCGAGGAGCGCAACATCGAGGCGCGGCTACTCGTCAAATTGCCGGAGTCGATTTCTTATGAGATCGCCGCGGCAATGATGCTGAAAGGCCTGACCGCGCAATATCTGTTGCGCCGGACGTACAAAGTAAAACCTGGCGATACGATCCTGTTCCACGCTGCGGCGGGGGGCGTCGGCCTCATCGCTTGCCAATGGGCGAAGGCGCTCGGCGCGACCGTGATCGGCACGGTCGGTACGAAGGAGAAGGGCAAGCTTGCGAGCGAGGCCGGCGCGGATCACATCATCTATTATCGCGACGAGGATTTCGTTGCGCGTGTGAAAGATATCACCAAAGGCGGAATGTGCGAGGTGGTCTATGACGGCGTTGGCAAGACGACGTTTCCCGCGTCGCTCGATTGCCTAAAGCCGTTCGGCTATTTCGTCAGCTTCGGCTCGTCCTCGGGTCCGATCGCCGCTTTCAACATCGGCATACTCGCGCAGAAGGGTTCGCTTTACGCAACGCGGCCGACATTGTTTACCCACAGCGCCAAGCGCGAGATCCTGGACGAGATGGCGCGCGATCTTTTCGGTGTCGTCTCCTCGGGCAAGGTGAAAATTCCGATCCACAACAGGTACAAGCTTTCGGAAGCACGTAAGGCGCTCGAAGCGCTCGAAGGTCGCGAGACGACCGGCGCGACCGTGCTGACCCCGTAAGCGCAGCGCAGCTGCAAGTGCTCAAGCGCGTATCGCAGGAAGAGGGTGTTGAAGAGGGTGGCGCCGCGTCGTCCTTTGCGCCGGGCGCGCCGCGGCTGAACAGCCTCTGCTTTTACGGCGGGGTATTCGCGACCACCGCTGCGACCTTGATGCTGCAGATTATCGAGACGCGCATCGTCTCGGTCACATCCTGGTATCATCTCGCCTTCTTCATCATCAGCATCGCCATGTTCGGCCTGACCGGCGGCGCCGTCTGGGTCTATCTGCGCGGCGAGGGCCTCTCGGAAGTGCATCTCAATGATGTGCTCGCGCGGAACTCCTTCTATTTTGCCCTGAGCACGATCGTCACGCTGCTCGTGCAAATGACGTTGGTGACGAGCTCGACCGCGTCGCTGACGTCGCTGTTCGCCTGGGCCGAGCTCGCGATTGCACTCGCTATTCCGTTCTTCTTTTCGGGCGTCATCGTCAGTCTCGCGCTGACCCGCAGCCCGTATCCGATCGGCATCGTCTATGGCGTCGATCTCGTTGGTGCGGCCATCGGCTGCATCGGCGTGCTTCTGGTTCTGAACGTTGCCAGCGGGCCGACGGCGATATTGTGGATCGCGGCGCTCGGCGCTGCCGCGGCATCGTTGTTCGCGGCCGCGGGCACTGCGGCGAGCGTTTTCGGCGTGCCGCGCGGCTTTCCCGAGCTGCGCTGGCGCTTACCGTTGTTTCTCGCAATTCTCTTACTGGCGATTTTCAATCCGCTCACCGATCGCGGCATTTACCCCGCTTATGTGAAAGATGGGATCGAAACCCCCAAGACCTTCGCGTTCCAGGGGTGGAATTCCTTCTCGCGCGTGACACTCACGCATGACCGTGAAGGCGAGCCCGCCATGTGGGGCGCCTCGCCGAATATGCCGCCTTACATAATCCGGCAGCAATGGATGACGCTCGACGGCTCGGCGGGCACCAGCATGTACAAGTTTGGCGGCAACATCGAAGACGTAAATTTCCTGCGCTATGATATCAGCAATCTCGCCTACCATCTGCCCGGCCTTAATGCGGGAGCGGTGATCGGCGTCGGCGGCGGCCGCGATCTTCTGTCGGCGCGCTTGTTCGGGGTGAAAACCGTCATCGGCGTCGAGATCAATCCGATTCTTGTCGATCTCCTGACCCGCCGCTATGCCGATTACACCGCGATCAGCAAATATCCCGGCATTGAATTTGCGGTGGACGAAGCCCGCTCCTGGTTCGCGCGGACCGACCGCAGCTTCGACATCATCCAGATGAGTCTCATCGATACCTGGGCGGCGACCGGCGCCGGCGCCTACACGCTTACCGAGAACGGGCTCTACACGGTTGAGGCCTGGCAGATTTTCCTGCGGCGGCTCAATCCGAATGGCGTTTTCACGGTCAGTCGCTGGTATGCGCCGGGTGAGGTGAACGAAACCGGGCGCATGGTCGCTCTTGCGACGGCAACATTGCTGGACCTCGGCATCAAGGATGCGCGCACGCATCTGTTCCTCGCGTCCGGCGGCAATATCGCGACCATTGTCGTATCGAAATCGCCACTGTCGTCAGAAGCGCTCGCCGCTCTGAAAAAGGCGGTTGCCGATCTCGGCTTCAGCATTCTCATTAGCCGGGGAGAGACGAGTGCTTCGCCGCTGTTGCAGAGCATCGTCGATGCGCCGGATCGCGCGGCGCTGCGTGCAGCGACAGACAAATCTTATCTCGATCTGACGCCATCTTACGATGCGCGTCCGTTCTTCTTCAATCAGCTGCGGTTTGACCGTTTGTTCGGCAGCCGGCCGGTCTCTGCCGATATCAGCGCCGGTGTTTATGCCGGCAACATCATCGCGACGCTGACGCTGGCGATGCTGGTTTTGATCTCCGCCGTGCTTGTCATCGGGACGATCGTTGTTCCCTTGTATTCGGCGGTGCGCGATACCGGCTGGGGGCTGGCAGTTGGCGGCACCGCGTATTTTCTGCTCATCGGCATCGGCTTCATGATGACCGAGATCGCGCTCGTGCAAAGGATGAGCGTTTTTCTCGGCCATCCCGTTTATGCGCTGAGCGTCGTTCTATTCAGTCTGATTCTGGCGACCGGCATCGGTGCACTGGCTTCCGAAAGATTCCAGCTGAATAGCGCGCCGCGTCTATTCATCTGGGGTGTGGTTACCGCCCTCTACATTATCGCGCTGCCCTACTGGATGCCGCCGATCCTGCTGCAGCTGGACAGCGCGCAACTGATCACCCGTGCCGGTTTCGCGGTGCTGGTGCTCGCGCCGGCAGGTCTTCTCATGGGCTTCGGCTTCCCCACCGGCATGCGTCTCGTCAGCGAAATCGACCGCGGGCCGATGCCGTGGTTCTGGGGAATAAACGGGGCAGGGGGCGTGCTCGCCGCGAGCGTCGCGGTCCTGACTAGCATGGCGTTCTCGATCGATACGAGCCTGCAGGTCGGCGGGGTGTGTTACGCGCTCCTGGTTTTGCCGGCGGCGGGGTTATTGCGCGCGCTCGATGGCAGCCGCGTGCGATCCGCTTCTGCCTCGTTGGCCTAGTCCACATCCCCGGACGCGCGAGGCCCGATCCGGGGGCCAGGGGCAGCGCGCAGCGCTCCGGGAAAGTGCTTAAGCCGCCACCCCATGCAGATCGTAGGCGTCGGCGCGCTCGATCTTCACCGAGACGATGTCTCCCGCCCGCAGCGGCCGGCGCGACGTTACATGCACGACGCCGTCGATCTCCGGCGCCTCAAATTGGCTGCGCCCCTTCGAGATCGGTGTGTCCGGTTGATCGACGATCACCTGTAGCCGCCGCCCGACTTTGCTAGCCAGCCGCTTGGCGCTGATCTTCTGCTGATGCGCCATGAGCCCGTGCCAGCGCTGCGCCTTCACCTCATCGGGCACGACAGGTAGGCCGAGGTCGTTGGCCGGTGCGCCGCCGACCGGCTCGTATTTGAAGGCGCCGAGGCGGTCGATCTTCGCTTCCGAGAGCCAGTCGAGAAGCAGCGCGAAATCCTCTTCCGACTCGCCGGGAAAACCGATGATGAAGGTCGAGCGGATCGCCAGATCGGGGACGGCGGCGCGCCAGGCGCCGATGCGCTCGAGCGTCTTTTCCTGGTTGCCCGGCCGGCGCATCGCTTTCAGCACGCTCGGCGAGGCGTGCTGAAACGGGATGTCGAGATAGGGCAGGACGAGACCCGCGCTCATCAAGCCGATCACCTCGTCGACATGCGGGTAGGGATAGACGTAGTGGAGCCGCACCCAGGCGCCGAGCTGCCCCAGTTCGCGCGCGAGATCGATGAACTTGGCGCGTATCGCGCGGTCACGGAACGCGCTCTCGGCATAGCGCAGGTCGATGCCGTAGGCGCTGGTATCCTGCGAGATGACGAGGAGTTCCTTGACGCCGGCTTTGACCAGCCGCTCGGCCTCGCGCAGCACGTCGGCGGCCGGACGCGAGACAAGATCGCCGCGCAGTTTCGGAATGATGCAGAACGTGCACCTGTTGTTGCAACCTTCTGAAATCTTTAGGTAAGCGTAGTGCCGCGGCGTCAGCTTGATGCCTTGCGCCGGAACAAGGTCGATCAGCGGATCGTGCGCTGGCGGCACCGCTTCGTGCACGGCTTCGAGCACGGATTCGTAGGCCTGCGGCCCGGTCACCGCGAGCACGTTCGGATGCGCCGCGCGAATCTGCTCGGGCTCGGCGCCCATACAGCCGGTGACGATCACCTTGCCGTTTTCATTGAGCGCGGCACCGATCGCCTCGAGCGACTCGGCTTTGGCGCTGTCGAGGAAGCCGCAGGTGTTGACGATCACCGCATCGGCGCCGGCGTGGCTGCGGGCAAGCTCGTAGCCTTCTGCGCGGAGCCGCGTCAGGATTCGCTCGCTGTCGACGAGCGCCTTCGGGCAGCCGAGGCTGACGAATGAAATCCGGGGCGCGGGCGCCGCGGATCGGGCCGGAACGGGGGATGACATGATCGCCGGTTCGATGCCATGCGGAGCCCGTCCGCTGCAACCTTGGCCGCAAAAGAAAAGCCCGGCCGCAAGGCCGGGCTGATCTGGAATTCGAACCGATCAGTAGCGGGCGACGACTGGCGCGGCGGGAGCCGCGTAATCGAACTTATAGGAGATGCCGCCGGTGACCTTCACTTCCGTGACCCGCTCGCGATAGAACAGCCCAGGAAGAACGACGGAGGCATTGTTGAACGTGCCGAAGTCGCTGTAGCGGCCCTCGACTCGTGCCAGCCAGTTGTTGGTGAAGGCGTATTCGACGCCGCCACCGACGGTCAGACCGGCGCGCGTCGGCGTAAACGTATCGCCCGCGATCACGCCCAACGGGAAGTTTTGGCGCAGACGGAAGGTCTCGAACGCGACACCGCCTGTGCCGTAAACCATGAAGCGATCCCAGGCGATACCGATGCGGCCGCGAATCGAGCCCTCGACACCGGAGCGCCAAACCGCGTTGTTGAACAGGAAGGTGTTCAACGGACCGGTGACCCGCATGCTGGTGCCGAGCACGTCGCCTTCCATACCGAACACGAACTGGCTGACCTGCCAATTGAAGCCGGCATGACCGCCGCCAACCGGGCCGCTCGCGCGGTAGTTCAGCTGGTAGAAGGGCAGACCGCCAAAAATGCCGGTTTCTCGGATCTGCTGCGAGCCGTAGCCGCCGTCTACGCCGACGTAAAAGCCGGTCCAGGTGAAGACCGGGACGAGCGGCACCACCGGAGGCGGCGGCCGGCGCGACGGCAGGTCGGCTGCGAGAGCCGAGCCAATCATCGCCGTCGCGGCGACGGACGAGAGAAGAAGTTTGCGAAGCATGGGAGCTTCCCCTTTTGTGAACAACGTAAGGGGAGCCTAGCCGATAGGTTGCTTACTGCAACGCTAGAGTGGCAATTCTGTCTGCTATCCCGGCCTACGTGACTCGGGCGCAACAAATGCCGAATGCCTGCTCAAATCGCGTCCAATCGAGAGGCAGAATCGGGTCCACTCGAAGAAAAAGCCCGGCACGAGGCCGGGCTCTTCGCTTTGTGGATCCTTCGTTCAGTAGCGCGCGAGGACGGGAACCGGGCCGGCCCAGTTGAACCGGTAGTTCAGGCCGGCGCGCACGATGTGAAGCGCTCGCGTGCGCGAAACCGTGCGCCGGTGCGGTTGACGAGGTGTAAAAACCGCCGGTTCAGTCTGTAACGAGCCGGGCAATCCTCCATTATGGTTTACGGGCAGCAGGTTTGGCGCGGTGGGCTTGCTTCGCCCCCGCCGATGGGTGACATCTCCGCCTGGAGCAAGGCATGAACAGTATGCGCTTATCGACCGCGGCCCTGGCGATCTTGATCACGATATACGGCCCTCTCCCAGGCGTGGCCGCCGATCTCGGTGTCGTCGTTCCGCCGCCCGTCGTGGTCGTGCCCGCCCCCGTTTTAGTGCCGGTCGTGCCGCATATCTGGCTCGGTCATTTTACCGGCGGGGCCAGAACTGAGATTCCGGGCGTCATGGACTGGCGCGATGAATATCAGCGCTTCGCCAGCCGCCGCGAGTGTTTGCATTGGGTGCGCGCGCTCAAGCGCGTCTATCGCGCGCAAGAAGGTTTCAAGACCTGCTTGCCGATTAGGTGAGGTGTGCGGTCCTACCCGCCCGTCATGCTCATGTGACGCGAAACCGCCGGCATCTGCGTCCCGCGGTCGATGACGAAGTCGTGCCCCTTGGGTTTGCGCGCTATCGCCGCTTCGATCGCCGCATGCAGAAGCTCGTCGCCTTCGGACGCGCGTAAGGGCGTCCGTAAATCCGCGGCATCCTCCTGGCCGAGGCACATGAACAGCGTGCCCGTGCAGGTGACGCGGACGCGGTTGCACGATTCGCAGAAATTGTGGGTGAGCGGCGTGATGAAGCCGATGCGCCCGCCGGTCTCCTTCGCACGCATGTAACGCGCCGGACCGCCGGTCGCGTAAGCGATCGGCTCGAGCGTGAAACGTTCGGCAAGCTTTGCGCGCACCTGCGTCAGCGGGATGTATTGATCGACGCGTTGACCCTCGATCTCGCCGAGCGGCATCACTTCGATGAAGGTGATGTCCATGCCTCGCCCATGCGCCCATTCCGTCAGCGAGATAAACTCGTCTTCGTTCACGTCTTTGAGCGCGACGGCATTGATCTTGATCGCGAGCCCGGCGTCCTGCGCGGCGTCGATGCCTTCGAGCACGCGCTGCAGATCGCCACGGCGCGTTAGAAAGCGGAATTTTGCTGGATCGAGCGTGTCGACGGAGACGTTGATGCGGCGGACCCCGCAATCGGCGAGCTCTTTTGCATATTTGGCAAGCTGCGATCCATTGCTCGTCAGCGTCAGCTCATCGAGCCCGCCGGATTTAAGGTGCCGCGAGAGCTGCCGGAACAGCGTCAGCACATCGCGCCGCATCAGCGGCTCGCCGCCGGTGATGCGCAGCTTCTTAGTGCCGCGCGAGATGAACGCGGAGCAAAGCCGGTCGAGCTCTTCCAGCGTCAGGAGATCGCGCTTCGGCAGAAAGGTCATGTCTTCCGCCATGCAATAGACGCAGCGGAAGTCGCAGCGGTCGGTGACGGAGACGCGCAGGTAGCGGATAGCGCGACCGAACGGGTCGACGAGCTGCGGCTTGGCCGGCGTGGTCAAGTCGTTCAGGCCCGTGGGGATTGCAAAGTCGCTCCGCAACATCCGTCCAATATAACGCGGTAGGGCGCGGGCCGAAACCACCCTTAGGTATTGTATCGCCCTTGTGAAGGGATAGTGTGCCGCGCCCGCCCGAGAGAGGCGGTCGGATTTGGAGGAGATGATGCAAGGAAATCGACGTTCTTTTCTCAAGGCGACTGGCTTGGCCGCCGCGGCGGTAGGGCTAGCCGCGCCGCAGCTCGCCGAAGCTCAGACCGGCAAGAAGCCGAGGGGGCAGGGTGGGCCGGCGGGCGGACCGCAGGGCGGGCAGCCCCCTGCGCCGCAGGCCATGCCGAAGAACATGACCTTCGCGACGATCATTACCGAGCAGGGACCAGGCCTCGGCATCCGGACCGAGAAGGGCATTCTCAACGTGATGAAGGCTGAAGCCGATCTTCGCACCGGCGCGCCGGTGACGCCGGACGATCTCATTCAGGGCCTCGGCAATGTCGGCGCATTGCAGACGCTGGTGCAGAAGGCGAGTGCAAGCAAAAAGCCGTATTTTGTCGCGGAAGCGGACGCGAAGTTCGGCCCATGCGTGCTCAATCCGGAAAAGATCATCTGCATCGGCCTGAACTATAAAGCGCATGCCGAAGAGAGTGGCGAGAAGCTACCAACCGTGCCGATCCTCTTCAACAAGTACAATTCGGCGCTGAATTCGCACGGCGGCACGGTTGCCGTCTCAAAGGAGCACGCCGAAAAATTCGATTATGAGGCCGAGCTCGTCGTCGTCATGGGCAAAGAGGCGCGCGATGTCAGCGAAGCCGACGCGCTGTCCTATGTGTTCGGCTATTGCAACGGCCACGATCTCTCGGCACGCGATCTGCAACTGGCGACGAGCCAGTGGATGGTCGGCAAGACCGGCGATGGCTGGGGTCCAATCGGTCCGTGGCTGGTCAGCGCCGATCAGATCGATCCGGAGAATCTCAAGATCGAATGCATCCTTAACGGAGAGGTGCGGCAATCGTCGAATACGAAGCTGATGATTTTCGGCGTGAAGAAGCTCGTGAGCTACATCTCGAGATACATGACGATGCGTCCGGGCGACATCATCTTCACCGGCACGCCACACGGCGTGATCAACGGCTATCCCAAGGACAAGCAGGTCTGGATGAAGGCCGGCGACAAGGTCACCACTCGGATCGAGAAGCTCGGAGATCTTAGTTTTACGCTGACTTAACCAGTCGGCGCAGCCGTCATGCGCGGCCTCATGCCGGAACAGATTGAGGAAGTGCAGAGACGAGACGTGGATGGCCGGGCGAAGCCCGGCCACGACGTTTGAGAAGTCGCGTTACGCATGACACAAGATCCGTGGCCAACCGAAATCCGCCTCAAGGAGAAAGGCCACACGCTTGCTATATCCTTTGACACGGGAAACGCCTTCGATCTCTCCGCCGAATATCTGCGCGTGATGAGCCCGAGCGCCGAAGTGCAGGGGCATTCGGCAGCCGAGCGGAAAACTGTCGGCGGCAAACAGAACGTCACGATCATGCAGGTCGAGCCGGTCGGCAATTATGCCGTGCGGCTTGTTTTCGACGACATGCATTCGACGGGCATCTACAGCTGGCGCTATTTGCACGAGCTCGGACGCGAGTATGAGACGAGGTGGGCGGAATACCTCGCCGCTCTCGAGGCGAAAGGATTGAAGCGGGATCGCGCCGGCAGCGCTTGAAACGAGAAAGGGCCGGTTTCCCGGCCCTTTCCGCCCAGCTGGACGCCCCCGTTCAGCGCATCACAACCACGCGCGTGCCGACACGCACGCGGTTGTAAAGGTCAATGACATCGTCGTTCGTCATACGGATGCAGCCGGACGAGACGGCCTGGCCGATCGTTTCCGGCTCGTTCGAGCCGTGGATGCGATAGAGCGACGAGCCGAGATAGAGCGCGCGCGCGCCGAGCGGATTGTTGATGCCGCCGGCCATGTGGCGCGGTAGGTCGGGGCGCCGCCGCAGCATCTCCGAGGGCGGTGTCCAGTCCGGCCACGCGCGCTTTTGCGAGACTACTTTAGTGCCCGACCACTCGAAGCCGCGGCGCCCAACGCCGACGCCGTAGGCGATCGCGGTGCCGTCGCCGAGCACGTAATAGAGCCGACGCTGGCTCGTCGAGATGACGATCGTGCCGGGTTTGTATCTGGCGTCGATGCTTACCGTGTCGCGCCCCCAGGCCTGCCCCAGCGGACGGCCAAACAGGCGGCTGAGAAAGTCGAGCTCGGCGCTGGCGGGATTAACCGCAAGTAGTAGACAAAACGCCGCACCCGCGGCGGCAGCGAGCTTTCGTCGCATTCTCTTCCTCAACCTTCTCAACTTGCTGATTCGCGGCCTCGCCGCTTCGTCCGCGCATTGTCGCAAAAGCTGAGCCGTTGGCAAGGACGACTGCGCCATTTCGGCCTCAAACGGTCGTTTGAGGGGAACGATGTTGCGGCGCCGCTACACCAGATTCAGGCGCTGCGCTGCGCCCGGTCGCGCTCGTTCAGCGCTTTGATGGAATCGCGCGCCGCCTGCCATTGCGCGTCGCTCCATTCGCGCAACGCATAGAAATTGCCGCCGGTCGCCAGCGCCTGGCCGCCATCCATGGCGATCAGCTCGCCAGTGAGCCAGTCGCAGCCGTCGGACATCAGGAACGTCGCCAGGTTCTGCAGTTCTTCCATACGTCCCGAACGTCCCATCGGGTTGACGCGGGCCGAGCGGGCGCCCGGGTCCTCGCCGGGATTGAGCCGTTTCGACATGCCCTCGGTCGGGATTTCGCCGGGCGCGATGGCATTGAGGCGGATGCCGTAGGGGCCCCACTCGGTCGCCAGCGACATGGTCATCGCGTGGATCGCCGCCTTGCTCATCGCCGAGGGGACGACGAAGGGTCCGCCGTTCCGCACCCAGGTAACGGCGATCGAGACGACGCTGCCTTTGCTCTTGCCGGCGATCCAGCGTTTTCCCACGGCATGCGTCACGTAGAACGTGCCGTGCATGACGATGTTGGCGATCGCATCGAAGCCGCGCGGCGATAAATCCTGCGTGCGCGAGATGAAATTGCCTGCGGCGTTGTTGACGAGGCCGGTCAGCGGGCCGCTGGCGAAAATCTCCTCGACCATCGCATCGACTGCACCGGCATCGCGGATGTCGACGCCGAAGGCGTGCACCTTGCCGCCTTGCGCCTTCATGAGCTCGTCGGCCGTCGCCTCGCAGACCTGCTTGCGCCGCCCGCAGATGAAGATTTCGGCTCCGAGCGACAGGAAGCGCTCGGACATCGCCTTGCCGAGCCCGGTGCCGCCGCCGGTGACAAGAATGCGCTTGCCTGAAAAGAGTCCGTCCTTGAACATCGCGCTCTCCCTCGTCGCTGTGCAGCGGCCGCAGGCATTCTGCGGCGGCGCGCAAGCGAGGGAAAGGGGAAGCCGGGCGAAGCAGCATTTTCGGGAGACGCGATGATCGTCGATCTTAGAATCTACACGGTGCGGCCGGGTCAGGTTGAAAACTTCGTCGCGCTTTATCGCGATTACGCCTGGCCGCTACAGCAAAAATATCTCGGGCGATGCCTTGGCTGGTACACGAGCTTTGACGGCGTGCTCAATCAGGTCGTGCATCTCTGGGCCTATGACAGCATGGCGGACCGCGAAAAGCGGCGCGCCGAAATGGCGACCGATCCCGCCTGGCGCGATTATCTCAAACGATCTTCGGAAGCCGGCTATTTGGTCGCGCAGGAAACGCGATTTCTGAAGCCGACGGAGTTTTTCGAGAAGAAGTAAGCTTGCGCTCAGCGATAGACGTGGCGCACGCGCCGATGGTGGCGCGGCTTGTTGATGCCGAGCCGTTCGGAAATTTTCGGGCCCGCGGCGTAGCCGATGACGCCACCCGCGACGAGCCCGACCGGCCCGGCCACGACGGCACCGGCAAGCGCGCCCATTGCACCGTCCCCGAGCCGCTCGCCAGCCGAGGCGGGTGCCAACAACAGCGCTGAAACAAAAGCCGAGAGTGCGATGGTTCTCAACGGACGCTTCCTTAAAACAAGTTTGCCGCAAGGGTAGACCGCGCACCGACGGGCTCACCGACATTCCCAACAGGCGGGCCTTCGAGGACGCTCTGTCGATGGAATGGCGCCGCGCCATGCGCGAGAGCGGCGCAGCGCTCTCGCTTATCCTGATCGATATCGATTATTTCAAAAAGTACAATGACGAATACGGCCATCCCGCCGGCGATGAATGTCTTCTTCTCGTGGAGAACGCCATCTGCAACATGGCGCAGCGGCCAGGCGACTTCGCCGCATCGGCGAGGAATTCGCGCTGCTTCTTCCCAACACCGACGCGACCGGCGCGAAGATCATCGCAGAGCGCGTGCGCGGCGCGATTATCGGGCTCGCAATTCCGCACGCGGTGAATCCGAAGCAGGTCGTCACGATCAGCCTCGGGATTGCGACGATGCGTTCGTCCGGCGTCGGCAAGGAACAGCCGGATGCGGCAATTCTCGTCACGGCGGCCGACGACGCGCTTTATGAAGCAAAGCGCGCCGGGCGAAATCGCGTCCATGCTGCGCCGCCGCTCGTCTCTGTCGCTGCCGAGCGGGATAAAGCGGCCGCGGCGCGATCGGCGTGATCAATTGTGGGGGTGCAGAGCCCCATCAAGAATTCGCCGGCACTCGCTCAATTGTTGCAGCACCGATTCAAGCGCCGTGCGGTCGAGGGCCGCAACCTGCGGAGCCGACGCGAAGGCGTGCTGCTCGCGAGCGCCGTTCACGTCGTGATGCAGCTCCGCGCCATTTCGGGCGTGCAATATTTCGTCGGCGGACTCGATTTCGCCCTCGCCTGTTGAGGCGGCGGATCCGCCATTATCGCGGCCGCCGAACGGCGGTACGGCGCCCGCCGTGATCGCCTTGGCGCCTTTTTCGCGCAGCAGGCGCTGCACGCCGCGGATGGTGAAGCCCTCGTCATAAAGCAAGCGGCGGATGGCCGTGATCAGCTGTACGTCTTCCGGCCGGTAATAGCGGCGCCCGCCGGCGCGTTTCAGCGGCTTGATCTGACTGAAGCGCGTCTCCCAAAACCGCAGCACGTGCTGCGGCAAATCGAGATTTTCCGCGACCTCGGTGATCGTCCGAAAGGCTTCCGAGCTTTTGTCCATCGCCGCGCCCGACTCACTTCGATAGCGAGTCTAGCGCGCTTTGCCGGGTGAAATCACCCGCCGCCGGGATCGGTTTCAACGTCGCCGTGGTCGGTTTTGGTCAGCGAGCCGGTGCCAGGGGTGGCATCCGGATTGGTCAGGTGCGGCTCGGCATGGGGTCCGGCCGGAGGCATGGCCGATACCCGAGGCTTGTCGGCGGCCGCTTGCGAGTCCTGACCTGCCGCGGAGGCGGACTTATTTGGGTCGTGCGATTTGGCTGTCATCGAACGCTCCCTCGTTCCTCCCCGCAGATAAGGGACCGATCGAAATTGACGAGGAGGTCGGCCGGATCATGAAAGATTTGTGCCACGCCGGCCTGGCGAAGCTCGGCCGCGGGAAAGCCGCCGCAGAGCACGCCAATCGTCTGCATCCCTGCCTTGCCGGCAGCTTCGGCGTCATAGGGGGAATCGCCAACGACGACGGCACCTTCCGGTCGGAGCTTCAGCCGGGCCAGCGCGGCCTCGAAAATATCGGGGTGGGGCTTCGAGCGCTCGGCGTCATCCGAGCTTGTCTCCTCGTCGACGAGATCGACGATGTCGGCCGCCTTTTTGTAGGCGTCGAGCTCATCGCCCTTGGCCGAAGAGGCAAGCGCAATGCGTTTGCCTTCCGCGAGAATGCGCTGAAAAAGTTCGCGCACCTTCGGAAAGCCGCGCACGCGTGGGAGATAATCGCGCTTGAACAGCGCGAGGCGATAATCCTCGATTTCCTCGCCGCGCCGTTCCACCATCTCCTTCGGCAGGAACACCGGCATCAGCTGATCGCCGCCTTTGCCGATCTGCGAGCGGATCGCGGCAAAATCAACGTCATAGCCGAAATGCGCAAACGCCCGCTGCCAGGCGGCCGCGTGCCGGTCGACACTGTCGACCAGCGTGCCGTCGACATCGAAAATCACCGCGTTGATCATGCGCCCTTCCGCTTGTTCCATAGTGTGTGAGGTGTGTGAGGATCGCGGGGGGACATATGCAATACTGTTCCGGGGTCGCCCTGTTGGTTGAACGAGCGCACAGCCGAGCCAATCGATGCCAAGGTGAGTGGCTGGTGTGGGCTGATCGTGCCCGGGGGCTGGATAAAAGCACGGGAAGCACCGGGGATAACTTTCTCAGATTTTTAGCGGACCATCTCTTACGGCTGCGGGAACAAGGGCGCCTGTCGCTCACGCACCCAGGACAAACTGCAGCCCGACCTGCGATTCCAGAGTGGCACCTGCGGCATGCAGCGAGGCTCCCCAGGTATTGTCGCCGACGATGCCGTCCACTTTGACCTCGGCCCATTTCTGGAAAGCCTCGACCGATTTCTTTGTCTTCGGCCCGAAATCGCCGTCGACGCCGCCCGGCGTGATGTTCCATTCTCCTTGAGCACCGTTCGTCAGCACGCCCTGCAGGCTTTTGACGACGGCGCCTGTCGAGCCTTCCTGCAACACCGGCATCGGCCGCCCATCGGGCAGCGCCGCCCATGTCTGCGGACCGACGACCCCGTCGGCGGTGAGGCCGCTGCCGGACTGGAAGTCCTTCACTTTCGCTTCCGTCTGCGGCCCGAACACTCCATCTACGACAACACTTGGATCGGGCGTGCGCCGCAGCCCACGCTGCAGACGCTTCACCGCATCGCCTTGTGCTCCAACAGAGATCGTCGGTTGATTGGGATTTGCCATGGCTGATCTCCCCACGTGCCGTTTACGGTCCTCGCAAAGCCTCGCGCTTATTAACACGCTCTCCCCTTTATGCGATGGCGAAGAGAAACTTCCTCATGTCGAAAACTGCGGACAGGTCAGGAACCTTCACGGGCAGCGCCTAACCGCAACCTCGTGCGTTCTGCGTGACGCGATCGAGAAGCGGCTCAGGCCGACGCTGGCGGGTGTGACGCGATGAATTCGTGCTGAAATTCCGCAGGCCCTCGCAGGGACTCGAGCGTCATGATCACAACCCCCTTAGCTTCAACCATGCCCGCGTCCGGCCGCTGACGTAGCGCGACCCGCGGCGCTTCGAGACGATGCCTTCGAGGTACATCCAGCACGCGTGGCGGAAGATCGTCGCGCCATCGCCAGTGATCGCCTCACTGAGCTGGATGCCATCGCGCAGCGCCTTGTTGCTACGGGATAGCAACTTCGCCACGCGCTTCCTGCGCTCTTCTAGTGGCTCAGGGCGCACGTCCTGCCCGTCCGCCTCCATGATGTCGTAGGCGACCAGGATCGCCTCTGCTTGCCCTTGGCGCGAGCGCAGCCCCTCGAAATCGGACGTGTTATCGGGCCGTAGCAGGATGGCCTCGCCGTCTAGCACCGCGCTATCGACCGGCAGTGCGGCGACCGCATCGCGGATGCGAGTGAAAGCCCTCGAATAATCGGACGTCGTCCGCGCCCACAGGCGCACCTGCTTCCCATCTTTGCGGGCGATAACGCGATAGCCGTCCCATTTGATTTCGTGCTGCCAGTCCGGCCCGGAAGGCGGCCGGTCGGCAGGGCATGGCTGGCAGGGAAGGATGAACCGGCAAGCTCTCTCGAAATTCGTAAACTGGGAGTGGCGCGAATCGCGGTTCGCGGCATATCCACAGTCTTGAGTAGTAAAACGGCAACAGTATCGGAGTGCTTTACTGACGTAATTCGGAACGCTTCCTCGAACGTAGTGGTGGCCAGGAAGTTTAGCGGGACACATAAATTTGGCGCCGAGACCCTGGGTGGCCAAGGCTGAAGGCTATTTCGAAGGCCACTCGATCGCGCCTAACCGCGCTCTAGGGTGTGATCGATGGCAGCGTCTTCATCCGCGCGTTCCGCTTTCTCATGAGATTTGGCTGCGCGCCGCACGATCTACGCCCCCGCGATCAGTGGGCGGATTGGTTCCGGCAAGTCCAACAGCCTTTTTGCCTCAACAAGATCAGCTGACGCGAAGCCTTCGTTGAACCAGCTGTAGACCGGATAAAGGACGTCGTTGGCTTTCGCATGTTTCCCCTGAGCTTGCCATAGGCGTGCCAGGCTAGTCGCCGCGCGTAATTCAAGAAGCTTGGACGCTTGCGCCCGCGCCAACTCAATGGCTTCGACAAACAAGCTTTCAGCCATTTCTGCAGCCGGTGCGGTTGCTCCAGCAAGATGCAGCTCGCCAGAGAGCCGGATTAGATCTGAGAGGACAACCCTTTCGCCACTCTCCTTTGCAAACGCCACTCCTTCGTCGACCGACGCGAGCGCCTTACCGATCTCCCCGGCAATTTGATACGCTTGTGCCTTCATTCCAAGGTGAACCGACCTGAAGTACCTGAATTTCATGTCGGCGAAGACTTTCATGGATTTATCCATCATCTGGATACCGTCTTGCGGGCGTCCTCCCAAAGCCATCCCCATGCCCATAAAAATGTGCGTCCACAAAGACCAAAAGGCCACCTTGTGCTCCGTTGCGTGGTGTAGGAGGGCGTTCGCGGTCGTCTCCCGCTCACTGTAGTCGCGCTGCAATTCCCCTCGAACCAGCTTATACGCGAGGGAAAGTCCGACTGTTTGCGGGTGCTTGAACTCGGCCGCATAGTCGAGAGCCTCCTGTTCGACGGTTTTCGCCTGCTCAAAATAGCCGCGAAGCGCCAATTGCAGGCTTTTGGTTGCCAATGCGTTGCACCGCGGCTCATAAGTGTACTGGAATCTTTGCTTCGGGTGCAGTTTGCGATCGTACGCCGCTAGGGCTTTTGAACTATATCCCAATGCGATCTCCAATGAGCCGCCCATGATGTAGAGCGAATTGCCGAAGCAGGTATAGGCTCGGGTCTGGAGTTCCGGCCCGCCCTCTTCGAGAAAAAGCTTGGCAACTCGCAGAGCTTCCTTGTGATTAGATGAACCAAAATAAAGCAGCCATTGATGATACAGTATGGCCGGCGGCGGACTTACCCGGAGTTCTTCAGCCAGCTGCGCGGCCCGCATGATCATTTCTGTGGTTTCCGGCATCAACCACTTGGCGACGATCAGCGGATTGCATAGGGCGTTGATGATTTCCAGTGACTTGAGTTTCCGCTGGCGCGTTTCTGGTAGCGACGAGATAATCTCCAAGGCATTCTGGAAGCTGCGAATGGCTTCAGAGCTAGCGCTGCGTTCATTCGCTGCTTGCCCGGCTTTGAACCATTGTTCGGCCGCCTCGTCGCGCTCTCCCGCTCCAGCAAAGTGATAGGCGAGAACTTCCGGTGCGACGGTTGCATCTGCTGCCATGATCGAAGCGATTGCGGCATGTAGTTTCTGTCTCTCCGCGCGCAGCAGCGTCGAATACGCGGCATCTTGCACCAGCGCGTGCTTGAATGTGTAAAGCGCATGCGGCGGTGTGCCCCGTACGAAGAGCAAGCCGGACCCAACCAGAGCATCGAGGGCGGTCTCGATTTTCTGGGCACGCGAAGTGCCGCCGTCTTGAGCAACCACTGTTAGCAATGAATACGAGAATTCTCTGCCTATGACCGACCCGGCCTGGGCCGTCGCACGGGCGTCTGAACCAAGATGATCGAGCCGAGCGATCAGAGATGCATGCAAGCTTGCCGGGACTTGTAGTTTGCCGCTGGACGCGCGATTCAGGGGTCCCAGATGGCCAACATCCATAACCGCCTTGCTGAGTTCTTCAGCGAAAAGTGGGATGCCGTCTGCTCGTTGGGCGATCTCATCCACTATGTCATGTGGAAGCTGACTACCAGCGGTCAGCCTGCGGACCAGGCCGACGCAATCCCCGGAGCTAAGCCTACTAAGGGTAAGAGTGCTAACGTTAGCTTGGCCTGCCCAGGGCGACCGATATTCAGGCCGGTAGGTAAGGACTATCAAAACGGGGAGCCGATCGATCTGCGCAATAAAGAGATCGACGAGTTCCTGAGTCGTCGGATCGATCCAATGCAAATCTTCTATCAAGATAAACAAGGGCGCCGTCTTCGAAAGCGCCTCCATTCTGCTTAATAGCGCGGCAAGGACTTTTTGCCGCTTCTCTTGTGGCGCCAGATCGACGATGCCGGAGCTTGGATCGACGGGCAGGGAGAAGAGACCTGCGATAACTGGCAGGTCCTCCGGTCGCGTGACAAGCGCGCGGAGCTTCTCGAGGCTCGCTTCCGGTGTGTCACCGTCTCTAAGGCCGGCAGCTCGCGTGATGTGGCTGGTGATCGGATAAAGAGCCGTACTCGTGTGTTGCGGAGAGCAGAAGTAGCGCAGCTCAATGTAGCCCTCGCTCTTGACCCGCTCTTCGAAAGCCGAGACCAGTCGCGACTTTCCGATCCCCGGCTCTCCGCAGATCATGACGACTCGCCCGCTGCCAGCTTTGGCTCGCTGCCATCGGCGTGCCAGCAGCTCCAGCTCTTCCTCGCGCGCGATAAGTGATGTTTGGCCGGAGCGGAGCGCTTCGAAGCGACTTTCAACGGCCGCCGCGCCGAGGACGTTCCAGGACTCGACCGGCGTGTCGAAACCCTTCAGGTGCGCAGCCGCGCGATCAGCCAAAACGAACATTCGGCCGACCAGCGTCCTTGTCGCAGCATCGATCACGATTTCGCCCGCCTCCGCCACGGCCTGAAGTCGGGCGGCAAGATTGGGCGTTTCACCCATCATTTGCTGCTCGTGAGGAGCGTTCGAGCCTTCTGCCCGATCGCCAACGACTACTAGTCCCGTTGCAACGCCGGCGCGTACTTGCAGACCCGTGACGCTTGATTCGATCTCCTGCGTTGCATTCCGAAGGAACAGGGCGGCGCGCAAGGCACGTTCGGCATCATCCTCATGCGCCCTAGGGTAGCCGAAATAGACAAGCGAACCATCGGCTAAATGTTGCGCTACAAAGCCGTCTTCTGAGCGGACAATTTGTTCAACGAGCGAGTGGAAGCGGCGAATGACTTCGATCAGGTCCTCGGGGTCGAGACCGGCCGCGAGCGCGGTCGATCCCACAAGGTTGGCAAAGAGCACGGTTACGTGGCGGCGCTCGGGCAACATGGCAGCTCGGCCGTCGTGCAGGCTGCGCTCTTCGCCTAGGCTGCCGGGGTCCCTTCGGTTGCCTCCCGACCGCAGTGCTTCAATCGCCGTAAGCAGCTTGCGACGATGGCCTAACAGGCCGACCCCTAATGCTTTCAGGTCGTCGACGGTGAGTTGCTGAAGCAGCTCGCCATCAATCGCGTTCTCTGCAAATGGCTTTTCGTATTGGGGCAATCCCAACCGGTGGAGCCAATCCCCCACCTTCATCGAAACCTCGTCGGCCGAAAAAGAAAAAGCTACCTCGCTGGATGAAGCCTGTCCACCCGAGTGCTAGCGCCTCTTCAAAGTCCAGCGGGCGACGCCTGCTAGTCCCAGGCCTGTACCCCGGGCGCCGCGGGGGGAGTGCCGCGTCGAAGATGAGCCTTTAGTGCGCACCATCGCAACGATTCTTATCGAAGATGAGCTTGGCTGCCGGTGCGAAACGCAAATCCCTTCGCGAGCAGCACGATGGCTTGCATGCCGGCTTTGCGGTCTTTCGATATCTCCAGATATTCCGGCGAATCGGCCCAGGCATGATAGGCGGCCTCGTCGGGAAACGACCTCAGCACCAGTTTGTCGCCATTCCAATCGCCTTCCACGACGCTCGGGCTTTCATCCGCCGACAGCAGCCGCCCGCTGAATTTTCGGAACACCTCGAAAAATCTGGCCTGATAGCGATCATATGCGGCGCGATCCGTCATCTTGAGTTGTGCGATCACATAGACAGTCATGGCGGATTCCAGTTCTGCAGTGGCCCGAGACTCTTGCTTCAAGGAAGGTCAATGTCGGAGCGGCTCGACGAATTGGAAGCGGAGCAGTGACAGTGCGGCGGCGCCGCCTGGACCCTTCTGCTCCTGGCCCTGCGCAAAGTTCGATGCTTCAGAAGATGAAATCTGAGCAATTGAAAGGGCGTGGATAGCCAGTCCCATGACCATGACTGCGGCCAGCACGATTGTTCTCGTGAGCGATTTCCTCCGGTTTGGATTGCCCGAATAGAAGGGCAGTCTGCTAGTAAGGTTCCCGTGTGGTCTTGCGGATGTTACCGGCGATTGACAGGCCAGTGCTGTATACTCCGCCGAGCCGGCGAAGAACGGCAATTGGGCGCTTGCGGCTTACATGTCCAAATACATGAACGGCGCCATGAATTCGGCAAGGGTTACTAAGCCCGATGAATACAAGAGTTGGAAGAGCTTTTATGAAACGACTTTTGCTCCCGTGAACAAGGCGATTGAGGCAAAAGATTTCAAGCAGTTCGAGAGTGCCTATAGCGGGGCAATAGCTAACTGCAACGGCTGTCATGCGGGAATGGGCTATGCTTTCATCAAGATTGTAAAGCTGAGTGCCCCGGCCGACGGCGGCATAGACTACAGGATCAAATCCAATCCGGGAGACGTTCCGCCCTAAGAGCGAGAAAGACTTGGCCGACGCGCGTTTAATTTGAAGTACGCGGTCCGCGGGTCGAACAGACAAGTAAGGCCACTGACCCCACGGTGTCACCGACACGTCAGCGTTCCCCCTCTAACGCTCTGCGAGAGCAACACATCGACCTGGCGCAACTTGGCGACGATCTCCTCCGGTCCGCGCCCATAGGCGCACCTGGCGCCGTCCTTGCGGGCGATCACCCGATAACCGTCGAACTTGATTTCGTGCAGCCAGCCCGGCCCGGACGGCGGCCTGTCCGCCAGCGCCGGCTGGCACGGCAGGATAAAGCCGTCGGGCTTGGAACGTGATCGGAGCGGGCGGGAAACGCGCCAGAGCATACTAACCGGCCATTTAAACGGCCGCGGCTCAGATTGCGAATCGCTCCGCACTCGGCCTGTCAACTCTTGATTCTTTAGCGGGCTGGAACAGAAAGGGAACGTAGTCGTCCGGAAGCCGTGCATGACCTCTCACCGCAAGAAGCCGGACCGCCTTGAGGCCGTGGCGGCCAGCCGCCTCCTCGACGCTCTTGGGAGCGCCCGGCAGGCCGTCATCTCAGCTCAGACGCAGGTGAAGGTCGCCGGGCCGGTCTACCACGGGTGCCAGATAGTAACGGCTGCTATCGACGCGCTCGCAAAGCTTATCACGGGGTCCAGCAGGTACTTTCATGAGGAGGGGACGCTCGGCACGCCCGGCGAATCTAATTGGGTTCGGGATCGGCAGGGTTCGGAGTAAGGGTATGCGCCCGCTCCGCAGCTCTCCCGACCATTTCGAGATCTGGGCCCGCGCCATCTGCCGCTCGTGCGTTTGAAAGGGTGTCCGCGCGGGTTCATATACCGCGCACGCCTTTATCCCTCTCGCCGCTCCTCTTTACAGCGGCGGAGAAGCCTTTTTTGCAGGCAACTGCGCGTGCGACCACTTCTTCAGACCCAGAACATGCGCTCGCTGATCGGCGTGTCGCGATTGTCGAGCTGATTCCGCCACGTCGACAGCGATATCACCCGTTAGGTGCGGCCTGAGTGCCCGCAATGCGCTGGCCATCGCACTACGCTATATGCCAGGACCGGCCGGCGAGGCCTATTTGCGAAAATGGGCAGAGGCCGCCAAGAACGTGGTCGCCGAAGGATGATTCCCATGGCGCTGCCGCTCACGCGAGTTCTCTTGATCGCGACCGCTCTCTGCCTGAGCCATGTCCCCGCTCATGCGCAGGGCGCCGAGTTGGTCGAGGTCCACCTTCTCGCCCACCCTGACGCACCGGCACAAAGCGCAACATTCGAGATCGTGAACGAAAGCGATCACGAAATCAGCTCGCTCGCGGTAAGTTGTCGGCTTCTAAACGATGCCGGGAAAGCCATCGCGGTCAAAGTCGTGCGCTTCCGCCATTTGCCACCTGGCTCGGTGACGAGCGATGCCGCATTTCCGGCGCATGTGCGCGGCGTGGACGTCACTTGCCACATCGTGCATCAGATCTCAGGAGAAAGCCGATGATGGTGCCCGCACACCTCCCTATCGCTCTGACGCTCGCGCGCTCGGCGGCAATCACGGGCTTGCTCTGGGCGGGCTGGACGGCGTTGAACAGGTGGAGGCGGTAGTGATCTCTGCTTTGTGCTATTTACAGACTTGAGTGCGCGCCGAGAAAAAGGAAGGTCTTCGCCGAAGAACGATGAAAGCTTGCCTGAGCGCAATCGGGTATGCGTCGCAAGTGCGCTCACCGCCCTTTCCGCTTGGGCGACCAGCATTTTTTGCAGGTGCTTCGACGTGCGACCTAGGCGCTGAGGCAACGCTCCCTCGCCACGATGCACTCGTCTCGCCGAAAGCACTTCCAAAGCTGTGCTTCGTTCACCCTCCGGTCAGAATGATCTCAATACCACTCGCGCGCCCGGCTCTTGATGTTCATGAAGCACGTACTGGCTACCGCCCTGCTCCTGGCCACTAGCCTCGCCGCTTTCGGCGTCGGTGCAGCTGAGAGCCAATCTTTCTGGGACCTTAAGCCGGACCAGCTTCGCACCCTTGTGGCCTCACCGCAGGTGATGGTGACCCGGACGGCGTCGG
>Ga0164304_10000048_pt1 | contig 27215 bp, 35 predicted proteins | sample Whisoiple_217_MG_FD_110216 | JGI IMG/M metagenome (GOLD analysis project Ga0164304, IMG submission 110216) | Soil microbial communities amended with pyrogenic organic matter from upstate New York, USA - Whitman soil sample_217_MG | ecosystem: Environmental > Terrestrial > Soil > Agricultural...
GGGTAAATGCAGTGCAACAAAAAGCACCTTATGTAGCAATCGCCAGTCGCATGATTCACCACAGCACAAATTTTCAGGGAGACGAAATGTTGCAATTATTGCGATTTCTCGCTAAGGGAACTCTTGAAAAAAATGCTTCGATCGCACAGTGGGCAGTCAATTTAATAAATCAAGGTTTGATTATTAGCAACTGTCTTAAAGAGGAAAGCTAAAATGGCAAATTTGAAATGCAAAATCTGCAAGGGTCAGCTACTGTTTCTTGGTCAATTAGGATACTTGAGACACTTTACTTGGCGACACTGTGGAATGAGTTTTAGCCAAAGTCCGAAAATTGTCAGAGACGAATTCGACCGCATTATTTCTGTCAAATACTAATCATGCAACTCACACAAACAAAACAATGCGTTAATTGTCCGTGGAAAGTAGACCGAGATTTGAGCAAAATTCCTGGCTATAACCGGGAAAATCATCAAGCTTTGAATGAGACGAGCGCCAATCTAAACATTGATATTTCAGAAGTTATCCATCAAGTAACAACCCCTATGCGATTAATGGGTTGCCACTATTCTACGGATGACAAACTCCTTGAATGTGTCGGCTGGATTGATAACCAACTTCGGAACAATAATCTAGCTCTGCGATTGGCATTAATTCGGTCATGTCAGATAAGAAAACTTGAGATTGATGGCGCACAACGGGCAACTTTTGTAGAAACTTTAAAAGACTAATTCTATGACAATTGTAAAGTCATAGTTAAATTAGCGCTTCGCTTTTAAGGCTTAAGGAAGGCAGTTTATATTACATCTTAGCTGCTTTGTTCTCCAATCACTAACACCATGAAACACATTGTTGTCCTACAAGTCATTGATGAAAAAAGTCTGACAGCAGAAGTTTTGCAGGAACCGCCAATGGTTTTAACTTGGTGGGGAATGTTTTTCTTATTTAATCGTAAAACGGCTCAAGATTCGATTGCTGAAGGTCAAATCATTACCTATATCTATATCGAGATATACGGCTGTGCTTTACGAAGCATAAAAACTTCAGAAGTAGTAAAAAAAATGGGGTGAATATCATGGATGCTGAGAGAGAACAACAAGTAATAGACGAAGCCGAAAGAATTCAAAAAGAGGTTGATAAAGTCTTTGAATTAGCTCGATCGAATAACTGGAGTTTGGAACAATTTGCGGTTAAAGTTCTAGCAGGCGCAACAGATTTTGACTTAGCATATATTGCCATTGGTTCTCAACTTGTTCAAAATGTTACGGGATTAGATGGTCAAAGCTCGGTGGAAATTCTCAAGTATTTGATTGCTCAAGTCATAGATAATAATTCCGTAAAAATTAGACAAGCACAGGAACTTTTCTATCGCGGATTACTTATCAACAAACACTACGCTGAACAACGATGGGCAGCAGATAAACGGCAAGAGGACACCTCTAAAAAAACCTCAAAAAAAAAAGAGAAATTAGGATGAAAAATTACAACGCTGATGACACAGTAGGACAACTGAAACTATCGATCTCACTTCATCTCTTACCAAACCTTCCACCAATTCCGCATCAAGAATACAGACTGATTTTGATGGACATAATTGTGCTTCGCTTTAAGTTTTTGATTTGTTTTGGAAAATTTATGACTTCCAATCGTAACTTATCAATTCAAGAACGAATTGAGCAACATATTATCTCTAAAGACGGCTGCTGGATCACAGATTTAAGTTCTCCCAGGGGTTATCCCAGAATTGGATACAATCACAAAACGAGAAAAGTTTCACGAATAATGTTTGAGTTGCATAAAGGTGAAATTCCTCAAGGAATGTTCATTTGTCATAAATGTGACAATCGAGGTTGTGTCAATCCTGAACATTTGTTTTTGGGAAGCCATGAAGATAATATGGCTGACATGGTAAGGAAAAATCGTCAAGCTAAAGGCTCTAACCAAGGAAGTGCAAAACTAACTGAAGAACAAGTTGCTGAAATTAAACGCCTTTTAGCTGAAGGAAAATTAACTCAACGACAAATAGGCGAGATGTTTGGAATTTGTCAAACCCATGTTTCGTCTATAAAACTTGGCACGAAGTGGAATCATATTGTTTCCGAATCATCGGAGGCAAAACAATTGAATTTATTTGATTGACGAATTCGACAGACATTGCGTTGAACGATTTTTGATCGTTCAACGCAAGTTACAACAACTTCACAATTGGAATTTAAGTGAATTATGCCTTACAAACCTGATGACAAAATTGGACAACAAAAGTTATCAATCGCCCTCAATCTAGTTCCAAATCTGCCCCCAATACCGTTGAAGGAATATCGGCTTATCGTAATAGATGCTCCGTGGGCTTACTCTCTCAGGGAAACAGACAAAACTCACCGGGGCCGTTGCAGCTACCCATCGATGACTGATGAAGAAATTCTGAAGATGCCGATAAGTGCGATCGCCAGCGATGACTCTTATCTGCTGCTGTGGGTAACAAACAACCATCAAGCGCTGGGGTTCCGGTGTCTCGATCGATGGGGGTTTACTCATCGATCGACCTTCACCTGGGAGAAAGTGACCAAGGACGGCAACCCCCATGCTGGGTTAGGTCACTACGGCAGGAATTCCACCGAGCATTTTCTGGTGGCTACTAAAGGTGCACCGGGCAGTTTCACCACTCACGGTTTGACCAACATCAACAACATCATCAAAGCTCCCCGTAGAGAGCATTCACAGAAGCCGAAACAGTTTTGGGGAATCGCCGATCGACTCGCTCTGAAACTGGAGAATTGCGAGAGGTTAGGCAAGTTATCCCAGCCGTCGAGGATTGAACTATTCGCTCGGGAACAACGCCCTAACTGGGATTCTTGGGGTGCTGAAGCTAATTTGTCTAATGCTTTAGTTTGAATGACATTTCCCTAGTTTTTAACTCCTTATTACTAGAGAAATGTTTTTCGGTTAGTGCTTCGCTTTGAGATGTTGATTTGTCCTCTTCTATTTACCATCATGACAACCGTTCATAACGACTGCACAACGACAGAATCAGAATCTAATGAATTGTCAGAGATTGCTGAAAACGGATTTGTTATTGTGAGTGACTTTTTCGCATATCAGCATGAGTCGATCGCATTTGTAATGAAAAATAGTGATTTCCCGCACCAGATAGAGTTTCATCCTCATAATGAGAAAATGCTTTGGAGAGAAGGTGCTTTCAGAGTCTATGTTGCTCCAGAAGATATTGAAGCAGTCAGAGATTTGTGTAGAGCTACAGAAACAGCCCCCGTAAATTAGGAATAGCGTAATTACTGGGTCGCTCCCAGTTTTAAAAATGGTTTCACCTCAGATAAATATTGCCGGGTTGCACAAAGTAGCTGATTTTCGGTTCAATCAACATCACAGGGTTGCTACTGTCATCAATAAAATCCCTCATCAACTAGAGTTTTTCGTTTATCAAGGCAAATTTAGCCTCTATGTTCCACCAGAACATCTTGAAACAGCGAAAGTTTTAAGTGAGAAAATCCTGACAGCAAATTAATAGCAATGCTTCGCTTTGAGATATTGATTATTGTCATTACCAGCGTTCATTAATTAGGAGTCACCCATGCGATTTTACGCTTTAATCAACTCAACAGGAATTCAAGAGGTAAAGGCAACTGAAATGCCAACGGTTCAAGAAATTCAAAAACTTGTAGGAATTCCCGGTGAAGAAGCTTTCTTTGAAGGGGTTTATCGGTGCTATTCTGACCCGTTGATCGCTATTTTGTGTGATGACGAGTTCTTAATGAAAGGCTCTCAACCGACCTTACTTACTCCTGATAGCATTACTCTTCAGGGACAGCTTTTGATTGTGGCACTGGATACGCAAATTGAAGATTTCTGCCTTTTGACTCAGAAACAGCTAGAAATTGTCAAAAAAGAAAGCAAAGTTTATCCGTTAACGCCACGCTAGCAACAATTCACCCGCCCGTCATGTCCTAGTTCAAATACTGGACATGACTCGGTTCAACATCAAGAAAACACCAACTGCAAACCCAAATGGATAACAATCTATATCGCCGAATTGTTCAGTATTCTATTGAAATTGCTGGACGACATTCATTGCCCTAGCCCGGTTTGTACACGGCCAGAAGTGTGTATAACCTTCTCAAGAATTCTCCGCCTCTTTTTCCAGAATAGATTGGGGGTCAATTAGGCAATTTATCAGCAGAATATGTCAATCAAATCATTTTGGCTTTACAAAATAGGGGAATCGACATCAAATCAGTTCCAACAGAAACGGTAACTGGTAGACCCAAAGTGAAATATTCGCTCGACAACGATACCTACCCCTAGCTCCTGAGTTTGTAACTGGTAATCCCGCCAAGTTAATTTTCTTTCCTAAACAGAAATATGTGACGCTCGGAGAGACTTCAATTAAACTCTATCTGAGTAAGGAAAGCGCTTGAAAAATTGCTTGTCTTGATGCTGTTTTTGAACTTGGTTTATTGAATCTAACTGATTCTGCTGTTACAAAGTTAATCATTACTCAAGTCATAAAAAAAGCTACGGAATTGATTAATTCTTTAAAGTGGTGGTTGACATAACTGTTTCTTGTTTTTTGTAATGTTTCTGGTAACGTTTCTAGCAATGTTTCTCGTAATGTTTTTAAAGCTTCGCTTGTGAGGGGTTGAGATGGAGGATTAAAATAATGGCAGATTTTGACATAAAACATGGTACTTGGGAAAGCAAAGATGGCAAACTGGTAAAATACACAAAAGAAAGTCGCCATCTTAATAGTCACGATGATTGGAGCGAGTATCATCTGCAAATTACCAGATGGCCAAAAACGACATCAATTGAAATCGTGATACTTAGTGGCGATGAAGGCTTTGATTCAGAGAGCCGATGGTCGCATTCCGAAATACATCGGTTAACCAAACTGCCTCATGCTGAATTTGATGCACAAAGAGGTCAATGACCCAGCACTAAATCATAGATTCTAGTGAGGGCTTGCAAAAGTCTGTAGTTGACCCGTCTAAGCTCCTTGAGAGCTACGTTATCTAGGTCACAGCACCCAAGAATGCTTCAACAGTTCTCGGCTCTGCTGTCAGCCATTAAACGTCCGATTTGGGTTTAGGCAGTGTGGCTGACCTAACAAGCTTAGATAACATTGACCAGTTGACCTTTACCCTAGCAATAGGAGATTTCAAATGCCGAATAGAAATGCAGTTTTTGTAATTGATATTGATCGCGATTCGTGCAATCCAGTTCATCCAGCAGCAGCCCGAAAGTTGCTGTCTCATGGAAAAGCAGCAGTGTTTCGCCAATATCCATTCACAATCATTTTGAAGGAGAAACAGATCGATGGCGTTCCGCCCCGCAAGCTACGACCAAAACCATTAAGAATTAAAATTGACCCCGGTGCAAAATTTACTGGCTTAGCTCTGGTGTCAGACACGAACATTGTTTGGGCTGCTGAACTAGAGCATCGTGGCTTTGCCATAAGAGAGGCTTTAACCAGCAGAAGACAGCAACGCCGAAACCGTCGAAATCGTAAAACCCGCTATCGAAAGCCAAGATTTCTTAACCGTCGTCGTCAAGAAGGCTGGCTCCCACCAAGTCTCATGTCCCGTGTCTTGAACATTCAGACATGGGTGAGCCGTCTCTGCAAACTTGCCCCAGTTTCTGCAATTAGTCAGGAATTGGTTAAGTTTGATACCCAGAAAATGATGAACCCTGAAATTACTGGGACAGAATATCAACGCGGTGAGTTATTTGGCTATGAGGTTAGGCAATATCTGTTGGAAAAGTTCAACCGAACCTGTGTCTACTGCCAAGCAACCGACAAGCCTTTTAATTTAGACCATTTCCACCCAAAGTCTAGAGGTGGTAGCGATCGAGTCAGCAATTTGGTTTTGTCCTGTGTCGGTTGCAATGAAGCTAAGGGCAATAAACTACCTGCTGAGTTTCTGATCGATCGCCCTGACCTTCTTCTCAAGCTGGACAAACAACGGAAACAACCTTTAGCCGATGCAGCTGCGGTCAATGCGACCCGGTGGAAGTTACAGAAGGTTCTTGAGTCAACCAATCTGCCTCTTGAATTAGGTTCCGGTGGATTGACCAAATACAACCGCCAGCGTCTGAACATCACTAAAAGTCATTGGACTGATGCTGCTTGTGTTGGAACTTCTACACCAAATAGCCTAAATATCACAGGTTATCAACCGTTGATAATCAAAGCAATGGGTCGAGGCGATCGACAGATGACTAAGCCTGATAAGTACGGTTTCCCTCGTACTTCTCCAAAACTCAGGCAAAAAGCGTTCTTTGGCTTCCAAACTGGCGATATTGTCAAAGCAATAGTTACCAAAGGAAAGAAAACTGGCACTTACATTGGCAGAGTTGCAGTTCGGAAAACTGGTAATTTCAACATCAAGACTAAGACCGATACTATTCAAGGCATTGGTCACAAGTATTGTCGTCATCTACATAAGTCCGATGGCTATGCTTACAGTTTCGGTGAAATTCTCAGCCAAAAGACCAGTCAACCAAGGTCAAAGCCAAAGTCAAAACCAACACCTAAAATGCTTCGCTTTAAAGGTTTTGAGGGAGAACAGTTAAGTTTGTTCTAGTACAAAGGGGAAGACAGTTTTATGTTGGCTGCTTTCCTCCCAGCACTAAACCAATGTTGTAGTGTGAGTCTCCAGCAACTATTTTTAGATGAACTAATTCAGAAAATCCTCAGACTAGCAAATGAACAATTTGGTTATCTAACACTTTAAGAGCGCATATCTGGGTCGCTCCCAGAATTCTTACCATGCACGAATGCAAAATAACGCTGGGCAAAACCATAAAAAATGCTCGGCAAGAATATGGATTTAGCCAGAAAGATTTGTGTAAATTGCTGATTATGCCGTCAGACAGTTTTCAGACGATCGATCGCTGCCTGCTGGCAAAGATAGAAAATAACAGAATCGACATTCGATCGAGTGAGTATGACTGGCTGATATCCAGAATTGCTGGAATATTTGCCCTCGATATTATTTGGCTTGAACAAATCCGTCAGCAAACCGAAGTCGAGCCTCTAGATTTAAGCCAAGCCGTAGCAGTATTTCCCATTTACTTCAATCGCAAAACCTATGACCTATAAAACAGTGTATCTGCATCGGGTGGTGGCGGAACAAACCATCGCTCGTAAGCTCAGACAGGCGTGAAGTTGTTCATCACCTGGACTAGGACAAATCTAATAATTCGCCAGAAAATCTGATGATTTATTTGTTCCAGTGCTTCTGTTCACAGACGCTATCATGTCCGTTCTCTGAGACACAAACTTGAAGTCGATCGTCCTCTGATTCAAGTAGGCGATTTGTGGCTTTAAATCAACAGCTTGCTAAAATAAGTTCAGTTCCAGTAAACCATTTTGGGTATTTCCATAAAAAGACAACACATCGTTCTGACCGTTACAACAGCTTTGACTCTCGTAACAGCTTTGACCAGTCCTTTGTTTACTGGTGTTCTAGGAAGTGAAACTGGACAAACCGAAGTTAACCCATATTTGGGTGAATATGAGGAAGAGTTTTATCCGATCGGCATTCAAATTAAAGAACTAGAAGGCAATCGCCAAAAGTCACAGTAATTCTTCAGTAATGCTTCGCTGTAAGGTAGTGTTGTTTCTTTCAATGGTATGAACTTAGAACAATTAGTTCGCTTTCTGAAATATGAATCCGATCTCCCTACCTTTTTCCAGACTTCTGGCAACTATTACTACCACAATCAAACACTACCTTCAGAGATTGAAACTCATAAAATCAAGGTAGTTTTAGCCGTTAGCGATCAAAAAGAAGGTCAGCAGCCAAAGAGTAATGATCCACTCTATCAACAAGCCTATCAAATCGCTCAGTCTATTTAGTTGGAGCTGATAAGTAGATGGAAGGCATTAATATTTGGTCTGGTTCTGATATTGGGATTGGTGCAGCCTTGACCAATCCCACAGAGCTAGCTTTCCGAAAGAACAAAATCAAAAATCGCTACCCGGTAACATTCAGAGGCGTGAATTTCCGTGATGCTGAATCTGCATATCAAAAGTACAAAAGTCGTGATCTGCAGGAATCGATCGAGATTATGACGGAAATCATTGTCTGTAAATTACAACAGCATCCACGACTGTTTGAAGAAATTACCAAACGTGGCGGTGTTGAATGGCTTAAGCGATGCCGTCACATTGTTGGAGTCAAGAATAGTCGTTGGGAAGGCATGGGATTAGAAAGCAATTTCATCCTGTGCTTAGTATTTGCCTATCAATTGTGTAGTGAATAGCAGGATTGCCGGGTCGCTCCCGGTCTTAAATTATGTCTAAGCCTAACTCTCAGTCTAAGTTTGAAATCAAGTTTGCGATTCTTCAGGCGAGTTATTGGGTTGGTCATGCTACTGAATATGGCATCGTTTATTGGTTGCTCGAAACTCTAGGAAGATGGACTGAAGAATTTGAAGATGCTTATTTGTTCGATACTCGATCGGTTGCTGAACAACGCTTAGCTGAAGAGAATCGTATTTCTGAAGATTCTCAGGCTAATTCGATCGTCGAGGTTAAACTCTATCGTGATTAAGTTTGAATGCTTCGCTTTGAGTTAATGAGTTTAATCAGTTAAGGAGTGAGATTTATGGCCATCTCAGTCGAACAAATCAAGTTAATTATTGCAGGTACGGAAGAAACACTGCGTCTTGTGTTGAACCAGCCAGAGTATCATCAACTAGCCAACAGTGAGAACTTTGTCAGTGAATTAGGTTTGGCAGATGCTATTCAGGCATTGAGTGAAGTTCATCAGGCGATCGAAAGATCTGAATGCGATTTAGTCAGTGCTGTCGTTAGTTCACAACTACCCCCGAGCGGAATTTCTCACTAATTAATCAGCGCATAGCAGGGTCGCTCCCGGCAGTCTCATGAAATCTACAACTGTTAAATGGAATCCACCCACTGCTGAAGAGTTGCCGTGTAATTGGTCAGTTCAGGCGATCGGACCTGATGGCGGAGCTTATAGAAGTCGCGACGGTTTGGTTGTAATAATTTCTTGTTCAATCGAAAAAGACGGCAATTCGTGGGTTCATCTCTCACTGTCTCGGAAGAAATCAGTTCCGACCTGGATAGATTTGGTCAAAGTCAAAGAGATTTTCTTGGGTGCGGACGCTTTGGCACTTCAGATTCTGCCTGCTCGATCGGAATGGGTAAATGTTCATGAGTTCTGCCTTCACCTTTATCAATGCCTTGACCAACGACCAATCCCTGATTTTCGCAAAGTAGGAACAATTTAAAATGACACTAGATCCAAATGACTTGAGAACTTATCCAGTTCAAGAGAAACCGTGCAAAACTTGTCCATTTAGTGGAGAAAAACCGTTACCACTCTCTCCGTCCGACTTGGTAATGTACTACCAAAATTTGATGGCAATGGGCAACACATTTGTCATAGTACGAATAACACGAAAATATGTCGGGGTAGCCGAGACATTCAACTAAAATGGCTCTGTTCGATCGGTTTCTTAGGTGAGCCGACTGATGAAGCTTTCAACGAAGCAGTAAACTGGGCATTGATTGACACTCACTCGGCCTGAAGGCGCGAGGATTCTTGAGGAATTTATACCTCAATTTCCCTATTTCTAGGGTTCCCAGACTCCTCACGTTTGCTCAAGTGAGCGTGAGGATATCTTCTGGGCGTTTAGGCGCGAACGCCCGGTTTCGCGGAGTCCCCGCGTACCAATTTCAAAGCCCGATCGCGAAGAGTTTTTGCTGCACCGATATCGGCGTGTTCATGGTAGCCACATGAGCGTGCAAATGAACTTTTCGCCGTCTCTATTAGACTTGTCGATATGACCGCATTTCCCACATTCTTGGCTGGAGTATTTGGGATTAATTTTGATTACGACCTTTCCTTGCTTTGCAGCCAGATACTCGATCTTCAAAATTAATTCGCCCCAGCCTGCGTCAGAGATACAACGGTTTAAACCTTTCTTTCTTGATTGCCCATTTTTGAGGAATCTACCTGTTTTTTCGTCAACCTTTACTCGACATCGACGCATCATGCCAGAAACGTTTAAGTCTTCCAGAGCAATCGCGTCAACGCTACGAGAAACTATTTGATTGGCAACCTTCCAATGGTAAGCCTGACGCTTATCACTAATCTTCTGGTGGAAAAGCCCCAGTTTTTTAGCAGCTTTCTTGCGGTTGTTACTACCCTTGACTTTTCGATTAACTCGTCTCTGCCTAATTTTCCGAGTGCGCTTAGCTTTTTTAGTGGTTGAAAAGTGGGAATTTTCAATTTGAGTTCCATCTGAGAGATGAACTAATTTTGTAAGTCCCATATCGCAGCCAATTACTTTAACGACATCCTTAAGAGGTTTTGTCGCATAATCGGGAACAGACTTGTTTTCAATGCGGACGGATATGTACCAACCATTTTGTCGCTTCCTTACCGTACACGCTTTAATAGAAAAGCCATCAGGAATTGGGCGCGAGTTGTGAAAACGCATCCAACCTAACTTTGGTAAGTAGATTTTGCTGCCTTGTATTTTTACCCCCATCACGAACGTAAAGGAAGTAAAGTTACTGCGGTTTTTGAATTTAGGAAAGCCACGCCCCTCGAAAAAATTTTTATAGGCAGTGTCCAGCCTTTTAACGTTCTGTTGTAGAACTGTCGAATCTATACCCGCAAACCAGGGTCTAGCTGCTTTTAATTCGGGCAACGCAGTAATTTGAATGTCGCCTGGGTTGCGTCGAGGGTTTTTAACTTTCCCATCTTTATCTATTTTGCTTGTTTTCCAAGGTTCCCCAGTAGCACCGTTTTTAGTGACACAACTGGTTAATGGACAGGCTTCGCTTTTTGTTCTAATGTCGCAATAGTTACCTTGAATGAACTGTTGACTATATTGAGTGATTCTGTCATTGAGACACCAGTTAAAGTGGCTTCGTAACATATCCACCCAATTGGACATTTTTAAGGATTGTGTTTGATTTGGTCGCAACTTGTAGACATAGTTTGTTAACAAGTTTAATTCCTCCTTTTGAGCTACTATCAGTGTATAGTAAAACAGCACTATATCTACATTGTTTACATATCTTTGTAGAAGAAATTCAACCTCTGCTTTTGCCAAAAAAGCCGTCCTATAAGGACGGGGTTTTAGACCTACTTTTCATGATAAGGAGTCAGCAACGTCAACAACCCATGACTAAATCTTAGCAATCAATTCAAGCTTTATGATCTGCCAAATAACCTTTGGCAGATCAATCAAAAATGCCAGGTTGTATCATTGCATGAGTCAAACGGAACTGGCTCAGAAATTGACCACTCAAACTGGAAGAAATGTAAGTTTCTGTGAAGTCAGTCGAATAGAAAACGATTGCGCTGATATTCCGCAAGAACAGTGGCAATGGTTAATCCCGGCACTGGCAGCAGTTTTTGAAGCTGACACAGGCTGGCTTCAGAAAATTCATGACTCAACCCCGTTCCAAACTTTAGATACATCTCAAGCTATTTTCCCAATTTATCTAGAAAACCCATGAGTTATAAAACTGTTTACTTACACCGAATCATCGCCGAAAAAACCATCGATCGATCGCTCAGACTTTGTTCGATCGCCTAGTCAGTCATTTGGATTCCATATTTCTTAGTGCCTATCTCACCATCATTTCACGCTTGTCTGACTCTTGAACGATGACCACTCTGAACACACTAAGTACACAGCAGCAGAAACTCGCTTGACGATCGTACACGGCCCCGGCGACCTGTAGGTTTTCTAGTTTGTGACTCCTGGGCTGACGGGCGTTGGTGAGGAAACTTGAAAAGCAAGGACTACACAACTTCTGTTAACCTTGCTACATTTGGGAGTAGTTTAAAAAATCAACCCGATGGATTCACTAACTTTTTTTCAGAACATCAATAGCAACATCTTCAGCATCATCAGCCTCTTGAATTTGGTGCTGTTGGTTGAATTGACGATCGCCTTCATACTTGGGATGAGACTAGGTTTCCTGACCGGTGAAGCAACGACAAGCAAAATAACCGAACGAACTCGGTCTTTACGCTGCAATGCTGTTTGGTGCGTGGCAGTGGTTGCCGCAGGAGTGGGTTTGGTTCGCCGTGCTGCCTCAATGTGCGTTTGTGGTGTTTGCTGGGCGGTTGGTTGGCGCCTGCGGTGAGCAGTGAGCAAAGTGTTAAGAAATGTTGTAATTTGTTGTGAAAAGATAATTTATATATAAATTATGTAGATATTCCCACTTCTAACATTCTGCGTTTATGATGCGGTTACGATATTTAAATTATAATGCCCAAATGCTTACTCGATAGATTCCCTAACTACTACTACTGGGAGAGTAAAAATGTCAAGTACGATCGCCCTAGGCTCAGGACCCATTGCGTTTACAACTAAAGATGGTCAGGCGCTACTGATTCCCCTAACTGCCATTAACTTTGAAAATGGTGCTGTTAAGCTGAGTGCTACTTACAGTAATTATCAAGCGGAACTTCAACCGTGGCTAAACTACCTGGCTAAGCAAAAAACAATTACAGCGGGTGAGATTGCACCACCACAACCTGCCTTGATAATTAAGGCAACCGCTCCTGGTATTGCAGGAAACAATATCCAGATTGAATTTAAAAATGTTACGCCCGACCAATTTGATGCCATTGTGACCGAGAAGGAAACTTACACACTCAGTTTGAAGAAGAATTCGCCAATTTTTATCGAAAAAATACTGTCTGGAAGCAACCTGGTTGATATTAAGGACACGGATCCGCAATCTCAACCGAAACCAGGAAGTTACCAACTTGTAAAGGAAGGTGCTCAAACCAAAGCAACCACATCTGTTTTAGACGGTGGTAATCCATCGGGTATTGCCTTCAAGCTGGAGGCAAAGAAAGTTGGTGATGATGGTAACAATACAGTTGCTAGGATTCCTAGTATTGATGCAGCGGCGCAAACATTTGTAATGGATCTCACCTGGACTAAAATAATCGAAGCGATTACACTAGGTGATTTGCCAGCCAAGCTAGAAGGAACAAACAAAATCACTGTTACCAAACCGGATAGCCTCACCGGCTTTACAATTATTCCTTCTGCAGGCTTATTTACGCTCAATGGTGGAGCGGACAAACGAGATGCGATGCAGGCATCTGCAACAATCCCAGCCAGTTAATTTCCGATTCACAGAGAGCAACGTTCGTAAATGCCCGATCAACTCCATCTAATTTAAGGGAGAGATTATGCCTGTTACACCCACCTATCCAGGTATTTACATTGAAGAACTGCCTAGCAGTGCCCGCACGATTACAGCAGCGCCAACATCCGTTACTGTTTTTGTAGGATATACGCACCCGTTCAAGACCAGAAAACCCGATCAGGCGATCGAGATTTTCAACTTCACGGAATATGAGCGGGAATTTGGAGGATTTTACGAGAGTGATTTGATTCAGTGTCAGGTTGCTCATGCCGTAAATCAGTTTTTTATCAACGGTGGTTCTGTTGCTTATGTTGTTGGGCTACAAGCCAAGTATCGCAGTGATACTTCGGGAATGCTTCTGGGGTCAGGGGTAATCGCTCCTCCAGAAAAAACCATAGGTGGCATCAAGTTTATTGGTCGAGAACCAACGGACATAAGCACAAAGCCCCTAACTGTGAAAATTAGCAACCTACGCACAACTAAAAGTGTTGATGATACTGCTGATATTGCGATCACCTATGGTTCTCAGGTAGAGATTTATCGGGGAGTTAAGCTTGGCGTACCGAATACCGATCCCGACTTCATCGAAAATCGATTGGGTACCAAAGACAACCCTGTCTCTGCATTGGTAGTTCCTGCCTCGCCACCAGCCCTTCCCGCAAGCTTTTCTGCCGGACAAGAAAATCTAGTCCCATTAGTTTTGAACACCAACGTAGCAACTACGTTCTATGCTGATGACTTCAAGGAGGTTTTTCAATCAGATACATCGCTCGACAAGGTTTCTATTTTTAATCTGTTACTAATTCCTGGAGTTACAGATAATGGCATCTTAAGTGATGCACTTGCTTTTTGCGAGCGCAAACAGGCTTTTTTCATTATGGACCCACCTCCTCAAGCGGCAGCAGATGAAAAAAGTATTGGTACAACACCGATCGCAAAGTTTTTAGAGGATCCTGACCACGTTATTCCAGAGTTACCTAAACATAAAAATGGAGCGCTTTATTTTCCCTATCTAAAATCTGTCAATCCCATAACTGGAAAACGACTGGACTTACCCCCCAGTGGGTTTGTGGCGGGGATTTATGCTCGGACTGATTTAAATCGAGGTGTCTGGAAAGCCCCGGCTGGTTTAGAAACCACAATCCTTAATACTACGGGTGTAGTAGAACAGGGTTTAATGAGCGATCAGCGACAGGGAACACTAAATCCCCTTGGGGTTAATTGTTTGCGCTCGTTTCCTGGAGTAGGAACTGTTATTTATGGGGCGCGCACCCTGGTTACCAATAATCTTGCTTATCAGCAATGGCGTTATGTACCCGTGCGGCGGATGGCTTTATTTATTGAACAAACGCTTTTCCGAAATCTCGGTTGGGTTGTCTTTGAACCCAATGATGAACCTTTGTGGGTAGCGATTCGCATCTCGATCGAGAACTTCATGCTGTCGTTGTTCAATCAGGGTGCATTTCAGGGTTCTAAACCGAGTCAAGCATTTCAGGTGAAGTGCGATTCTTCAACTACCACTCAAACAGATATTGATAACGGCATTGTCAACATTATTGTGGCGTTTGCACCGTTGAAGCCTGCGGAATTTGTCATTGTCAAAATTGCCCAGCTTTCTGGTCAAGTGCAGTCATAGAGGAGTCTCCTATGGGTAAACCATTTTCTGTCAACATCAATCGCTTCGATCCTTACAAAACCTACCGATTTCTGGTTTATTTCGACACCGTAACCACCCCTGTTGCTGGTATGAGTAAAGTGACAGGTCTGAAGCGATCGTCAGACATGATCGAATACAAAGAAGGGGGCAATCCAGTCATCCGCAAAGGCATGGGACGCACCAAATATGAACCGATTACCCTAGAACGCGGTGTTACCCATGATACGGACTTTGAACTGTGGGCAAATGCGGCTCAAGTGCTGGACAAAGGAGCCGCTTCGCAATCCCTCAAGAATTTGCGGAAGCAGGTACGGATTGAACTGCTGAATGAGGCTGGACAACCTGTTCAGCGCTACATTGTGCATCGCTGTTGGATCTCCGAATATCAGGCTCTCCCCGATCTGGATGCTGGTGCCAATGCCTACGCGATCGAACACGTCAAACTAGAAAACGAGGGTTGGGAACGGGATCTGACTTTGACTGAGCCGACGGAGGTTTAAAGCAGCATGGTACGTCTGCCTGTGAGTGGACTGGAACTGACTCTGCGTCAACCCGCTGGGGCGGAGGATATTTTGCTGCTGGAAACACCAACCAACGATCCATATCTGGCTATGACTCTAATTTCTCGACTCGCACAACCTGTAGATAACACAACAGTTAATTGGGGAGATTTGAGTGTTAGTGATTTAGAATTCCTGCTGCTCATCCTCCGGCAAATCGTTTTTGGAGATTGGGTTAGAACAGATGCGGTTTGTCCAGCGCGGGGGTGTGGAAAACGAGTCGATGTGTCGTTTCGGATTAGTGATTATCTGTCCCATCATCTCCCTCGCCGATCGCCCACCATCACAGCCACTGCAACACCTGGTTGGTTTCAACTGCGCAATACTGCTGTGACTTTCCGACTCCCTACCGTTGCCGATCGGATAGCAATAACTTACCATCCGCAACCCGAACAGGAGTTAAGGCAACGATGTATTAAACCAGGCGAGATTTCAGCAAAATTGCGGCGACGGGTAGAGACGGCAATGGCAGCCCTTGCTCCCAATCTGTCCGACGATCTACAGGGGCAGTGTGTGGAGTGCGGGACAGCAGTCACAATGTTCTTCGATATTGAGCAATTCACGCTGCAAGAACTTCGCCGTCAGGCAGCATTCATCTACGAAGAAATTCACTTGCTGGCATCATCCTATAAGTGGTCTGAGGACGCAATCTTGGCGTTACCGCATCACCGCCGCCAGCAGTATGCCGAACGAGTTCGTCAAGCCTGGAGGTCTGCCTGAGATGCCACAGTCATCATACCTACAAACGATCGCCCGTCGTGGGAAAAGCCATTTGCCGGTACTCATGCCGCCACGATCGCCGCTCTCACGGATAGAAGTTCCCCAGAATCCTGAAGTTGCCGATGAGTCAATACCCGTACAGCCGCCATCAGAGCCTGCAAATAGGGTAATTGTTTCCCCTCAGCAACAGTCTTCCTCAACACAGATGAAGCAAGTGCCATCATTGCTACCGCGATCGCCCGTAGATAGCGCAACTACTGCCCCCGCAGAGGTTCCATCAAGCGTCGAGGTGCCTCAGGAAATTAAGGCTACTCCAGTCCTCTCTCAAACGAGTTCTGTCAGTCCCGCTGTACAGAATTCTCAGCAAAAAACCAGCCTGAGTGTGCCACCCACAACTCCATTCACTCACTCCATACCAGGGCCAGACTCCCTGGCACAGTTACCAAATCGATCGGGAAAGATTTCTAATCTTGCTCCAGTTACTCCAGTACAAAAACCCCGATCGTATTTGGCAAAGGCTGCCACAAGTCTCATGCTGAAAACGAGTCCAAAAGTCTCAAAAGAAGCATCCGCAGAAATAGCATCTCCCGAAGTATCCGAACCAGTCATTATTTATCCAAAAGTCTCAAAAGAAGCATCCACAGAAATAGCTTCTCCCGAAGTATCCGAACCAGTCATTATTTATCCAAAAGTCTCAAAAGAAGCATCCACAGAAATAGCTTCTCCGGAAGTATCCGAATCATTGGTGATTCTCCAGGCACCTCAGAATGATTCAGCTTCCAATATCTCTCCATCAGAACGCCAAAAGTTCGATCGACTGCCACAGTCAGCGACTACGGCTCAAAGCAATACGGTTCACATCGGGACGATCGATATTCACATCGCACCCCCCCCAACTCCACCAATCCAACCTGTGTCAACAGCTCCGAAACCCGTTGCTCTGTCCCCGTTGGCACGGGGATTTACGTCCTCCTTCGGCTTACGGCAGGGGTAATACACTATGCCACTAGGACTTCTGGGATTACTCGATCTTTCGATTGTTACCGATCGGCTCATTAAGCTGTTGGAAGACTGTCGGAATGATTCGCCACTCTGGAATGTTACGAGTCAATTCACCATTAATGTGACGGGCAATCCACCTGATACGGTCCGCAATGCAGGTGATTGCCAACTTAGTCTCTATTTATTCCATGTTGAGTCAGACAAATTTCAGAAGAATAGTTCAGTTAGTGGTGCTGGTGTTTCTCCCATTCCTTTCCAGCCGTTAAGTTTAAATCTGTATTATTTATTGAGTGCTTTTTCTAGCAATGAAAACGGCTATTTAGAGGAACAGAGGGCAATGAGCATTGCCCTGCGTTGTTTTCACGAACATCCAATCATTCGCACCAATGTAATTCTGGATGGTCAAACTGTTAAAGAAGAATTTTGCCTGACTATGGAGATGGAAACCGCCGATAGCTTGGGGCGGCTCTGGCAGGCATCGACCACCCCCATGCGGTTGGCAACAGTTTACAAAGTCAGCGTGGTGTTTATTACACCTCCTGCCCCTGCGATTTCCCCAGCGCCCGTGTGGGTGTTTCGGATTACGCCGGAAGTGCTTCCCTTCACCATTCCTGGGCAATTACTCAGCACCTCTGCCAATCTCAGCTATCTCGCACCCGATGGGAAAACCTATAATCTCTCGCCCTCGCCGGCTTTAGTTGCGGCGGGACAGCGGTTTTTCGTATATGGAACGGGGTTGACAGGGGCAGAAGCGAATCATCTTTACCTGCTGTCAGCAGATGGCACAGAAACGGATGTGACAAGCTGGATTCAGACACGGGAAGCAACTCGGTTAGAGTTACAAATACCATCAGTCAGTCCGCCAGCACCGGGAGTCTACCAGTTGCAAGTCGGGAATGATCTGGCGATCGCAGACCCCAGTGCCAGTCGTTCTAATCCCACGCCTTTTAGCATTGCTGCCTTTGTCGCTCCCAGTGGGGGCGCGATCGTCAGTGGTGCGATTGGGATAGCGATCGCGTTGACAGGGCAGGGATTTGTGCCCGGTAAAACTGAAGTATTGTTGGGCCGCATCAAACTCGTTCCGGTGAGTGGCAGTCCCGCAGCGGGTCAGTTTCAAGTTGTCAGTAATACGATGATTGAATTGCAACTTCCGACAACAATTTCTTTGGGAAGATACATGGTACGAGTGCGAGTAAACCAGGTAGAGTCTTTACCTGCTAAGTGGGTGCAGGTGGCATGATGGCAACCGAAACGACGTGTCAGCCCCAAGCTAGTCAACCTGCGATCGTGATGCGGGTGCGACTGTTTGCCCAGCGCCGATCGCTCTGGTTGCGCCATCTTTGGTCACAGCTAGATGTGGAAATGCCGGGAGAGATGGTCATTTCTGATGCAGAGGTGGGGCATCTACTCAGAGATCCCCAAGTAACCCAGGCTGCAGAAGTTTCCTTTTATACCCAGAATACTGAGGCACGGCAGCTCAGTCACCAGATTCAAGCTGTCGATCGGCAAGTCGAGCAAGATATACGATGGCAGCAGATCCAACAGATGTTTGGCTTATCAGTGCCGGAGCAGGATTTGTTGGCACTGGCGATCGCAGTTGCAGTCGATCCCTCACTGCGACGGGTGTATGGCTACCTCCAGGATGATGCCACCGCAGGTTATGCTACGCCCCATTTGGCAGCAAGCTTGTTTCAGTGGTCAGGTTGGCACAGTTTCACTCCACAATCGCCACTGGTGCGCTGGCAACTAGCGTATCCTACACCGGAGAGCCGCCATCCTTGGGCGATCGCAACTGCCTGGATTGCCGATCCGGCGATCGTTACCTGGGCGATCGAGGCCGCTGGTTTAGACCCAGCACTGGGTCATGCCCTGCAACAAATCTCGCCCCTGGAAAATGTCAGCGAACCTTGTCTTTACCCGGAACTACTGGCTCAGATGCAAGCATTTGTGGAGTCAATGCTCAGATGCAAGCAAAAAACGGGGCAATTACCGCTTTCCTTGGAGTTGGTAGGGGCAGAGGGAACTGGTAAGCGAATCCTGGCGGCTCAACTTTGTTCTGCCTTGAACATCCCTTTGCTGGCGGTGAATGCTGGGCTGCTATTGGGGAGTGAAAGTTCCCCAGCCTTGGTAGCAGAACGACTAATGCGGGCAGTGCGACAGGCAAGGTTGAGTGGCGCAGCCCTCTACTGGCACGGACTGGAAGACATCTCTGCCAAAATCTGGCAGAATCAACCGGAACTGGCACCTTTAACGCTGTTTAGCACCTCAAAGCCGATGATTTTGCAATGCCAGGGCTGTATCCATCGGGTGTTTTCCCTACCGGCTCTGACTCTGGCCGCACGCATTCACCTCTGGCAGGGGTTGACAAATTTGCCACTACCTGAGTCGATTCAGCAATGGCACCTCACCCCCGCAGAAATTGCCAATGCTGCCAAAGTTGCCTTTGCTGGAACCGAGGCTGCGATCGAAGTGTGTCGGCAGATGGTGTATCAAGCTCCGGGTGAGTTGTTTGTGTCGCTACCCTGCCCCTATGGGTGGGAGGACATTGTGCTAGCTGCTAATGTGCGGCAACATCTGACGGAACTGGAGCAACAGGCACGTTTGCGGCCAGAAGTCTATCAGGAATGGGGATTTGAGCGGTTGTGCCCAATGGGGCAGGGGATTACTGCTATGTTTGCTGGCCCTAGTGGGACAGGGAAAACAATGGCGGCGCAGGTGTTGGCGCGATCGCTCGATATGGAGCTTTATCGCATTGATTTAGCAGGGGTGGTGAATAAGTATATTGGGGAGACGGAAAAACGGTTGAAGCAGGTGTTTGATGCCTGTGAGCGATCGAATGTTTTGCTGTTTTTTGATGAGGCGGATGCGTTATTTGGGCAGCGGAGTCAGGTGAAGGATGCACACGATCGCTATGCGAATATTCAGATTGATTACTTGTTGCAACGAATGGAGGAGTTTAATGGGATTGCGATTCTGGCTACGAATCGTAAGGGCGATCTAGATAAGGCATTTCTGCGACGAATTCGGTTCATTGTTGATTTTATGCAACCGGGGCCAATCGAGCGGTTAGCGCTGTGGAAATTGGCGTTGTCGGAACGGACTCCGGCGGGAGAGGAGTTATTGGATGAAATCAATTGGCAGTTTTTGGCAGAACGGCTGAATATGACGGGAGCTAACATTAAAGCGGCGGCTTTGTCGGCAGCGTTTCTGGCTCGTGCGGATGGGAGTCGGATCGCGATGCAGCATATTTTGCACGCAGCGCAGCGGGAGATGACGAAACATGGTGTGGCGCTGCGCCCGGAGGATTGGGCGGGGATGGGCAATGGTCGAAGTTTAGTTGTGAATTAGAGCTGAGTCGGAAGGATACACAGAATAATAGGAGTACCAGGGAAAGCAATGTCTTTATCTGAATTGGAGTGAATCACAGATGCCAAACGCAATTTTACAGGAAGGCCAGTCTTATACCTTTCGCTCCTATTTTGAAATGCCTTACGAAGCAGATGAGATTTTGGCGGAGTTTGGCTACGAATTGCGGCGATCGCGCCTTGCTTTACCGACTGTCACCACAATCTTAGAACGGTTACCGGAATTAAAGCAACGGTTAGAAGAGACCTTGGTATTAATTAATCTCAGCAATGAAGCGGCTCGTCGGGAGGCGTTGGTATTTCCAGTGTTACTGGAGGTGGCTCGATTTTGTCAGTGTCAAATTCGGATTGAATACTCTCTCATTGTCAATGATTGGCTGAAAGGCAATTTAGATTATCTCCTGCGGCGAAACGGAGATTTATTGGTGATTGAAGCTAAAAATGCGGATCTATCGAGGGGATTTACTCAGTTAGCCGTCGAGTTAATTGCTCTGGCGCAGGCAGAATCCCAGGCAGTGCTCTACGGTGCTGTGACGATTGGCGATACCTGGCGATTTGGTCGCCTGGATCGCCAGAACCATCAAATTACTCAAGATCTTGCCCTGTACCGTGTTCCCGATGACCTGGAACAACTCACCCAAATCCTGATTGGCCTCATCCAATCCCCTTCCTCTGAATCCACTACTTACTAACCCTAAGCGCAAAGCCATGCTGCAAGCTCCCACGAACGATCGCAAAACCAAAGCTGAGGCAAGTTCCAAAACTGCCGAATACTTACCGGAACACGAACAATCTTCGCAGTTGATGGATGGAAGGGGGCGATCGGGCCAATCTCAGCCGCTGCGACAACGGGAAAATTTGGCTGCTTTGCAGAAGGCTTATGGGAATCAGGCTGTTTTAAGGATGAAAGGGCGATCGCCCGCAGTCAATCCAGTGCAAGGAAGAGTATTGCAGCGTAAATGTGCATGTGGCAATAGTGCTGGGTCATCAGGAAGTTGTACAGAGTGTCAAAGCAAGCAGGAGGGTATTTTACAAACCAAATTGCAGATCGGTGAACCGGGCGATCGGTATGAGCAGGAAGCTGATCGGGTAGCCGATCAGGTGATGGCAACTCCGATACATCCAGTAGTTATCGGCGCACCACGACGCATCCAGAGTTACGCTGGGCAAGTGACCGAGGGTACAGATACCGCACCAGCCAGCGTAGAACGTGTCCTTGCCAGTTCGGGTAGACCGCTAGATCCTTTGTTACAGAAGGATATGGGGCAACGCTTCGGTTACGACTTTTCGCGGGTACGGGTGCATACTGGTACAACAGCTGCTCAATCGGCGCGAGAAGTGAACGCAAGTGCTTACACATCTGGACACGATATTGTGTTTGGTGCGGGTCGGTTCGCGCCTGAAACTCATGAGGGGCAGCGATTGCTTGCTCACGAACTGACTCATGTAGTGCAGCAATCAAGCTTCGATGCAATTCGGACTGATCAAAGCAAAGCCTCTCAGCCTAAGTTGGTTGTGCAGAGGAATGGAACGATAGCGCTTCCCCCCGGATCCCGGGGTACGGCAGTTCCCAGTGCACCGCAGAGCATTGAAGAGTTCTTCCTCTGCCTGGTCATTTGTGCATGTAATGAGGTACCAGTGATCGGCGCGGTTGGGCAGGCATTGAAGCAGATCTGTGTTGATCAGATTCTCTCCGTTCTGGAGCTTGCGCTGAATAACCTGAGTCCGATTAAGTCAGAGGTCAGTTATGACATGACGAAGACTCCTCCAGCACCAATCATGAGCGGATCGAGCCCACTCAAAAAGAAGGCATGGATCCCTGATTACATCAAGAAGCACATCCCTGGCTTTAAGGCAGCCGCTGGCCTGATTCGCCGACCTGATGTGGTGATTGTCCAAAACCCTAGAGTGCCCCCAGTGCAAGCGAACATCAAAAAAGTGATCGAGATCAAGTTCCCAGGCGATGTCCTATCTGAAGCCCAGCAGAGTGCCTATAAACTTATCGCTGGTGATCCGCAAAAATTTGCGCTTTTCACCCCCGAAGGCTGCCGGTGTGATGAGATGAAGGAGAAGTTGCTTGAAGCGTTGGAGGTGATTGCCGAGATGATCGTTGTCTCTGCTTTGATCGCTGCTCTCGTCGCAGACGATGCTACCGTCGTCGGTGGTCTCGATGACGCACTCATCATCCCTTCGCTTGCACGAATGACCAGCCTTTTAGAACGGTTAACCGTGCTTGTCCCTCGCATTGCCCCACTCTTTGCTCCAGCGTATTTGAAATGAATACACATCCCTTTCCCATCTCAATACCGGAAGACCTCACCGTGAAATCTGGTGAAGTTATCGTGATCACGGTCGGGTCTTTTGTCACTCTCTACCTTCAAGGGTGCCACGAAGCCGATTTGAGGCACTGCGTTGCCACTGTCGTCGAAAACTACCTGACGCGATGGGGTCCGCAGATCCGGTGGAGCAAGCACCCGAAAACTGCCCGCTGGCACAGGTTCGGGAGCAAGAGGCTGCCCGATTTCGGATCCTGGATCGAGACACTCGACCCGGACTATCCTTGGGAATTCGCTCACCATGGTGGAGAGCACGCCGAGAGCGCGAGTCCCTACCTCATTGAGGGCTTTGGCACTCCCAGATGGCAAGGTGGTTTTGGCTATGTGCGGATAGTTTTCCCCCCAGAATTTTCGCTTGCGACACCGGAAGTCTTCGTCCAAACCGTCACCGAGACGTGTGCAGTGCTAAAACCCTGGCACGGTTATGGAGGTCTTGGACTAATCGAATCACGCGACATCGCAGTGAAGCAAACATTTGAGCCTCAAGTCACCATACTAGCGGAACGGTTTTCGGGTATCGAGGTGGATGTCCCGATATACCATGTGAGCGACCTACGGGACGCGATCAAAGGGGCTAACTGGTTGACTATCCTCGCCAATCCCTGGCTCGACCAGATCCCCGGTTGGGAAGCCTTGGCAGAGGGGGAGCCTACGGTGATGATCCGCCGCTATCCTGGCGGCGTTATTCTACAGGCAGGGCCGAGACCCATGTACGGCGACCTCACCATCGAGCCACTTCCCCTTTCCTACATCCGGGTGGCTCATGCCCTGCAAGCGATCCGCGTCAAGAACTATTCCTCCTTTCACATGGCGGGGGAGCAACCCAGAATGCACAACGAGCGCACGCAACGCTGGCTATGTCGCTTCGATTGACTGTTGAGTGCGATCACTCGCCCGTAGGTTGGGTCGAAGCATGAGACCCAACAATCTAAAACCTATTCGTAAATAGTTAAACCAATCGACTCAAACCCCAACTATCCTCACAATGCCTGCAAAAGACACTTATCATAACACCGTTAAAGCTGCCTTGGTCAAAGATGGATGGACTGTTACCCACGATCCATTCCGGATTCGTTTGGCACGGGGTAAGAACCTCTTTGTTGATCTAGGGGCAGAAAGGTTGTTGGCTGCTGAGCGTGGTTTAGAAAAAATTGTCGTTGAAATCAAAAGTTTTACCAGAGCATCGGATATGAAAGATCTGGAGGAGGCTTTAGGGCAATTTGTGCTCTATGCTCAATTGCTCAAGCGCCATGCACCCGATCCCACGCTCCATCTTGCCGTATCAGAAGACGTTCGGAAAACGGTCTTTGAAGAAGAAGCGGGTCAAGTTCTCATTGAGGATGGCATTATCCGTATTGTTACGTTTGATCCTCCAGTAAAAGAGGTAATTGTGCGATGGATTTCTTAAACTCTAACTATCGCTCGATTGTAGAGAAATTACTCATCGAGTACAAGGTCGAAGAATATAGCCAACAGCAATATCGTTTAGGGCAACCCATTACCTCTAACCTGCTGCCAAATTTGCAGCTTTGCCTGGACGAAATCCTACCGCGCTAGCTGACTCACTCCACCTAGGTTCAAAAAGAACCCATATCGTAGGGACGTTGAAAATGACCGCAATTAACATCGATCGCCTAACCTTAAAACTCTCCGGACTCTCTCAAAACCAGGGACAACACCTAGCACGATTAATTGCAGAAGGACTGGCCAACAGTGAAATATCCAGTCACTCTGCCCGCGATTCACCTAACTTGCAACTAAACATTACCGCCCAACCGAATACCAACGTCGATCGCCTAGCCAATCAAATCGTGTCAGAAGTCTTGCGTCAGTTAAACCAAACCCTCGCTTAACAGAACCATCATGACTGGGAAATTCATCAAAGGTGCCTTAGTTGAATTCATGGAGACATTCTTGCTCCCCTTGCCGAACGTCATCGTTTTCCAGTTCAACCCCGAAACCATGACCCACACCTGGACTCAGCCTCAAGCCGCAGGCGGTTCTGGGGGCAATCCTCTCGCAGTGACTGGGGCTCCCGGTGAGTCATTCTCCTTCACCCTCATGCTCGATTCCAACGATTCCATTGCCGATAACAACCCGATTTCGGGCAGTCTGGCTGAAGTGAGCGGGGTTTACTCTCGGTTAGCAGCCTTAGAAATGTTGCAGTACCCTGTGGGGGGCTCTGGTGGTGGATTACTAGGATCGGTTTCAGCCTCCGTCAGCATTGACAGCAGTGGAATCTCTGTCGATGTGTCAGCGAAGGCTGCGGTGAAACGCAGTATTCCCCCGTCTCAGGTGCCGACGGTGTTATTTGTTTGGGGCCCTGGACGCATCGTCCCAGTGCGTGTAACCAATTTGACTATTACAGAAAAACTCTATGACAGTCTGTTGAATCCGATCCATGCTGAAGCACAAATTGGGTTGCGGGTGTTAACCCCAGAAGAACTCAAGTATGTGACAGGACCACTCAAAGAGATTGCTAAAGGTGCTTATACCTATTCTCAAGGATTGCGTCAGGCATTAGCTGTTGCCAATCTAGGCAACGCCGCCGAATCCATCATCGGTATGTTACCAATCTAAATTCACCAGGAGAGCGCTATGTTTTTTCCCGGCAGTCGCTACCAAACCGCAGGCACTTACTCAGTCACACTCCCAAATGGCAAAACCGTGCGGGCTACAAAACTTCCCTTACCCAGACAACCACCACTACTCGGCTACCATCGTCGCTTAGACGGACAGCGGCTAGATCTAATCGCCAATCGCTATTTAAAAGATCCCACCGCTTTCTGGCAACTCTGCGATGCCAATGATGCCATTGTTCCCGATGCCTTGGCGGTCAGAGATTTAATCGGAATTCCCACCAAATCCTAAACCCAAAATAGATTATGGCCAGTACCTTCCAACTATTTTTAAACGGGACAGCGGCAGATGATAATCTGCAAAATGCGCTGTCTTCATTGGAAGTGGAAGAAAACGCCGATCTCCCTGGTGCAATACAACTCAACCTAGCCATCAGCCGTTCCGAAAAAGACGATTTAACCTTCGTCAACGATGCTGGATTGCAGCCCTTGGCTAATCTCGCAGTGGTAGCTACCCCAGAAGGCAAACCTAACGAATGTATATTCGATGGCTACGTTTTATCCCACAGACTCCATCTAGAAACCGGGATTACCAACTCCTCCCTGCAAGTCTGGGGACAGGATGCTTCCTGGTTAATGAACCTGGAAGAAAAAACACGGGAATGGGTTGATGTCACCGATGGCGATGTCGCAAATACCATTTTTAACCAATACGGCTTTACCCCCGCATCGGATAACACCGCAGATGATTCCCCTTCCCACACAGAAGATGGCCATAGCCTGATGCAGCGAGGTTCAGATATCCAATTCCTCCGCAACCTGGCACGGCGGAATGGCAAACTCTGTCGCGTCGCCTGCACCACTACACCAGGGAAGCAGAATGGCTACTTTGCCAGTCCTAAGCTGGATGGCGACCCCATTCTCACCCTTACCCTGAATGACCCAGAAGCCTGGACTGTGAGGGCTTTAGACTTTGATTGGGATGTCACCCGTCCCAGTGCGGTGAAAGCCAGCCAAGCCCTCTTTAATGACAGCAACGAAGACGGGGTAAGTGGCGATACCAAGGATTCAGAATTGCCCTTACTGGATGCGCGATCGCTCGCAGATTTTGCGGGCAAACCCATGACTGTGTTACTGACTGCTCCCGTAGACGATGCCGGGGAATTGCAATTGCGGGCAAAATCCCTGTTGCGAGAGTCCGGTTGGTTCGTCCGCTGTGAAGGGGAAGCAGATGTGTCGCGGCTCAATGCTGTGTTGCGGGTGGGTACTGTTGTGCAAATCGAAGGGGTGGGTAGCCTCAACTCCGGTAAATACTATGTCTGGAGCGTCCGCCATACGATTACCGCCGATTCTCACAAAATGAAATTTACCCTCGTTCGCAATGCGGTTGGGCCGCCACATAAAGGTAGCAGTGGATTGTTAGGAGGACTGTGATGAATGATGCTATGATGCTGGAGATTTTGGAGCGTGTCCGCAACCGTTTCTACGGTAAATACAGGGGTACAGTCACCGACATTGATGCCGATACGCTGCGAATTAAAGCCAAAGTCCCGGCAGTGTTGGGGCAACAAAAAACAGGGTGGTGTATGCCTTGCGTACCTTATGCGGGGAGTAATGTAGGCATTGCTTTTTTGCCAGAGGAAGGGACGGGAGTTTGGATTGAGTTTGAAGGCGGAGATGTCTCTTATCCCATCTGGACAGGTTGCTACTGGCGCAGCGATGAAAAACCAGAAGATGCCACACCTACTGTCAAGGCGATCGTCACAAAGTCAGGACACAAAATACTGCTGGATGACGATCGCCAAACTATTACGATCGCAGACCC
>Ga0164304_10000049_pt1 | contig 27114 bp, 26 predicted proteins | sample Whisoiple_217_MG_FD_110216 | JGI IMG/M metagenome (GOLD analysis project Ga0164304, IMG submission 110216) | Soil microbial communities amended with pyrogenic organic matter from upstate New York, USA - Whitman soil sample_217_MG | ecosystem: Environmental > Terrestrial > Soil > Agricultural...
CAGGGCAAACGCATCATGTCAACAAGCGGGAATTTTACCGTGCTTGTTGCGACTATTATCGATAGCTGTAGTTTATTGAAAAGATATTTGACTGCCGATAGCGGTGGCTATTCCTCAAAACACTACTACTATTCTCCCGGCAATTTAGATGCGTTTGCCCTGGGTCGGCCCTTCCACCCAGAGAATGCTATCAGCACCGAAAACATCAGACAAACTCACTCCCAGTTCGGCTAATAGAGAGCGCTGTTCCTTAATATCTTTTGCATTCATCGCTGATGCTTGGGTTTGGCCATCCTCATATCGAAGTTTCACAATAGTTGAAGGATTGGCAGCGGAAATAATCTCAGCCGAATGAGTGGCAATAAAATATTGGTGCTGCGGAAACTCTTTGAGAATTTGTATCAGCTTCTTGGCCGCCCCTGGATGCAAATAAGATTGGGGTTCGTCAAAAATAATCGGTCTGTGTTCTGGGGAAGCCAGTACCGCGTAAAGAATCGCCAGCACTTGACCGGTACCAGTTCCACAGTCTGACAAGCTAAATGCCAAGTCTTCTCTGCCGCTTTCGAGAGATTTTGTAGGCCAAAGTAATATTTTAAGGTCGGGAGGCTGACGAGTTTGCTTCGATAAAATTTTAGTTGAAACCCATTCAAACTGTGGAAACATGGTAGAGACGTGCTGATTGAAACTTTCGTACAACTTTTTTTTACTGGGCGATTCCAATAAATGAATAACTTCAGCCAGGTTTGAAGCGCTTGAATTGAGATTTTCATCATTTCCAATAGAGCATTGTCCAACGAACCGCTGGGCTTGAAGTTGGGAAACGCGGTTTGCGAATTCGTCAAAAAGCGTTACGAAAAAATTTTCCTCTATATGCCTGTCTGCTTCATCAGTTTCTTGGCAGAATGTAAAGCGATCGTTCGCATCTTTTTTTATAAGATTTTTTTGGCTCCCTCTATTAAACCCCATCCTCATTGGGTCTGGCCGGTAGTACGTTAACTCAACAGCCGGATCTAAATCTTTGATTGAAATGCCATCCCGGTTTACTGAATGAACCGTTGATTTTGAAACAGTTAACTCTACATCGCTGGGATTGTCCATCCACTTTTGGAATAAAGCAAGCACTTCGGATGCGGGCAAGTACGAATTGCGAGCCGAAGACAATCCTACATAGTAGTTGGGTGATAAATTATCGAACAGGCTGTGAATTTCTGCTTTTGTGAAGATTAAAGTTACTTTGGCGACCGATTCTCGGATTGGCGTTGAATTGGGTTGCGGAAGCGTTTCGATACTGCGGTGCGGGCTTGTCTCAAAGCTCAAGCTCAGAGCTTCCAGCAGCGCTGTTTTCCCTGAATTGTTGGCTCCCACAATAATATTGATGCCGGGTTGGAATTCTAACACCCCAGACTCCCGGAATGACTTGTAATTAAGTAACTGAAGACGAGAGATGTACATAGCTGTGTTTAGGGGCAAACTTTAATCAATAAACTAGCGCAGTTGCAGGATCGATCGCACTCCTGGTCAGTTAATCCCATCTGGCAAGTACAAATCATCACCGGGCAATCTCCTGCCCGTAATCTCTTGCCGGTTCTCCAACATAACTGACTCAAAAGATTCACCAAACCGCAGATTGTACTCAGGTTCAGTACGCTTGATGCTGAATGCTGCGTCAGCCCGCCGTTCGATGGATTCTGCCATGCTGGCTTGCACTAAAGCTTGAGCTTTTACGTTGCCTTTACCTACTTCATGCAACCAATATGCTGTAGCTAATGCAATGGGAATAGGCTTGATTAATTGAGCGTTGCCTTCAACTGGAATGCTTTGAGCTTGCGTAAAATTATATCCGCCAAAAGGCAGAGCCAAGGGCGATTTCCCAGTGAGAAACCGGCTCAAGGCGCTGCCCTTTTTGTCCACCGCACCCATAACCCCAATCGCATCGACTTTGTAGCCGCCGTCGGGTAGTTGATAAACATGAAGTGGAATTGCACCTAAAAGGATGGTGGCGGAAATAGCTTTAACTGTCATTTGTTACTTCAAATAAATTACAATTGCCAAAGATTAGCCGGTTTTTGACTAATTAATCAACGATATCTCTGAGCAAATAATTTAGTTTGCGGACTACCGAACCTAGCAAGTAGTGTTTGCTCTACATAGAGCAATCCACCGCTGAGAATGATGACTTAGAACTTCGCGTTGGCTGTCCTAGGTCGCAGGACTTCGACATTCAGCTCTAGTTTTTCTCCCAGCCACAAAGAATGTGTTGTATGGTCTGCCAGATCGTCGCCTGTTTCGGGATGGACGAGAATATTTAGTTCCTCGCGGTGGAGCATCAACCAGGGAACTACCATGCCAAACTGCGGGGGTAAAAATGCAACTTGATACATCGCTTGGGGGTGGGGGCCGATGGGGCAATCGTGCCAGCGCCCTAGCTGCACCTCAAACCGAGCCAATCCTTCGCGCACGCGCTCTGCGGCATCGCGGCTGGCTGTGTCAAAGTAAATATGGGCGTGAAAACCAACAATTTCGATGGTGTCTTCTTTCATGATTTTCAGTGGGGTATTATGGGGAGGTTCATTGCAGCCAAATCCAACAAAGAAGTATACCTTAGCTTATTAATTTTACCTGCGAGTAAACATTACTCTTTCAGCAATACCGCCTATATTTTAGGGTGAACTAATGACTCAAGAAAACAACTGGTTTGAGACAGCACGATTGGGAATGTTTGTTCATTGGAGTCACAGCAGCCAGTGCGGGTACGAATTATCTTGGCCGTTGGTGGGAGGCGTCTTTAGCTTGCCGTACTGCCAAGATGTTCCGGTAGCAGACTATCACCGCACCGCCCAAACTTTCAATCCGACTGAATACAACCCTCAAACTTGGGCGCACTTAGCGAAACGCTTGGGGATGCAGTACGTGATTTTGACGGCTAAACATCATGATGGATTTTCCTTATTTCATACCCAGCAATCCGACTTTTCTATTGAGTATGCGCCGTACAAAAAAGATATTGTCCGAGAATTTGTGGAGGCGATGCGGGCGGAGGGTTTGCGAATTGGGTTGTATTTTTCCTTGATTGACTGGCATTACCCTGACTACCCGGCTTTCACAGAAGCCGACAAACCGTATCAGTTTGGGAAGTTTCGACAGCCGACGAATTCTCAGTGGGAGCGCTACCTTGAATTTATGTTCGCTCAAGTCAAAGAATTGTTGAGCAACTACGGAAAGATTGACCTGCTTTGGTTTGATGGCGGTTGGGAGCGAAAAACAGAGCAATGGCAAGCTAGACAGCTACATGAAATGATTCGCTCGCTGCAACCGCATTTGCTAATCAACGATCGCCTCCCTGGATTTGGAGACTTCGATACCTGCTTTTCAATTCATTCCCCCCCAACCGCCTCAACGTACTTGGGAAGCTTGCCTAACTCTGAATGAAAGCTGGGGTTACAACCCGAAGGACACCCAATTCAAGTCAGCTCGCCAACTTATTCACACCCTCTGTGAAGTTGCAGGTAAAGGCGGCAATCTGCTGTTGAATGTCAGTCCTACGGGCAATGGGCCAATTCAATCTGAACAATTGGATTTGTTGCAATTTGTAGAAGCATGGATGGCTGTTCATGCCCAGAGCATTGTAGGAACACTGCCTGGACTGGAACCTTGGCAATTCTACGGCCCTTCTACTCGGCGGGGCAATCGCTTTTACTTATTCTTGCTGATGAAGCCCTACGACTCAGTAACAGTACGAGGTGTACCCATTAAACGGATTCAAGCCGTTTCTCTCATCGCTGGACGGGAATCATTACAATACTCAACTCGCTGTGCCATTGTCGATTCTATGTTAAGTGCCGATCCTCTTGGGGAGTTAACAATTCAAGTGCCTGAAGAAGCTCTCAATCCCTATGCTACGGTGATTGCAGTTGATATTGCTCCAGTCAACGATAACGATACTTAAAGGAAGATGTAACCAGTTTCGCGATCGCACTTTTTCACTTCCTACCCCAGTTGCAGATCGCATCCGACGAGGGCAGCCGACAACACTTTTGCTTCCATCCCGTACAGATCGTTCAGCACAACCTTGACATCAGGAAACGCAAAATACTCCGTCAGCTTGCCAATGCGGTAATTAAAGGGTTGATATCGGTGTTTGAAGTACAGTTCCACATTCCCCCGGTGTTCCCACAATCCTAGCAAATTGACAACCACATCCGAGTAATGCGCTCTGACATCCCGCTGCACTTCGGCGATGCGTTCCTCGATCGATCGAGTTGTCACCCCAATTTTATAGAAGCACTGGCCGTCCGCTTTGACCTCCAGAAAATAGAGCCAATTCACCAAAATCCGACGAAGTTGTGCTCGATAAATCAGCAAGTCAGCCCGCCGTTCTTCTAAGCAGGATAAACCCGCAGATAAAGCAATCTCTACAGAGCCTTCTAAATTCATTAACTCTGACAGCAGCAGGGGTTCTTGGACTTTGTTGAACAGCGCCAGGGGAAGCGCACCCACTGGGATTTTACCGAGGTTAGTGAATTGATAAGAGCGAGATCCCTCTGATTCCAACAATCCTTTCAACTGCCACCGAAAGTTTACCAAGTCTTGGGGAATGGCGTAATTTTGTGCGCCGTACTCTTTCCACAGCACCTTCAACTGTTCTAATTCATCACCCTTAAGTTGTATGTTGAAGCTGTCGTAGAGGGGCAGCGATGGGAAAGCTTTGGTTTTAATCCGCTGCGAGACTGGTTTACAAGTTTCCTCAGTGTGGGCGAAGTGGTGTTCTTTCACGTTCCCCTTTTTCGCTGTGAGGGAGCCTCCGCAGTAGAGGCAAGCAAGGTTAGTTTTTCCGCGCACAACTTCATCAATGCTCGTCAGTTCGCCGCTGAGAGCAACACCAAATTTAAGCCACATCGCCTTTCAATTCTCCTTTCAGCAGGTTTTGTAGGTGCACCCGCTCCACATGACCGACAATTTTAACAAATCCAGGGGTGAGGGCTTCTGCCTTGGGAAAGAAAGCGATCGCAGGTCACTCTCAAGCTGGTTCCGCATTTGGGCCCCAGCAGTTATCGGGGCGAGCGGTGAACTTTCTACAATGTGCCTTGGGCTGCCGTCTGTTCGATACAACGAGGTTTTTATGTTGCTGAGCTGCTGTCATTTGGCTTACCCGTATTACCAGACCCACTACCTCCAGAAGATGCTGAAGGATTTGATGCGTTTGGGGTTGGGCTGGGGCTTGTCTCGACAGCTTTTGAGGGTTGAGGACGTAACTTATGAACGCCATTCCAACTATCATTATTTGTTTTTACAGATTCGCGATGAGTATTACCGATATTGTCTTGATTCATGTTTGTTCCTTTTTCAATTAAGCTAATTGTCGCCGAATACATACCAATTATAACCACCATTATCATGCCCATGACAAAACTGATTGTGGCGACTCGATCTAAAAAAACTAAGTGTCTACTTTCAGTTTCAGAACCGTTCAGCATTTCTTCGATGTGGTTAGCATTCTTACCGAGAATCCAAATGACTGAAATCACAGTGAACAAAAAGGCAATAAGCGCAGCGCCAAAAAATAAGACCTGTGAAAAGTTTGAAACACCAACTGTTCTTAACAATGTAACTAATAATCCGATGGCGCTAGTTGATAAAGTTAATAATTGCTTATCACGTTCAAGTTTAGTGTTAAGCCATGCGCTTATCATGGCACTGTAAAATGCCCTGTCTTTGGCTTCATAATCTTCTTTGTTCAAAATTTTAATAGTTTCGAGGTTAACAAACTTGACAATCAGACAGCTTTTACTGACGGGGTGACAACCCCGTCAGCAGCTTTTACTTAGATTTTATGAAGTGGCGCTGGAGAGATTCGGACAAAGATTCAACATTCGCCGCCCATGAAGAGGGTATCTCTTTACGAGAGATGGCATAGCCATCAGGTGCGTCCCTCCATGCAGCTATAAGAACTGGGAGGAGTTGTGCGATTTCGTATGCCGTAATATCATCCTTTGGTTGAAAGGTGTATGTCTGTTCAGACCGGAACGACTCTGTTGTGCGAGTGAAACTCATAGCCAATTTCCATAGATAATTCAAAGAACTTTTTAAATGTAGCGGTCGGTAAAAAAAATCGATTAGAACATACCGCTCGACGAGAGTACGGTTATCCGACTCGGGCAAGTGTCCAGCAAACAAAGTACGCACGGTGGGTGACTATCTCATTCTTGTGGTTTTTCGTTCTATTACTTGTCACGAACCCAAAATAATAAGGCGGTCATTAATTGACCGTCTCTCATAAATATAAGCGAGTATTTCCTCGCAAAAGGCAGATAAATTAATTTTCTGCCATTGTGTCTAAGTTATTACCCTTATCACCATCCGGGTTCGTGCGAAGAAATTCTTTACCATCCTGACGGTGGACAACGTGTACCCCCTCGATTTTGCCTCCTTCAGTCATCTCGATAGCTTTTTCTACAGGGGTAAACTTTTGGTTGCCATCTAACAGAACATGACTGATGTTGCCATTTTCGTCTTCTCTTGCATTAACAATTCGTCTATTACCAGCCATTTTTTCTCCTTTGGTGAACTTTATCAACCCTAACGAATATCAGAAAACATAAATTAGAAAACACCGTCTCACTAGAGTACGGTTATCCTACCTGGGTAATTATTTAGTCATTCGCTAAGCGGAGTTAAATATTATCCCTAAGAGATAGTTGAGTTAATAGGGCAGCAGCTCGCACGATTAAGAATTGTAACAAATCTAGAGATGAGAACTTCTGGCTTGAGGGGGGAAAGCAACCGTCATTCGATTTGGGATGCGTGACTTTAATCCTTGCATCCAAAATCTAAAATCTAAAATCTAAAATCTAAAATTGCTCGTCACCAATCGGGAATTTCTTGGGCCGAGGAGTCTGCTTGGGCTTGTGACAGTTGGTGAGTGGGCAACGGATTTTCTGGGGTTGGGGGAGCTAAATCAGGATATATGATTTTCCTGACGTAAGAAAGGGTAGAGAGTGCGGAGACGGCGCCGCGTACTTGGTCGGGTCGCACTTCTAAGTATTTTTGTAATTGTTCTAAGTTGCGGTGGCCGCTGATTTCTTGAATAATCCGCAGCGGAATACCCGCGTTGCTCATCTGAGTCAGGGCCGACCTTCTGAGGCTGTGGGTGGAAGCGCCGATGATGCCGACTTTTTCGCAGGCTTCTTGGAATAGGTGAGAGGCGGCTTCCGGGTTCGCGTGTTTCCAGCGGTGGTTGAGGTGGCGGCTGGGGAATAGATAGGGGTGCTCGGGATGCTCGTAGGTTTCTAACAGCAGCCTCAACTCTTGAATGATCGGGATAGTGCGGGTGCCGAGCTTGCCTTTGGTGTTACCTTTACGGATGATCATTTCGGAGCGGATGACGCCCGCCGGGGTGAAAACATCGATGACTTTTAAGCTGCACGCTTCGGCAATGCGGCAGGCGGTGTAGAGACAAACTCCAAAGAGGGCGCGATCTCGATCGCTTTGCAAACCTTCGTTGAACAAAAGTTCGATTTCCTCTTGCGTGAATATCTTGGCCTGCCCGTGTCCCTCTATTTTCATGCTTGGTGTATACTCGACCCGATACCAGAGAGTTTGCCGCAAATACTGCACTGCTGCATCGGTCGGGGGAATTTCTTAACGTAGCGCTCGCCCGAATCAGCAAGTTTAGTTCGGGCGATGGCAGCTCGGGTGTTGATAACTATAGCGTGTTTAAATAGTTAAACTTTGGCTTAGGGTAATACCAATTCACTATGAAGATACACTACATGAGGGTGATGTCTTTCTGGTGGGAACTATATCCTTAGCGTTATATTAAATGCAGCTTCATAGTAAATTGGTATAAGATTTGCTGTTGAGAGTTATAAAGTCATACTGGTAAATCGTAAAAAGCTTTTGCGGAGGTCTTGATTACTACAAGGGTGAGGGAAGCTGGGTTGCTTCGATAGCGGAAAATTACTTTAAGGACTTGGAGATATACATTGCTGGTGATGTGAATGAACTTAATCCAACTCTCGAAAAAACAGCAGTTCGCTTTTTTAACAACTTTAGTGCCGTTGAGTCAACTTAAAACTGATAAAGTTTAAATCAAAGATAGAATAATGCTTCAATTACTTTTGCTCACACCCCACTAGGCAATCTCTAATTCTCTATCTTACTGATGCACAACGAGATAGCCGCGTGTCTTTTTGGAAAATGAATCAGTAGTATTCATTGCTTTCCAAAGATTCTCCGTAGAAGCCCATACAGGCGGATATTTATAACTGGCTACGTCTTCAATCAGAAACCGATCGCTTTGCTCGTGATAGGCAGCAAGGGGAGAAATATGCCCGCTTTTACCCTGACCCAAAACAGAGCGTTGGTAATTCACGATTATATAGTCGCCAGAACTGGCAAGGTTGGCTTTAGCTTGGGTACGAAATTGGTTAAGTGTTCTCTCCGACGCATAGTAGACCTCAACTTTGACGTTGTGACTTCTCAGTAAGGCTGCTAATTCATCAAGAGTCATCCCCGAAAAAGTGACGGCATAAGAAGAGCGGATATTCTGGGTTTGACCGTCAAAAAAGGTGTCTTGGGTTAGTGGGCGATATCCCTGTCTTTTGCTGCCGAGTGCATTCAGAACCATCACACTGCTAGCCACACCACAATAGGCGGGACGCTTTTGAGTTTCAATGTGGGTGCTAAGCGGTTGAAAATCCTGTTTGCTCTTGCTCTGGTTCAATAGCTGTTGTCCTTCGGGTGATTCTAGAGAAACTAAAGTTTTGGGCAGTGGTAGTCGATTAACAGAAGGTGGCGAGAAGGCTTTCCCGGTAAAAACGCTTAAACCTGTGCCGAAGATTAGTAGAATACCCCCTCCAGCTTTTATTAGTCGCCCTCGCCATCGGTGATTACCAGACGTTTGATTTAAGTCCATATCTTCATCTCTCCCAAGAACAGTTGTGTGAAAAAAATTTAGTCAGAATTGGTCGTTGGGTAATTAAACATTACACCGTCTAAACCTTGCTATCTGGTTAGTAGATCGGGTAACTATCGCCTTTGCTTTGGACATCATTATAGCAAGTATTTTCAGGGTTAAACTTTCATTATAATTAAGGAAAAATATCCTTTTTATAAAGCGGTCTGAAAAACTTGGATTCTGTAATATAATTTTGAAATCTCTGCCTGGGAGCAAGATTGCATCATGCCGCCAATGCCAACAGTCACAGTCAAGTCAGGATACAAGCCACAATCTATCGATACCAGCATTGAAGCTGACGTGCTGATGTTTCAGCTATTGCGACAGTTAAGCCCCCAACAAAAAGTACAGCGGACTTGCGCTTTCAATCAAGCGGTGCGAAGGCTGGCAATCTCTGGAATAAAGAACCAGTATCCCAATGCTACTGAGGCAAAAGTTCGACAAGAATTTATTAAAAGGTGCTTAGGTGCTGACTGGATCGAAGTTTTATCAGACAGTAAAGATTGCGGTGAACTCGTGATTGCAGATCCTATTGAGTTAGCGCAAAAAATAGCCAGCATCTTGCTACCGCTGAATATTCCCTATGTGGTGGGAGGTTCGGTGGCAAGTTCGCTGTTGGGAGAAAACAGATCTACGCAAGATTTGGACTTAGTAATTGATTTGCAATCGCGAACAGCACAGAGACTAATTGATGCCATGTCAGGTGAGTTTTACATCAGCGAATCAGCGGTGACTGAAGCGATTGCCAATTCAAGAACAGCACCCCGCGAATCATCGTTCAATGTCATCTATTTGCCTTCGATGGAGAAAGCAGATATTTTTGTGATGAGCAGCGATGACCCTTTTTCGGATTCCGTGATGAGCCGTCGCCAGCTTCACCCTGTTAGCGGCTTACAAGAAGAGGGAATTTACATCTACTCGCCCGAAGATATCGTCCTGCAAAAACTCAGTTGGTACAAACTAATTCCTGGCGGTTCCCAAAAACAATGGAGGGATGTGTTGGGAGTTTTGAAGGTGCAAGGGGAACGACTCGATCTCGCTTACTTAAACCAGTGGGCTGTTACCCTCAAACTAACAGATTTGCTCTCGGGAGCGTTGCTTCAATCAGGATATTAAGCGTCGGGAATTGAGAATGAAACCAAACAAACAACAGCTTGCTATTGCTAAGAAAATCCAAAAATGGATTCAAGCCACCCAAGAAGTTGAAAAAGCTCGATTGGCCATACCGATAACCAGGCTGACGAGTATCAAAAGTCTGTGCGTTGATGAAGTTGCTGCCGAAAAGTTTGCGATCTACATTGCCCGACTGGTGCAGCAGCAGATAAATCAGGCGATTTGTCCCGAACATTTCACGGAGGAAGAATGGGAACAGCAAAAACAATTAGTGGATGAAGCAATCGCACTGATGGACTGTTACCGAGAAAACCCTAGTTACGAAAGCAGGCAATCTCTCAGAAACTTATTGAAAGATATTGATGGGGTGCAAGGGGATGACTACCGTAATTTTAGATGGACAACGGTGCGTTTTGTCCGCAGTGGAGATTTACTCAAGCTAGAGTATGCACTGCGGTGTTTCGTAGAGACAGATTTTCCCTATTGGGTTTACAAACTAGCTAGAGAATATGTAGAAGGTTATGGATTGCAGTCGGGTTCGGGTATCGTTGCTGAATCCGTACCCATGTTGTTGGAAGTAGCAGAATTTTGGTGTCAGTATTATTTCAATCAGAGTTTGAACGAGAAATTTCCTGATGGGGGCGCGATCGCTCTTGTGAGGTAGGGTCGTTGGGTCGGGTGAGATGCGAATTTATCAATTCCAGAGAAACGCTCAAAATCAAGCAGATACTCAGGCGCAGCGAGGGAACTGGCAGCTACCCATTTGCGGGATGAAGCATAATGAAGCTTGACCTAAAACAACGGGGCTATTTTTAATGATTCTCCAAGGGATTGTTTGTGTGAAGCTAACAAATTTGCTGAGGATTGAGTGATTGCGGGTTGCGGGTCAGTTGCCAATGTGCCAGTTGATTATGACAGAAGTGATGTGATTACATGAGCCAATATTTCTTGTGTTTTGCTTTATTTATTTCAGGCTTAATTGTCGAGATGTTAAAACTTTTTAAATTTATAATAATTTTTCCTTTTTCTCGAATAAGGGTCATTTTCACTCGTAATAAAAAATTAGACCAAAGAAATCATCGGCCGTCTTTAGATGAACAGCGTATGGGTTTATATGATGGTAGCGGAGTTCATCACCCCGATGGATTAAAGTGGAAGTTCAATACAAAAATGGCAATACGTGTTTCTCCAGTCGTTATTAATCAAGTAGTCTACGTTATAAACGACCAGGGTACTTTCTATGCAGTTAATAGCCGAAATGGAAAAGCCAAGTGGACTTTTCAAATACCAAAAGAAGCGGAAGGGTCTGAAAATGCCTTCTTACGTCCATCGCCACCGACAATTGTTGATGATGTTGCCTACATCAGTAACGATAATCAGTTGTATGCCATAGACCTGAAAACAGGTATAGCTAAATGGACATTTGCCACCCCAGGCGTAGTGGAATCATCGCCCGTTGTAGCAGATGGTGTTGTTTATGTAGCCAGTAATTTTACGGAAATACACGGGTCAAACACCGAGCACCCTTGCACACCTATTCTGAACGTACAGGGTTATCTCCAAGCTGTGGATATTGCTACCAAGCAAGTAATATGGCAATTTGAGCAACCCAATGGAGTTAGTTCTCTTGCTGTTGCTGATGGCACAGTCTACATTTTTGCATTTGGTAGTTTCTGGTCACTGGATAGTGCTTCATCTGCGGTACAGTGGAAGTTCAACAAACACGATCTCAGTTTTTTGGCTCCAGTGGTTGTTAACGGAATAGTTTATGTTAGCTGTCCGTCCTACTATTCCTCTACAAAAAGTTCAGTTTTTGCTTTACATAGTGCTAGCAGACAAATTGTATGGGAATTCCAAACAAGCGGTTATATCTGCACAAGTCCGTTAGTCACTGATGACATGGTTTACATTGGCACTAGAGAGGGATATTTATTGGCTCTCAACAAAGAAACAGGACAATTACAATGGACTTTTTACCGTGGTGATTGGAACATCAATTACCCTAGTATCGCTGAGGGAATAGTTTATTTCGGCAGTGAAGACGGAAATCTTTATGCCTTATTCAGCACTACAGGCCAGCAACTGTGGAAGTTTACAGCAATGGGTGTAGTGTCTTCATCTCCTGCTATTGCTGCTGAAGTGGTTTACTTTGGCAGTGAAGATGGTTATCTATACGCAATTGATACTAAAACACCACTAATTAACCAAATCCTTTCAGATGCTTCAATTCAAGGAGAGCCTTTAGCAGATCCTCCAATTAGCTCAGATGGAGCTATGTATCGCGCCAATCCACAACAAACTGGTGTTTACATTACTAGAGGTGTTCACCAGGTTGTTGGATTGAAGTGGAAATTCTCGCTGGATAGACATTTATCATCCCCCCCGATTGCCGCGAATGGAATAGTTTATGTCGGCGCCAGTTACTCTAATCTTTATGCCATAGATGCTGAAGTTGGAAAACAAGTATGGCAGTTTGAAAAAACAACTTATTCTTGTTCCGCTGTGGCTGATGGCATGGTTTACATCGGAAGTGATTCTTTGTATGCACTTTCTGCGATGACTGGACAAGAACAGTGGTCTATCAAACTCAGCAGCGCTGAGTTTCCTGCTGTTGTTAATGGCACAATCTATGTTTACAGCAGAAACAAAGACGGATCTCACAAACTCTCTGCCCTGTCGTGTCGGAATGGACTATTAAAGTGGCAGGCCCAAGTGTCCTCATCTAGCGGTTGCCCTTTGATAGATGATGAAATCGTTTTAGTACACAATTATCATTACGTAAATGCGCTTTCTCTCGCTACAGGAGAAGTTGCATGGCAATTCAAAACTCAACACTACGACGATCGCTTATCAGCTATTTCTGATGGAACAGTTTACTTGGTTGGACGGAAAAATTTCTATGCAGCAGATATCCGTACTGGAGAGGTGAAGTGGAACTTTAGTCCAGAAAAAGGCTGGTTGAGACACGATCTGGCGATTTTTGATGGCACAGTTTATACTATCGGCCAAAATACTCATACACTCTACGCACTTTCCTGCACAACTGGGGAAGAGAAGTGGCAGTTTACAACGGATACTAACATACAAACACCTCCGACTATTGCTGACGGAATTGTTTACTTAGGAACCTTTAGCGGTAATGTTTATGCAGTAGATGCTCTGACAGGACAACAACTATGGAAGTTTGCAATAGGAACGGCATTATACTCTGAACTGGCGATCGCGGAGGGGGTAATCTATACTACGGGCTGTGACGGGAAGCTTTACGCGCTCAGTTGAATTAGGGGAAAGTATGCGATCGCCAACTATCAAAATTTTGTTTTCCGCGCGTTGCTGATTTACGGTATGAAAGATTAAATATGCAAATCCTAGAAACCAGTATCTACAAAGCTTCTGGATTTTCGACTTATTTTTTTCATACCCTGATTAAGCAAGGTCGGGTTTCTTTTTCCCCTACAGTTACGAGATATGGACAAGTTTCCAGAACACGATCCTCGCTGTGGCCGTGAGACAGAGGGCCAGTGGAATAGCCAGCCACAAGACATTGCTTTAGCCGACACTCCTGAATTCAGTCAACGCTTCTTCGCTGAAGTGTTCAAGGAATTCCCAGCATTGGCGGCAAGCGTCGTTTTCTTGCGATGGTCGGTTCAGCCAGACCACCTCTACGCAATATTTAACTTCAAGAGCGGTGGGTTTGGCGTGCAGATCGATCCGGGGCTAGAGTACATCATAGTGTGGGGGGCAGGCGAGCAGGGGGAGTATGGCGATTGGATGGGCGATCGCGATCGGTTAGCTTCAGCGCTTGAGGATGTCCGTACCAAGCGTGTGGTGGTTTGAAAGTTTGTCTAATGCGGTTGAGTGATGATGAGACAAGTGCTGGGTGGTGAGCGATCGTAAATTCCGAAGGCGTTTAGTCTGAACTTTCGCCTGCAAATATTACTTGCATAGACGAGCGAAGCCTTCGATCGCTAAGATTTTAATTGAAGTACAAGCAGCAGATAGATTGGGGCTGCATATCTCCAGCAAAACCATATCCAAGCTAAACTGATAATCGCCCAAAATTTTAGAATTATCTATGGGACAAGAAAGCGCACTATGATATCAGGGGAAATCAAAAGTCAAATAGATAAAATCTGGGATGCCTTCTGGTCGGGTGGTATCTCCAATCCCCTCGAAGTCATCGAACAGATTACTTATCTGCTGTTTCTGCGTCGTCTCGACGATTTACATACTCTGGAAGAAAACAAAGCTAACCGGCTCAAGCGCCCAATGGAACGCCGGATTTTCCCAGAAGGTGAAGATATCAAAAAACGCCCCTACGATGATTTGCGTTGGTCGAGGTTCAAGAATTTTGCACCGAAGGAGATGTTTGAGGTCGTCAACGATCATGTTTTCCCTTTTCTGCGGACTTTGGGAGGCGATGGTTCGACTTACGCGCACCACATGAAGGATGCCCGCTTCACAATTCCGACACCGGCCCTGCTTTCTAAAGTGGTGGATTTGCTCGATGGTGTACCGATGGAAGACAGGGACACTAAAGGCGACCTTTACGAGTATATGTTGGGCAAGATTGCCTCTGCTGGACAAAACGGACAGTTTCGCACACCGCGCCACATTATTCAGTTGATGGTGGAACTGACTGCACCCAGCCCAGGCGATGTGATTTGCGATCCAGCTAGTGGAACTTGCGGTTTTCTGGTGGCTGCTAATGAATATCTGCGATCGCATCACCCGGAAATTCTGCGCGATACCAAGATGAAGCAACATTTCCACCATCAGATGTTTCACGGGTTCGATTTTGACAATACCATGCTGCGGATTGGCAGTATGAATATGCTTTTGCATGGAGTAGAAAACCCGGATGTTCGCTATCAGGATTCGCTGGCACAGGAACATTCTGGTGATGAAGAATCTTATACCCTTGTCCTCGCTAATCCGCCTTTTGCTGGGTCGTTGGACTATGAGAATACGGCTAAAGATTTGCAGGCGATCGTCAAAACCAAGAAAACTGAATTGCTATTTTTGGCTTTGTTTTTAAGATTGCTGAAACCAGGGGGACGGGCTGCGGTAATTGTGCCGGATGGGGTGCTTTTTGGCTCATCTAAGGCTCATAAGGAATTGCGACGGTTGTTGGTGGAGGAACAGAAGCTTGATGCTGTGATATCTCTGCCTGGTGGTGTATTTAAGCCTTATGCGGGTGTTTCTACTGCTATTTTACTATTTACTAAAACTAACTCTGGGGGAACTGATTCTGTTTGGTTTTACAATGTGAATGCTGACGGGTGGAGTTTGGACGATAAAAGAACGCCTTTGCTTTCTGAAGATAAATTAGGTGCTGTGCCTATTTCTGGGTTAACAGCAGAGGAACATACTAAGAATAATCTGCCGGATGTATTGAGTCGTTGGCAACTGCGAAATACAACGGAAAGAGAGCGATCGCGCAGTGCTCAGAGTTTCTGTGTACCGAAGGCTGATATTGCTTCTCAGGGGTATGACCTGAGCCTGAATCGTTATAAGGAAGTGGTGCATGAAGAGGTGGAACATCTCGCACCCAAACACATCCTCGCTAATTTGGCGAAGTTAGAGGTGGAAATTCAGCAGGGGATGGAGAAATTGGAGGGGCTGCTGAGATGAGTGTGATATCAGAAGAAAGAAAGTTGCCATCAACTTGGCGTTGGGTACGTTGCCAAGATGTTGTGGATGTTCGTGATGGTACTCATGACACACCGACTAAAACAAATTTTGGGATTCCTCTCATTACTTCAAAGAATCTTACCCCACAAGGAATTGATTTTAGCAACATAACATATATATCCGAAGAAGACCACCAAAGTATAGAAAAACGCTCTGCTGTTGATGACGGGGACGTTCTTTTTGCAATGATTGGAACAATTGGCAACCCAGTAATTGTTGAAAAAGATCGTCGATTTTCGATAAAGAATGTCGCTTTGTTCAAGCTGAATAAGTCTTTATATTATCCGCCTTTCTTCAAAGAATTGCTAAACACCTCGATTATTAGAAAGCAGCTTGCTCGAAACACAAAAGGCGGAAATCAGAAATTTGTTTCACTTTCGGTTTTACGGAACCTGGTTATTCCATTACCCCCCTTAGAAGAACAGAAACGGATTGCAGAGATACTCGATCGCGCCGAAGAACTCAGGTCTAAACGTCGGGAGGCGATCGCACAACTCGACACCCTCACCCAAGCCATCTTCCTAGAAATGTTCGGCGATCCAGTTACAAATTTAAAAGGGTGGAAACGATTACCTTTTGCTCAATTGCTGACAAACATCGACAGTGGTTGGAGTCCTGTATGTCTAGATCGTCCAGTTTATGGTGAAGAATGGGGCGTTCTTAAACTTGGTGCAGTAACATGGTGTGAATATAATCCTACCGAAAACAAAGCTCTTCCGCTGGGTGTGGAGCCAAATCCAGCCTTAGAAGTAAAAACTGGTGATTTGCTGTTTACGCGAAAAAATACCTATGAACTGGTTGGAGCTTGTGCGATTGTTCGAGAGACTCCCCCCCGGCTTCTGATGCCAGACCTCATTTTTCGTTTCCGTCTGCGTGCGGATGCCGCAGTGAATCCATACTTTCTACATCAGCTTCTCATTTACCCAACAAAGCGCCGCAATATTCAGAAGCTCGCAGGAGGTTCTGCTAGTTCAATGCCTAACATTTCCAAGGCAAAGTTGCAAACAACACTCATCGAAGTTCCTCCGCTAAACCTTCAACAAGAATTTGCCGATCGCGTCGAAGCTGTAGAAAAACTCAAAGCAGCACACCGCGCCTCACTGTCAGAACTCGATGCCCTCTTTGGTTCCCTTCAACACCGTGCATTTAGAGGAGAATTATGACATGAGCGCCATGCTAACGGAATTTACCCTCGCCAACTTCAAAAGTTACAGTACAAGCCGATTGCCCCTTGGATCGCTAACCGTACTAATCGGAGCCAATGCAGCAGGCAAAAGTAACGCCCTTGAAGGTTTGCGCTTTCTGTCATGGCTAGCACAAGGGCAAAAACTCTCCAGCATTCAATATGCGGTAAATAGTGCAGAGCGCGTTGTACGCGGTCGAATAAATGATTTGTGCCATCGGGGAGAGTCAAATTTTACCATTGGTTGCCGTTTAGACTACCCAGATTGGAACCAACTCGATATAACCCTGAATGTGCGTGACGGAGAACTCCACATCAGTAATGAGCGAATCGTTGGCTCAACAAGTCAAGTCCCGCTATATGACCTAGATCAGCCTTCTCAAGGAGTAGGGACTGATGTTGGTGTGGCATATAACAACTTTACAAAAGGGAAGAACAAACCACGAGTAACGTGCAGCGATCAGATGGCTATATTCGTGCAATTAGACACCCCTGCCCATTTTGATGCAAAGTACCCCAAATCCCAAAAGATAATTCCTGAAACCGTCCGCGAATATCAAAAAGTCTTACAAAATATCCTATTTTTAGATCCCGTCCCCGCCAGAATGCGCGAGTACAGCTTCAAATCTGATAAGCGATTACAAGAAGATGGCACTAATCTTTCCAGCGTTTTGTATCGCTTGTGGGAGAACCAAGCCGAAAATCGCGAGGCAATTCTCAACTTTATTCAGAGTCTACCAGAACAAGCTATAGATGGGCTAGATTTCCTTTTCGGTCCACGGGATGAAGTCATGGTGCAACTAGCAGAAACATTTGGCAATACCCGCCGCTATTGTGAGGCTGCATTATTATCCGATGGCACTTTACGGGTGTTAGCGATTGCCGCTGCTATGCTATCAGCTACCGAAGGCAGTTTAGTAGTCATCGAGGAAATCGACAACGGCGTTCATCCCAACCGCGCCAAGCATTTACTCGCCAGCATCCGAGATATTGCCGAACGTCGTAAATTGCGAGTGCTGCTATCGACTCATAACCCCGCGTTAATGGATGCCTTACCCGATGAAGCGATCGGCGATGTAGTGTTTTGTTACCGCAATCCAGAGTCAGGAGATAGCCGCCTGGTACGGCTTGGAGAAATGTATGATTTTCCAAGTCTGATATCTCAGGGGCCGCTCGGTCAACTGGTAACTGCTGGGATAGTCGATCGATTCGTCAAATCGCCGCACACCCCTGAAGACAGAAAACAGCAAGCGATGGCATGGCTATCTCGGTTGCAGGAATACGGCAATGAGTAGTATTTGCTTGATTGATACCAGCATATTCCTCGAAATACTCAACGTTCCCAACTATAATCAGCATAGAGAATCAGTTCTCGAAGATTTTAAGACTTATTCTCTAGCTGGCTGTACTTTTCTGTTGCCAATGGCAACCATACTCGAAACAGGCAACCACATCGCCCAAAACGGGGACGGCACAATGCGAAGGAAAACCGCCATACGTTTTGTTGAACAAGTTAAAGCAGCCTTCGCAGGCATAGCTCCCTGGAGGCCTACTCCATTCCCGAGTACAGCAGAGATACTGGAGTGGATTGACCAGTTCCCTGATGAAGCTGGCAAAAACAAAGCTCCTAATAAACAAGAAGGAACAAGTTTCGGCGATCTCAGCATCATTCAGGAATTTCATAAGTCCTGTAATATCTTCTCAATGAGTGAAGTTTTTATCTGGTCACTAGACAAGGATTTACAGAACTATCGCCAAATGCCTGCATAAATATATGAGCCAGTTTACCTTCCTCCAAGCTGAATTTTCTACGATTTATGAATCCGCCAACAAAGCAGTTGATGCAGTACATCCAGACCCTCGCACTGCCTGCTTTTATGCCCGTCGAGCCTTGGAGTTAACCGTAAATTGGTTATATAAATACGATAATTCTCTAGAACTGCCTTATCAAGATAACCTAAGCAGTTTAATTCACGAACCTACTTTTAAAACCTTAGTAGGTGAAGCAATCTTTAACAAAGCAAGAGTCATTATCAAACTAGGAAATCAGGCCGTACACAGTCCCCGACCTATCTCTGTGAATGATGCTATAAATGCTGTACGGGAGCTGTTTCATGTTGCATACTGGTTAGCACATACCTACGGACGCAGTAGCAAACCAAATGCGGGGCTTACCTTCAACTCTGACGCCTTACCCAAGACTGCACCAGTTCCTAAACAAACCATTGAACAACTTCAGAAACTAGAAACTCAACTACGAGATCGCGATGAAAAGCTCTCAATACTTCTAGCAGACAAAAATGCACTTGATGAAGAACTGAAACAACTACGGGCCCAATTAGCAGCCGTCAAGAAAGCCAGTGTCACCCAACCCGATACTCACGACTATTCTGAAGCTCAAACCCGCGATATTTTTATAGACCTTTTGTTAAAAGAAGCCGGATGGAACTTAGACCAAAAGCGCGATCGCGAATTTCTGGTTACAGGGATGCCCAATTCATCAAATCAAGGTTTTGTGGATTACGTCCTCTGGGGCGATGATGGTAAACCTCTGGCAGTCGTAGAAGCTAAGCGTACCCGAAACGACCCCCGCACCGGGCAACAACAGGCTAAGCTATATGCCGATTGCCTAGAAAACCAATTTTTTCAGCGTCCAGTTATTTTCTACTCTAACGGTTACGAGCATTGGCTGTGGGATGATACCAATTACCCACCGCGACAGGTGCAAGGATTTTATAAAAAAACTGAATTACAATTACTTATACAGCGCCGAGCTACTCGTAAATCTTTAGCAACAGGCACAATTAACCCCACCATTGCCGAACGCTATTATCAAACTCGTGCCATCCGTCACATTACCGAAGCCTTAGAGACTGATAAAGACCGCAAAGCCCTGATAGTTATGGCAACTGGTGCAGGCAAAACCAGAACTGCGATCGCCTTGGTCGATCTGCTGATGCGTTGTAACTGGGCTAAACGTGTTCTATTTTTAGCCGATCGTGTAGCCTTGGTAAATCAGGCAATCAATGTATTTAAGAAACATCTCCCCGATGCCGCGCCAGTAAACTTAGTCACAGAAAAAGATACTGAAGGACGGGTATTTGCTTGCACCTATCCAACCATGATGGGATTAATTAATGATACCCGTGACGGTCAGCGTCGTTTTGGCGTAGGACATTTTGACCTAATTATTATTGATGAAGCTCACCGATCGGTTTTCCAGAAATACCGTACCATTTTCAACTACTTTGATTCTGTCTTGCTAGGGCTAACCGCTACACCAAAGGATGAAATTGACCGCAACACTTACGGACTATTTGACTTAGAAAATGGCGTACCTACCGATGCTTACTCGCTTGAAGATGCCGTAAAAGATGGTTATCTAGTCCCCCTGAAAGCAGTATCAGTGCCGCTTAAGTTTCAGCGACAAGGCATTAATTATGGCGAACTCTCTGAATCTGAAAGAGAAGAATGGGATGCGCTGGAATGGGACACAGAAGGCAATGCCCCTGAGCGCGTAGAAGCAGAAGCAGTCAACAAATGGTTATTCAATAAAGATACCGTGGATAAGGTGCTAGAGCATCTGATGACTAGGGGATTAAAGGTTGCTGGGGGCGATCGTCTCGGCAAAACCATTATTTTCGCTAAAAATCAAGATCATGCAGAATTTATTGCTCAGCGGTTCAACGCCAATTATCCACACCTTAAAGGTGAGTTTGCCCGCGTCATTACCTTCAAAACGTCCTATGCTCAAACCCTGATTGATAACTTTTCCCAAAAAGATAAAGAACCTCATATTGCAATCTCAGTGGATATGCTCGACACTGGGATTGACGTGCCAGAGGTAGTTAATCTGGTGCTGTTCAAAATTGTTCGCTCCAAAACTAAGTTCTGGCAGATGATAGGACGAGGTACGAGGCTATGCCCTGACTTATTTGGACTGGGGCAAGATAAAGAATTTTTTTACTTGTTTGATTATTGCCAAAATTTAGAGTTTTTTCAACACAACTCAGAGACTGTTAATGCACCCATAACTAAATCATTGGGTCAGCAATTGTTTACCGCTCGATTAGAGTTAATCGGAGAGTTAGACAAAAGAACACCTGAAAATCCACCGATTAATCCAGCAAAAATGAGCCAGATTCAAGAGTACCAAGCTGCCTCTAAAGAACCCAGTACAGATGCAGAATTGCGCCAGGAACTAGCCAATTTACTCAATACCGAAGTGGCGGCTATGAATACTGAAAACTTCATAGTGCGACCTAAACAACGATTCGTAGAAAAATATGCTAATTCCGCAGCATGGGCATCGTTATCGATCGATGATTTTCTGGAACTCAGTCAAGAAATAGCTGGCTTGCCTTCCCAATTGGAAACAGAAACGGAAGAAATAAAAAGATTTGATGTTCTGATGCTGAAGTTACAATTAGCAATCCTGCGCTCTGACTCTACATTTAAGCGTTTACAAGAACAGGTGAAGTCACTTGCAGGGATGTTAGAAGAGAAATCGGCTATTCCCTTCGTGCAAGAACAGCTAGCCCTGATTCAGGATGTACAAACCGATGAATGGTGGCAAGATGTAACATTGCCAATGCTGGAGGTGTTACGCAAACGGCTACGGGGGTTAATCAAGCTGATTGAGAAACAAAAACGCCAACCTATTTACACCGACTTTGAGGATGTAATGGGGGATGAAATAATAGTAGAGTTGCCTGGTTTTACAGCATTAGATAACTTTGAGAAGTTTCGTGCTAAAGCCAGGGCTTTTTTGCGATCGCATGAAGATCATGTGGTCATTTTTAAGCTGCGGACTAACAAACAGCTCACTCCATCCGATCTATCTGAGTTAGAGAAGATATTGCTAGAAAACAAATTAGGCGTAGAGGAGGATATAGACCGTGCCAAAGAAGAGTCGCATGGGTTAGGTTTATTTGTCCGTTCCTTAGTAGGACTCGATCGGGAGGTAGCCAAGCAGGAACTAGCTAAGTTTATATCTGGTAAAAAGCTTAACTCCAATCAGATTGAATTTGTGGATATGATTGTGAATTACCTAACCGCACATGGCGCAATGGATGCAGCAATCCTCTATGAATCCCCATTTACCGACATTACGCCACAGGGGCCAGAGGGATTATTTACCTCGACTCAGGTAGATGAATTATTTTCTATTCTTGAAGAAGTTTCTACACGGGCTGCTGCATAAGGCACAGCAGTAAAACCTGGCGTTACAAATAATCTGGGCTGAAGCACAATTATAGTTACAGTGAACCCTGGCTTTTGGTGCTGAGGAACACGGAGAGTGGCATTTTTCCCCGTCCTTGGCTGTTTAAACCGAAGACAGCCAGCGTTCTTCTTGCCAGTATCGAGAATAACCGCCGTTGCTAAAACCAACACCCACCGGATTTTTAGTATCGCATTCTAAAAAAGTATACGTCCAAGTTGACCCAGACCAAGTAACCTCATCTACTTCATAAATCTGTCGCGACCCTTGGGAGTTGTAAACACCAACTCTCTGCCCTTTCTGGAATTTTGCGCTTTGTTTCATCGAACGAACTTGTCGGTTAGCTATGAAATCGGTACGCCTCTAATCGCAATTGCCGGGGAACGCCAAAAAACTCTAGGCGATGGTGCCCGATCGAAGGAGCGCGATGGTTCAACCCCCGACTCCGGCATCGCTTTCGATTTATTCTGAATCCTTCAAAAACAAAGAAATGCAACAGTCTCGAAAAATTGCGCCTTTCAGACCCGTTGCATTTCATTAGGTCAATGATATGCTGAATCGCTGCTAAAAGTCAATACCGAGCGCGGCAAAGATGAAAATCCCTTAATTATCTAAACAGAGTTGAAGCAAGTTTCCTTAGTCCAGCTATCAAAACCTCTGCCAAATCCTCGGTCAGCCTGAGAAATCCATCTTTCAATCCCCATTCGCGGATCTTAGTTGGCAGTAAGAATCCGTGAGCCGAAGCATTTCTGAGAGCTTTCGCCAGTTTGTATGCCTCACACCAGGAATCTACAGATTGGGATTGAACCAGCCACCGATCGATCGCTTTCTTATCTCCTGAAGTTACTCCCAAGAATGTGGCTAATGCCCCCTCTTCCTTATTCAGCCATTTTTCAAGCTTTGGTTTACCTCTAGGCGGCTCTATTGGTTCGTAGTCGGGCAGGACGCATTTTTCCAGAAATCTTTCATACATCCCCTTCTCAACCTGCCTCTTCCACTTGTCCATCATTAAAGCTTTAGATGCAAGCTCAAAACCGCTGTAGGCGATTACCAGCCTCCACTGATGTCCCCGCAGCTTATCATTGACGCTGCGGGTTTCGCTTTGACCGATGGCAGGATTTTGCCATTCGATCGCTGCTTGAACTAAACCCTTTCCTCTAGATAAAGCTTTAATAACTCGGTCAATATGTTGCGAACTGTTGCCGTGTTGGGAATTAAAATAGGAAAGTTTTTTCTGGATGCAATCGCATTTAGCTGCATCAGTAAACCAAGACTTATCTGGTTCCAAGACATTCCAAACATCTTTCCATGCTCCATTCAAGTCTTCCGAAACGTTCATATCAAATTTTTATATTTATCTGTACCTGCTAAGCCTCTTATGATACCTTGAACTATTTTCATTATCCATGCCTATGTTGTGTTAGAAATCGTAGAATTTTGGTGTCAGTATTTCGAGCGAAGGAAGTTTGAGGGAGAATTTTCCTGATGGGCGATCGCTGCGTTCGACCCAACCCGTGAGAATTTTCAGATGCAGATTGAGGGTTTGTTAAGCCTGCAACCCCTAAGATTGTCAAAACCGGTGCCAGCACTCAGCATCTAATTCTACAATTTCTGCCGTGATAAAGCGGGTGTGCCACTAAAAATTTAGGCGGGAAAACGCTTGTTTTCCTATCTAGGACTTGGAAGTGCTAGCTGTAGAGTTGATTAAAAATAAAACTCTTATTCTCGGGAATTTTTTCTAATTTGAATAATTAAATAAATCTTAAATACTATGAAACAAAATAAGTTCATAGCTAAACTATTTTAATATATTTAGGAGCGAGTTGTATGTTTCAGTATTTGGTAATGATTCCTTCCCTTCTTGAAGAAAAAGAGGTAGACAAAGACGTAGACCAAGAAAAAGTCAAGTCGATGCAAGTTGCTAAGTATAATTTTAATCTGGGCTTACAAGTAGGGGATGACATTGAGCTGATTCTTCACTACGGTGACGAATGCTTTTCGTTTGGAAGTAAGGTTGTGAAGATATTAAAAGTTATAGAAAATGACAAAGAAAGACTTGATGATATTTTCCGAATCGAGGCTCATGTAGAGATTTCGGACAAAGAAGATTTTGTAAAAGTTCGAGAAATTCTTAAGGGTCTGAATTCATCGTCTCGCTCTGGTTTCCATCCAATGGGTTTTTCTAGCTAGTGAGGAGGGGAAATAGAATTTATCAGTTTGCGGGCAATCTTATGTTCAAAAATCTTGTGATTCGTCTAATCTTCACTGCCGGAGTTTTCTTTCCTTCTTTTTCTGGTGGGAGCGTTGCTACTCCGTTGCTCCAAGTTCAAAATCCCTTGCCATATCCGGCGGCTGACAAAAATGGAGACTACCACATTATTAACGGAAATAGTGGAGTCATGCCTTTTGTGTGGGAAGTCGTAGATCCAGAAGGTTTGAATGTTCGGTGCCAAAATAGGACTAATCAAAGTAACCGACTGGATCAGCTTGAGTTGCCAGTTGATAGGATTATACCAACTGGAGAAAGATTTGATGCTGTTGGAATTTCTCTTGACCGACGGGGAAAACCTTGGATATGGGTGGGCAGCCATTCTATGAGCAGCACCCGCTGCTGGGTGAGAGCTAATACAAGTTATGTTAAACCGTTTCAAAGAAGGTAGTCGTGCATAAGTAATGATGAAACTCGCTCTAAGCCTATCTGTGTAGGGATTGAGGGAGTAAAAATTGTAACTCTTGCACCACTATCTCACAGAATTGATCGCAACATCCAATAGCATTTCTCACTAAGAAGACAGTAGCCAAAATCCGCTGCACTATGGTTGTGGCGGGTTTACTTCTTAAAAAACACTGCACTTTATACCCGCACCTGTGACGCAAAAAAACTAGACCCGCAACACTCCCACCGTGCCAGCCACGGTGGGAGTGCAACTCTGGGAACGTTACTCTTGCCAGCCATCTCATCAGTATTTCCCCGCCTAAAGCTTGTAACCCTTGTCGCTACGTCAGGATATCGGTACAAGCTGTTTCAAGGGGTTTCTGCACGATTGCTACTCAAACCTTTGTCATTGCTCTGCTTCAGGTTTAGGTTCCTTCGGTTTTTTCTCAAAAACTTGGATATTTGGGTCTGATAGCACAAAGCCGTTAGAAGTTGATTCACCCATCTTGCCACCAATAGCAGCCACCCACATGGGATAGTTGGCAGCAGCATCCTCAAGCTTCTTCCATATTTTTGGCTTAACAGTAACGGACACTACCCGACCGTCGCAGTCAAGCTCAAAGGTTTTCCAGTTGTCTTTGTTAGTCTCTACGTTATTCGGGAGTTCGTTAATTTTGATGATGAGTTCGAGCTTGCCAATTGTCATAGGTAGTTTCGTTGGTTTAATGCGTTGCTTTTCTGGCACATTGCCAGCTTTGTTATATTCTCCAGCCTAGGGGTTGAAACCGCTACCACTTCATCAGGATCATCTAATTTTCCCATCTATGACTCGAAACTGCTACGGCAAGGTCAGGATATATAATAAATAACTTGTTGCGCTAACAGGTTTTTCGTGCTGGTAACTGGTTGATAAAGGAAAGAAAGCAACAGCGAAGGTTAGTAAAATGGATGAAGTCGTCAAGAAAGTAGCTGCTTTGGGTTTACCAGGTATCATCTTGGTAGTGACGATGGCTGCGACAGGTTTAACAGGAGCGGCTGCAATCACAGCAGCTCTAGCATTTTTAGGTGGCCCGGCAGGAATGCTCGGAGGCATTGCCGTACTAGGTTTGACGGGATTGATTGCAGACGCTCTGACAAAAGTAGGGTTAGAGGACTTGCTAACAGCAATTTATTGCCAAAGGCGCTTATCTGAGCCACACGGGAAACTTTTAGAGGAGATTGAGCAATTATCCCTGTTTGATGGCGATATCAAAGAAAGGCTCAAGCAAACTGTGACAGATGGATGTGGGTGTTCAGCAGCCAGCGCTGCCAACATTTCAGATGTTACCCTTGAAGCTCGCGCCATTTTAGAAGCTGTCCCAGGAATGACACCAGCACACCACAGGGATTTTAACAGCTCCAATCCGATTATCAGACTTAGGGATGGAACAGCGGTTAGGGCTTGGAAAAACCCCCTCGGCGTCGATCACATTTTTTTAGCCGATCGCGATGGCAAAATGATTTACGGTGGCTTCGTAGGCTGGATTCACAGCGAGGGGTTGAATCAAGCGCTCTTGCAAATGAGAAGAGACTTGACGTAAAGTAGATAGGATAGAAAGCATATTGTAAATAAAAGTTAAGTTTTCCAAACCACTACCATGCCCTTATTAAAACCTAAAGGCAATCTAGCAGAAACTTAAAGACTAAATCACTGAGAATTTGATAACTGTTGCCAAGTCAGATTCATTAATACTATCTTGCTTTACAGCAGCCCAAAGTTTCAGAAATATAGCACTCGCTGTTGTCCAAAAAGTAAGCACTGTATATCAAACTAGCACTCATAAATATCTAAAATTCTGATAGTCGTCTTGGTAGGCTTTTTTCTACGCCTCACCGCAAAGGCCTCCCACACTTCTTTGAACTCAGAACTCGATCGCTCCAAAATCGATCTGTGACCATCGCTCTAAATCTTGCCTTCAAACCTCTGATGCCAGAGGATATACCCCGACACGGTAATAACCAGAGTGATGCCTCCTCCTACCCAAGCCAGCATAGGATTGTAACCGCTACGGCTGAGGGTCTGCATCCATAGATGGGTGCGAGCGTCGGATATTAACCAATCTGCGACGACCGGAAAAAGATACATCAAAGATGCACCAACGATAAGCCAGCCCACCATAGAGGCGACCAGAAAGATAGTTTTGGCTGTAGATTGGCTACCCATGAGCAATTGCGGTAAAGAACTAACTTTGAGATTAGCAGCAAAGGAGATGCGTTATGTCAGCACAGGTATAGCCCGAGACAATGGGCGA
>Ga0164304_10000050_pt1 | contig 26854 bp, 17 predicted proteins | sample Whisoiple_217_MG_FD_110216 | JGI IMG/M metagenome (GOLD analysis project Ga0164304, IMG submission 110216) | Soil microbial communities amended with pyrogenic organic matter from upstate New York, USA - Whitman soil sample_217_MG | ecosystem: Environmental > Terrestrial > Soil > Agricultural...
AATGAAGAGACTCTCACCGAAATCGAAAAAGAGAAGTTAGAATCAGTCAAAAAAGTTGCTCCTATCCTACACAAAATGCATCAATTGAAAGAAGAGTTTATCCAAATCTTTGAAGCCCCAAAAGATTGGGTCGAAGGATTATTTAGTTTAAGTGATTGGTTAAAGGATGCAATTTCCGTTTTCCCCAAAAGCTGTAGGACAATTATTAGGTGGATTGGACAAATTATTGCGTATTTTGATCGGAGGACTACTCAAGGAGTTGTGGAAGGAATTAATAACAAATTAAAGCTCATAAAAAGAAAAGCCTATGGGTTGAGAAATTTTGACAACTTTATTCTGAGGAGCTTCTTACATTGGCATTTTGCTAGTTAGTTTTACATACTAGATTCGGTAAAACCTTTTTTTTCACTGATCTCCAGTATACAAGTATTATTATACTCCACAACCATTATATTTTATAAAATTTTGTGAATCATTTAGAATTGCTATATAACTAAAATGGCAGCTAAACTGGGCATTTCTCAAGATACGGTTGAACAAATTGAAAAAATCTGTATCGAAGAAATCAAACTACGGGAGAAAAGAGTGAAACTGATGTATCCGGAGGGAGCACCTATCTAGTGGCATTCGTGACAAGTTGGGCTACCGGGATTTTTGCGATCGGTCGCTCGAAATCCTTTCTTTCTGTATCAGGTATAAACTTTACGTCAAAAAACCCCTAACCGTTGAAAGGTCTAGAGGTTTTTCTGTGGAAGTGTGCCTACTCAAAATCATTGTCGCTGGTAGCAATTAGGAGTCTCTTTACAAAACTTTACGTCATATCCTACTTTGCCCGTATTTTGGCTATACCCCTACTGGAATATCTGACTCGATACTCTGGGTTATGCCGCCTGAATGGGTAAAGTCGAACTTAGACAGAGACGAAATCCTGAGCAGTGAGAGTATTAGCTTGTACCCCGATTAGTGTAGCTAAGAGTTCACCACCCCCCTGAATACTAATTAGGGTGTTGTTGACGTTAATTCCAGTACCTTGAACAATGGCCAGCTCTCCAAAAGTTAGACTATTTTTTAATCCCAGAAGATCTTCGCCATCCTGAAAATCGAAAACGGTATCAGTTCCAGTACCAGCAGCAAATATAAATAGATCTTTGCCAGCGCCGCCGTACAAGTCGTCAATTCCTGTACCGCCCTGAAGCACGTCATCTCCGTTACCACCAGTTAGGGTATCATTACCATTTTCGCCTTCAAGGATGTCGTTGCCATCCTGACCCAGCAGGGAATCGGCACCTTCGCCGCCTACTAGATAATCGAGGCCGGAATTGCCTTGGATCGTATCGTTGTCATTACCACCAAATAGTTGGTCATCGCCATCACCACCAAACAATCGGTCATTACCATTTTCGCCAAACAGTTGGTCACTACCTAAACCGCCAGTTAATTCATCGAAATCATCACCACCGCGAATTTCGTCGTCTCCGGCATCACCGAAGAGGTTATCCATGCCGCTGTCACCAAAGATTTGATCGTTGCCGTCACCACCATTGATAATGTCATCTCCCCCTTGACCACCAAGGGTATCATTGCCACCTTGGCCAGAGATTTGGTCAGCCCCGCCTAATCCGTCAATTTTATTGTTGAAGCCATCGCCTTCAAGTGTGTCCACGAATTCAGAGCCTTCCAAGTTTTCGATGTTGAAGAGCACATCATCTCGAGCATCACCAGAGAAACCAGCACCGCCCCAAAGACCAAAGAATATGTCTAGGTCTACCACTACGCCAAAGTCCGACTTAGCGTAGGAGGCAGTATCGATCCCCGCACCACCATTTAAGAAATCGCCACCTTTACCACCAGCAATAAAATCGTCGCCTTCATCACCGCTAATAACATCATTTCCTTCTTCACCGTAGAGGCTGTCGTTACCAGCACCACCGGCAGTTGTATCATTACCGTTGCCACCTCGAATGATATTGGCGACCGCATCTCCAATAATTTGGTCATTGAAAGCAGAGCCAATCACATTTTCAATGCTGAGTAATGCATCGAAACCACCATAACCATCAAAAGCAGTGCCTGCTCCTGGATTAAAGATAGAGCCTAAGCTGACAATTACACCGCTAAGATCATTGGCATAGGTGACAGTATCGTTGCCGCTGTCTCCAGAGATAATATCATTACCTGCGCCACCCTCAAGAAGGTCATCGCCTCCTGGTCCAATATCAATCGTTAGTTCTCCTGATTGTGGCAGCGTGATGAACTCACTGAGAGATTGACCGACTTCTGGAGGCAGGGTAATTTTAGTCCCTTCGGGCAATAGATAGTCACCAGTGATAATGTCATCACCATCCCCACCAGTAATCGTGTCGTTGTCATCAGCCCCTAAGAGAATATCCTTACCGCTATCTCCATTCAGGATGTCATTTCCTTTATCTCCAATGGCGATGTCATCACCAGCGCCAGCATCGATAGTATCATTTCCCTCATTGCCGGAGCCAATTGGGAGAGAAGTATTGAATAGCTCTATAGTAATCGGGGTGAATGGATCGGTAGGACTAAGAGGAATATTATTAGGAACTTGGATAGGGACATTGATGGGAATATTGCCACTGATGAAGCCTAGGAGATAGTCGCCCAGCAAGACATCGTTTCCATCGCCACCGCGCAGGGTATCACCCAAACCACCACCAACAAACAAATCATTCCCACTGCCACCATCTAAACTATCATTACCGTCGGGTCCATAAAAATTAGGAGCAAAGCTGTCTCCAAAAATCACATCATTGTTTGACCCACCGTTAAGGGTGTCGTTATCGGCTGCCCCAAGAATGATGTCATCCCCTACATCTCCGTTAACTAGATCGTTACCCCTGTCACTAATAATGGCGTCGTTACCGTTTCCACCGCTGATGGTATCGTTGCCTTCATTGCCAGAGCCAATGTCAATAGAAGTTGGTCCGAATTTTGCGCTAACATTAGCTTCATAGGTAGCTCCGCCAAGGAAAGAAAAGTCAATATCCCCGAACTCCAAGTTAACGATATCGCCGCTACCATTAAAGACTGTGCGGTCGAGATTAATGGGAATACTGGCATTGCTCAACCCTAAGAAATAGTCACCTAGGATGAAATCATCATCATTACCACCGCTAATGTTATCCCCAGCTCCACCACCAATAATTACATCATTGCCATCGCCTCCTTCAAGAGTGTCCACACCATCAAAGCCTTCCTCGTTTGGGGTCAGACCATCACCAATCAAAACATCTTGACCCCCAAAGCCGCTGATTAGATCATTGCCACCAAAACCTACTAGGAAATCGTTAGGGGTATTAGTTATAGAAAAAGGAGGAAGGGTAACATTGGAGGTGTCAGAATCGCTGCCCAATGAAAAAAAAGGAGGGAGAGAGTCTGGTTCTATGGTCGGATAATTAAATGTGAAGGGAAAAGTTGGAATCGTAACCGACTGAGGGAAACTAGAGCTATTACCATTCAATTCGTTATTACCACTATTCCCAGCGAGGATATCGGGAAGTTGGGAAAAACTAAAGGGGATAGCTAGGTTGATATTGTTATCGACAGTGTGGGTAGCACCCAAAGCTTGCAGCTTAATACTGAGCGAACCAGTGATTCTTGGATTAGCAGTGAGAAGTGTAAATAAAGACATGAGAGTAACTCCTTTGGTTGAGTAATTTGGTGTCGGAAGATTTAAAATTGATGGTCGATCGCTGGGTAGCAGTAGGGAATTGAGAGCAACATTGGAAAACAGGCTTAATAGTTGATTCCTAGAGCCGAGGGAAATAGTTCCCCCCCACCATAGGGGGTGAGAACCCCACCATAGGGGTGAGATTGGCACTAGGTAGGTTTTGTAAAGAGCTGTAGTTGGCTAATGCATCGGGGGTAGTATTAAAAATTTGAGCGCTTGCATTGGTCGCCAACTGAAGTAGATCTACGTCTTTTGGTACTGACATAAACAGTTCATCTGTTTGGTTACTAAGTGATTGACTAAACTGACCGAGAGTATTGGCTGAAGCTAGTATTTCCGACCCTTGTTTCTGGGGCTGTATGTAAGAGTTAAGGGTGTCTGTAAAATTCTCTATGTTGCCATTTTCGCCATTGAGCTTTACTACCCACGCATCGAATGACCCCTGATTTGCGGTACCTAGAGAGCCATCAGTAATGCCGGTAACGTAAACACTACTATCGCTGACGGTAATATCATAGCCGTGGTCAGTTCCTGCCGTTCCAAACTGCTGCACCCACAGTTGGTTACCTAGGTTATCAAACTTTGTGACCCAAGCATCGTAGTTGCCTTTGTTGGTCTTGCCTGTAAAAGCACCATCAGTGTAGCCAATGACGTAAACATTGTCATGGCTATCGACCTTTACCCCAAACGCTTCATCATCGCCACTTGTCCCAAACTGATGCACCCACTCCTGGTTACCATCATTATCGTATTTAGCCAGCCAAGCATCGTAGGAACCAGCATTGGTGCCACCTAAATTACCTAGTGTCCAGCCTGTGACGTAGACATTATCTTCGCTGTCGGTATCTACACCCCAAGCCCAATCAAAGTCATTAGTGCCAATATTTTTTGCCCACAATTGATTGCCATTTTTATCATTTTTTGCCAACCAAGCATCGTAGAGACCGTTATAAGGAGTACTGCCAATAGCACCAGTAGTAAAGCCAGCAGTAAAGGCATTACCTTCTTTATCTAGTGTGAGCGTATAGGATTCCTCAAAGGCTACTAGGTCATTAGGGGTACCGAACTGTTGGAACCATTGCTGATTGCCATTAGTGTCAAAGCGAGCCACCCAGGCATCATCAGTAGTTGGCAAAATTGCCCCTACGGCTGTAGCTTTGACGCTGGTTCCAGAAAGGCTCACATTGCCACTGGCATCGACATCAATGGCATAAGAATTGTGAAGAGCATAGCTATTATCATCATTGCCAAACTGTTTCTGCCAAATTGGATTACCATCACTATCAAACTTAGTTAACCAAGCATCTGATAATACATTAGCGGATTTTGCCTTAAATAAATCACCTTCGGTGATACCCGTGAGGTAAATATCACTCTTTTGATCAACTGCAATCGCAAAGGCAAAATCAAAACTAGTGCTACCGAACTGCTTTCGCCAAATTTCATTACCTGTGCCATCATACTTAGCAAACCAAACATCCCGATTCCCCTGATTTAATCCGCTGAGATCGCTGCTAGTACCGCCAGCAACATAGACATAACCATTTTTATCAACAGTAATACTGTTACCTAGTTCAAATCCAGCACTACCAATTTGCTTGGCTTGAATGAGGGAGGGAGCAGCAGGGGCATAGCCTGTATATTGAAAATAGTTGGCATTTAGATCCAGCCCCATACTAGGAATAATAGCAACAACATCGGGTACGGAAATCCCCGGCAAAATTTCCTGTTTGTGCCAAATTACTGTACCCAGGAAAAAATCAAAGGTCTGATAATCACTAGCTTTACCATTAAGCTGGATGATATCTTGGTTTGGCTCAAAATCAATAATTATGGCGAAGTCATTTAAACCCAATAAAAATGGATTTCCGTTGGCGTAATAGGGCTTTTGCCAATCCCCTAAAATGTATTTATTATGCCAATTCCGAGGATAGGGCTCTACTAAAAGAGGGATTTCAAGATCCCCTACCAAGATATCCAGGGTGGATAAACTTTGGTTGCTACTTAATGCATTGTAGCCGATCAGAATCTCATTTCCTGTGCGACCCCAAAGAATTTGATTGGGTTGAAAAGCAGCAGCAATATCACTGCCGGTGGTATAGGCTTGCAAATTAATCTGAGAAACCATAGTGGGGTTAGTAATATATAAAGGGTAGTAGCATTCTTTTGAAATTGGACTTTAGGCTAAATTTAAACCCCTGCTATATGTAACGATTTCCTTCTTAACTTTTCCTGAGGGAAACGCTACTTTTGACATAAGTCTAAACTCCTGTTTTGTGAAACATGACGGCCATTCCAGTTCGCAAACTAAGCCAATAGCCAAAAATCGCGTAGAACCAAAATTTGTAACAGCTTAGAGCTTTCCATAGTTGGATCGGTTCAAAAATGACGTTTATCGTGCCGTCAAAGAGGCTTTGGTACTTATTCCAAGCACGAGCGTTCAGGCCGAACCAGCGTGTATCGTAATATGGTTTGTCGAAGAAATCTACAGGTTCCCACCCTTGGCGACGCCCCAATGATTCGAGGGATTCGCGGGTATAGACATGAAGGTGATAGGGGACATGCACCGCATTATAGTAATCGGATACGCTGGACTGGGTTAGGTCGATATTGGCTGCGTTTGGTGTGCCCAGCAAAATATAACCACCAGGAGCAAGAAGGGCGTCCAACTCATACAACAGAGTATTGGGATCTTCAACATGTTCGATCACATCTTGGAGTGAGATGTAATCGAATGGATCTTGCTGGAGAATCGTCGGATCGCCAAAGCCTTCTTGGGGGGCGTAAAGCTCATATCCGTGACAATTAGCAAAGCCGCGTTGTCGTAGATACTGTACAAACAAACCGTTGGCACAGCCATAATCGAGGAACGAGTGAGTCTGGGAAAACCCATGCTTTATCAATTGTTGGAATAGATTCTGATAGCACAAGCGCAAAGACCATGTAAGTTTCGCCTGGGCAAAAGGGTATTTGGCGTAGTAGTGTGCAAGATCGACGACATCTAGACAATGAATTGTCATGCAACCGGGGCATCGCCAAACCTTGAACGTCTCATCTTTAAAGGCTCTTACGTTACAGGGAAACGTCACAAATGCGGATTCGTCATTCAGCAGAATGCGATAGTTGCAAATCAAACACTCAAGGCGCTGTTCGTTCGTTCTTTCGTTATCAAGTTGAGGTAAAGCAGCATTTTTTAGATATCTGGGGTTTTGGGGGTGCTTCATCATATCTGTTTTACATTACAAGGAAGGATAAGAGGCGTTGCACAATCATTGGATGGGGACTCTTGGAAATAAAGAAGACAAGGGGGAGAGAAACAATCCAAAATTTTAAATCATCCCGAAACTATGCAACGCGAGATAAGACATTTCAAGGGATTAACATCATCAACAGGGTCATTTTCCACTATTTTGAGAGAACACTGTTCTCGAAAGTTTTGCTAGCCAGTGCTTCTGGTGACCTCAACTTTATCATTCGAGATGTTGTAGCGTTCGTTGCGTCTTAATTACTAAGCTGTCCACTGCTCGGGCCGCAACTAGTAGCTGGGGAAAAAGAACACCACCCCGGAAAATAAAGTCGCGTATAAGCTGCCATCCCCTGAGAGTGAAATACAGTTCGCGAAACGATAGTCTTGCTTCTGGATAGAGCCGACTCCAGGTAAGAAGATCGGAGCGACTCATAAACCCATTATCAATACGGTATCGATCCACCGCAAACCCTGCTTTCTCAAGTAGGTCAAATACATCCTCCTGACTAAATGCATGGATGTGGTAACGATCCACATGCCGAGTCTCACCTAGTGGTACCGAGAGTATAAGCTCACCGTTCGGAACCAGAAGGCTATGGAGGCGATCGAGGAATTTGGTGGGATAGTGGAGGTGTTCTATTGTCTCGAATGAAACAACAACGTCGAACTGTACCGCACGCAATATCTAGAACACTCCTTTGAGGTACATATCGTGCTGTAATCTCATAATGCTGCAAATGAATCTTAGTAATCTTTTGACTTGCTGGATCGTTTGCCATGAAGTGGGGGACAAGTCTTTCTCCAAATCCCCACTTTGAGAGAATACTTACCTTTTTATGAAGGCTCTCTAGGTGTTCAAGTGGCATATTAGAAGAACTAGTTGTAATAGAATGATTTATCTGGTTTTGAGTTTTTTGCGGTATGCCTTTCATGATAGATAATCCTCTACTAAGTGAAATAGTAAAAACAAGTTTCGGAAAGAGAGCCTGAATAATCAGAGCCATGTTGATAGAACTTAGTGGTAAGCCAAAATCATATAGCGAACCAGACCTAACCGGCTGAATCGATCAGCCACGGCTGCACTCTTTTGAACGCGATAAGTACCGCCATGTTGATTTAGAACTTTGACTGATACGGGGTAGGTTGGCAAGGTATTAGCAGTAATATCTCGCTCGACTAACGATGAAAAACCAGTTTCACTGGCGAGACTTCGATACTTCTGAAGGCTATAACTATAGTCCACTGCCCCAAAATTTTCCCCAATCCGGGGTTGGACAAAACGATTAAGCATCTTGTCTAAAACAAGCGTGATTTCCCGGGGTACAAAGTCACAAATTGCTAGAGTTCCACCAGTTTTAAGTACCCGCCTCACTTCTTGAAAAAAACGCAGGCGACTAGGAAAGTGAAAAATACACTCCACTGCCAGCACTAGGTCAAATGAATTTTCATCAAAGGGCAGAGCGCAGGCATCTCCCTCTATGAACTCTGCCCTATTGCCATGCTTTGGGTAGAAGTTAGTCCGTGCCACCTCTAATTGACGAGGATCGATATTCAGTCCGACCATATCCAAATCCTGTAGTCGATCATTCAAGTGGGCAATAGTACCGCCGAAACCACAGCCGCAATCTAAAATTCTCTGACCCGATCTGGCTTGACCAGCATTAGCTACTTGTTGGCTGAGCTGCTCTTGTGCCATTGCTAAACTTTCCAAAGTGTAGGCTGCACTAGCTGGGTTTTCCCAATACCCCCAGTGAACATGGCGACTCAAAACTCTGCGCAATTCAATATCAACTTCGGGTAAGTCCGCAAGTATCTGGTCAAAGTAAGGCAAATTTCCTACAATATCATCACTCATATTTTTATTACCGTAGATTTAACTCAATTCAATAATTGCTGATAGTAATCATTCAAATTTTGACAGCCTTGAGAGAGAGAGAACTGTTTTGCATCCTGTAATGCCTGCCGAATCATTTGTGTATTGTTGCTTGATAAAGCTTTGTGAATGCCACTAGCTAATCCTTCAATGTCGTTACTTGGAACGAGATATCCATTAATACCATGAATTATATACTCAGATACCGCGCCGCTATCGACAGTTACAACCGGAATCCCTGAAGCCATTGCCTCCACTACTGTTCGCCCAAAAGTTTCGTAAGGAGAAGGACTGCAAAATACATCACATGAAGCTAATACATTAGCCTTTGTCTCTCCAAGAAGAAAGCCTGTAAAGTGGATGTCGGAAACCTCTTCGGAAAAACGTTTTAACTGGTTGACAACCTCGGCAGGACCATCTCCGGCAATGAGAAGAGAATAATTGGGTTGTTTGCGTTTCAGCTTCGCAAAGGCTTCGATGAGTAAATCGACTCGTTTCTCGAAGCCAAGACGACCTAAGAATAGCAAAATTTTGTTATCTTTTTCGTGAGAACTCAGCCACGGTTCTAACCATTTACTGTGACGCCGACTGGGGCTATAGGTGGAAACATCAATTCCTAAAAACGAAATTGTATGAACTTTGTGAATCCCCAGTTCTTTACAGCTTTGGCTAGCAGCATTACTCGAACATATTGTTATATTGATATTACCATATAAATAACTTACTAGCTGAGAACTACGAACAAGATTTCGCAACCATTGCCAACCTGGATAAGCCGCTGAGAAATTGTAAAGATCTGTATGGTATTCAGCTAGGTAGGGGATATGATGCTCTCTTGCATAGCGCTGACCTGGCAATTGCCATGTACTTAATAAGAAAAAGCGCTCTACGTCTGTCACGACAATCAGGTCAGGTTTATAATCAGCTAACCTTTTACTGATTTGACGTGCTGCACGAAACCTGGGAACATGAGTTAGTTTATAGGGAGTCCAAGGTTTTGAGGGATAGCGTTCAATAATCAATTTTCCCTCTAACTCCGATAATGCCAATGGGAAATTTGGCTCCTTTTGCCAATCGGGTGCAAATACAACCACACGATACATTTCTTGCTTGGCAAACCATTGGGCACGCTCCCAGTTGAAGTGAGAAACGCCGCTCACGTCTGGAGGAAAACCCGTTACTAAAAAAGCTAGAGTGTGGATTTTAATGGGCTTCATAGAGTTCAACCCTGATGATGATTTAAATGGTTATCAAACCCGCACTTGAGGAGCAGCTAAGAAACCGCTGCGATTGAAGTTAGAAAAATAGGTATTCAGCAATTGATAATCTACGCGAGGACAAGTGATAAAACTATCGGCAAGCCTAGCTACTGTCTCCTCACAGTTAAGTCTGACTCTTCTTTGACCAAGTCCCGCGAAAGTCAGTTTTTCTTCAGACCATCTCCGCAAGAAGAAGGGTAAAAGACCACTCAAAGCATTCTCCTTAGAACCTACCGTTTCGATTAGTTCCTCCTCCCATTCTTCATAAGAGAGTTTCCGAATAGGATAGCCCAACTCGTTAATCCAATTGGTGACCTCACTCCAGATGGAGTAATTCGGATTATTTAAGTGAAACGCCTTGCCTAGCGACTCTTTCTGTTGGGATAGATAGACGATCGCTCGGCTGACATAGTCTACAGGAACAAGCGTAATGCCACAATTCATATCTGGTATACTCCCCATTTGAATACAACCTTTGATAAATCTGCAGGTGAAATCATCGGTATTCCAAATACCTGTTTTACTATCTCCGGCAATTAAAGGTGGTCTGTAGATAGCAACCGGAAGCCCTCGGTCACGGGCAATTGCCACTAACTTTTCTGACACCCATTTAGTCTGTGTATAACCCAGGTCGATACCCTCCGTATAAATGATTGGCTCTGATTCTTTTACTTCCCTTCCGTAATAAGCCGATGAATCAAAAACGGCATCTGTCGAAACGTAATGGAGCGTTTTAACTTTAGCTTGACAAGCTAACCTCAGAACTTCTTGTGTACCTAGTACGTTGGTTGGCTTTAGTGCCGAATAAGGATACACAAAATTCAAAATGGCTGCATTGTGATAAATGACATCAATTTGCTGGGCTAATTTTTCAAACTGCTCCGGAGAAAGACCCAACCGAGGCTGAGATAAATCGCCAACAACTGGAATAATCCTGGAACTATGTTGCTCCTTCCAGAGGTTATAAGAATTTAAATTGTTTTGGATTTTACGCATTCCTACCACAGTATCGGCAGCACGAACCAAGCAATAGATATGTGCCTCAGTTTGCTCCAAGAGTTCGCTGAGTAAAAATGCTCCTAAAAATCCACTCGCACCAGTCAAAAGAATTGAAGTAATTTCTGTTTGTTCGGCAGTTTCCGTAACAGGATAAATGGATTCATCTAGAACGGCTTCGTCGTTGAGATTCAAAACACTTACTGTCACGTCTTCAGTGGCAGAATTGGGGGCAAATTGCTTCAGTAATAGCGCTGCCAGCGTCGCAATATTGGAAGCCTGCATGAATTCAACAATGGGTAATTCCGCCTGTAATTGAGACCGAATTGAGCCGACCAGCTCAACTGCCATCAGTGAATCCATGCCCAAGTCAAACAGACCTTCCTGCGGGTCTGGCAATTGAAGTAGCCCCAGCACTTTGACAACTTCACTTTGAAGGTAAGCAGTTAAGAGAGAGTGACGCTCAGATTCCGCAACTGCCTCCAATCGTTGTAAAATCTCTGACCGTTGCTCCGAATGCAACTGCTGCTCAACAGCTTCCTGTGACTGCCCCTCAATTTGTTCTAAGAATGAGCGTTTCCCTCGCGCTTCGTAGAGGTCTTTGAATCGAGTCCAATCTACATTAGCTACGGTAGTCTGGACACAGCCTGCCTCAAGTAGGTATCCCAAGGCAGCGATCGCTTTTTCTGGCTGCAACCCTTCCACTCCCATCCGAGACAAAACTGTCTGGAATTCTTCTAGTGCCATGCCACCGCCAGCCCAGGGTCCCCAATTTACGCTCAAAGCTGGTAGTCCGAGTCTATGACGGTAATGAGCCAACACATCGAGGAAATGGTTCGCCGCTGCATAGTGCGCTTGTCCCCTAGACCCCCACACTGACGAGATTGAGGAGAAGCTAACGAAAAAGTCCAGCTTCATTGTCTGAGTCAGTTGATGCAGAATCCATGTACCCACTACCTTAGGGCGAAGCACAGACTCAAGGGCATTAGGTTCCATGTCTGCGAGCGCTTCATATCTAGAAACACCAGCAGCATGAACAATTCCTCGCAGGGGTAGCATTGAGGCGCTAACCTCTTCAAGCACCTTGACCATGTCCTCTTCATTAGACACATCTGCCTGAACGATTAGAATCTTGGCTCCTGCCTGCTCCAATTGGCTCAAGGTTTCCTGTGCCTCACTTGAAGCCCCACGACGGCTTGTTAGCACCAACTGTCTGGCTCCTTGTTCCACCATCCACCGGGCTATTCTTAGCCCCAAGGCTCCTAAACCCCCAGTAATCAGGTAAGTGCCATCCGACTGGAACGCCACGCCTTGAGATTCTGACAGTTGCTTCCGCACTAAGCGGGCCACATAACGCTGTCCATTCCGAAAGGCTAGATGGTCTTCCCCTTGTGAATCCTCAATCTCAGCTAACAGCTTTGTCGCTTCATCCTCAGTTGCCTCAGGGGCTAAATCGAGCATTCCTCCCCACAATTCGGGATGTTCCAGAGCAACCACTTTGCCCAGTCCCCACATGGGCGCTTGAGCCACTGCTGGAAGCGAGGAACCGACTGGCACTGCATTCCGGGTTACTAACCACAACTGGGGTGAGGCTGACCCTTTGTGCTTGACTAGGGCTTGCAGCAAATGCAGTACGCTACCGACACCTAGAGCCTGAGCTTGTTCTAGCGAGGGGATAGTCAATTCATCTGCTAGTCTCGCCTCTAAACTCCACAGATGGATGACTCCCTGTAAAGGGTGATGGTCGCGAAGCGTTCCCCGCAGGGGTTCTCGCCGAGTACCGCTTTCGGCATCGCACGTCAATAAAGCTTCATGGAATAGGCGATCGAAGTCGGCTGAATTGGAAGGGTTGATACTCCAAGTTCCGGCTTCTTTGCTCTGATAAGCGTCCCCAGCATAGACCAAAATGCATCTGTGACACCGTTCTTGCAGCAGTTTAGCTAGGGTTTGTCCAACACCTCCCATGTCAGCCAAAATCAGCCAGCTACCAGGTTTATGGAATCCGTTTTTCTCCTGGGTCGTCAACTGGCGCGGCTTGGACTGCCACTCTATCTCATAGAGCCAATCTTTGATGGATGCTGCCGTTAGTTGCTGTTGATTTTGCTGAACTAATAGTTCCAGCAGCTTAGGCAGTAATTTCACCTCATCGTCTGAGAGTTTTCCTGTCGTTTCCAAATGCTGAGCTAACTGTTTGGTATCGCCTTTAAGCAGAAGGTTAACAAGTGGGGTCTGTGCATTCTCTTGAGATAAGGACGCTGTTTTTTGGTGCCCATTTTCAGGAATATCTGCCCAATAGCGCTGTCGCTGAAATGGATACGTCGGCAGTTGCAGGCGGCGACGGGGATAATCTCGGTCAAAGGCAGACCAATCTACTGCCACCCCGCGCACGTACAATGCTCCCAAACTTTGGAGAATTTGTTGCCAATCCTTTTGTCCTTAATACAAACTAGGGAGCCAAACGCCCACACCTTCTGGCAGGCAGTAGCGACCCATTCCCAATAAAGTTGGCTGCGCTCCGATTTCCAGAAACACTTCATAACCCTGTTGGTGAAGAGTTTCCATGCCTGCGGCAAATCTTACTGCCTGTCGCACATGACGACACCAATACTCAGGGTTCGCTAATTCATTTGTGGCGAGTTCCCCAGTTAGATTGGAAATTAACTTGATTTTTGGTAAAGAGTATGCTATGTCTGCGGCGGCTCGCTCAAAAGCGGTCAGCATTGGCTCCATCAAGGGAGAGTGAAAGGCATGGGAAACGGTTAACTTCTTCGCCTTGACTTTTTCAGCTTTCAGGGTAGCGATCGCTTCCTGGACTGCCTCACGCTTCCCAGAAATCACGATACTCTGTGGCCCATTAATGGCAGCAATTGAAACCTCTTGGGCGTAGGGTTGAATGGCTGCGGTGACTTGTGCGTCGCTCGCAAATACGGCTACCATCTCACCATCTTGAGGCAAAGCTTGCATCAGACGTGCTCGTTCGGCTATCAATTTCAGACCGTCTTCCAGGCTGAATACCCCTGCCACACAGGCGGCGACATATTCCCCCACGCTATGACCCATGACAACGGCGGGTTCTATGCCCCAAGATTTCCATAACTGGAAGAGAGCATATTCTAGGGCAAATAAGGCGGGTTGGGTATAGGCGGTCTCATCTAGGGGAGAACTCGTCCCTGGTTGGGGATAGAGGACTGACAGCAGGGGCTGTTCTAAATAGGGACGCAGAATTTCATTGCAGCGGTCGATGGTTTGACGGAAAATAGGTTGGGTTTCGTAGAGTTGGTGTCCCATGCCCACATACTGCGAACCCTGACCGGTGAAGAGGAAGGCTATTTTCTGGCGCTTCTTACTTTGTACCTCACCACTCACTAGCCCAGTAGTCTCCCTACCTGCAGCGAAAGCTAAGAGTACCCCTTGCAACTGTGCGGTAGATTCAGCTACGACCGCAAGGCGGTGGTCAAAATGCGATCGCCCCGTATTGGCAGTAAAGCAAACATCCGCCAGGGCTGTCTCAGGATGAGTCGCTAAGAAATCTGCATAACGTTGTGCCAATTCCTTGAGAGCATTTTCACTTTTTGCCGAGAGGGTAAGAAGGTGGTGTGGGCGATCGCATTTAATGGAGTGTTGAGCTGTTAAGGCTCTGTCTGATGAAGTGATCGAGTCTAGCGCTAGTGGAGAGATTGTATTTGGGACTCTCCCCATCTCCCTAGAGGGTGCTTCTTCCAAGATTGCATGACAATTGGTGCCACCGAAACCAAACGCGCTGATCCCGGCTAAGCGACTTTCTGTACCCGCCGACCAAGGTTGACACTCGGTGGGAATGGAGAAAGTAGTCCCTTCAAAAGAAATTAGGGGATTCAGCTGCTTCAGGTGCAGGTGGGGTGGGATTTCCTTATGTTGCAGCGAAAGTACTACCTTGATTAAGCCAGCCATCCCAGAAGCGGCTTCCAAATGACCAATATTCGTCTTGACCGAGCCAAGCCAACAGGGCCGATCTGGCTCGCGACCCTGCATCAATACAGCTTTTAAAGATTTAACTTCAATTGGGTCTCCTAAAGAAGTGCCAGTACCGTGAGCCTCAACATAGCTAATCTCTGCGGGCATCACTCCAGCATTTTCCAAGGCTTGACGGATGACCGCCTGCTGGGAAGGACCATTGGGTGCTGTGAGTCCATTGCTCAGACCATCTTGGTTAACTGCCGTGCCTTTGATGACTGCCATAATGTTGTCCTCATCCCTAACGGCATCTGAGAGGCGCTTGAGTACGACTACACCGCATCCTTCCCCCCGGACATAACCATCCGCACTAGCATCAAATGTCTTACAGCGACCGTCAGCCGCCATCATCCGAGCATGGGAGTAAGTGATAAACGGCTCTGGAGACAGCATCAGACTGGCCCCACCAACTAAGCACAAATTAGACTCCCCACTCTGCAAACTCCGACAGGCAAAATGCAATGCCACCAGAGACGAAGAGCAGGCCGTCTCGATTAGCACACTTGGCCCGCGCAGATTCAGAATGTATGACAGGCGATTGGCTGCAATGGAGAGGGTGTTGCCAGTGCCATCGTAGGCGTTTACCAGGGATAAATCCTTGCTTAGCAACCTGCAATAGTCGTAGTTGCCGAGCGCTATGAAAACCCCTGTTTGACTACCGCTCAGCTTTGACGGTGCGATTCCAGCATTTTCTAAACTTTCCCAAGCGACCTCCAAGACCAGCCTTTGCTGGGGGTCCATTCGCTCCACTTCGCGGGGAGAAATCCCGAAGAAGCTAGGCTCGAATTGATCCACCTGCTCTAAAAAGCCACCCCAACGGGTGCTCATTTTTCCGGGTGTACCGGGTTCCGGGTCATAGAATTTGTCAATATCCCAGCGCTCTTTTGGCACCTGGGCGATCGCATCCACACCGTTCCGCAAGAGTTGCCAGAAGGATTTGGGATCTTTTGCTCCGGGAAAACGACAACCAACGCCGATAATTGCTATGGGTTCCACGTCAAAGCCTCTAACTTTGTGATGGGGCATAGGAAGATAGGGAGAATCCCTCTCATCTGTTTGTATTGAACTGGTCGAAGACTTCTGCTAGGAGCGGTCGTTTTAATGTGAAAGCCGACGCAAGGGAAAGCTGAGAGACTTTTGATAGTGCGTCGCTACTTTCTTTAGGCAACTGACCTAGAGAACTGCTCAAAAGCCTTGCTGTTATTTTGGATAGCCTTGTTAATCGAGCCTCCTGAAGCCATTAGGCGCAATTCGCGGTTAACAGGCCACAGATAATCGATAGGATCGAGAAGCCGACGCATATCTGTCAGGAGGCGTTGGTGGTACTTGAGAGTCAAATGGAAACCATCGTGTTCCTGACACAAGCACTTCTCCAACCACTGAAGTGCTTCTTGGGAAGACATATTAAATACAGGAGACTGTAGCAGCCTGTAAAACGAGAGCATGAAATCGGCATCAGTTCGGAATATCGCAGGTATCCCGCCAGAAAGACCGCTCAGAGCGACTTTTTGCGATTTGTAAATTGTCAGATTCGCTAAAAATTTTTCGTAGGCTGTTGGTTTCGGGAAATCCTTGTACAGGTCTTGAGCGATTAGCTGGGACGTTGTCGTGTGGAATGCTTCATCTAAGAGATGATAATGGGAAACCGCTAGTGGATCTGGAATAAACTCGCCTTGCTTTTCTAATTCCTTGTAATAATGGAAATAGCGGTATTCATAATTCTTGATCAGCATATTCGCCATGAAGCGCGTGACGTAGAACAAACACGCTAAGAAAGGCGAACTTCCACAGTTCAAGGTGAAGAACTGTAGAAAAGGTCGAGGTGCTAATTGCCCTAATAAACCAGTCGTTTGAGCTGGGATTGACTCGCCTTTTTGCTCCAACTCTCTCAAGTACTGGGAATAATAGTTGGCTTGGCTCTTTAGCACCACCTTATTGGTGATGAAGCGCATGGCGGAGTCCTGAAATGCCGACAAAGGTGAACTCTGCCAGTTAAATGTGAACAACGGTAATCGCTGTCTAGGTGCTAATCTTTCAGCCCCATCATTTTTTTTGTACGACTTACCTTGTATCGAGGCTTTAAATGCTGTTTGACCTAGTAGAGCCTTTTTCGTTTTGTAACCCATCATGTGGAAGGCATGAATGTGGTGACGTTCCTGCTCTGTTTCAAGATCTAGCTCTTGGCAGAGCGTCTCGTAACCACCAACAGCTCGAAAAACACCAGCCGTCACCTGATTGTAAAGTACAGCATTAGCTTCGGTAGCAGCAGTCTGGTTATACTGGGTAGCCCAATAAAGGTGATTGAGAGCTAACTTTTGTGAGGGGGAGGCTTCTTCGTAAAGCGGGGTACCGTAAAGCAGTGAAAGCTCAGGCTCACTCCAATAATGATTGCTGTTGCTACTGTAGTTGAAGTGCTTGTCCAGTTCCTCTATTTTTTTGGTGAAGTCGGACTCAGTGTTGCGCCGATAGTTGATTTCTGTCAGTTTGACATGCTTCTTTACCTTTTCCTCTGATAAAGTCAAAAATTCGTTTTCTAACTCGGGTGCTTTGGCGGTATTTTCCATGAAGTTCTCCTGAGAGCGTAAAAGGGCAAATCTTGATTTCTTTTTTACTAAGGGTGCTTACACCTTTACTTTGAATTCCTCAGCTAAATGCTGAGCCAAAGTTTCAATAGTAGGGTAATCGTACAGTAGGGTTGGATCGATTTTTCTTCCCACCCAATCCTCTATGTCACCGCTCATACCGATTGCCGCAGCGGAATCCAGACCGTATTGGTCGAAGGGAATCGTGACATTGACTTCATCTGGATCGATTTCCAGCAGTTGAGCCAGATAGCAGACTATCCACTCTTGAGTCTCTGTCGCTGTTGGCAGCTCTTTGTGTGCATTCCGTTTAGCATCGGCTTTGATACTTTCCGAACCGGGAGGCATCATGACTTGAAAATTCTGAATTTCCATTGTTTAGACCTTGATAGTTTTAATTAGCGCTCTTTTGCTGTTTGCCAGATGAGAGTTCCTATAACAATACTCCGGACAGTTTTTGGAACGAGACTACAAGCTTTATACGGCAAGGATCATAAATAAAGTCGAATTAAATGCCGCGTCAGGGGTGGAGCTGACATTGATTTAATTATCCACAGTGGCTCAAAGTCCTAAATAATAAGGCATGGGGCCATATAAAAACAGTCCGGACTATTGATATAATTGTACTGTAATCATGATAATGATTTAGGATTGCTATAGAAGGGCTAAAAGTTGACAAAAAGCTCCGAACATTTGTGCTATTGGTGTCGATTAAATTGGGGTATATTTTGGGTCTTAAAATTTGTAAAACGATAAGTTATATTTGCCCAAACAGGAATAGAGAACTGTTAATAGCGACAGGATTCGACTGCTTATTTCCGAAATGAATGGAGCAACATTCATGATATTTATCGATTGCTTTGGAGTTTCTGCAAGATAGATTCCGCCTCTGATTGAAGTTTAATAAAGTTTGATTTACCTTGAGGATTTTCGCTCCAGTCTTCGACAATATCCAAACTTCCAGTGAGAAATGCCGCCCGACAGGCTCGTCGCCGAATTTTACCGCTGGAAGTTTTTGGAATACTGCTGGTTTTAACAAGCACGGTGGCATAAATTTCGATGCCATGTTGTGCTGCCACTGCTTCTCTAATATTATCGATGACCTGTTTAACGTCTAATTTTCGCAGGAAACTTCGCTCTACTTCGTGAACCACAACTAAGCGTTCAGTCCCGTTGAAATCGACAGCAAATGCGGCTCCGCTATTGGGACGTAGCGCCGGATTACTCTTTTCTACAGTTAGTTCGATATCGTGAGGATAGTGATTTTGTCCGCGAATGATGATAATCTCTTTAAGACGACCAGTGATGAACAGTTCGCCATCTTGCACAAATCCCAAATCACCTGTTCGCAGAAATGGTCCTTCTCTAGTGTCTGCGAGATAAGCGTCAAATGTCTCTTTTGTTTCCTGGGGTCGATTCCAATAACCTTGCGCGACACTCGCACCGGATACCCAAATTTCTCCGATTTCTTCGCCAGAGGTGCGGGTGCAAGTTTCGGGATTCACAATCAACAGATGTTGATTCAGCCAAGTGCAACCGCAGCCAACAATTGTCCGACTTTCCAAATTATTTGTAGATGCTACTACTCGGTTTTGTTCGAGAGCCAATCTATCAATTTTACAAATAACAGGTGGGTTGGTTTTTAATCCGCCAGAAATGATAAGCGTTGTTTCAGCCATCCCGTAGCAGGGATAAAATGCCTCTTTGCGAAAACCGCAGGATGCAAAAGTTGTCGCAAATTCTTCTAGGGTTTCTGCTCTTACGGGTTCGGCACCTGTAAAGGCAACTTCCCAACTGCTTAAGTCTAGGGTTTCTAGCTGTGCGGGAGTAATTTTACGTAAGCACAAATCGTAAGCAAAATTAGGGCCACCGCTGGTGGTGGCTTGATAGCGAGAAATGGCTTGCAACCAGCGAATGGGTTGTTGCAGAAAATCCACTGGCGACATTAATATGACTGGACAACCGCCGTAGAGGGCTTGCAGGACGCCACCAATGAGTCCCATATCGTGATAAGGTGGCAACCAAATAACGCCACGGCTGTTAACTGAATGACCAAAACTTTGGTGAATGATGGCGGAATTATGGAACAGGTTGCCATGAGTCACCATGACACCTTTTGGATTGTCTGTTGATCCGGATGTGTACTGAAGAAACGCGAGGCTATCGCGGGTTAATTTGGGTGCTTGCCACGCTGTTGCCAAGTTGCTGGAAAGCCCGTCCGTTGCAACCCAATGTAGTTCGGCAAGGTTTAAATCTTTGCGCGATCGCTCTTTTAAATTATCCAGCAAACTCGTCGTTGTCAGGACTATCTTTGCTCCAGCATCAGTTGCGATCGCTTGTAACCTGGATAAGTTTTGGTTGCGTCGCGGTGGATAAGCAGGAACGGCGGTAGCATTGGCATATAAACAGCCGAAAAAAGCGGCAATGAATTCTAAACCCGGTTGATAAAGCAGCAAACATCTTTCACCAGCAGCCTCTATAGATTGCAAATAACCGGCGATTGTTTGCGCTTGCAAGTGTAACTGTTGATAGTTCAGTTCAACCACGTTAGCTTCGCCACCCTTGAGAAAGGTGTATGCTTTTTGTTCGGGTTGATTGCGCGCTCTATAACTCAGCATTTCTACTAAGTTAGAGGTATTACCATCCGGATCTATTGGAGAGTCGAAGTTAATATTCATCCCTTTCTCCTCAATTTTTGGACTTTGGATGTTGCAATAAGTATCAAACCTGTTCAGTCAAACTGGTTTAATATTCTGTCACTTGGTAAGTTTACTGAAAACGAAGATTTGCCTTCGGCGCTCGTGAGGCGGGCGGTAGCAACAGTTATTCTTACTCCCTCCACTTCTGATAGCTTAATAACTTCAGCAATAGTGTTTATTACCAAGTCTCGTTTATGTTTTTGTCCTAATATTTTAACCCATCCAAATTTCTAGGGATTACGCATTATGACGGTGTAGCAAGGCTTCGAGATTGCTTCACTGCTTTAATTTGGACAGAAAAACGTGGAATTTGCGTAAGTTACTTTTTATTTAAACACAGTATAACTATACAAACTGTTGCTTATTATACAATTGGGAAAGAGTTTAGACAAAATTACGGCTATTACGTCTCTGAGTTTAAGTAAATCAACCAATCTGAAGATTTTTTAAAAGTAAAACTTATATATTGACAAGGAAACGATATAGACGTTAGTGTGGGAGGTGAAAATCAGGTTTTAGATTTTTAACAACTCAAATTTTCTCCTATCCACTCAGATCGACTCGGTTTCTAAAAGCGTTTAGTGCTGTGTAATCCACATGGTCTAAAAACAATGTTTGTAGAGAACGAGCGAAATTTAGCCTAGTGGATTAAAAATTCTATGGCTCAATTATTATTGAAGGTTAATTTTAGAGTTTAGATTGAAGAGTCGAGATTTTTATAAAAAATAAAATATTATGAAATTACAATACAAATGGGCTATGCTATTAGCCACTCATTTTGGATTCATTATAATTGGTTTTTTTCTTTACAATTTCCTCAATTTTCAAGGGAATTCCTCGCAAACAACGGCAACAACACTCCCTATCTCCAACACGCCTGTACAAAAAACAGTTACTGCTTTGGGAAAAATCATGCCGAAGGATAAAATTATTAGCCTGTCTGCTTCCTCAGATATTTTAACAGTGCGGATAGCGCAGATTCTAGTTCGAGAAGGAGATAAAGTTCAGCGCGGACAGGTGATTGTCATTCTAGACAGCATTGACAAATTAAAAGCAGCTTTAGAACAGGCAAAACAAAAAGTTGAAGTTGCCAAAGCCCGACTGCTGCAAGTTCAAGCTGGAGGGGCAAAAAAAGGGGAAATTGCCGCTCAAGAGGCACATATTGCCAATTTAAAGGCGCAGTTTGCTGGAGAAGTTTCTACGCAACAGGCAAAGATTGCTCGCTTAAAGGCTGAGTTGCTCGGCCAAACCTATGTTATGCAGGCAAAAAATACTCGCTTACAAGCAGCATGGGTATATACTAAAGCAGAATGCGATCGCTACAAAACATTATTTCAAAATGGCGCAGTATCAGCCTCTGTTCGCGATAGTAAATGTCTGGAAAAAGAAACAGATGTCAGACATCTAGAAGAGGCTGAAGCAAACAAAAGCCGGATTGTGGAAACCTTAAATGAGCAGATTAAAGAAGCAGAAGCTACTTTAACTCAAGTTTCATCAACTTTCCCAAAAAAAATTTCCGAAGCAAAAGCCAACCTTAACCAAATCATGGAAGTTCGTCCTGTAGATGTACAAGTTGCCCAAGCCGAACTCAAACAAGCTAAATCTGCGGTTGTAGAAAGTGATGCTAACCTGAAATCAGCTTACGTAGTCGCTCCGTTTGACGGTCAAATTTTAAAAATTCATACATTTCCCGGAGAACGAATTGGTACGGAGGGAATCGTTGACCTCGCTCAAACACAGCAGATGTATGTGATTGCCCAGATTTACGAAACTGAAATTAATAAAATTCGTCTTGGCCAAACAGCAACGATTTCCAGCGCTGCTTTGAAAAATAAATTGGCAGGAATTGTAGAACAAATTGCTTTAGAAGTTGGTAATAAAAATGTTTTTAACAGTGACCCAACTTTAGCAGTAGATGCCAGAGTGGTTCAAGTCAAAATTCGCCTGAATTCTGATGATAACCAGCAAGCTGCTAGCCTGATTAATTTAGAAGTAGAAGTTGCCATCTCTACTAATTCTACCCCGGGCGAAAGCCCAAATTAAAAATTTTATTTTATTTTGTGAGCTGTTTCTGATGAATTTAGACATTCCCATAGCTTGGCTCCAACTTAGTCATCGCAAATCACGCTTAATCATCGCAACTTTAGGCGTAACTTTTGCCGTAATTTTAATGTTTGTAGAGCTGGGTTTGCGAGATGGATTGTTTGAAGATGCAGTAACGATTCATAAAACCATAAAAGCTGATTTAGTGGTTCTTTCTGCGGAAACTGACAGCTTTTGGCGCAGCTATGCCAAACCTTTACCGCGTAGTTTTTTATATAACCTTTCAGCGGTTCCGGGTGTAACCTCTGTTACACCGTTTTATTTACGATTGGGAAATTTTAAAAATCCGGCAACTTTTATTAAAAGAGCAATCGCAGTTTGTGCGTTTAGACCAGATCGTGTTGCTTTTAATTTACCCGAAGTTAATCAACAGCTAGCTGTGATTCAAAAAAACGATACATTTTTATTTGATCGACTTTCTCGGTCAGAGTTTGGCCCGATTGCTTCAGCTTTGCAAGAACGGGAAACGATGACTACTGAACTCTCTAACCAAGCAATTAAAATAGGCGGTCTTTTTTCTTTAGGAGGCGGAGTTTTTTCGGCGGATGGACTATTAATTACTAGCGATATTAATTATTCCCATATTTTTAATGAACCACTAGAAAAAGTACATTTTGGTTTAATCAATATCGATTCAAAGACAGAGGTTAAAATAATTATAGAAAAAATTTCTGCTCAACTCCCAATAAATTTAAAAGTCATGACTATGCAAGATTTTATGGATCTAGAAAAAGAATACTGGTCTAAGGCAACGCCAATTGGATTTATTTTTAATATTTTAGCAGTGATTAGTTTTATATTTGGTGGTATTATTGTTTATCAAATCATTTATACGCAAATTTCTGATTATTTATATGTTTATGCCACTTTAAAAGCAATTGGATATGCAAATCATTATTTAATGATGACTGTTATTCAAGAAGCATTTATTATGTCAATTCTGGGATATATGCCTGGGTTTTGTATTTCCATAGCATTATATAGCTTTATCAAAGACGCAACTCGACTTCCGCTTGCTATGTCATTAACTCGATGTTTAATTGTCTTGTTCTTAACATTAACTATGTGTTCCTTGGCTGCGGTGCTTGCCGTGAATAAAATTCGTTCTGCCGACCCGGCAGATTTATTTTAATTGTTAAACTTGTTGTTTCTTCGTTGGAGGAAGGGAACTCGAATTTTGGAGGCAGAGCCCCCAGGTATCGCCTCCCCGGTGCTATATGGAAGAGACGAGAAATCCGAAAATAGAGGTAATAATGCAACAAGACTCTGTCATTATAGTAAAAAATCTGAATTACTACTTCGGGCATCGTTTGCTCCGCAAGCAGATTTTATTTGATATTAATTTCTCAATCAAATCTGGAGAAATTGTGATTTTAACTGGTCCTTCTGGATCGGGTAAAACAACGTTATTAACTTTATTAGGGGCGTTGCGTTCGGTACAGGAGGGGAGCCTTAAAGTTTTAAATCACGAACTTTTTAAAGCGAATAATCGCCAGTTATTACAAGTCCGCCGTCATCTGGGATATATTTTCCAAAACCATAATTTAATTCCTTTCTTAACTACCTACCAGAATGTCCAAATGCCTCTGCAATTAAACCCCCGTAATTCTTCAATAGAAAGGCGACGGCAAGCAGAGGTGATTTTAGACGCGGTTGGTTTAAAAACGCAGATAGATTACTATCCCGATCAACTCTCAGGCGGACAAAAACAACGAGTTGCGATTGCGCGTGCTTTAGTCACTCAACCTAAAATCGTTCTGGCAGACGAGCCTACAGCATCTTTAGACAAAAATAGCGGTCGTGCCGTAGTAGAAATCATCCAGCAACTTGCCAGACATCAAGGATGTTCTATCCTCTTAGTGACCCACGATAATCGGATTCTCGATATTGCCGATCGCTTGATTCAAATGGAAGATGGTCGCCTTAGTAAATAGTAGCTAGTGGGACTTAAACAAAAATCAAGTCCAAACAAAGCCCAAACTCTTTTTGTAATACCACTTCCCTAAAAATACGCTACCATAGCCTGAGAGTTTAAAGATGATTGTATGAAAGTAAACTACCAACAAAGAATTAAGGTCACTGTAAGTGAATTAAAAATAATTATGCAGCGACAGCGAACGATAACTAACCAACCATAAGTTCAGGCACTTTATTTGTTAAAATCTTGGTCGAGCCAGAGCATTACAGACGTAGCTGAACTTTTAGGAGTACATAGAATCACTGTCCAAAGATGGTTAAAGCAATAGACCTCTTGCGAAAATCTCAGGCTAGCGCTAATTTGTGTTCAAATAAAGTTCATAATTATAAATACTAGCGATCAAATCAAATTTTAATCCGAAGCGTCTTCTTCGATTCCGATATCTTGATGAAAGTATTCTAAATATATCTGAAGGGGTAACAAGAGAGCTAGGAGCTAAAGCGGATAATGGTTTGGGCTCTTATACCTCGCTGATAAAAACGGCGTTTATGGGGGGATTTACTGGTTAATTCTGCGGCCCATTGGTGATATTGTTCCAAGTTTTTCACCCAGTTTTCTCCATCTAAACCCACACCAAATGTACTACGCCTTCGATAGATTCTCCCGGCTTCTTTGGGACGACAGACATATTTTTGTCCCTGATGTCTGTTGATTTCATCCCCTTGCAGGGTTGACTTTAAATAAGCCAGAGACATCACCAAAATCATTGAGTTCAATCGGTTTCCTCTTAATCCAGTGCCTTCTAGATTATAGCCCCCACTTTTACAGTCTCGAAACATTTCTTCAATCCCCATTCTTCTTTTATAAGCTTGGATGGCTCCGGTTCAACTTCCCAGATTTGTCAAGATATACCAAGGTCCTTTTGTGGTTTGATTGCGGTAGTTTCTCTTCCACTTTGCTGCAGCAAAAAAATCCTGAAACAGGTGCGGTTTTACGGATTCTCTTCCCTTGATAATATAAGGCGACTCCCGGTTTAATTGGTAACTCATCCAATCGCTGCCAAATTTGATTTTCGACTTCCAGACAAGTCGCTTTTTTCAACCTTAAACGAAATCCGACATTCCTTTCCTGGAGCCAGGTGGCTAAATCTAGGGAACAAAACTTGCGGTCTCCTAGCCTACTATTTGATAATCGTTGAACATTGCTAAAACTGAGGAGAGTACGCTTTCTTGTTCTGACTGGTTACTATTGCCTATGTGCGGCAGTAATCTCCAGGCTAAGGGAATGGCTCTTCTTGACCAAATCACGCTCACCATCAGCAAGTTGATATTTTTCCACTGGCTGCGGTCAATCGCTAAGTATAACTTCTGTTTCCGCTTTTTTGGCACTGACTCCTTGAGCCAATAACTGATGATGGGCCACAATAAGCTACTAATCGTTAAGCTGGGTAAATTCAAGAATCTTTGTAACTTTCTGCGTCTTCCTTCACAAGTTATACAGATTGGAAACACTCTCGCTATGGTTTCGAGTCTGACTTTTTTTTCTGCTTGAATGATGTTGAGCCAGCAGCAGCAACATCAGGAAGTGGGCGCGGCCCAATTGTTTTTCTAGATGCTCGTGATAAAATTGCATTAGTATTTTTTTGATTTGTGGGTTTGCTTGTCACTATAGCAGACCCATCTTTTTTTTGGTAACCCAGCTCTCATCCCTTCTGTGTTAAGGTTTCAGCTTCCTTGTTACCCCCCCAGGTGATGACAATAATTTTTGTTTGGTAGCTGACGGGGTGACAACCCCATCAAAAGCTTTATAAAATTAAGGACATAGCCCTCAAACCCGGTGAAAAAATGGGAGGTTATTACGCCTAATTTTCATCAAATAAGAAAAGACTTAAGGTGACGTAAATAAGCTGGAAAGCATATTGTAATAAAATTTAAGCTTTCAATCTCTACTATCCATGCTCTTATTAAGACCTAAAGGCAATCTAGCAGAAACTTAAAGACTAAATCACTGAGAATTTAATAACTGTTGCCAATTCAGATTCATTAATACTATCTTGCTTTACAGCAGCCCAAACTTTCAGAAATCTAGCACTCGCTGTTTTCCAAAAAGTAAGCACTGTATATCAAACCAGCACTCATAAATATCTAAAATTCTGATAGTCGTTTTGAGAGGCTTTTTTTACGCCTCACCGCAAAGGCCTCCCACACTTCTAAGAACTCAGAACTCGATCGCTCCAAAATCGATCTGTGACCATCGCTCTAAATCTTGCCTTCAAACCTCTGATGCCAAAGGATATACCCCGACACGGTAATAACCAGAGTGATGCCTCCTCCTACCCAAGCCAGCATAGGATTGTAACCGCTGCGGCTGAGGGTCTGCATCCATAGATGGGTGCGATCGGAGGATATTAACCAATCTGCGACGACCGGAAAAAGATACATCAAAGATGCACCAACGATAAGCCAGCCCACCATAGAGGCGAGGAGA
>Ga0164304_10000051_pt1 | contig 26837 bp, 18 predicted proteins | sample Whisoiple_217_MG_FD_110216 | JGI IMG/M metagenome (GOLD analysis project Ga0164304, IMG submission 110216) | Soil microbial communities amended with pyrogenic organic matter from upstate New York, USA - Whitman soil sample_217_MG | ecosystem: Environmental > Terrestrial > Soil > Agricultural...
GTCTTCGTCATCCTCATCAATTTCATCGAGTATGTCATCAATTTCATCATCTTCATCATCGAGTTCGTCGTCGTCATCGAGTTCTTCAGTATCTTCTTCAGAGGATTTAGCTAACTCGTTGCGACGCTTTAAGCTTTGAGCATTGAACTCCATTAAATCGGCAATGGCAGCTTGCGGGTTGTCAGCAATTGTATCGTAAAGTTGGCTCATCGCTAAGGCAACAACTTCGATATCATACTTGAGTTCATCGGGACGGCCAAACAGTTTGGGAAACACCGTATTGTTCCACTCGTTCCAGTCAAACTTTTTGCCATTGCCGTTACCGTTGCGCTTATTTAACTGAGCTTGGATGTCCAATCCTAGTTTTTCGCGAACTGCGTGACCGACTTTGGTGCCAATCCGTGATTCGCGGCGCTGGATTGCAACCGCATACTTCTTGTGGATGTAATTGCGAACCTGCTTGACTAAAGCTTCGGCTTGTTCTTCTGGACTGAGGATGGGTTCTGGCTTCAACTTGACACTGGAAGCTACTGCAGAACCGTTAGGTTTGCTGTTAAATTTGCCGTTCGTGCTGGTACGAGTTGCGGAATGCTTGGGAGTCGGAGTAGCGACTGTTTGTTTTTTGGTTGCAGTCATCGACTTAAATTTAATGAACGTCAACATTTGAGTGCCGATAGGCACGCTTGACCCCCTCCAATTGGGGGTAAGTTTTTACTCGGTCGCAGGAAGGCAAGGCGCTTAGCTTGTTAGTTAAAGTGTTGTATAGCCTTTCTCAGTAACATGAGGTATTCTCGGGCATAGGGCATAGGACATCGGACTCGCCCGCGTACCTCACAACGCTTGAGAAATGCTAGAAGTATCACTTATACTCCGTTATAAAGCTGATGAAATTTATCAAAAATTGGCCTAAATTAGCTACTCAAGGCACGCGAATTGTTGGGTTAGAATACTACAGTGCAGACCTACAGAAAGTGCTGTCAGTATTCGAGACTTACGCTGGCGATCGCTCTTTACCCGCTTACTATTGGAACTCAGGCTACTCAGCTTTTCAGGCGTTAAAAAAGATAGGCGACAAATGCGTTTTAGAACCGACTGAGTTAGCGGCTGACTGCGACGTACTGCAATTTTTGCTCGAATCCGACCAACCTGGTATCTTTTTATTAGAGGACATCCTAGATTCAAACAGCAATTGTTTTGAAGCTCGCTGCGTTTCTCAGTTAGCTAATGCTTTCTTTCAATTTGAGTGGCGTTCTGTCGAACAATACTGGGTACTTTTGAGCGATTATATCCAACTCCCCGCCAGGCTGCAACCTCTGATTCCTATCCTCAAATGTCCTCTTCCTGACAGTTTTGAAGTGGCGGCCATAGTAGAGAAATTTTGCGATCGCACCCCCGGCTTAGACGGTGGCAGCGATGCGACAGCAGCCCTCGAACGATTGGTGCGTGCTTGCCAGGGCTTGCCTGTTGCTGAAATCGAATTAGTGCTGGCGCGATCGCGCGCAATAACCGCATCCCTTGAAAAAATGGCGTCTTTGGTGCTCGAACACAAGATATCTCAACTGAAAAACGAAGGACTAGAGTTTATCGCTTCTCCCGATGTTCCAGCAGCAGGCGGTTTAGACAGACTCGATTCTTACTTAAGAGATATAGTTAAATTGAGCCAACCTGAAGCTAGGAAATACAACCTCAGACCGCCTAAAGGAATGTTATTGTGGGGACCTCCCGGCACCGGAAAAAGTTTGAGTGCAAAGCTGGCTGCAAAGAAACTAGGATATGCACTTTTAGCTGTGAGTTGGGGCAATATTTTAGGCTCTTCAAGTCCCGATCGCGCTTTGTCTAAAATTCTGGATACTGCCGACCATTTAGGTGGCTGCGTTTTGTTTGCAGATGACTTTGACAAGGGTTTTTCTGGGTGGGATTCTAACGCTGACGGCGGTATTGCCAGACGGCTTTCTCAGAAGTTATTAACCTGGATGGTTGAACACGAAACTGAAGTATTAATGCTGGCAACAGTCAACCGTTTGTCCATGCTTCCTGCTGAGATAATCAGGCGCTTTGATGACGGCGGAATCTGGTTTGTAGACTTGCCGCACAGCGGGGCGAGGTACGAAATATTTAACCTGCATCTTGCCAAATATTTCCCCAGTCAATTTGGTAAAGATTTGCCTTCTCCTTGGACGGACAGGCAGTGGTATTCGCTGTTGAATGACTATGCTGGAGCAACTCCGGCTGAGATAGGAAATGCTGTTAAGCGCTGTGCCGAACAAGCTTACTGTAAAGGGAAGCCTGGGGAGGTAACAATTGCTGACTTGCGCTATCAAAGGACTCAGTTTGTGCTGTCTTCTGAACGGAGTTCTGAGGACATTCAAGCGATTCGCAATCAAGCATCGTTTGCTTTACCAACATCAGGGACAGATCGGTCTAGATTTGCTGTGACCCCGCAGGAATTGTTTGAGTACCGTCCCCCCGCTTACGATCCAATTTGACGGCCGACGGCGAGGTTTCTTCCAAAAACTGTGCCACAGATTTTATGACATCTGTTGCGGTTTTGGGTACGAGAACCAAATCTCCAGATGCCAGCCTATCCAGTATGGCACCGGGTTTCCCCTTACCTCCGTACAAGTGACCCATCGAAGCTGCAAGCTTTTCAAGTTTTTCTGGTGTCTGTTGCGCAACTCTCGCCCGAAAAATAATACCTGAAGGCGATTTCTGTTTCCGTCCCATGTTCGACCTTATATCTGTGCTACAGTTTTAACAAGCAGTAAACCGATACTAAAAATTGTACAAGACACGAGGTTTGAGTGGAAACTTCAGCCCGCACGCGCTCTATCAGTTTAGGGTGCATTGACTCAAGGTTTGCGGAGTGTGCGATTGCTTGCCCCCTAAATTTGACTGGTTATGCCCAAAAAGCGCAGTTGTTCCGTGAAAACTCCAACGCTGCACAGTGTATTGCAGGATTGCTATCAACTCAAGCTGGAAGACCTCAAGTACCTGAAGGATGCAATTGACGTGCTAATTGAAGCTGAAGAGAAAAGGTTATCGGAATTGGAAGCCGACTCAGACTGGGAAGATAAACGAGAAGAAAAAATGGCTGCTACCGGTGCGCGCGGTAGTAGGGGATACATCGAATCCAAGACAATTAAAGGATGCGGCCCTTATGCCTACTTGAGATTTCGTAAGGGCGGCACGCATCATTCGTTCTATCTGGGCAAGCTCAAGCCTTAAGTTTTTAGGGTGCATAAAAACTGATAGATTAATGGTTCTGGCGTTTATGCACCCTAAATTATCGGTGTTTAGGGTGCATAGGCATTGATAGATTAGTGATTCTGGCGTTTATGCACCCTAAAGCCACTCATTTAGGGTGCATAGTGATTGATAGATTGATAGTTTTGGCGTTTATGCACCCTAAATTATCGGTGTTTAGGGTGCATAGCAATTGATAGATTGATAGTTCTGGCGTTTATGCACCCTAAAGCGAGCGAACGTTTAGGGTGCATCTGCCTTGACAAATGAGAGTTTTTGGCATCCATTTACTCTAAAGCGAGCAGGCGTTTAGGGCGCATGTGCCTTGACAGATAGAGGTTCTGGTGTCTATGCACCCTAAATTGGTTGTGTAGTCGCCATTGCAACTGAGTGTCTGACGGCGCTTTCTTCGGCTTGTTGCTTTCCGAATTCCGAACTCCTGCGTGATAGCTTGCCAGCGATATCGGTAGCTTGGTTGCTAAGAGTGAGAAAAACCTTAAATGTTATTTACTCAACTCTTAAAGGACACAACAACCCTCGTTTGGTAAGTATTATTGGTCTAGAACTCGTCCAAATTAAACAGCGTAAATTGGTGAGGTGATGTTGTTGTCTTTCTGGGCCGGCGTTTGCCCTTAACAACTTCTTGAACTACTGGATTTGAGTGAATTGATGTCTGATCATTCAAGTCAATAACTTCTGAGCTTTGTCCTGAACTTATTTCATGTTCGACTGGACAATTAGTATGATTTTTAGCCTGAGACTCGACAGGCTCAAACCACTCATTGTACCAATAAGTGGCGTTCATTGATTGGGGCCGATCGCTACTTAAAGTATTGCCAAGGAGCAAATCAGTTTGACCCAACCACCAAATCGGAACAGCCAGCCAAGGTGAAAACAAATAAAACTGAAACAAGGCGCATTTTAACAGAGTAGGGTCTATATCTTGACCGATACCGCTCAGACAGTAATTTGACTGTGATAACATTAAAGCTCCCGTACCGCAAGCGGGTTCATTGAAGCGGGAAATTCGCTCGGTCTTATCACCACTGACTAACTTAGATAGGAACTGACACAAAGCTAAGGGTGTAGGATAAAACCCTGAACTTTTTTGAGCAGTCTTTCCGCAAATTTGGGGTAGCAGTCTGCCCATATAATCTTCAGGATACAGCATGAGAATTGACAGGTCAAACATCTGATAAAGACGCATTGATGCACCTTCACAGCCTGCAGGTTCTTTGGGTAACATTTTATAAGCTGGATGTCCGAATGCGAACAAAACCCAGTCCAAGAAAAACTCCAAATAGTCCCAAGCAGACCAAGTTTTCCATTCTCCATGTTGAGGAATGCAATTGAGGCTATTATCTAACATGGCTTCTGCGGCAGGAGAATACTGCCATTCAATTTGGGGAATCGGTTCTGCTGGCAAAGTTTCCTCAATTACAAATTTGGGTAATTTTTCGGGTTTTCTGTTCTCCAGAATGGCTAGCATTGGTTCCATCTGCCACCGCATCCAGGCATGACTGGGGACAGCTTGACACAAAGCCCAATAATCCCACCTTCCCCATAAACATCGGTCTATTTGTGCGAGAATTGTTAAAAGCCAGCCCGGTTTTAAATCTCGTTTGAGGTTGGGGATTAGAGCTTGCTTTTTCTTAGGTTTATAGGGTTGCGTTCTGAAATGGAACAGCATTGACTCTCTAGTTTTGGAGTCAATAACTGGCAAAACGAGCTTAGTTTTCATGAGTACAAATCTGAAAAGTGCGCCCCTAAAAACCGCAGTAGCGGTTCGCACAATTCTCTTTTAAAGTAAACTTCGTTTTTCTACCTTCTGCCTTCACACTTCTGCTTTTTCGGCTATTCTCCCCAACTGTCGAGTTCCTTAACCTCTACTTCGCAAGAAATTGGGTTTAAAAACTTATTACCTGCCTTCACCATAGATCTTTCAAGCAAGACCTTAACTGAGTCTACTTCTGCAACGGGACACTCTATTAAAATCTCATCGTGAACGACACAAATCAGTTTAGCGTTTGTGCCTTGGAGAGACTTAAAAAGTAAGGTAAGAGCAAGTTTAATAATATCAGCACTCAGTCCTTGAATTGGGTTATTTAGCATTTCGTTAAGCAAGGGCTTAGTGTCTTTAGACCAAAGTCGCCGTCTTCCTCCCAAAGTACGGCTTTCCCGAATTCCTTTTTGCCACTGTTGGCGAATTGCTGTGTGAAAGCATTTGATTCCGGAGTAGGAGTTGAAGAACTTTTTGCGAAACTGTGAGGCTTTTTCCAGAGTCAAAGTTAATCCATATTCGGACTGGGCTGTATTTCTAAATTTTTTAGCTCCCATACCATAAATTAAACCGAAGTTGATAATTTTACCGAGCTGTCGTTCCTCTTCTGTAATACTATCCAGGTGTTTGTTAATGACTAAAGAAGCTGTAAGTTTGTGCAGGTCTTCACCTTGAGAGTAGGCAGCAATCATTCTGCGATCGCCCGAAACTTTTGCCATAATTCTTAGCTCAATTTGGCTGTAATCCGCTTTGAGCAAAACATAGCCGGGGGCTGCTATAAAACACTGCCTAGTTTCCTTATCCCTAGGGATATTCGTTAAATTCGGTTCGCGACAGCTAAACCGACCTGACCTCGCTCCAATTTGAAACCAATTGGGATGAATTCTTCCGGTAACGGGATGGATGTGTTGGGGCAAACCTTCTGTAAAGGTACTGATTCGAGTTGACAGACTGCGATATTCAAGCAAAGATTGAATTACCGGATATTTATCAACGAAAGGAATTAGCGTTTGAGTATTGGTGGAATTAACGGGAATGCCAGCAGCTTGAAGTGCTGCTAATACTTGTTTGGGAGAACAAGGATTAATTGTTTCAGTGAATTCGGGAAGCAGAGAAATTTGTTTGTGAGGGTTAGGTCGATGCAATTGCGAGTTGATTTGAGTTAAAAGGAAGCCGCGAGTTTGACAAAGTTTGGTTCCCAGAACTTTCCACTGTTCTCTATCTAGCAGCATCCCGTTTAGTTCCATAGAAGCCACCGCTGGCAAACAGGCAAATTCCAATTTTGCAGTTTCCCAAAGCTTTGAAACTTTCAGTTTTTGTTTGAGCGTGTCTCGCAATGGCAGTAAAATTGCAGCATCGGTAGCAGCGTATTGCAATTGAGCCGGTGTCAGCGTTCTCGACCAGTCGCTCTTTTGCAGCGTTTTATCTAGCTTAACGCCGAGTAATCGAGCGGCTGCTGATTCTAACGAGAAATTGCGTTTTAGTCCGGCCACAAGCACTCGGTACGCTAGATAGGTATCAAAAAAGGGACGGCTGGGCGGTAGTCCAGCTTGAGTTAGCATCATCCATTCAAATTTGAGGTTGTGACCGACTTTCAAGGCATTTCCGGCTAATAGGGAACGCAGCGGGTCGAGGTCAGCAGGTGCGATCGCTGCTAAATCGATAACTGCAACAGGGCGATCGGGAATTGCTAGCTGTACGAGGCGTATTAGAGCTCGGTATGGGTCAACTCCGCCCGCTGTTTCGCAGTCAAGTCCGAAACACGAAGCGTTATGAAACGGTTTTAGAGCTGTTTCTAATTCAGAAGCTTTGTTGATTAGTTGATAGGGAGTTTGAGAGAATTGTTGTGGCGGAACTAACTTAACTGATTGTGCAGCAGCCATATTGGGAATTGTTGGTTTTTTGAGAACTCTCATTTTGTTTCCTTTAAGTCAGCTTTTTGCAAGCTGCGGCGTTAGCCTCTGAATGGGTTTACGGGTCGGGAGTTTGATGCTGAAACAGGGCTGTATTATCGAGCCTTATTAGGTTTATTCTCGGGGCGAGCGATAAATGGTATGCTTTTAACGCACTCAATCGAGCCTTGCAAAAATTGAATAATGATACCGTAAGAAGCACTCTCAACATCTGGGAGCGCCACCAGCAACGCTACAGATTTTCCTTAGATTAAATTCGCTTTATTCTGTATTTTGCCTTCAGACTTCTGCTTTGGTTCTGTCAACGCCTAAAAGTTAAAACCCCCTCCATTTGGATCGATCCAGTTTAGCTGTCAAAGATTGCCTGCTGCGGTGAAGACGCTACCTTTGCCTTTAACTTAGTGTAAAAGTATTCTGTATTCTTCTAAAAGTCATGAACACCAATTATCCAGGCGAAAAACCATCAGACTACAGCAACTCTGGCTATCACTCAGATGGCTATCAATCTTCGGGTTATTCGTCACCTCAAAAATCTTTACAAGGTAATTTTGAGGATGGTTATCAAGAAAATGTCTGTGACGAGTCCAATCTGGCTGATAACGCTTGGACTGACACAGCCACTCACCCCAATCCTCAGCTAGAACCAGAACTTTAAATAAAGCAGAAAGAGAGGCAATGAGGAAGAGGATTTCACCCCTTCAGAAGTACGGACGTATTGCTATATGCCCCTACCCGAAGCCCCCTCTCTTCACCTTTCTTTAAAAGTTGAGAGTGGGAGGGACAGTAGGTGTATTTGCTGCCGTATTCCACCCCAAGCCTACTCCCACTCTTCTCGCTCAGGTGTATTTACTGCTATATTCCACCCCAAGCTTACTCCCACCATTCCCGCTTAGGTGTCGTTGCGATCGCCACTGCTATGAACGCACAAAAGAAGATTAGAGTCCCCACATATCGGTTAGGTTCTGTCTTAATAAAAATCGCAGCAATCGGGCTATTTTCGGTTTCCACAGTGCTGGGATTTCCAGCTATAGCCAGTGCTGAATCTGAATTTAATTCTGTACCGACTCGCATTTGGGAAATTCCTAAAATTGACCGACAAGCTTCTGCTGCCAGGGTTTTATTGCCAGACTGGAGTCAAATTACCTTCAGCAATTTGCCAGCGGTTGCTAATTCTGGCAGTTGGGGAGGGCGCAGTTGGTTAAATAACACTCCCGACCAAATTTTGCAGCTTGGAGACATCAGCGAGGCTCTAAAACCAGAGCTTCTTTCTCTTGCAAGCGTTGAACAGTTAGCAGTTAGCCCAACCAATCTCGAAAATATTTCTCTAGCAGCATTTCCCTTAGCTGGCAAACAAAAAGTAGCAAAACTTGCTCAAATTGTCCCAAACTTAAGTGATTTAAAGTTGAGAGATGTCGCCCCTTTTGCGTCTTTGGCATCTCAGGTATTGCCGAGAGGCGGCTTTAATATCGGCGAACTTCCTATTAGCCAGGTTGTCTCTGAATTTCCTCAATTTGCTGAAGCTTCTCTCAACCAAATCGACCTTTCCGAGTTTTCTTTAACTCAAATTCCCTCTTTGTCAAATGTCAACCTCGAACAGTTCGACAGTTGGCAGGGAGAGCGGCTTGCCGATATTCCCAATCTCGATCGAATGCCTTTGAGCAACTTTCCGGTTCCTGTTGGAGAATTTGGTTCAACGGTCATGCGAATTGACGCGATTTACAGTACGGCTGAAAGTAAGCGCTCCAACACAATTTCAGGTTCTAATATAGAAGGATTTGCGGTCAAGTGCGATCGCAATTGCGCTTATATAGAGCTAGATGACCTGGAAAATATCGGTCGCAAAGCGACCTCGCATTTGGAAGGCAAGCAGTGGATTAGCGGCAAATATCAGGAAGTTCGAGGGGGTTCTGGCTGTTTGATCGGCTGGGAACCGACGGGCCGCCATCCGTTCGGCGAAGCTTTTAAAGTAGTGGTGATGGAACCGTCAGAAACTGCCGATACTGTTGATACGGCTTTGTACTTCAGGTTTAGTTTGCCCTGCGGCAATTCGCCTTACATTATTGGTCCGGTTCCGTTCCTCAGTTATAGCGCTAATTCGCCTATCTTTGTCGGTCAATTGGAGGGCGGTTCTTCTAATAGTGTTTCCGGTTCAAAAGGCGTGGCATCTGAACCGAAATCTTTCAAGCGATCGGGTTCAAATAAACAGCTTGCTACCGCTAAACAAAACGCTTTACCAACTCAGCAGGTACTTGAATCAAAGCAAGAGTGCGTGCAGCCTGCCACTTACGTTAGCGATGTCGATGTAGCTGCTTTGTCCGAAGATCTCGCCAATTTTGAAAGGAAAGGGAGAGGTGACTATCAAGCAATCGGTGAGTTCGTTTGTGTCCGAGGATCTCGCAACTGCGGGCGATCGCTCGGCCGCTATCAGTTTATGACTTACCGGGAAGACGTGCAGCTAGCTATTAGTTCTGTTCCAGGGGGTCCTGATTTCTTAAAGCAGCTCAGCAGCGGTAAAAAACCTACAGCAGAGGAGCTTTTTCAATACTTCCCCCCAGCCCTTCAGGATAAGCTATTTCAAAATTATTTAGCTGAGAGTGTAATTAGTACCGAGCAGGAAATAGATCCGAAAACAGGGCAGTTGTTTAGGGGCGATCGCTTAATTGAACGGGTAGCTCAAAAGCACTTTGGCGGCCGCGATAGCAAAATTGATGCGAACTATTCCGACTTTTTAGGCAGTTACTCTCTCAAACAGTACGGAGAAAAAGTGCGGGAACTCTACAGCAATGCTAATGCCGGCAATTGCGCGAGTAATTCTCGCAATTCTGACAGCAGCGGAACGCAAGTGGGATACGGTTCACCACCTGGAGGAAACTCATTTTTAGTTAATTTGAGCGGGTTTGCGATCGGCATTGCGTTTTCTTTACTGCTGGCGTTCGGGGTTTCGGCTCTATTTTCTAGTTCCAAGCTCAAATCATTTCTCGTGTTAGTTGGCTTGGGTGCAGCAGCAGCGTTGTCGATGGCGAAGTTGGGATTTTAGATCGGAATAAAATTTGACACTATCCCGACTCTAAATCCGAACATTATAGCACATTTATCATTCCTAATAATTACGTTCAAATGCGTTCCTAATGCTCACGTTCAAATGCGTTCCTAATAATTACGTTCAAATGCGTTCCTAACTGATTAACAAGGAGGTAAATATGATTCGATCGAATCAACGAAACTCAGACCGTCAACAGCGAAGTCTTAAAGTCAAAGGGGAAGATAAAACGGAAGGAATCAAAGTCGAGGACTTTACCGCAACTTTTACTAACTTCCCTCGATCTTGTAGATTGAAAGAGGAATCAGATTGTTTGCCTTGGGGAGGGGAAGCGAAAAATTCTCAGCCTTTCCCTTCCCCCTCTACTTCCCCTTCCTTTGTTAACAACACCGCCAATCTATTTCCACACTCAGCCGATTCTTCAACTCTGGCTTGTGACAACACTCAATATCGCGTTAATAGGGTTGTAAATCCTCCAGCGTGGCTCAATTGGACTGGCTATTGGTTTCGGTTTGGCTTGATGCTGTTCGTACTCCTAAGTATCTTGCTGGGTACTGCGGCTTGCAGTTCCTCAACAGCAGCTTTTTCAGAAGCTTCTTGGCAAGAAGCTTGGCGGGTTGTGCCGCAGCAAACTTTAGTTAAGGTTATCCAGTCCCACAGCAGTTTGCTTAAACCAGAAAGTGCGATATCCAAATTGCGACTGTGGCAAGTCAGCGGCAAAAAAGGTCAATTGCACCTGTACGATTTCAACAATTCTCGCCTGTGCGGTGCAAGGGGCTGTCTTTATGTTGGCTACTTAATTCCTAACAGTAAAACTCTGTTGCCAACCGAAGTTTTTACAGCTTATCTAGACCCGAATGTATCGCCAAATACTCCTCTGTTTCAAGCAGAAATTGAGTCAAGCCAGAATGATTTGCCCTGTTTGCTTGTCAATCAGCAAGGCCTGGGAGTCCGCCGCCTTCTTGAGTTTTGTTTCAACGGCATTTCCTATCAGCTTGCTGACAGCCAGCTTTTTAAAGGAGGGGAACGGGTAGCGGGCAGTAAAGAATAGGGAGAAAGAATTGTCCTCAATCCCTACTCTTTACTGGTCACTGAGGGCGGAATCCAAGCTTTGTTTCAGGGGCTGATTCACCACCAATATGCGAGCTGGCTTAACACTCGCTAACTGTTTCAGTCCGCTTCTGCATCTACTTCAACTTCAACCTCTGCGGCGACATCAAAGTTATCTAATTCCTTTAATTCAGCATCTGGTTCTGCCTCAACTTGTGCAATTTTGCGGGGGGGTTTGGATTTGCCTTTATTGCGACTGTTTTCAGGAGGCAATACTTGAACTTCGGGTTCAGTACCAGCGGCCAAAGCTGGCAATTGTGCCTCTCCAGCTTCGGTAAATCCAGCAATGCTGTTGTGCAGACTCCAAATAGTTTTTTTCTGCTGCGGCTTTCCGAGGTACAGTTTAGGCAAATTAGTTTCAGTTGGCTTAGTAATGCTGTGGGTTTTGCAGCAAAACGATTTGTTCTTGCCTTCCCCTTCTTTTACTGCTCGAAACTCGATATTCAAGACTCCTAAAGAACGCCACTTGTCATTTTTGCCGCTGTAATCTACATTGAAATAATCTGCAAATGCCCGTTCTAAGTTGCGGTAAAATTCTTCTCTAGCGCTTTTAAAGCTCCAAAGAGCTACATTTTTGAAGCGCACGACAATTGGCACTTGATGTAAGGGTTGGTTCTTTGGGTCTAAGAAAATCAGGGCGTGTTCCGAACAGGCATCGTGGAGTTTCTTGTCAAAGTTCTGGCGGTAATCGTCATAAAGACCAACAAATGTACCAGCTACTTCACCATTTTCTTCAATATCTTTGTAGCGAATGTACTCTGGGACAAAGGCTAATACGAGCATCCGAGCCTCGAGCAAAAACAGGCCGCTCACGGCTTCTGTTAGCTCTACTGTTGTCAACTCTTCTACAGGAGGTATTTGCTTCCATTCTGCTTTCACAAGTTGGTCGTAGGGAATCAGAATGCCTGCCGGGTTATCGTTAATGATGATGCCATAGGGCAAAGAAGGTCGCCTGGTTTGGTTGTAATCATGGCTGAGCAAATCCGGATCTACTTCTTGTTTGAAAACTAATGCTTTTCGATTCTCTTGATGGTAAGATTTCGCATCGCTAGAGCCGGGGATTTGAGTGGTGGATTGGGCTTTATTACTTTTAACCATTGTTGGATGAATGATTCGTTATTCTTTTTCCTGTGAGGCGGTAGCCTAAAAAACAAAATGCAATCGAAATAAGAGGGGCTAAATTTAATGAAGTTAGATAGGGGACTCTATTTCGATCGGTGTAGCTGCAATTGTCAATCCGTGGAAACAACTCGGACAAAACGGATAGCCTTGATTGAACAATCCACGCTAGCTATTAATCATAGGATTGCCGGACGATCGCCCTTAATAAAAATGCCCCCAAGCCTTGCTGTGAAAGCATCGTCTGGGTTAAATAATTGCTCGGGTTTGAGATCACCTCTACCAAGAATACGTTCGTTTTGTTTGTTAAGTGCCTCTCGCTGTAAACAACCCTAGCATCCACAGTTTTTGAGTTATAAAAATTATGAACTTCCATCAATCTTTCCCTCAAAATCGTCACCCACTCTTGCTGCAAGCAACTACTCAATCCGTCGCAAAACGCCCGTTGACTGGCATAGATTTGGGTGGCTTAATCGGTCAATTTATGAATCCCGAAGGACTCTCAATGCTGGGTATACTGCTAGGTTTAGCAGTTTTCTCCAAGATAGTCGGAAGCGGCAAAGGTAAAGTTACCTCGGGGCGCTTGTGCGGCACTGCTGAAAAGATGGCGGCGACGGGTTTGGCTATGAAACAAATGAAAGACAAAAAGCGGCAACCTGTTACTTTGTGGAGCGGTAAGCCGACTTATTGGTTTAACGGGCAGTGGAGAGGATTGAGTGCTCGATTGCAAACTCTGTTAGGTGCATCTCCAACAGTTTGGTTGCCTCACGCAGAACGCGGAACTTTAGTTATCGGCGCTCCGGGTTCGGGCAAGACTTTTAGCGTAATCGATCGGATGGTTGAAAGCGCGTTTCAGCAAGGATTTCCGGTCATCATTTATGATAAAAAAGGAGAGCAGATGAAGCTGCACGCACCCTTGGCAGTGCGCTACGGCTACGACGTGCAAGTGTTTGCGCCGGGGGAAGCTTACAGTGGCGTTATCAATCCTCTCGATTTTATGAGAGATGCACAAGATGCAGTAATGGCAACAGAAATTGGACAAGTTATTGCTCGAAATGCTAGTCCGGGGGAGAGCAAAGGCAACGAGTTTTTTGAGAAAGCAGGCGAGTTGATGGCAAAGGGTTTAGTGCAGTTGGCAAAAAGCAGTCCTTACCCAGATTTAGCGATGGTTTATGCAATTATTCAGCTTCCTAATTTGGTTGATCGCATTTACCACGCCGTTCATCGCCCTGACAATCATCCCCTGAAAATGGACAGATGGATTGCCTCTAGTTTTTCGCAATTATTAAGTTCAAAAGATGCTGAAAAAACAGTGGCGGGCATCAAGGCAACCGCAGAGGCAACTTACTCCAGTTTTATTCAAAAAGATTTGCTGCGGGCGTTTATCGGTTGCAGCACAATTCCCATTGCTTTAGAAGGCAAAAAGTGCATTATTTTCAAACTAGACGACCAAAGACGAGCCGTAGTTGGGCCTCTGCTGGCAGCCGCCATTCACTTGTGTGTGGTATCTAATTTAAGTCGGGTGCGTTCTGACCCATTTGTGTACTGTTTGGACGAATTTCCCTCTCTCAAGTTCGATAGAATGGATCAGTGGGCTAACGAATACCGTTCGGCTGGTGGCGTGCCGATTGTTGGCATTCAATCGCTCAATCAACTATATAATCTCTATGGGGATAAAAAAGGGGCTGCGATCGCCAGTGCTTTATCAACCCACATCCTATTCAATCCCGGCGATTTAGAGACGGCCGAGAAATATTCCAAGCGCTACGGTGAGGTCGAAGTTTTAATTAAAAGTCGCTCCACAGGCAGTTCAATGGGACAGCAAACGAGCCGTTCTGTTAACTGGAGCGAACAGTTGCAAAAGAAACCGCTGATTAGTGCTGACGAAATTCTGAGGTTTCCCCAAGGCAAGTGCGTCATTACTTCTCCTGCTTACGGAACGGGTACTGAAGCTTTGTTTCCGTATCCCCTAAAAATTCCTGTGCGGTATGGCGACCTCAAGCGATCTAAAGAGTCTGAGAGTTTGTGGGACAGTCGCATTCGACCGCAGCTCGAAAATAGAGCGGCGTCGCTCTCAGTTGACCGAGCTACTGGCAAGTCAATTAACATTGATGAAGAACTGGAAAATCGGATTCGAGCTGCTTGTAAAATGCTGCCTCACCCCAACGACCCGGATGAACCTGTGACGGTTGCAGATATTGAGGACAAGAGTATTGCCAATGAACCATTATCTCAGACTGCGGAATCGTTAATTTTTAGCAGTTTCAGGAAAAAGCTGCTCAATGCTGATATTGGTAGGTCAAGTTAAACTATGGAAGTTAAAGGCGATATTTTGATTGTTGACGACACTCCCAACAACATCTACTTGTTGGATAAAATGTTGGGTGAAAACGGCTACAAAGTCAGGAAGGTAATTAGCGGAGAGCGAGCCTTAAAAGCGGTCAGCATTCTCCCTCCTGATTTGATTTTGCTAGACGTTAAGATGCCGGGAATGGATGGCTATGAAGTCTGTCACTCCTTAAAAAAACAAGAGGATACAGCAGGCATTCCAATAATTTTTGTCAGCGCTTTAGATGACGTATTTGACAAAGTAAAAGGGTTTGAAGCGGGCGGCGCTGACTACATTATCAAACCTTTTGAACCGAAGGAAGTGCTGGTGCGGGTGGAAGCGCAGCTTAAGATGCGCCGCTTGCAGCAGCAGCTTCTCTGTGCTAACGAGCGACTCTCTGCACAAAATGCCCAACTTACTCAGGAAATTAAAGGGCGACAGCAGGCCGAAGCTAGTTTGAAAGTTTTTATGCACGCCGTTTCCCACGACTTGCGAAACCCGGTTACAGGGATGTCAATGGTGCTGCAAACTTACCTTAAGGAACAGCCAGCGGGACACCAAAGGGTAGCCGGAGAAAATGATGTTGTAATTGACAGGTTGAGTTTTGAGCGCATTGTGCAAAGCTGTTCCCGCCAGCTCAAGCTGATTAATTCTCTGATTGAGATGCAGCAGCACGAAATCTTAGGCGTTCCTTTAGATTTGCAGTCTATTTCGCTTTATGCTTTGACGTGCAGCATTCTCTCTGAGTGGGAACCGATGCTGGCGAAACGCCAAGTTGTTCTCAAGCACCAAATTGCTCCCGACTTGCCCAATGTTTATGTCGATATCGACCAGATTTGGCGAGTATTTGAAAATCTAATTGGCAATGCTCTCAAATACAATCAGCCTGGATTTACGCTAACAATAGATGCGTCATTCGATCGAGAATCTTACCTGTGCTGTACAGTAGCAGATAATGGAGTGGGGATAAAACCACAGCAGTTGGCTTCTTTATTTGACTTGTACGTGCGGGGCAGCGGCGTTAAGCGCACATCTGGGGTGGGATTAGGACTTTATATCTCGAAACAGATTGTCGCGGCGCACGGCGGGGAAATTGGTGTAGAAAGCGAGTTGGGTAAGGGAACTGTTTTTTGGTTTACTTTGCCCGTTGGCAAATAAACTGTGACGCGCTAATGGTTTGGGCCGTCTCAAGCAATAATTTCGTAAGTTTAAACCAAACCGTTTCGCATGGCAATGACGGCAGCTTGCACCCGGTCGTTGACCTCCATTTTGCCGAGAATCGCTTTAACGTGACCTTTAATGGTATTGGGGCTTAAACTCAGTTCAGCGCCGATTTCTTTGTTGCTTTTGCCTTCTACCAGCAGCTTCAAGACGGTCATTTCTCGTTTTGAAAACTGGGATTTCTCGCAGTTTTGAACCGGCATTCTGAGGTTTTGAATGACGCAACTGGCAATTTTGGCATCTAGGTACGCAGAACCTTCTTTGACAGCATTGATAGCTAGCAATAGTTGTTCTGTGCTAGTACCTTTGATGCAGTAAGCGTCGGCCCCGCAAGAGAGAGAAGCCAGCACTTCTGTATCGCTGCTGTGAGAAGTCAGCATTACGATGCGGGTATCGGGCAGTGCTGCTTTGATTTGGCTGGCAGCAGCAATGCCGTCGATATCGGGTAACCCAATATCCATCAGTATGATGTCTGGCTTTAGTTCTAGGGCTGAAGCTATTGCTGAGTTGCCGTCTTCTACCTGTCCTGCAATAACGAAATGAGGCTGTGCGGCTAATAGTCGCGACAGCCCCATTTGCATCATGGGGTCGTCTTCTACAATCAGGATGGTTAACGGTTTGGTTGCACTTTTTGCAGTCATCGTTTTTACTTCTCCAAATTGACAAACAATTTGAGATTTTAAATGGCAGAATTGAGATGTTTTTTACCTAAATCTAACATCTAAAATCGGGCGACAGCAGGACAAAAACTTTCTGCCAAGATTTGACAGAAAGCTGGCATCCTGACTAAATTGTTGAATTTTGACCCGAAGAGCGCCATCCTCTTATAGGATGATTTTTTTGAGCAGTTGTTCCAGGCGATCGCCCCAGCGAAGAACCGAGGCGAACCCAGCGTCAAGGCATAATCCGTAATTAACAATTCGCAATTTGTAATTAACCTCTTCCTTAAGGAAGAGGCTTGAAACAAGGAAAAATTCCCGCTCGTTTTTCTCCCTAAAAGGAAGAGGCCTGAGACCGCGTATAATTACGAAGGTCGGATTGCAAAGCGCGTAATTATTCGGTCAGAGCGTCAGCCGCTCGCCCCAAGAAGCCAAATGCTGAGTATAGTCAGCGGTTTCTAATCCTTTTAGAGTGACACTTCATCGATTTCATCTAAGTTGATAGCTGTGGCTATTTCCTCCGCTTGAGCTGCTAAAAAATGCTCGCTATTAACAAACGTTTGTTCTGTCTCTAGTTTAATGGCATTTAAGAGCCAATTTTTGATTTGTCGATGTTGCCTTCTGTCCCAGCTAAATGATACTTTTTGTGCTGCGCGTGTAGGATGCAGTGCCAAAACAATCAGTTGCAGCTCCTGAGGCTGTATTTTGAAATATTCTGCCGCTACCCACAACTTCACTCGGTCTTGCCAGCTCAAAATGGGATGTCGGATTGCCCACTCAAAGAGCCTGGGCTTGCCCTTTACTATGCCGATATGGGCTCGAACTTCTATTATTTTAAACTGATGTTGTGGGTAACATTTTTGATTTAAATTCGTCAGTAGGGAAGAATTTAAGTCAACTTTCGCAGTTAATGGAATGTCAGGTAACAGCTTTTTATGAGGTACAAACAGGCTGGGCGACAGTTGTTTTAGCTCGTTAACCCATTGCTGAATCTGGGGATTGTTGTCGAGAAGTGGCTCTACAGGTAATCCCATTAGCATTTGTTTTACCGCAAGCTGTAGCTGTTCTTGAATGTAAGCTGGTACAAGTGGCGATGTATTTGTTATTGAGTTAGAATTAACTATTTCATGGAGAGCGGATAGAGTAAGTAAGTGCATAGCTCAGATTTTGAATAACTGAGCTAGAGGTGGCGCAAGCCACTTGTCTGCCTGAAATAGGGGGAAGTGAAATCATTCTGAACAAAAAGTTGATTTCACTGTTAGAATGTCCGAAAAGAGTTTTTTATGCGGTACAAACAGGCTGGGCGACAACTTCACGAACTAATTTTTATCTGCCCTCCACTTCCAGTGGGCTTCGCTCCAGATATTGTTGGTATTCTCCCTCGTTTCCACCAAAAGAGTCTGCGGTAATTTGTGCTTTGGGCAACGGCTCTAGAACAGATTCAACAGGTGTCCATTTGCAGTAGCAAATCACAACAATATCGTAGTCGCTGTCAGGATTAGTAGCTGCATATTCTTCTACCCTGGCAACTTCCCAGTCTCCAATGCGACTGTGAGTAGTTTCTTTAGGAAAATCTGAGTTTGCCGATTCAACAACTCTGTGATACTCCCTCAATCGGTATCCCGGTTTTGGAGACGGACGGCTAGCAGGAGTGTAATGTTCGGCCAATATCCTCGTCAAAAAACCAGTGTGTGCCAGCTTTCTAGATTCCCATCCCCGGTCTGAAGGCGATGTTTTAAAAACGATGTACTTCCGCATAGTTAATCATCCTCTGAAAAATAGTTGGGAAACTGAGTCTCCCCTTCATAAATACACTTGACTTTCAGAATATCCCCGCCGACTTCTTCGTATCCCAGTAGCGTCCATCCGTACTTTTCTTGAATTTTATAGCATTTTTCTGGGTCAGTTACGTAGTGGTAAGACGTTGGAGTTTCGCTTTCTTGCTGCTCTTCGTTCATTGCGACCGTTGTTTATACTGCCTTACTTTTTTCTATTTTGATTCCAGCTCAGTCGCAAAAGCGCGACAATTGCTTTTTGTTGAATTCGTTTTCTGTGAGCGTTCGCAGTTCGCCATTCTTCCACCTAGTAACGGGTTAATCGGATAATAATATCCCACTACCATAACACAAAAAGCATCCAAGCAAACACTCGAAACGGACGGCTATTTATTCGACTGCTGTGGCAAATGTTCTCAACACATTTATAAGCGTTTTCAACCAAGCCAAATACACTAATTTTACCGTTCGGCAAGAAGATATCAGCAATCAAAAAGTGCTGATAGCCTCACAAAAAGCCATCAGCACCTACCCATTCAATACTGTTATACCAATTCTCCTTTCGTCTTGCTACAATCTGCATCGCTGGGTTAACTTCATACGATAGACCTACTGCCGCTACTGTTGCACCATCGTGGAGAACTGGTATTAGTGGAGGCAACACATTAAGGCAATCCAAATGTCCTTTCTTTTTTCAATCGAGGATTTCTCTATTTCGCAGCCCGAAGCCGATTTTATCTTTCAATCGGAATTACAAGTTAACCAATTGAGTAATTCTGAGCAAAGACGGCAGTATCAAATCAGACGTGGCTCCGCTTTTGATAGCGACTTCTAACTCGAACAAAACCGATAAAGATTTTGCCAAACTACTGACAGATACTCCTTTAACTTCCTGCTTCAGAAAATACATTCGCTTGGGATTGCCAATTCCGCAGAAAGTTACAATCTCACCGTCAGAATACTTTCCAGAAACCAGAGCAGATTTCACCCACAGCCAAGTTCTAAACTGAGTAATCAGAGTAGCAACAATTGTCAGCGGAAATTCAGCCCGCGACAGCAATTCGTCGAGCAGCTTAATTGCAGAAGTTGCTTGACCTTTCAACAGTGCAGTCGCCAATTGGAGACTGTTGGCTGCGGTAGCTGGAACGAGAGCGATCGCAATTTCTTTGGTAATTCGCTCGTCCCCTGCATAAACCGCTAACTTTTCCAGTTCCTTAACCATTCTAGCAGTATCGTTGCCGATCGCTCCTGCTAGATAGCTGACGGCATCTCTGGCAATTGAAACTTTTACCTGTTTAGCTTGAGTTGCAATTGCCTGTTCGATCAAATCCTCGCGCCAAGGCGGAATTAAAGTAAATTCCTTAAGCCTGCCGCACTGCAACAAATACTTTACTACTTTGAGCCTTTTGTCAATAGCAGCCGCCGTAAAAACCAAGTGAGTTGTGGCAGGCAACTGCGGCAGCGGTTGAAGAATGTCTAACCCAATCTCTCCAAACTGCTTGAAATCGCAATTCTCCACTACAATTAATTTGCCACCCTCTCCAAAAGGAACGCAAAAGGCAGCAGAAACGGCAGCGTCAAGCTGTTGGAAACTGAAGCGGTGGACGTTAAAATTTCGCCACAGCGGGTGAGTTTGTGCCTTTAACTTTTCAATTTCTCGTTCGATGGCATATCCATCGTTGCCGACAAGTAGCGCAATCATGCCAAAAACTTCTCCTGCTGTGCTATAGTAACAGTAATGGAGCGACCTAAAGCTTTACCAATTATGCGCTGCACCAACTCCAAATTGGCTTTAAATTTATCAGCATAATTGGGTGCAACTGTCAACACCCAAGAATCCGCGTCCTGCTTCACCAATTGAGCTTTTGACAGCAGTCCGCGATGGGTTGGTTTAACAGCTTCGACAACAGATTCCCAAATTGCTTTCAAGTCTGCTTCTGGTTCTTTTGAGCTAATATCTGGAGTCTGTGCGTTGTGGGAACCAACTCTTCCCAAGCGATGAGAATGTCCGTTTTGCTGTGCCGACAGCTTCAGAGAATTGGGAGAATTCTTGGCAATATTATTTTGAGATATCGGTACAGCCATTTTTGGCATCAGATTCAGCAAACACACCTCAAACCAGGTAGCAGAATTGGTACTAACTCTCAGTTGAGATTCTGACTTGTGCAGTTGCGTAAAAGCGGTATCGAGTGTCTCAAAATCAATGCGGGCTGCCAATTTTTTTAGGTGCGTGCAGCCAATCGTGCCTGCAATTAAATTTTGATTTGTCGGTGTGACTTTAACTAAAAGCAAATCGCGATAAACAGCTAACAAACTGCTGAGAATTAATTTTGGTGTTTTGCCGCTATCTACGAGCGTTCTTGCCAATTGCAGCAGTCCTAGCACGTCGCTAGAGCAGATGGCTTTGATAAGGTCTGTCAAATCCTTTTCACTGATACCGCCAGACACTTCGATAACTTGAGTCGGTGTAATTTCAGAGTTAAGCAGCGACAGTTGAGAGAGCAATTGGAGAGCGTCTCTCAAACCCCCGTCAGAAGTACGAGCAATTGCCAGCATTGCTGCTTCTGCAACGGCAATAGATTCGGCTTTACTTACCTTCTCCAATTGTCCCACAATAGCAGCCAAAGGCATTGCTCTGAAGTTGAAAGTTTGACAGCGACTGACAACAGTTGGCAGCACTTTGTGAGCTTCAGTGGTACACAGAATAAATACGACATGAGGTGGAGGTTCTTCAATACATTTCAGCAGAGCATTTTGCGAGGCAGTGGTAAGCATATGAGCTTCGTCAAGGATAAAAATTCTGCTTCGGCTCATTGCTGGAGCAAAGTTGCTGTGTTCGATTAATTCCCTAGCATCGTCCACTCCGTTGTGGCTGGCGGCATCTATCTCGCTTACGTCTAAACTGCTGCCGGAGTCGATAGCTTTGCAAGAAGAACATTTGCCACAGGGATTTATTGTGGGAGTTTTACTCTCCAAGCAATTGAGAGATTTGGCAAGGATGCGGGCTGTTGAGGTTTTGCCTGTTCCTCTGGGGCCTGCAAACAGGTAAGCCGAAGCAATTTTGGACGCAGTGACGGCATTCGTGAGTGCTGTCTTGATATAGTCTTGGCCGACTAATTCTTGGAGATTTTTCGGTCGATATTTGAGGTGCAAAGGTCGGTACATAATTTTTCTTTATTGTTGGTTTTAATGAAAGGAATGAATGCCAGAAGCAGCATTTTTTTTGTAGCAGTTTTAAATTCTGCCTTCATACTTCTGCGTCTGTCTGCCTGCAGCGTCACGCCAACGGATGACTTTTCGTACAAGTGTGCGTAAGTCCTGGGAATGTTGGGTAGAATTCCAGAAATTTATCCATAACCTTTCTTTACGCAATTCCCCGATAGGGGATATGAAAGTGACACTTTGAAGATTTTACGAACTAGATTTATTTGAGCGGATTGGCAAATTTTGCTTTATTTAAACGAACCGCAGAGAACGCATAGTCCGCAGAAAATGAAGAGGAAAAGAGAGAGAAATAAAGAGATTTATAACTTAATACCGTTCAGTCAGTGCTAAAAAACCGTGCTTCGGTTGGGCCGAGTGAAACGAACCCTCCGTTTCACTCGGCCCAACATGATGCTACAATTCGACAGGACTAAGTAAGTCGGCACGATAAAACCAATGTACGTTTAGTTTTGTAAAGACTCTAGAATGTCCTATTTTTTAGGGTATTAAGCTACTCTACATTTTCTTACATAGATTGATTTTTTAACGCCGATTTACTGACAATAGGAAAAGAGTGAAAAAATCAGCTCTTATGGTAAATGCTAACTTTGTTACTGCAAGAAATACTGCATTGCCACTTGGATTTCGCTATTAGCTCCACCGAACTGTTCTAGGAGCAACCTAGTAATGCATGGAGCGGGTTCGGACACCCGCGCATTGAATTCCAGCTCTTTGACGTGATAAAATATTTGGACTTCTTACCTATATTACTGTGCTTTGATATGCTAGCGATCAGGAGCAAAGCTTGAATAAATAAATAAAAATGTTAAACACACAGACCTGTAGAGAGCCAAGTATGGTACGTTTATTTGCTTCCTCTAATTAAACAAAGTAACGGGTACAGTTTCCCTGACTTTCTACCTAAAGCTATAGATGGGAAGAGGATTTTTTCTAAGCTCTTCTTCAAAGAACTCCACAAATAAATTCAGGAAACTGTACCGCATTTTTTAAATCAAAAAACCATCCCGCTACGGGAATGAGCATACACTCATCCCGCAGTAGGACGGTATCAGCCCTCTCTTAAGATCTGGGCGACGTGTTCATCTGTGGCATTGTTTGTGTAGGTTGGACAAACCCAAAGTAGCCAGCGACGATGGCTGTTAAGGCGTTGAACCAAACATTATTCCCGAAAATCGGCATTAAGCCGAACGTTGTTTGAGCGACAGGCAGCAATCCCATGATTGCGATTAAGGCATAGGCGATCGCAAAACCGCGATTGTATAGACGCGCACCACCCAAACTGGTATACGCAACTATCCCCACGCTGCCAACTACTATGCGTACGATGTTATGCAAGAGATTGGTTGGGAATAGCCCGAATAGATAGCCAAATCCCGCCGAATAGATGTCAGGAGATGTATCAACCGGGATAGCCCCACCTGTAGGTGGCAGTGATACAAGACCTGGTACAAATCCAGCCAGACCTATAACCGCGAAGAGAATTCCGATAATCAGAGCACAGTAACGCTGTGCCATATTTTCCCTGTTCATGTTGTCCACCCTTTTTATTACCTCATTTTTTCAAATCTTCTTCAATGGTGTTCTTATCGCTTTTATTTCCACTTCAGCGGAACCCCCTAAAGAATAGAAAGAAATACTATTGGGTAAGCTGACGCGAGATCTACCGCACAACTACCGTCAGATTATCTATCCCTATTCTTGACCTACTCCTCACTCTTCATTTGATAATCTCCTAGAAGCAGTGCAATAATACTTTCTATTAAAATCATTTTTTAGCCCGTTTACTCTATCAAAAGGAAGAAATAGAGGGGTAGAATTAAGGCCTAGTAACAAACTCTTCGGTAACTGAAGTATCAAGCAATCGGCTTCATCCAAATGTTTCTTGTTTGCCCCTAAGCGAGGGGCTAAAGCCAGACATTTAATAATCTCTACCGCCGCTTCACCAACCAAGGGAGTGCCTAGCACCGGATCAGATCGGCTATCAACAACTAACTTGATTAACGTAAGTTCGACGCGAGAGTGAGCGACTGGAAACATAAACTAACTCTTGCTCGCGAGCGTGGTCACTCACGAGCTCGACAATTATCGGAGACGTGCCTTATTGCTGCATCCTGGGGGGGTGACAACCCCCATGAAACCCTGAGAGAGTAAAGATTTCGTCCAGACAATGGCCCCATACACCGATGTCATGAAGTCCAACAGTTATGGTCGAAGTGGGAAAGCCAGGGTTTATACATCTTCTTTTTGCCCAAATATTGTTCAGAAATGAATCCCATTGAATTGGAGTGGCAGCACCTCAAAAAAGATGAACTAGCAGAGCAAATATTTGAGGATGGATTAGAGCTTGCTTATGCCGTAATTGATGGGTAGGGGCTAGAGGAAAAAAAGGAAACTATCGTACACAACGTATTAAATTTAAGTCTCATCACCCTACTTAATATTTTGTTACATACTTATGAATTTCCCCACCGACCTACTTAAACCGTATTGATTTATAACTAATGAATAATTCCCCCAAACCAGGTTATCTGATTTGCAAACTAGATTTTTTTTGAACGAACCGCATAGTCCGTATAGTCCGCATCGAATCCAGATGAAGAGAAGATATAGCCTTTCTCAGTAACATGAGGTGCTCATAGGGCATAGGGCATAGGGCATAGGAGATAGGACTCGCCCCCATACCTCACTTTCTTGAGAACCGCTATAGTAAAAATAGAAATATAAAAATCAAGAACCGATCAAAAAGTAAAAAGTAGGGAAATCTTTGTCGAGATTTCCCCACTCCCTAGTCCCTATTTCCTACTCCCCGCTCCCATCATTCTTGCGGTGCCACAATGTATTCACAATCTAGGGCTTCTGTTCCTAAAGAGGGGATACCAAAAGGCACAATCAGCAAGGGAGCAGTAGGAGCAGCCATTAATATCCGCAAATCCGAGCTAGAAATAGCTTTTGCTGTATCTATCAAATAGCGAATGTCGCACTTAATCCGAAAATTACCCCCACTAATTTTAGCATCAATTGTCTCATTGCCAGAGCTGATAGTATTGTTAATCGATGCCATTACTTGCTGAAACTCTGAATCTAATTCCAAAATTACCGTAACGTGCGATTTATCGGTGTGACTTGCCAATCTTTCTAAAGCTTTCAGCAAGGCTTGCCTCTCAACTATCAATTGATTGCTAAATAGGTGTCTGTGGGGAGCAATAATTTGGTCGCAAAGCGGATATTGTCCTTCCAGTAACTGTCCTGTCAGCCGCCAGTTTTTCCACTGAAATGTGATAATATTGCTACTTTGTTGAGTCGAGCCATCATAGTATATTGCAATTCGGTCAGTGGGATTCAAATTGCGCTCTAATACCCGAAGTACCTTAGCGGGTACAGTAAATTGCACGGGTTCATCAATCAAAGGGTTGGCGTTGTTGTTCTCGCTCAATCCTACAACCATTGCTACCCGATGTCCGTCAGTTGTCCAGATTCTTAGTTTGTCTAGTTCCCTGTCTGCATCGCGACTGAGTTGAAAGTTTGCCCCTGTTAATATGCGTTTGTTTTCCTCAGAACTGACGGCAAATAAGCTAGCTTTGAGTACAGCAATTAACACGCTGGCAGGAAGCGTTACAAGTTTCTTTTCAACGCTTGGAATAACAGGAAATTCGCCCGCAGCTAGCCCGCGAATGGCGTGCTTGCTCCTTGACGCACTCAGAGTGGCACTGACTGATGGAACGTCGCTTCCTTTAATAATTTCACAAGAACTCTTTAAGGTGAGGCTGCCGTTAGGAAATTTTCCCAGAATGTCAGCAAGTATGGGTGCGGGGAGGGTAAGCTTTCCAGCTTGATTGACATTGGCATCAAAGCTCACTTGCATTCCAAATTCTAGGTTGTAGGCAGTCAGATGCAAATGTTGAGCTTTTAAGTCAGCTTCTATCAGCACGTTGTGCAAGATGGGGTGGGTGCTATTGTTAGGAATGATGCCTTTGAGAGCCTGTATGTAATCGTTGAATTCTCTAGAGTCGCAAACTATTTCAACAGTCGTTGGGATTGGGGCAGGGGAAGGTTTTGTTGCATCCTGGACCGGAGTTTCTAGAGAAGGAGTTGGGGCTGGTAAAAGTTCTGCTGAGTTTGTGAGAGTTTCAGAGGTTTTTAATTGTTGCGAACCTGTTGTTTCGGGTTCGCTAAGTGGAGCAACATTGGTTTTGTCTTTGGCTGTTTTTTTGACACTTTTTGAAGAGTTTGCAGCAGTTACCTCAGAAATCCTATCTGGAAAAACAGCCGGCTTTTGTGAGTTGTCGGTTGAGTGCGGATTATTGGCGGTGTTATCAAGGTTAGCTGTTTCTCTGCCTCTAATCCCTGTCGAGCTTTTTTTCTTAGAAGCTTTCTGGGGTAGTGCCTCTTTAGCGGTTGATTCAGAAAGTCGAAATTTTGTCATAATCAGTCAGGTTTCACGTGTCTGATTGCGTGCTGCGCTAGCAGCCATAACTCTGGGAATTGAATAGTTGACAATTCGGTTCTACAGAACTTATACAAACTTGGACATTGCCTAATTCGATGTCTGTTTCCTGCTTCATCAACTCTCACTGCCCGTAGAACGTTTTGGGAGTAACGCCAAGTAAATCCGCGCCTTCTTGAATGGTTAATTTAGACATACCTTTAGTATATCGGGCAATGTCTAAATTTTTACCATTTTGTCTCATTACAAAATTTCAGTCTTCAACTCCAAGGTTATGCTAAATTAGTAAAGCTTTTATTCGCTGAAATTGTGGGAGATTTGGAGGCACAAATAATATCCGATATCGGCAGCGACTTGCACCGACATAATAAAGTCGGTGGTACTCTTTAAGTTTCTGTGTGCTGCTCAAATCTTTGCCGATTAACAATCTGCTAGAAAGGTCGCTTCCGTCAATGCCAACTTCATCAAAAGTGCTGCCCTGCGAATTGTGAATTGTCAAAGCAAAGCAATTGTCAATTTCAGCAAACAAGTCATCTTTGAACCAATAGTATTTCCTCCAAAGAAATCCATTGCGTTTGGCACTCTTGAGCTTTTCTTTAAGTTCAGCCTGGTAGCGTTTATTTTCCGACTCGTGCAGGACAAAGATTTGCCGCAAGAAACCGCCATCAGTCACAATTTTTAACAGCCAAACTCGATAGCCTCCGTGCTGGTTAATCTCAACTTCCTTGACGGTAAATTCCGTTGAAGTCGGCAAAATTACGGTTTTGCCGTCGGGTGCCATGACGGGTTTTTTGGTAATTAGCCTTTCTCCCGGTACAAATCTGGGTGCAGCTTGACCGTAGACTTGTTCTCTGATAAGATGATTGTAGTATTTGGCTCGTTTGTTAGTCCAGCACAGAATTCTGAAGCGATCGGGATTTTGACTAAATTCTCGATCGATCGTTTTGACAGCATATTGTAGCAGCGTTTCTGATTTAAC
>Ga0164304_10000053_pt1 | contig 26480 bp, 17 predicted proteins | sample Whisoiple_217_MG_FD_110216 | JGI IMG/M metagenome (GOLD analysis project Ga0164304, IMG submission 110216) | Soil microbial communities amended with pyrogenic organic matter from upstate New York, USA - Whitman soil sample_217_MG | ecosystem: Environmental > Terrestrial > Soil > Agricultural...
CGCCGCGGCGCTTTCGTCCACAGGAGCCGGAGCCGCGCGCGCATCGGCTGGTCACGCTCGAAGATCCGAAGGTCGAGCAGCCGGCACACGAGCGCGTTTTCCTCGTGCCCTCCTACACGACCGCGGCACCCGGCGAAGCCGAAGCTTTGGAAGTGCTGACGCATCTCATCGGCGGCGGCCACACGAGCCTGCTCTATCGCGAGCTCGTTATCGAGCGGAAGCTCGCGGTCGCGGTCGGCGCCTACTACATGGGCACCTCGCTCGATGCGACGCGGTTGTGGATTTACGCGATGCCGACGCCGGGCACCGCCCTCGAGCAACTCGATCGCGCGGTCGAGGAAGTGATCGCGCGCGTCGCGGATCATCCCGTCGATGAAGCCGATCTGCAGCGCGCCCGCACGCGACTGGTCGCCGATGCGATCTACGCGCAAGACAATCAGGCGAGCCTGGCGCGTTGGTATGGCGCCTCGCTCGCGACCGGCCTCACGATCGAAGATATCGCCCGCTGGCCGGAACGGATCGAAGCCGTGAGCGCGCAGGATGTGCAGAACGCCGCGCGTAAATGGCTCGACAAGCGCCGCGCCGTCACCGGATTCCTGTTGCCCGAAGCAGCGGCCGCGTGACCTCAATGACAGAGATCGCCGAGGTCGGACTTTCGTCGCGCGCCGGTCGCGTGCAGCGAGTCTTTACGCCGCATGGGATTGAAGCGTGGCTCGTCGAAGAGCACGCGATTCCGCTGGTCGCGCTGGAGTTCTCAATCAACGGCGGCGCCTCGCAGGATCGCCCGGAGCGTCCCGGCACGGCGACACTTCTCGCCGGGCTGCTCGATGAAGGCGCCGGGTCCTACGATGCCGAAGGCTTTCACCGCGCGCTCGACGACAAGGCGATCCATCTCTCCTTCAACGCCGATCGTGACCACATTTCCGGTCACTTGCAGACGCTCGAGCGCAACACCGCGGCGGCTTTCGAGCTTCTGCGTCTGGCGTTGAACGAAGCGCGCCTCGATGCCGAGCCGATGGAGCGCGTGCGCGAGCAGATGGCCGCGACGCTGAAGCGCGATCTGCACGATCCCGAAGCGATGGCCAACCGCGCCTTTCGTGCCGCGGCGTTTCCCGATCATCCTTACGGCCGTGCGGTGCGCGGTGAAATCGCCAGCCTGCCGTCGATCACGCGCGCCGATCTCGACGATCTGCGCAAACGCGCCTTCGCGCGGGCGACGTTAAAAATCGCCGCGGTCGGCGCCATCGACGCGCCGACGCTGGCGCGTCTCCTCGATGAGGTGTTCGGCGCCTGGCCGGAACTGCCCGAGCTTGTGACGGTGCCGGCAACCTCCGTCGCCAATCTCGGCACGCGGCGCGTCATCGACCTCGATGTGCCGCAGACGACGATCCGTTTCGGCCGCCCCGGCATTCACCGCCGCGATCCCGAGTTCATCCCGGCGATGGTGGTCAATTACATTTTGGGCGGTGGCGGCCTGACGACGCGGCTCTTCCATGAGGTGCGCGAGAAGCGCGGCCTTGCCTATTCCGTCTATTCGCAGATCCAAAGTTTCGATCGTGCCGCGATGCTTGCGGGTTCCACCTCGACTAAGAACGAGCGCGCCGCGGAATCGCTCGCCGTCATCGAAAGCGAGATCAAGCTGCTCGCTCACGACGGGCCGACCGAAGCGGAGCTCGACAAAGCCAAGAAATATCTCACCGGCTCTTATGCGCTGTCGTTCGACACCTCGACCAAGATCGCCGCGCAGCTGGTGCATCTGCAGCAGCAGGGCTTCGATATCTCCTATCTCGACGAGCGCAACAAGCTTGTCGAGGCGGTCACGTTGGCGGAAGCCAAACGCGTCGGGGAGCGCCTGTTCGGCGACGGCGCCCTGCTTGTCACCGCCGCCGGACGGCCGGACGGCATGTGAACGCGGCACGTTCCGCCCGAATCACATGATTTGCTAAACCTCGAGCGCAATTTTTCGGATTCCGCTTGAGCTATCTCGATCCGCCTCCGCTGCCCGCTGCCGTCATCGTCACCAAGGACGTCGGCGGCTATGTCGATCAATACCGCACGATGACCGAGCTCTATCGCGCCCAGGATCGCGAAGTGCGGCTGCATGAATGTCGCTCGGCCTGCACGCTCGCTTTGAGCCTGCCGAATGTCTGCGTGTATCCGGATAGCCTGATCAAATTCCATGCCGCTTACGATCCGCGCGACAAAATGGTCAACTGGGACGAGACGCAGAAACTGTTCTCGACCTACCCCGCGCCGGTGCAGGCGCGACTCGGCACGCTGACGCGCGAATATAAGGTGCTTTCCGGCGCCGAGCTGATCTCGCTCGGCGTGCGCGATTGCAACGAGAAGCGCATCCTCGTCGCCAAAGCCGCGCCGGCACCGGAGGACAAAGCGAGCCTTGCCAAAATTGTCGAGGGCATGAAAAGCGCGCTGATGACGAGCTCGGAGCCCGCTTCGCACGCGCCCGCGCCCGTCTCGACACCGCAGCCGAGCGCGCCGCCGGTGCCGGTGAAAACCCAACAGGTCCAGACGCCGCAAAGCGCACCCGAGCCGCCGCCCGCTGCGGTGCCGCTGCCGCCGGCGCGGCCGCAAGAGCCGGAACCGGCCGACGTACCGCTGCCGCCGCGCAAGCCGACGAGCGTCGCGTTGGCGCAGGCGCAGATCGCGCTCATCCCGCCGGCGCACCGGCCGATGGTCGGCTCAGCGCGCATACTTCCAGATAGATTTACGCCTTACGCTTACGTGATCGTGCGGCGCTGAACCCGCGGTCGCATCAGGATTACGACAGCCGCCGCAGCATCGAGCGCGGCGCAAACTAAAATCGGCGCGGTGTAACTTCTGGCCAGATCGTGTATGGCGCCAAGCAAAAGCGGTCCGCTCGAGGCGCCGATCTGCCAGATCGAACTGACCAGCGCGGTCAGCATGCCGAACGATGCCGGCTCGAATTCGCGCTGTACGATGAGTGCCGGAAAGGTGATGAGATTACCCACCGAGAAGCCGAAAATCGCCACCGCAACGAATAGCGGCAGCGACTCGCGTGTCGCAATCATCACCGCGAGCGCGATCACCTGCGAGGCAAGCGACAGCGCCGTGACCGCGCGCTGATCGAAGCGGTCGATTACCATCCCGAGCGTCAACCGCCCGACAATCGCCATCCCCGTCGTGACGGCGACCGCAATGCCGGCCTGAGCGCGCCCGAGGCTCGGCTCCAGAATGGCAATCTCGTGCACAAGAAAACCGGCCTGCGCCATGAGAGCGAGCGAGAAAGGCAGACCGATCGACCAGAAGCGCCAGGAGCGTAGCGCGTCGGCACGCGTCCATGGCGCAATCACCTTGCCCGCGGCATCCAACTTCGGGCGATGGACGAGCGCGACGGCCGGCCGCTCGACCCAGAAAAACACCATCGGCAGGATCAGTGCCAGCATCACACCGCTGACAACCGCAACCGCCGGCTCGAAGCCGATCTTGTCGATGAGCACTACCAGTGCCGGGATGACCACCACGCCCGCCATGCTGGCGCCGTTGAGCGCGAGATTGATCGCAAGTCCGCGCCGGGCGGAAAACCATAGACCCAGCACATTGGAAATCGCGCCGACCGTGGTCGCCGCCCATCCCGCCGACATCAGGAGATAGACGGCATAGAGCTGCCATGGCGCCGCGACGATGCCGACAAGCAGCCCGGCCGTGGCGATCATCAAAACGCCGGCGAGCATCACCCATCGCGGGCCGAAGCGGCGAATCGCGTCGCTCACGTAAATTACGGCGAGCGCGCCGACTAAATAATACAGTGTGGTCGCGCCGGAGATAAGCGAGGCCGACCAGCCGCGGGTCGCACGCAATTCGGCGAGAAAGACGCCATGGCCGTAGAAGCCAAAGCCCCAGGCAAACATCGCGATCGTGAAACACGCGATGACGACCCGCCAGCCGGGATAGCTCGGCGAGGTCTCATCAAGCGTCGCGGCCCGCGTCGGTTTCGGGACTTGCAGCATCAGGCGCGACTGACCATGTCCGCGCGCGCGGCGCAAATCATAAACCTTCGCTCGGGCTCGAAGTTTTCGCGTTCACTTCTCATGCAGCGTGAAGCCGACGCGCAAACTGACCTGATAATGATGCACGCCGTCATCGGCAATGTGGCCGCGTATCTGCTCGACCTCGAACCAGCGCAAATTCCGCAGCGTCTTCGACGCCCGCGAGATCGCCGTCTGTATGGCGTCCTCGATCGACTTTTCCGACGAGCCGACAAGCTCGGTGATTTTGTACACGTGATCCATGACACTCTCCTGTTTCGAGATTGCTCGAGGTTTGGCTGATCGGGTGCGGCGAAATCATTCACCTTTGCTGGAGCGGGAACGCGGCGGCGTGCAAAAACATTGCCGTACCGCAATGCTTAAGTCCATCGAATGCAAAGCCAAGCCGGATATCGGCGCGGAGAGGCCGCAGAGCGTCGTCGCCTTCGACGGCGACGACACGCTATGGATCGACGACACTGATGAGAAGCGCTGGGAACGCGATTGCAAGCGCCTGTCGACCGAAGGCCTGCCGCATCCCGGCATACGGGAGGCCTTCCGCCGGCGCTTGCGCCAATGCGGTTACACGCCCGAGGGCGTGCAGCGCGCGCTGATCGAAAGCGCGCGCGAGATTTGCGATCGCGACATTCCCGCCGATTGGCGCGCTCAGGTGGAAGCCATTCCGCAATGCATGGACTGGCTGACCTTGCGCTGCCCGCCCGGGCTCGAAAGCGCGCTCACGCGATTGCAAGAGGCTGGGCACGCGCTCTGGATCATCACGCATGGCGACCTCATCCGCCAGGCGATGAAGCTCGCCTGCTTCCCATTTCTCGATCGCTTCGGAATGGTCGAGATCGTCGACCGCAAGAATGCCGCGACCTATGCGCGGATCGCCGCCGCGAACGGCTGCGCGCCTGCCGCGCTGACCATGGTCGGCGACAGGTTCTTCGAGGATGTCGGCCCGGTCGTGCGGCTCGGCGGACGCGGCATCCACGTGCCCAATGGCCGCTGGGCGATGTTGCGGCGGTTCGATCGATTTCTGCCGACGCGGCGCATCCGGGTCTGCCGGACTATTGCCCAGGTACCGGAGGCGATTGCGGCGGCCGACTAGGGTGGGAGACGGCCTCCCGTTTGGTCTGCCAGCCTGCTAAAACGCTTGCGATGTCCCTTGCCGCCGCCTTCGATTCGCCGCCCGCCGCACCGGTCCGCCGTCTCGACCCGGTGCTTGTCGATCGCATCGCCGCAGGCGAGGTCGTCGAGCGTCCTGCCTCCGTGGTGAAGGAGCTCGTCGAGAACGCGCTCGACGCCGCCGCGAGCCGCGTTGAGATCGTCATTGAGGCGGGTGGGCGGCGGCTGATCCGCATCAGCGACGACGGGCACGGCATGAGCGCGGAGGATTTGGCGCTTGCGGTCGATCGCCATGCCACATCGAAACTGCCCGATGGCGATCTCTCAGCGATCGCGACGCTCGGCTTTCGCGGCGAGGCGCTGCCGTCGATCGGCTCGGTGGCCGAGCTCCTGATCGAGACGCGCGCGGCGGATGCGCTACACGGCGCGCGCATTGTCGTCTCGTTCGGCGACAAGGGCGCGGTCGTTCCCTGCGCGCGCGCCAAAGGCACGCGTGTCGAAGTGCGCGACCTGTTTTTAAGCGTGCCGGCGCGGCTGAAGTTCTTGAAGGGTGAGCGCGCCGAAGCGCAAGCTGTCGCCGATGTCGTGAAGCGGCTCGCGATCGCGCATCCGGGCGTTCGGTTTTCGCTCCCAAGCGAGTCCGGCGCCAGCTTAGATTATGCCGCGACGCATGGACCCGACGCGCTCGCGCGCCGGCTTGCCGATGTGCTCGGCCGCGATTTCGCGCAGGATTGCGTGGCGATCGATGCGGCCCGCGAAGCTTTCGCGCTCACCGGCCATGCTGGCCTGCCGACCTACAACCGCGCCAATGCGCTGCAGCAGTTCATGTTCGTCAACGGCCGTCCGGTGCGCGACAAATTGCTCGCGAGTGCGGTGCGCGCGGCCTATCTCGATTTCCTCCCGGCGGACCGGCATGGCGTCGTCGCGCTGTTCGTCGCCTGTCCGCCGCGCGAGGTCGACGTCAACGTGCATCCAGCAAAGGCGGAAGTGCGGTTTCGCGATGCCGGCCTCGTGCGCGGATTGGTCATCGGCGCGCTGAAGGAAGCGCTGGCCGGCGCGCGACATCGCGCCTCGAATGAAGGTGGCCGTAGCGCGCTGCATATTCTGTCACGTGGCACGGCGCAGCCGACCTATGATTGGCGGCGCTCGCTCGCTGCACCGGGACATATTGCCGACGGCTTTGCCGAGCAGGAGCAGCGCGCCTTTGTCATAGATGCGCCCGCCGCCGATGCGCGCGCGGGCGTGGCACCGTCGGCGCCGGAAGCAGTGGAAGCGCCGCTCGGCGCGGCACGCGCGCAGCTCCACGAAAACTACATTGTCGCGCAGACGCGCGACGGCATCGTTCTCGTCGATCAGCATGCGGCGCATGAGCGGCTCGTCTATGAACACCTGAAGCGTCAGCGCGAAACGCATGGCATCGCGCGCCAGGCGCTGCTCGTGCCGGCGGTGGTCGACATGGAGCAGAGCGACGTCGCGCGGATTGTTGCAGCGGCGGATGCTCTCGCTGAGTTGGGTCTTATCGTCGAGAGTTTCGGCCCCGGCGCGGTGCTGGTGCGCGAAATGCCGGCGCTTCTGCAGAACGCCGATGCACGCAAGCTCCTGCGGGACATTGCCGATCGGCTGGCGGAAGACGATAGCGCCGGCGCGCTCGAGCGCTCGCTGGACAAGGTGCTGGCGACGCTCGCGTGCCACAATTCCGTGCGCGCCGGGCGGCGGCTCAACGCCGAGGAGATGAATGCACTGTTGCGTGAGATGGAGGCGACGCCGGCCTCCGGTCAGTGCAATCACGGCCGCCCGACTTACATTGAACTAAAGCTCGCCGATATCGAGCGGCTGTTCAAACGAAGGTGACGGCGGCTCTCCACCCGGGCCTCGAGCGGCGTTTGCAGCGCGCGGTCGACGGCGACATTCTCTTCGACCGTTTTTCGCGCGGACGTTACGCGACGGACGCTTCTTCTTATCAAGTCATGCCCGCGGGAGTCGTCGCGCCGCGCACCGGCGAAGGCGCGCTCACGGCGCTGGCTTTGGCGCGCGAAGAGCGCGTGCCGGTGACGTTTCGCGGCGGCGGCACCTCGCAATGCGGGCAGACGATTCATGAAGGGCTGATCGTCGATACGTCGAAATACTTGAACCGCATCTTGTCTCTCGACGCTGCGGCGCACCGTTGCATCGTCGAGCCAGGCATTGTGCTCGACGACTTGAACCGGCAGCTCGCGCCGCACGGTTTGTGGTTTCCGATCGACGTATCGACCGCCTCGCGCGCGACGATCGGCGGCATGGCCGGCAACAATTCCTGCGGCGGCCGCTCGCTCCGCTACGGTACAATGCGCGACAATGTGATCGCGATCGACGGCGTCCTCGCCGACGGAACGGCCGGACATTTCGGCTTGATCGACGCGAGCGCCAGCAATGTGCCGTCGCGGCTCGAGGCGCTGACGCGCGATCTCCTCGCCATCGGCCGGCGCGAAGCAGGCGAGGTCGCGACCCGCTTTCCCAAGGTGCAGCGCCGCGTCGGCGGCTATAACCTCGACGCGCTCGCACCCGATCGCGAGATCAATCTCGCGCATCTTCTCGTCGGGTCCGAAGGCACGCTGGCACTGTCGACCGCGATCGAGCTCAAGCTATCGCCGGTGATCCGCAACCGCGCGCTGGGCGTGGCGCATTTCGGCTCGTTCTACGAGGCGATGGATTGCGCGCAGCACATCGTGCGCCTGAGGCCGATTGCGGTCGAGCTCGTCGATGCGACGATGATTGCACTCGGCCGCGACATCGCAATGTTCCGGCCGCTGATCGAGCGGTTCGTAAGAGACGAGCCGGAAGCACTGCTCCTCGTCGAATTCGCCGAGGACGATCAGGCGGAGAATGTGCGGCGGGTTGCTCAGCTCGACGAGCTCCTGAGCGATCTCGGCTTCGGCTTCGATCGCGAGCGGCGCAAATGGGGCGGCGTCGTCGAAGTCGCCGATCGCACCACACAGACGGCGTTCGCCGACTTTCGCGCCGCGGGCCTCAACGTGATGATGTCCATGCGCGACGAGCGCAAGCCCGTCTCGTTCATCGAGGATTGCGCCGTGCCCCTGGAACATCTCGCCGATTACACAGCGCGGCTCAACGACGTGTTCGCGCGCAACGGCACGAAGGGCACATTCTACGCGCACGCCTCGGAAGGCTGCCTGCACGTACGTCCGGTTCTCAATCTGAAGCTCGATCTCGATTTGCAACGCATGCGTGCCATCGCGGAAGAGGCCTTTGCCATCGTACGCGAGTACAAAGGCTCGCATTCGGGCGAGCACGGCGACGGCATCGTGCGTTCGGAATTCCACGAGATGATGTTTGGGCCGCGTCTCGTGCGCGCCTTCGGCGAGGTGAAGACGCTGTTTGATCCCGACGATGCGCTGAACCCGCATCGCGTCGTCGATCCGCCGAAATTCGACGACCGCAATCTCTTGCGCTACGGCCCGAATTACGGACGCTCGGAATTTCAGCCCGTGCTCGATTGGTCGGCCTGGCGCGGCGGTGCCGCCGGTCTCCAGGGCGCGACGGAGATGTGCAACAATAACGGCGCCTGCCGGAAATCGGTCGGCGGCGTCATGTGTCCGTCTTACCGCGTTACACGCGACGAGCGTGACGTCACGCGCGGGCGCGCCAACACGCTGCGGCTTGCCCTGTCAGGACAGCTCGGAGCTGAGGCACTGATGTCCGAGGGCGTGCGCGAGACGCTGAGCCTCTGCGTGTCCTGCAAAGCCTGCCGGCGCGAATGCCCGACCGGGGTGGATGTCGCGCGGATGAAGATCGAGGTGCAGGCGGCGCGCGCCGCCAAATATGGATTCTCGCTGCGCGACAGGATCGTTGCGCATTTGCCGGATTATGCCGAGATAGGCGCGGTGCTCGCGCCGCTGATGAATCTGCGCGACCAAATCCCGACGCTCGCGCGTGCCAGCGATAAGATGATGCGTATCGCTCATCAGCGCCCGCTGCCGCGTTGGCGGCGCGATCGCTTTCGCGAGCCGGCGGCGAGCATCGGGGAAGGCCAAGCAGGTGAGGCCGTGCTCTTTGCTGACACGTTCAACCGCGCCTTCGAGCGGGAGACGATCGAAGCGGCACTCGATGTGCTCGTCGCCGCGAATTACCGTGTGCATCTGCCGCGCCTTGCCGGGAGCAAGCGCGCTCTTTGTTGCGGTCGCACGCATCTCTCGGTCGGCAATGTCGCCGGCGCACGGCGCGAGCTCCAACGCACGCGCGATGCGCTGCTGCCGTTCGCCAAACGCGGCGTGCCGATCATTGGGCTGGAGCCGTCGTGCTTGTTGACGCTGCGCGACGAATTGCTGGCGCTGTTTCCCGGTGAGGAGTCGCGCATCATTGCGGACCAAGCGCTACTCTTCGAGGAGTTCTTGGCGCGCGAGGCTGAGGCGGGGAGCCTCACGCTCGCTCTTGCCGAGACGAAGCGCACGGCGCATCTGCACGGCCATTGCCATCAAAAAGCGTTCGGCGCGCTTGGTGCAGTCGAAGCGGCATTGCGCCTGGTCCCCGGACTCGACGTGAAGCCGATCGAGTCTTCCTGTTGTGGCATGGCCGGCGCGTTCGGCTACCAAGCCGAGACATACGATATTTCGATGGCGATGGGTGAGCTGACGCTATTCCCCGCCGTGCGCAGCTCGCATGCCGACGCTCTCATCCTTGCCGATGGTTTTTCGTGCCGACATCAGATAGAGCACGGCACGGCGCGCAAACCGCTGCACGTCGCGGGAGTGTTGGCGGGGGCGCTTGTGTGACGCCACGCCGCCGGACGCCGCATCGCGGCTCCGGGAATGTGATCACTTCCCCGTCGTCAGCACGATCTTGCCCAGATGGCTCGATGATTCCATCAGTTCATGCGCGCGCCGCGCCTCCTCGAGGGGAAAGGTCGCGTGAACGACCGGCCTAACGCTGCCTTGCTCGAGCAACGGCCAGACGTGCTTGCGCAGTTCCTCGGCGATCGCCGCCTTCAGTGCGACGGAGCGCGGACGCAAGGTGGAACCCGTCAGCGTCAGGCGCCGCACCATCACCGGCGTGTAATCCAGCTGTTCAACTTTGGAGCCGCCGAGAAAGGCGATCTGCACGAGCCGACCTTCGATAGCAAGGATCGAGATATTCTTGGGAATGTAGGCACCCCCGACCATATCGAGAATAACATCGACGCCTTTCCTGTCGGTGAGCTTCTTCACCTCCTCGACGAAATCCTCCGCGCGATAATCGATGGCGTGAGCGGCGCCGAGCGTGCGGCAGAACGCGCATTTGTCTGGTGAACCCGCCGTCGCGATCACCGTCGCGCCGAATTGCTTGGCAAGCTGAATGGCGGTCGAGCCGATGCCGGACGAACCGCCATGCACGAGAAACGTCTCGCCGCTTTTCAAGCGCCCCCGCGTGAACACGTTGTCGTAAACGGTGAAATAGTTTTCCGGAATGCCGCCGGCTTCCTCCATGCTGAGCGGCTTTGGCCGCGGCAGGCAAAGCGGCGCATCGGCGAGCGCATATTCGGCATAGCCACCCGAACCGACGAGAGCGCAGATTTCATCGCCGACCTTAAGGTTCTTGACGCCGTCCCCGAGCGTGACGATACACCCGGCAATCTCCAGCCCCGGGACCTCGCTTTCGCCCGGCGGCGGCGGATAGGCGCCGGCGCGCTGCGCGACGTCGGGGCGGTTGATTCCGGCAGCAACGACTTCGACCAGAACCTTGCCGGCGGTCGGTTTCGGCACGTCGACCTCACGAACGCGGATCACCTCCGGCCCGCCTTTTCCGTCGAAATGAATTTCACGCATGCGCGCGGGTAAAGCCATGGCGTCTCTCCTTGGAGCCCTGGAGATACAAGAACTTGGCGCGATCGCAAAGCGATCGAGCATTGCTCGGCGTCTAACGTAGCCGAACGCGACCGCCGGCATATAACAGTATTCAGCTATTTGAGAGCCGCATGGAACATCGCCGCTTCGGTTGCACAGGTCGCGAGGTCAGCATCATCGGCCAGGGCACTTGGTACATAGACCGCGCAGATCGCCCGTCTGCGATCGCCGCGCTGCGCCACGGCATTAAGCTCGGCATGACTCACATCGATACCGCGGAGTATTACGGGGAGGCCGAGAACATCGTCGGCGAAGCGATTGCCGGGCGCCGCGACTGTATCTTTCTCGTCTCGAAGGTGATGCCGCAAAATGCCTCGCGCGCTGGGACGATCGCGGCATGCGAGCGATCGCTGAAGCGGCTGCGGACCGATCGGCTGGATTGCTACCTCTTGCATTGGCGCGGGTCATATCCGCTCGCCGAGACGTTTGCGGCTTTCGCCGCGCTGAAGGCGAGCGGCAAGATATTGTCCTGCGGCGTCAGCAATTTCGATGTGGACGATCTCGAAGATGCAGAGGCCGCAGCTGGCACTGGCGAGATCGCCTGCAACCAGGTTCTTTATCATTTGCAGGAGCGGGCGATCGAGCATGCGGTGCTCCCCTGGTGCGAAAAGCATGACGTGGCGATCGTCGGCTACAGCCCGTTTGGGCACGATGCCTTTCCGTCACCGCACTCGAAGGGCGGCCGCGTTCTGGAAGAAATCGCCGCGACACATGGCGCAACCGCGCGGCAAGTCGCACTGGCTTTTCTTGCGCGCGTCGCGCCCCTGGTCACGATTCCGAAAGCCAGCAATCCGGCGCATGCGGCGGAGAATGCAGGCGCCGGTGACCTGCGGCTGAGCGGCGAGGAAGTTGCGCGCATTGATGCGGCTTTCCCGGCCGGAAGGCCGCGAAGTTTGCCCATGCTTTAATCGACATTTCCGAGGCGCGCAGCGCGTTCCGGGACCCAGAGCAAACGGTATCCGCGCCTAGACCCGGGTCGCCGTCAAGGGGGCCGCGGATGCGGTGCCTCAGACCAATCCCGCGCCGCGGGCCCATTGATATTTCGCGGCGAGCACTTCGACCGGAATTTCCGTGGAATAAGCGTAAGCCGGGATGCCATGCTGATAAAGATAATCGGAAGCCTCTTCGACTTCGATGTCGCCGGCGAGCGAGGCGACGATGGGCTTTTCGAAACCTTTCTTCTTCATCTCCTCCTTCACCTCTACCATCAACCTGGCAAACACCATCGGCGGCGTCACGATCGTGTGCCAATAACCGAGGATCAGCGCGTGAATGCGATCGTCCTCGATGCCGAGCTTCACCGTATTCTGATAGGTCTTCGGTGGCTCGCCGCCGGTAATGTCGACCGGATTGCCGGCCGCGCCGAAGGGCGGAATGAATTTGCGGAAGGCCTTGTCGAGGTCGTCCGGCATTGCCATCAGCTTCAGGCCATTGTCGACGCAAGCGTCGGACAGAAGCACACCGGAGCCGCCGGCGCCGGTGATGATAAGCACGTTCTCTCCCTTTGGCGTCGGTAGGATCGGGACACCGCGGGCAAATTCGAGGAGCTGCCGCAGCGAACGCGCGCGCACCACACCCGATTGCTTGAATACGTCCTCGTAGATTTTGTCGTTGCCGGCGAGCGCGCCAGTATGCGAACTCGCCGCCTTCGCGCCCGCGGAAGTCCGGCCGGCTTTCAGCACGATGACCGGCTTCTTCTTAGAGACGCGCTTCGCCGCCTCGGCAAAGGCGCGGCCGTCTTTCAAATCCTCGCAATGCTGCGCGATAACTTTCGTATTGTCGTCCTGCTCGAAGAAGTCGAGCAGATCGTCTTCGTCAATGTCGGATTTGTTGCCCAGCCCGACGATTGCCGAGACGCCCATCTTCGCCGAGCGCGAGAAGCCGATGATCGCCATACCGATGCCGCCCGATTGCGACGACAAAGCCGCGTGACCTTTCACGTCGTAGGCGGTGCAGAACGTCGCGCAGAGATTCTTCCAGGTATAATAGAAGCCGTAAATATTCGGCCCCATCAGCCGGATATTGTATTTGCGTCCAATCTCCTGAAGCTCTTCCTGTCCCTTGATGTTGCCGGTCTCACCAAAGCCGGAGGGGATCAGCACCGCGCCGGCGATTTTCTTCTCGCCGCATTCGGTCAGCGCCGCGGCGACAAATTGCGCGGGGATCGCGAAGACGGCGACATCGATGTTGCCCGGCACATCCTTCACCGACTTGTAGGCCTTCATGCCCATGATCTCGTCCGCTTTCGGGTGGATCGGATAGATCTTGCCCTTGTAGCCGCCGTTGATCAGGTTCTTCATCACCGAATTGCCGATCTTGCCGGTCTCGGCAGACGCACCAATGACCGCGACCGTCTCCGGCTTCATGATGCGGTTCATTGCGACGACAATTTCTTCGTTGCTGCGCGTCTGCGGCCGTTTCTTCTGCTCGAAGTCGAGAACGATGCGCACATCGGCGGCGACCGCGCTGCTCTTTGTCGCAAAGACAGGATTGAGGTCGAGTTCGGAAATTTCCGGGAAATCGCTGACGAGCTGCGAAACCTTGACGATCACGTCGGCGAGCGCATCGCGATTGACAGGATCGCCGCCGCGCACACCCTTCAGCATCTCCGTTGCCTGGATGCCGTTTAGCATCGACAGCGCGTCCTGCTTTGTCGCCGGCGCCAAGCGAAACGTCACGTCTTTTAGAATCTCGACCAGCACGCCGCCGAGCCCGAACGCCACCAGCTTGCCGAAGGAGCCGTCGGTGATCGCGCCGACGATCACTTCCGTGCCGCCCGCAAGCATTTGCTGCACCTGCACGCCTTCGATCTTGGCGTCGGCTTTATATTTCTTGGCGCTGGCAAGAATCTTGTCGTGAGCCTCGCGCGCTGCGGCCGCGTCCTTGACGCCGACGATGACGCCGCCGGCTTCCGTCTTATGCAGGATGTCGGGAGAGACGATCTTCATGACGACCGGATAGCCCATGTTGTCGGCGAGTTTCGCGGCGTCCGCGGCGGATGATGCGACACCTTCCTTCGGCACCGGAATGCCGTAAGCGTCGCAAACCAACTTGCCTTCCGGGGCGGTCAGGCTCGTGCGCTTGTCGGCTTTGACCGCGTCGAGAACTTTGCGAACCGCGTCCTTGTGCGGGCTCGGCTGGGCCGTCATGTGCTCCTCCTCATGTTTGTTCTAACGCTGCGCAATTAAAGGTGGCGGTGCAGTGGCTGCGCCGTGGCATTTGGTATGCCAAGGTCGGTACTTGGTCAAGCAGAGGGGGAAATGGCAGAGGGCGTCTTCCGGTCGAGCGCGGCTTGAGCGCTCGCCGGGAAGTTCGAGGCTTTAACGCCGGACGATTTGACACTTGGCATGTGGTATGCCAAGAACAATGGACGTAGAGCGCTGGAAGCGAAGGTATGTCGCTCACCAAAAGCGCCGATGGAATTTCGGGATGAATACGCCGACAACCTCGACCAAACGGCCGCAAAAAATTTCGACGGATGCGCTGTTCTCACGCATCCAGGTCGAGGACTCGTTTAAGGCCAAGGCATACGCCGCGTTGAAAGAGGCCATTCTGAAGATGGACCTCTACGGTAATCGCGAACCGATCATGCTCGACGAGCGCGAGCTTTCCGACCGTCTCGGCGTCAGCCGCACGCCGGTCCGCGAAGCCGTGGCAATGCTCGAGCAGGATGGTTTCCTGCGCACGGTGCCGCGGCGCGGCATTCTCGTGGTCAAGAAGAACAAGCGGGAAATCATCGAGATGGTCCAGGCTTGGGCGGCGCTGGAAAGCATGGCGGCGCGATTGATCACGACCATGGCGAGCGATGACGAGATCAAGAGCTTGCGGCCGATGTTCGCCGGGTTCGGTGAGGCGCATCGCCCGGACGAGCATCTCAGCGATTATTCCTCAGCTAACATCGCGTTCCACCAGGCGATCATCCGCATGAGCGGCTCGGCGCTTCTCGTCGAGATGACCGAGCACATCCTTTTGCATGTGCGCGGCATCCGCCAGCTGACGATCGGCCGTGACAATCGCGCCCAGCGTTCCATTCAGGATCACCTCGGCATTATCGATGCGCTGGAGACGCGCAACACCGAATTGGCGGAGCGGTTGTCGCGGGAACATACGCTCGGACTCGCCGCTTATGTTAACGAGCACGGCGACGAATTGTTTGGCTGAAGCCGCGGCGTGTCCTGAAGGACCCGCGCAAATTACGAGATAGGGAGGAAGCGGTATGTCCGCATTAGCGAAGCGTATTGATCCCGTCGAGAGGGAAGTCGTCGAAGAGCGCGAGCTGACCGATGGCTTTCACCTGGTCATCGACGCGCTCAAGCTCAACGGCGTGAAGACCATCTATAATGTACCCGGCATTCCGATCACCGATCTCGGCCGTATGGCACAGGCCGCCGGCCTTCGCGTCATCTCGTTCCGGCATGAGCAGAATGCCGGTAACGCCGCCGCCATCGCCGGCTATCTGACGAAACAGCCGGGCATTTGCTTGACCGTGTCCGCGCCAGGCTTTCTCAACGGGCTAACCGCGCTCGCCAACGCGACCACCAATTGCTTCCCGATGATCCTGATCTCTGGCTCGTCCGAGCGTGAGATCGTCGACCTGCAGCAGGGCGATTATGAGGAAATGGATCAGCTGGCAATCGCCAAGCCTTTATGTAAGGCGGCGTTCCGCGTGCTGCATGCGGCCGATATCGGCATCGGTGTCGCGCGCGCGATCCGCGCGGCCGTCTCCGGCCGTCCGGGCGGCGTCTATCTTGACCTGCCGGCAAAGCTTTTCGCGCAAGTAATGGATGCCGAAGCTGGACAGAAGTCTCTCGTCAAAGTCATCGATCCGGCTCCGGCGCAAATTCCCGCTCCCGTAGCGGTCAAGCGCGCGCTCGATGTGCTGAAAAGCGCCAAACGTCCGCTGATCATTCTCGGCAAAGGCGCGGCCTACGCACAAGCCGATGACGCGATCCGCACGTTCATCGAAAAAAGCGGCATTCCCTTTCTGCCGATGAGCATGGCCAAGGGGTTATTGCCCGACACCCATCCCCAATGCGCGGGCGCCGCGCGCTCGACGGTCTTGAAAGAGTCCGACGTCGTGATGCTGATCGGTGCGCGTTTGAATTGGCTGCTGTCGCACGGCAAGGGCAAGAACTGGGGCGAGCCGCATTCGAAAAAGCTTATCCAGATCGACATCGAGCCGAAGGAGATGGACTCGAATGTCGAGATCACCGCACCGCTGGTCGGCGATATCGGTTCCTGTGTTTCCGCTCTTCTCGAAGGAATGGGTAGTAAGTGGCAGGTCCCGCCCACCGATTGGACCCACGCCATCAAGACGAAACGGGAAGAGAACATCGCCAAGATGGCGCCACGGCTCATGAAAAATTCGGCGCCGATGGATTTCCATGGCGCGCTCGGTGCGCTGCGCACGGTCATCAAAGAACGGCCGGACGCGATCCTCGTCAACGAAGGCGCCAATACGCTCGATCTCGCGCGCGGCGTCATCGACATGTATCAGCCGCGCAAGCGTCTCGATGTCGGCACCTGGGGTGTCATGGGCATTGGCATGGGCTTCGCGATCGCCGCGGCGATCGAGACCGGTAAGCCGGTGCTGGCAGTGGAAGGCGACAGCGCCTTCGGTTTCTCCGGCATGGAGATCGAAACGATCTGCCGCTACAATCTGCCGGTCTGCGTCGTCATCTTCAACAATGACGGCATTTATCGCGGCACCGACGTCAATTCGGCCGGCTCGGATCCCGCGACGACGGTGTTTGTCAAAGGCTCGCGCTACGACAAGATGATGGAGGCATTCGGCGGTGTCGGGGTCAACGCGACGACACCCGACGAGCTGAAGCGCGCCGTCGATAAAGCCATGGATTCAGGCAAGCCGACGCTCATCAACGCGGTGATCGATCCGGCCGCCGGCAGCGAGAGCGGCCGCATCGGCAACCTCAATCCGCAGAGCAAGCTTCGCAAGAAGCCGACGCAATAACCCAGAGAGATTTGATATTCGGGAGGTACAAGATGGGTAAGGCACTCGAGGGCGTCAGAATCCTCGACTTCACGCATGTTCAGTCGGGACCGACCTGCACGCAACTTCTCGCCTGGTTCGGCGCCGACGTAATCAAGGTCGAGCGACCAGGCGTTGGCGATATTACACGCGGCCAATTGCGCGACATTGCCAATGTGGACAGCCTCTATTTCACGATGCTGAACCACAACAAGCGTTCGATCACACTCGACACCAAGCATCCGAAAGGCAAGGAGGTGCTGACGCGCCTCATCGAGACTTGCGACGTGCTCGTCGAGAATTTCGGTCCCGGCGTGCTCGATCGCATGGGCTTTTCCTGGGAGAAGATTCACTCGATCAATCCGAAGATGATCGTTGCGTCGATCAAGGGCTTCGGTCCCGGCCCATATCAAGATTGCAAGGTCTACGAGAACGTCGCCCAATGCACCGGCGGCTCGGCTTCCACGACGGGCTTTCCCGACGGCGTGCCGCTGGTCACCGGCGCGCAGATCGGCGATTCCGGTACGGGCCTCAACCTGGCGCTCGGAATTGTCACGGCGCTTTATCATCGCACGAAGAGCGGCGAGGGCCAGCGCGTCACTGCCTCGATGCAGGATGGCGTGCTCAATCTGTGCCGGGTGAAGCTGCGCGATCAGCAGCGCCTCGCGCACGGGCCGCTTACCGAATATAGCCAGTATGGCGAAGGCATTCCCTTCGGCGATGCCGTGCCTCGCGCGGCGAACGATTCCGGCGGCGGTCAGCCCGGCCGCATCTTGAAGTGCAAAGGATGGGAGAACGATCCGAACGCCTACACCTATTTCATCACCCAGGCCGCCGTGTGGGAGCCGATCTGCGACATTATCGGCGAGCCCGAGTGGAAGACGCATCCTGATTACGCCACGCCCAAAGCCCGGCTGCCGCGCCTCAACCAGATTTTCGCGCGCATCGAACAATGGACGATGACCAAGACCAAGTTCGAGGTGATGGATATCCTCAACGAATATGACGTGCCGTGCGGGCCGATCCTCTCGATGAAAGAACTCGCCGAAGATCAGTCGCTACGCGCGACCGGCACTGTCGTCGAGGTCGATCACCCGAAGCGCGGCAAATATCTCTCCGTCGGTAATCCAATCAAGCTCTCCGCGAGCCCGAGCGAGGTGAAGCGTTCGCCGCTGCTCGGCGAGCACACAGAAGAAATCCTGCGTGACGTGCTCGGCTACAACGACAACGAGGTCGCACAAATTCGCGCCTCGGGGGCGACCGAGCCGGCGCCCAAACGGGCGGCGGCGGAATAGGCAGGGGACAACAATGCGACCAAGGGCGGGTTCGTTCGCCCTTAGTCTAAGTCAACTAGAAGCTGGCCAGCTTCAAAAATGCTTGCACGCCCGTGCGGGCTGCATGAAGGTGGCATCAGATATACCAACACAGCTCCGAACAGAGAGCGACCAGGGAGTAATTTGAATGCCCACCCTCGCGACACCCGCGGCTAGCCCTGCCATCTCCGATTCCTTCCGCTGGACGCAGCTTGTCCTCGGCATCGCCTGCATGGTGATGATCGCCAATCTCCAATACGGCTGGACCTTCTTCGTCCCCGATATCCAGAAGGCGTTCAAGTGGGACCGTGCGTCAATCCAGTTGGCGTTCACGCTTTTCGTTCTGTTTGAGACGTGGCTTGTCCCGGTCGAAGGCTGGTTTGTCGACAAGTATGGACCGCGGCTTGTCGTCCTTTTCGGTGGTATTCTCTGCGGAATTGGATGGGTGACCAATTCCTATGCAACGTCGCTTAGCGGCTATTACGTCGGCCAGATCATTGCCGGAATCGGCGCCGGCGCGGTCTACGGCACATGTGTCGGCAACGCGCTGAAATGGTTTCCGGACAAGCGTGGCCTTGCTGCCGGTTTGACGGCTGCTGGCTTCGGTGCGGGATCCGCTCTGACGGTGGCGCCGATCCAAGCGATGATCAAGGACAGCGGCTTCCAAGCGACTTTCTTTTATTTCGGCCTCGGTCAGGGAATCATCATCGTCATTCTGTCGCTCTTCCTGCTGGCGCCGCAGCCCGGGCAGGTGCCGCAGCCGATCCAATCGAATCGCATCGCACAGACGCGGCGCAATTACCGACCGGCGGAAGTCATACGCCACCCGATCTTCTGGCTGATGTATTTCATGTTCGTTATCGTCGGCAGCGGCGGGTTGCTTGTGACGGCGAACCTGAAGCCGATCGGCGCGGATTGGAAGATCGACAACGTGCCGGTGACGTTGGTGGGCCTCACCATGACGGCGGTGACATTCGCCGCGACTCTCGACCGCATCCTGAATGGCCTCACGCGTCCGTTCTTCGGCTGGGTGTCGGACAAGATCGGCCGTGAGAATACGATGTTCATCGCTTTCGGCCTCGAAGGCGTCGGCATCTACCTGCTTTATCTCTATGGGCAGAATCCGATCTGGTTCGTGATCCTATCGGGCGCGGTGTTCTTCGCCTGGGGTGAAATCTACTCGCTCTTCCCGTCGACCTGCACGGACACGTTCGGCGCCCAATACGCGACGACGAATGCCGGGCTGCTTTACACAGCCAAGGGGACTGCATCGTTGCTCGTGCCGCTGGGCAATTATGTGCAGCAGAGCAGCGGCAGTTGGGACGGGGTGTTCCTAATTGCCGCGGCGGCGAACATTCTCGCCTCGCTGCTTGCAATTGCGGTGCTGAAGCCGTGGCGCCGACGTGTGGTGGAGCAATCAACCAGCCCCGCGGCAGCTGAAGTTTACGCGCACTCTTCGGCGCGATAGCAACAAAAAACGAAGACCAAAGCCTCAGCGCCCCTGCCGGAGCAGGGGCGCTTTTGTTGTTTGCACGGCCGGCGAAGATTCAGCGGTCGCCCTCAGCACGAATACCCGTAACGCAGAAGAAAGATTTGCCTCTCCGCGTTCGGCATCGACGGAAGCCACGAGCGCGGCGATCGACATTTGTCTTTCGTCCGCGATCTTGCGTAACGCGTCCCAAAAGGCGTGCTCGAGCGAAATACTGGTGCGGTGGCCGGCGATCACCAGGGAATGCTTTGAAAGATCCGTCGGACGCGTCTCGGCGGCATCATCGCCGCGACCGCGCTTGATCACGATTTCGTCGGCGTGCGTCGATGCTGGTCGAGGTGCCGCGCGCCGCGGGCTTTTTCCGCCTTCGCGCGCTCGCGTTCGGCTGCGCTGGTACCGAAACTAAGGCGGTTTGCCGCGGCCTCTGTCTCGGCTTCCGCGCGCCTAGCCGCTTTACGCGCACGGCGCAGATTGATTATCTCGCCGCTCACGTCTTTTTCCGGAAGGAATCGATCGACACGATCTTCTCGCCGACGGGCGCGGGCTCTTTCTCCTTCTCCTCCGTCTTCACCGCGCGCGGACGCGGTCGGATCTCGGCTGGCTCGGAGCCGCTGCCGCGCGGCTTCGTCTTGTCGGCTTCCGCACCGCGTTTGTCGGCGAGACGCGGTTTCGGCAACGACGGTACGCTGGCGACCGGCTGTTTCGGCTCCGGCTCTGCCGCTTCATCGCCGGCAGCCTCGTCCTCGGCGACATTCTCGAATTTCAACCCGAATTGCACCGAGGGATCGTAGAATTCCATCAATGCGTCGAACGGGACGTAGAGGCGTTCGGGTACGTTCTTGAAGGACAACCCGACTTCGAAACCGTGCTCGTCGACGTTGAGATCCCAGAACTGGTGCTGCAGCACGATCGTCATCCGTCCGGGATATTGCTGACGAAGACGGCTCGACAAGCGCACGCCTTCGGCCTGCGTCGCGAAGCTGATGTAGAAATGGTGATTGCCCGAAATACCGTGTTTTGCCGCGTCGCTCAGCACGCGGCGAACCACGCCGCGCAGCGCCTCCTGCACGCGCAGGTCATAGCGAATCAAATCGGTGGACATTCGCGGAGCGGCCTTTAAGCGGACTGGCGCGAGTTTACGCTAAAGCTCGGTTGCGGAGAAGTGGAGGCTTCTGTTGCCAGGTGCCTCCGAACCCCGCCTGAAAGTGCTAACCCTCAGGGCTTGATTTCGGTTACCGGCACCGCGTTACGCGGCGACAGCCACCGGAGCATAGTTGTCGTTGGCAACTATAGATTCGGCCCGATGACGGCGGAACCATGCCGGGCAAAAGCGCACCCTTTACACCCTCGTCGATCCTATTTCGCCCCCGCCGCAGCCCATGCTCGATGGGCTCTGGTGGAGGCGCCGGGTACCGCCCCCGGGTCCGAAAGGCTTATTGCGGTGACCGTTTATCGCCATAGCCATCGTGAGACGGCACCTATCAATATAGTCGATGCGGCGCGGTTCGGAAAGGCTCGAGCGGCCGCCGACGGCAAGGAGCCCGGCGCCTCACATCCTCATGCATTGCGTGCGGAACTTTTTCCGTGGCTTGCCATGCAGACCTTCGTATCGGCCTGTTTCGAGCATTCTGCTGATTTGGCTTTCTTGTCCTCTGCCGAGAGCCCGGCTTTGCTGCCCGGCACGGGCGGCGCCACCGCGGTCGTGCCGATCTGCGCGAGGGCATGCGAGCCGAAGAAAGACCCGGCGGCCGATAACGCGAAGCTGAGGGCGAGTGGCTCTTCTGGTCCCCATGAGGTGTCTCCGAGTAACCGCCAGCATCAGCGGCCATCGTCCTATTTAGAGGCCGCCGGCTTCGCCAAAAGCCTGGCGCTTGCCGCGGCCCTATTTTGCGCATAAAGATATCTTTATATGTAATCCGATCCGCGATGCAGCACCCCCGCCTCTCCTTCGAAAGCCTCCTTGCCGCCCTCGGCGCCGTCGGCGAAGAGACGCGCCTGCGGCTTTTGGCGCTGCTTTCCGAGGCAGAGCTCACCGTGACGGAGCTCGTCACCATTCTCGGCCAGTCGCAGCCGCGGATTTCCCGTCACCTCAAGCTCCTCGTCGAGGCAGGGCTCGTCGTCCGCCATCGCGAGGGCAGCTGGGCCTTTTTCCTGGCGGCGCCCGGCGGTGCCGCAGGCGAGTTGCTCCGCGCCCTCGCCGGCTGGCTCGATCCGCAGGATCCCGTGCTGCTCTCGGACCGGGTGCGCCTTGCCGAGGTTCGCCGCGCCCGCGACGCACAGGCGGTCCGCTATTTCGCGGCCCAGGCGCCGAACTGGGATAAAATCCGGGCGCTGCATGTGCCGGAGGAGCGCGTCGAGACGGTGCTGCGCGAGATCATTGGCGCCGCGCCGATCCAGGCGCTGCTAGACCTCGGCACCGGGACCGGCCGCATGCTGGAATTGCTGGCGCCGCTCGCCGAGCGCGCCGTCGGCATCGATCAATCCCCCGCCATGCTGGCGGTCGCGCGCGCCCGCCTGGAACGCGCCGGCCTCCGCCATGTGCAGCTTCGCCAAGGCGACATCTATGCCGTGCCGGTCGAGCTCAATGGCTTTGATTTAGTCGTGCTGCACCAGGTGCTGCACTACCTCGACGATCCCGGCCGCGCGTTGCGCGAAGCGGTGCGCTTGCTTCGCCCCGGCGGCCGTCTGCTCCTCGTCGATTTCGCCCCGCATAACGAGGAAGCTTTGCGCGAGAGCCATGCGCATCGCCGGCTCGGCTTCGGCCATGACGAGATCGCGTCATATCTTGACGATGCGGCCCTCGATCTGACCGACCATCGCGACCTGCCGCCGCTCACTGGGGAGGGCGGCAAGCTTACCGTTTCCATGTGGGTCGCCCGCGATCGCCGCATCCAAGCCGATCCCGTCCCGCTCACGCATCGCGAGGTTGCCTAGATGAGTCTCGCCACTCTCCCAAGCCGCGGCGCGCGCGGTGACATCAGCGTTTCCTTCGAATTTTTTCCGCCGAAGACGGAAGATATGGAGGCATCCCTCTGGGACGCCATCGCCCGGCTCGCGCCATTGCAGCCGAAATTCGTGTCGGTCACGTACGGCGCCGGCGGTTCGACGCGCGAGCGCACACATGCGACGGTCGAGCGGCTGGTGCGTGACACCGAAATTGCGCCCGCCGCGCACTTGACCTGCGTGGCCGCCAGCCGCGATGACATTGATGACGTCGTGCGCGCCTATCACGCGGCCGGCGTCCGCCACATCGTGGCGCTACGCGGCGATCCGCAGGGCGGGATCGGCAGTGCGTTCACGCCGCATCCGCAAGGCTATCAGAACTCGACCGAGCTCGTTGCCGGCATCAGGCGCATCGCCGATTTCGAAGTGTCGGTGTCCGCGTATCCGGAAAAGCATCCGGAATCATCATCGCTCGATTTCGATATCGATGTGTTGAAGGCGAAGGTCGACGCGGGCGCGACGCGCGCCATCACCCAATTTTTCTTCGAGAACGACTGCTATTTGCGGTTTCTCGACCGCGCCCGCTATCGCGGCGTGACGATCCCGATCGTGCCGGGCATCGTGCCGGTGCAGAATTTCAAGCAAACCGCAAGCTTCGCCAAGCGCGCCGGCGCCAGCGTGCCGCAATGGCTTGCCGACAGGTTTGAAGGCCTCGACGACGATCCGGCGACGCGCCGCTTGATCGCCGCGGCGATCGCGGCAGAGCAGGTGCTCGGCCTCGTTGACCGTGGCGTCACCGATTTCCATTTCTACACGATGAACCGTGCCGATCTTGTTTACGCGATCTGCCATCTCTTGGGACTTCGCCCGAAGAAGGATGCGCGTGCGACGGCGGAGGCTGCGTAAGTATGTCCGATACAATTCGCCACGCACTCGAAGAAGCGGCGCGCGAGCGTATCCTCGTCCTTGATGGCGCGATGGGCACGATGATCCAGGGCCTGCGCTATGATGAAGCGCAGTTCCGTGGGTCGCGTTTCGCCGATTGGAAGCAGGATGTTCGCGGCAACAACGATCTTCTGATCCTGACGCAGCCCGACGCGATCCGCGACATTCACCTCGCCTATTTCCAGGCGGGCGCGGATATCGTCGCCACGAACACGTTCTCCTCAACCTCAACCGCCCAGGCCGATTACGGCATGGAAGCGATCGTCCGCGACCTTAACCGCGACGGTGCGCGCCTTGCCAAGGAGGCGGCCGCGCTCGCCGAGAAGCAGGACGGCCGCCGCCGCTTCGTTGCCGGCGCGCTCGGGCCGACGAACCGCACCGCCTCGATTTCGCCGGATGTCAGCAATCCCGGCTTTCGTGCCGTCAGCTTCGACGATCTGCGCCTCGCTTACGCCGAAGCGGTACGTGGCCTGATCGAAGGCGGCGCCGACATCCTCCTGCTCGAGACGATCTTTGACACGTTGAACGCCAAGGCGGCGGTCTTCGCGATGGAAGAGGTGTTTGCGGAGACCGGCTCACGTCTGCCGGTGATGATTTCCGGCACGATCACCGATCTCTCCGGCCGCACGTTGTCTGGCCAGACGCCGGAGGCGTTCTGGCATTCGCTGCGTCATGCCAAGCCGTTCTCGATCGGTTTGAACTGTGCGCTTGGCGCCCGCGAGATGCGCGCGCATTTGGCGGAGATTTCGCGCGTGGCCGACACGCTGGTCTGCGCCTATCCCAATGCCGGTCTGCCCAACGAGTTCGGCCTCTATGACGAGAGCCCGGAATATATGGCATCGCTGATCGGCGAATTTGCCGATTCCGGTCTCGTCAACATCGTCGGCGGCTGCTGCGGCACGACGCCGGAGCACATCCATGCAATTGCCGAGCGGGTTGCGGGCATCGCGCCGCGAAAGGTGCCGCGTTTCGAGCGGCGGCTGCGGCTCTCCGGGCTCGAGCCGTTCACGCTCACGCCGGACATTCCCTTCGTCAATGTCGGCGAGCGCACGAACGTCACCGGCTCGGCAAAATTCAGGAAGCTGATCAAGAGCGGCGACTTCTCCGCCGCGCTCGACGTCGCCCGCGATCAGGTCGCCAACGGCGCGCAAGTCATCGACGTCAACATGGACGAGGGTTTGCTCGATTCCGCCAAGGCGATGGAAGAGTTCCTGCATCTCGTTGCCGCGGAGCCTGACATTGCGCGCGTCCCGGTCATGATCGATTCCTCGAAATTCGAGGTAATCGAAGCGGGTTTGAAATGCGTGCAGGGCAAGCCGATCGTCAATTCGATTTCGCTGAAGGAAGGCGAGGCGGCGTTCATCGATCACGCGCGAACCGTCATGCGCTACGGCGCCGCAGTCGTCGTCATGGCCTTCGACGAGCAGGGCCAGGCGGATACGCGCGAGCGCAAGATCGAGATTTGCGCTCGTGCTTATCGCATCCTGACCGAAGAGGTGGGTTTCGCGCCGGAAGACATCATTTTCGATCCGAACATCTTTGCGATCGCGACCGGGATCGACGAGCACAATAATTACGGCGTCGATTTCATCGAAGCCGCGCGGGAAATCCGCGCGAAACTGCCACATGTTCACATTTCCGGCGGCGTCTCGAACCTGTCCTTCTCATTCCGCGGCAACGAGCCGGTGCGCGAGGCGATGCACACCATCTTCCTCATGCACGCGATCCAGGCCGGGATGGACATGGGCATCGTCAATGCCGGCCAGCTCGGCGTCTACGAGAATATCGATCCGGAACTGCGCGAGCTCTGTGACGACGTTGTTCTCAACAAGCGCCCGGACGCCACCGAACGCCTGCTGGCAATCGCCGAGCGCTTCCGTGAGCAAGCCGGCAAGAGCGAAGCGAAAAACGAGGCGTGGCGCAGCGACTCCGTCGAGAAGCGGCTCGAGCACGCGCTCGTCAACGGCATCACCGACTATATCGAGGCCGACGTCGAGGAAGCCCGCGCCGCCGCGGCGAAACCGCTCGAGGTGATCGAAGGTCCGCTGATGGCCGGCATGAACGTAGTCGGCGATCTTTTCGGCCAGGGCAAGATGTTCCTGCCGCAGGTCGTCAAATCGGCGCGGGTGATGAAACAGGCGGTCGCTTATTTGACGCCGTTCATCGAGGCGCAGAAGGAGAGCGGCGCCCGCAAGACGAACGGCAAGATCCTGATGGCGACCGTCAAGGGCGACGTGCACGATATCGGCAAGAACATCGTCGGCGTGGTGCTCGGCTGCAACAACTACGAAATCCTCGATCTTGGCGTCATGGTGCCGGCGGCAAAGATTCTCGAGACGGCCAAGACCGAGAAGGTCGACGCGATCGGGCTCTCCGGGCTGATCACGCCGTCGCTCGACGAAATGTGCTTTGTCGCCGCCGAGATGGAGCGCGAAGGCTTCGACTTGCCGCTGCTCATCGGCGGCGCGACGACGAGCCGTGTGCATACCGCGGTGAAAATCCATCCGAATTATGCGCGCGGCCAGGCGGTCTATGTCACCGACGCGAGCCGCGCCGTCGGCGTCGCGCAGGCGCTGCTCTCGCAGGATATTCGCCCGCAATATGTCGAGCAGGTGCGCAAGGAATATGCGAAAGTTGCCGACGCGCATCGCCGTGCCGAAGCCGACAAGCAGCGCCTGCCGCTCACCCGCGCGCGCGACAACAAATTCAAGACAGACTGGGCGAGCTACGAACCGCCGCGCCCGACGTTTTTGGGCACGCGTGTCTTCCGCACCTACGATGTCGCCGAGC
>Ga0164304_10000054_pt1 | contig 26416 bp, 25 predicted proteins | sample Whisoiple_217_MG_FD_110216 | JGI IMG/M metagenome (GOLD analysis project Ga0164304, IMG submission 110216) | Soil microbial communities amended with pyrogenic organic matter from upstate New York, USA - Whitman soil sample_217_MG | ecosystem: Environmental > Terrestrial > Soil > Agricultural...
CGACCGACAATAAGATGCCGGCCTATGATCCTTCCGCCTCTCCCTCACCGCAATTCGCCAATCCCGTTCATTGCGTGAAGCTCGCGCGCGACGATATGGTGTTGCGGAAACGGGCGGAGGTGCGGTGACCTCTTAAGCGGTATTTGGCCGCTCTGAGCTGCACCGGGGCTAGCCGAAAAATATGCCGATGAAAAATCCTCCTCATCCGGGTGCCGGAATTCGCGATGATATCGAGGCGCTTGGGCTCTCGATAGACGAGGCCGCGCAAGGCATAGGTGTGACCGGAGAACATCTCGACGCTCTCATAAATGCCGAGACTTCGATCACCCCCGAGATGGCGGTTCGCCTCGAAAAAGCGATCGGCAGCACAGCGGATAGCTGGTTACGAATGCAGACGGCCTATGATCTCGCCCAAGTTCGCGCGCGTGAGGCTGGCATCAAAGTGCGGCGCCTGACGCCCAAAGTGGCGTAGCTTCGGAAACCGATCACCCCGGCCCATCATCGAGCCGCGCCAGATCGAACGCCTCGACATCCTGCAGAAGCTCGATGAAGGCCGTTGCGCCGTAATCGGCTGCGGCCTCGCCCTTCTCGGCGCTCGCGGCGGCGGCGTTGCCGACCGCCCCCGAAGAGGAAAGGTCCTGCGCCATCCAGCCGAAGCCCGCCGGCCGGGCGGTGCGCAGCCAGGCGAAATCACGCTCGAAATCGAGGCTCGCCGGCGCGAAATTTTTGGCCGCCTCGATGCGCACGAGATCGGAGCGGAAGGCGAGCATGAGCGAGGTCTCGATCACCCCGGCATGGATGCCGTGCGCAACCTCCTCCGACGAGAACAGCCCATCGGGATAGCCGAACCGCGCCCACGACGCGCTGACCGCGAGCAGATTCAGCCGGACGCGCAGATCGAGCGCCAGGCGATCGAGAAGCGCCGAATTGCCGCCATGCGAATTCAAGAGCACCAGCTTGCGGCAGCCGGTGCGCGCGACGCTTTCGCCGAGTGCGGCCCAGGCGCGGAGCGCCGCGTCGTCGGTGAGCGACAGCGTGCCAGCAAAGGCCGAATGCTCCTGCGACGTGCCGATCGCCTGCACCGGCAGAAACACGACGGCCAGCTCGGTCGGGAGGCGCTCCAGCACCCGCGCAAGATAGCCTTCCATGATGAGCATGTCGGTGCCGAGCGGCAGATGGGGCCCGTGCTGCTCGATCGCGGCGAAGGGGAGCACGGCGATGACGCGCGCCATGTCGGTCGCACGGAGATCCGTGCTCGTCAGGTCGCGCCAGTGGCGGCTTGCCAGCATGAGAGAAAGCCTAGGCGCGGCAGGCAAGGTCAGCAAGGCCAGGCCAGACTTGTGCTCGCGCACGCCCGCCGCATAGAGCGTGCGAATGAGATATGCCCGCGCGCTCGCCGCACTTCTGTTTCTCTGCGCCGCTTCGCACGCGCTGGCGCTCCATCGCGTCACCTTCGCGACCAATTGGCTCGCCGAAGCCGAGCATGGCGGCTTCTATCAGGCGCTCACCGACGGCACATACGAGCGCTACGGCCTCGATGTGAAGATCATCCAGGGTGGGCCGCAGGCGAATAACCAGCTTCTGCTCGCCGCCGGACGCGTCGATTTCTATCTCGGCGCCAATATGATCCAGGCGCTGCATGCGGTCGAGCAGGGCATTCCGACACTCGTCGTCGCAAGCCTTTTCCAAAAGGACCCGCTTATTCTGATGTCGCATCCCGGCGTTGGGCTCGATAGTTTCGCGGATTTGCCGAAGGCGACGGCGTTATCGGCAAGGACAATCTCGTCTCCGTCTATCAATGGCTGAAGAATGCCCATGGGTTTCGCGAAGAGAAGGTGAAGCCGTATAATTTCAATCCGGCGCCGTTCATCGCCGACAGGAACTCGATCCAACAAGGTTATGTCACGTCGGAGCCTTACGAGGTCGAGCGGCAGGGCGGTTTCAAGCCCAACGTTTTCCTGCTCGCCGATTACGGCTACGACAGCTATTCGACGACGATCGAAACGCGCGCCGATCTCGTCGCGCAAAAGCCTGACCTCGTGCAGCGCTTTGTCGATGCGTCGATCATCGGCTGGTGTAATTACATCTATGGCGACAATGCACGAGCTAATGCGCGCATCAAGCAGGACAATCCGGAAATGACCGATGGCCAGCTCGCCTTTTCGCTGGCCAAACTGAAGGAATACGGGATCGTCGATTCCGGCGATTCGCGTACACTCGGCATGGGCGCAATGACCGACGAGCGAATGAAGAGCTTCTTTGACAAGATGGTCGCGGCGAAGGTCGTCGCGCCCGGGACCGATTACAAGAAGGCTTATTCGCTGGCATTCGTGAACAAAAAGGTTGGGCTGACGATCGGATCCGCCGCGCAGAATTCGCCTGCAGCGAACCGCTGAACTCGTGTCCTTGTCAGACGAACCGCTGTTGCGTCTTCGCGCACTCGGCAAGAGTTTCCCGGGTGGAATTCAGGCGGTGTCCGGCGTCGATATCAATGTTCGCCGCGGCGAGTTCCTGACGCTGCTCGGGCCGTCCGGCTGCGGCAAGTCGACGATCCTCAGGCTCATTGCCGGTCTCGCCTCGCCCAGCGAAGGCGACATCATCTGGAGCGATGCCATGCGGCCGGAAATAGGCTTCGTTTTCCAGGACCCGACGCTGATGCCGTGGGCGAACGTGTTTTCCAACGTCTATCTGACCTTACGTCTGGCAGGATTGGCGCGGCGAGAGGCAGCGCCGCGTGTGACCGACATGCTGGCACGCGTCGGCCTCGCCGGATTCGAAAAGGCCTATCCGCGCGAGCTCTCCGGCGGCATGCGCATGCGCGTCTCGCTTGCCCGCGCGCTCGTCGCCGGTGCGCCGCTTCTTCTCCTAGACGAGCCGTTCGCGGCGCTCGATGAGATCACCCGTTTTGCATTGAACGACGATCTCCTCGCTCTGCAACGTGAGCTGCACACGACAATCATCTTCGTCACCCATTCGGTATTCGAGAGCGTCTACCTCTCCCAGCGAATTGCGATCATGTCGGCACGGCCCGGGCGCGTCGCCGGCGAGATCGCGATCGAAGCGCCGGAGCCGCGCGGGCCCGAGTTTCGCGTGAGCTCATCCTTCGCAGATCAGTCGCGTGCCGTCTCGGCGGCGCTACGCCAAGCTATGCAAGCGAGTGCCGCGTGACGGCGCGCAGAACATACTTCGATCGCGCCCGTCTCTATGACGTGCTGCTCCCCGTCGGCGTGCTCGTCGGCAGCCTGGCGCTCTGGGAAGCGCTTGTGCGCGCCTTCGCCATCCCGCCCTATGTCCTGCCCGCGCCGAGTCTCATCGCGTCGACCCTTGTCACCGACTGGCCGCTGCTCTTCGCCTCGTTGCTCGTTACATTGCGCGTCACCTTCGAGGCTTTGGCGTTCGCGGTGATCGGTGGCGTCGGCCTCGCCGTCCTGCTCGCGCAATCGAAGCCGATCGAGCGCGCCTTCCTGCCGCTTGCAATCATCCTGCAGGTGACGCCGATCATCGCGATTGCGCCGCTGCTCCTCGTCTATCTCGAATCCTCGACTGCGGTGCTGGTCTGCGCCTTTCTCGTCGCGTTCTTTCCGATTCTGTCGAATACCGCGCTCGGCCTCGCTTCGACCGACCACAATCTCGTCGATCTCTTCGATCTTTACCGCGCCTCGCGCTGGCGGCGGCTCATCCTTTTGCGATTGCCTGCGGCGCTGCCTTACTTTCTCGGCGGCTTGCGCATTGGCGGCGGCCTGGCGCTGATCGGCGCGATCGTCGCCGAGCTTGCCGCCGGCGCCGCAGGGCAGGGCACCGGCCTTGCCTTCCGCATCACCGAGGCCGGCTATCGCTTGAACATCCCGCGCATGTTCGCCGCTTTGGCGCTGATCTCCTTCACCGGGCTTCTCATCTACGGCGCGCTGGCGCTCATCTCGCGGCTTGCCCTGCGGCACTGGCATGCTAGTGCCCGTGCCCGGCAGATGTGAGTGCATGACAAGAGCAAACCTGAAGCGCAGCGAAGAAGACAGCGCGCCGCCAAGACGCGAGCTCGTGGCTTCCATGGACGCGGCGAGCCCGGAGGAGTTGCGTGCGCGTACCATCGCCATCGTGCTGATGTTCGCGGCGCTGTTCTGCTTTGCCTGCCTCGACACGAGCGGCAAATGGATGAGCCGCCACATCCCGATCTGGGAAGTGGTGTGGGCGCGCTACATGGGTGCGACGCTGTTCGTTTTCATCTTCGTCAACCCCTTGACGACGCCGCGCATGCTTTCGACGTCGCGGCCGGGCCTGCAGCTCATCCGCGCGCTGCTTTTATTCGGCGCGACCGTTCTCAATTTTTTCGCGCTGCGTTGGCTGCAGCTCGCGCAGACCGTCTCGATCGCGTTTGCCGGACCGCTTCTGATCGCGCTGTTTGCCGGACCGATTCTCGGCGAATGGGTCGGGCCGCGGCGGCTCGCGGCGATCGTCGTCGGTTTCATCGGCGTCATTGTCGTGACGCGGCCGAGTCTGTCTGGCGTCCATCCGGCGATGCTTCTGAGCTTCGGCTGCGTCGTCTGCAACGCCTTCTATTCGATTTTGACCCGCGTTCTCGCGGCAACCGATTCCGCGCGCACGACGACGTTCTTTTCCGCGATTTCCGGCGCGATCATTCTCACGCCCGCTTTGCCTTTCTTCTGGGTGACACCGCAGGACTGGCGCGTCTGGCTTTTTCTTGTGCTGATCGGCGGTTTCGGCGCGCTCGGCCACTGGTTCCTGATCCTCGCGCATCACCGCGCACCGGCGGCGCTGCTTGCGCCCTTCGCTTATACACAGATCGTCTGGATGATCATTTTCGGCTACATCGTTTTCGGCGATCTGCCGGATGTGTGGACGCTGACCGGCGCCGCGATCGTCATCGCTTCGGGCCTCTATCTGCTTTACCGCTCGCGCATGGTGAAGCGCCCGGCGCGCCGGCCTTAGCTAATCCGTGCTGATGCCGTTCGGCGGCAGCAGGCGCACATAGTCCGGCCCCCGCGCATACGCGGAACTGTGAATGAACGAGCCGGGCGGTATGGTTCGGCGCCGCGCGCGATTCATGCGCCAGGAGGTTTTCCCTATCGCGTAATCGTAATGGGGGAACGGCAGAAATTCGAGGATCCACCACAGGGCGTTCTCACGCAGCTTGTCGTGCAGCCGCGGAGGGTCTGCCGGTGTGCCGGAACTCGCCGCAAGCGTCGCGGCCGCGGTTTCGTCGACCAAGAGACCGGCAGCGATCGCCTCGCGCAGCATCCATACGAGCGCGATGCGCGATTGGGCGCTTTCGATCTCGGCGCGGCCGCCGCCGACATCGCTGTGATCGCCGGGAAACCACACTTGCTTCAACTGGCGCGGCCCGCCATTCGGTGGCTTCGGCCGCCAAAGATGGTTTCTGAAGAAGGCGCGGCGCTCGTCGATCGAAACCGCGTGGCGGGCGATATCGATATCCGGATTATCCGCGGTGTAAGGTAGTTTCAGCGGATTGGTTTTCCAGCCGACCGAGCTGACCGTGTCCCACAAGGCGGTGAAGTAAATAGGAACCGGCGGCCGCGAAAACGTCGCTTTGAATTGTTGGGCAAGAGCGAAAACCTTGTCGGCCTTCTCGCCTTCTTTCGAAATCGCCGATTGCAGGCGGATTGCATAAGGAATCAGCGCTTCGTTATTACCTTCCATCAGCCCATACATGTGCAGCAACGCGGCAACGGCGCGAACGGTGTACGCGCCGCGGCTGAAGCCGAACATGAAAATCCGGTCTCCGGGGCTATAGGTCCGCATCAAAAAGAGGTAAGCGGCTCGAACATCGTCCTCCAACCCATAACCGATCACATAACCAAGAACTTTGGTGATCTTTCGGGCAACGCTGGTCAGCGCGCCGACGGCTTCCATCGTGCCGACGCCCGGATGGTAATAAGTGACCTGCCGGGCAGGATCTTTCTCCAGCAATTGATAGAGTTTCACGACATTGGTATTGTGATCTGAGAACTCATTGGCGGTGCCATCGCAACAGAGGACAATATTTTTCATCGCACACGCCCTGCTCACGAGAAACAAAGGCAATTGTCGCCGCACCTGATTGCGCGGTCAACCGACCTCGACGCCGGCCTTACGCACCTGCAACGACGGGAGTTCGCGCAATAACCTGTCGCGCCGCCTCGATCCCGGTCATATAAGCGCCGTGCGCAGTCGAGAAATGCTCGGGCGAGCACGCCTCGCCGGCAAAAAACAGGCGATCGCCGACCGGGGCTGCGAGCACGAGGCGCTCGTCGGCATGCCCGGGCAGCGCGTGCGAGTAGGAGCCGCGCGCGAACGGGTCGTTCTGCCAGAACGTGCAGGCAATCGGCGTGATGTTGGCGACGACATCGGCGCCGAGATGCTTCGTCAATTGCTTGCGGGCCAGCGATTCGAATGCGGCCGCACCGCCCTTCTCGAGATCGGCGGCGAGCGAGCCGCCGAAATAGCATTCGAGAATCGGACAGCCGAGCGGCCGCACATCGTAGCTCGCGGTCGGCCGATCGATCGCGCCGAAAAAATGCACACCCTTCGGGAAATCCTCGGGGCGGTGCATGCGAAAGAACAGCTTGTCGGCAAGGCCGAGCGGCAGATGCGACGCAGCATGGAGCTTCTCGTCGAGCGCCGGCCGGAAGGCGATCGCGCCGCTCGCCAGCACGTTTGTCGGCAGGGTGACGATCGCCGCGCGTGCGCTGATCGTGCCGCGTGGCGTGTCGGTCTTCACCCGCGCTCCGGAATGATCGATCGCACTCACCGGCGCATTGAAGACAACGGGAAGATCCGCGCCGTAGGCGGCGATCAGCGCGCCATACCCTTCGACGACGCGCCAGTTCACGCCGGTGTCGACGTAGCGCCCGATATCTCGCGTCGATACACGGTCGAGCGCCGCGCCGCTGTAATAAGTTGAGATCGATTCGAGCAGATTAATCCAGCGGCTGCCCGCTTCGACAAAAGCGCTCGCCGGCGCATCCGGTTCTGCGTCTTTCGCCGCTTCGAGGCGATCCCAAAACAGGTCCGCTGCGCGCGAAAAATCCTCGTACTCGCCGGGCGCAAAGCCGATGTCGCGCGAGCGCCGCGCCCAGGGCGGCGTCGAATTGTCGATCGTAAACCCAAGCTCCCCGGCGATTTGCAACCACGGATTTACGTCGGCCGAATGCAGCCAGCCGCAGCCGAGATCGAGCGCGCAAGGTTGGCCTTCCCGCAACGTCCAGGCGCGGCCGCCGATGCGGGCACGCGCCTCGACGAGCAGCACGTCCATTCCGGCGGCGGCAAGCTCGTGCGCGGCCGCCAGTCCCGCGGCGCCGGCGCCGATCACCGCGACATCGACCTCGGATTTGAAACTCATGGGCAAGAACTAGGGCGTGGATTCATTGGCGCGACGCCACGCGGCAAGCATCGCGGGCGAACTGCCGAATCGGTCAGCCCGGCTCCAGGCCGTGCTTCCCCAGAGATTGCATTGCAGATGGCGTGCTGAGAAAGGCAACAAGCGCTTTTGCGGCGGCCTCCGCTTTCGTGCCGCTATGAATCCCGCCCGAATACACGGTGATATTTTGAATGTCGGCCGGGAGCGGCCCGAGATATCGGATGCCTTTGACGGGGAGAAGTTCGCTCACCTGATGAAATCCGATCTCGGCATCCCCGCGCGCAACGACTTCTCCGACCGGTTCGCTGGGTTTGACGGCGACCGCTTTCGCTTTGACCTGATCGTAGATGCCGAGTTTCTGCAGCATGCTCGCGATGTAGACGCCGCTCGCCCCGGCGGAATAGGTAATTGTCTTTGCCTGGAGCAACGATGTTTTCAGCGCGTCGGCAGAGCTGATATCGGGTTCGGGTGCCCCGGCGCGCACGGCAACGCCGACGCCCGATTTTGCGAAAATCACGGGAGCGCCGGCGATCTTTCCCTGCTTCGTCAATTCTTCAGCCAAGCTGCGGCCGAGGACGTTGGCGACGATGACGACGTCGGCCTCTTCGCCTGCTTCGATACGTTTCCGGATCACGGGAGAGCTCGACCACTCCGCCGCGACTTTGTGACCGCTCTCCCTCTCGAATTGTGGGAGCAACTCGAGATGGCAGCCTTGAGACCGGCCGAGGCGAGGAGCTTGATCTCGTCGGCGCGAGCGCCGCACGACAAGAGCAGACTTGCCGCCATAGCGACCATCAATCGTGTCTTCATAGCCATCACCTCGCAGAGTCGCCGATCAGGCAAGTATCTCGTGTAAGCCGGGTCCACCAAGCCGTCGCGGCCTTGATTGTGATCATCGTCGCTGTGCCGAGCGTTCTCATAAATTCCTGTTTGGCGAAGCTCGCGCGCACGCGCGTTTCGAATGCGGGTTTGGGTTACGCAATAGTGAGAATTTATTGGACGCCCCGATTCGTTATCGCCGCTCAAGGCTTCAGCAAAACTTTGCCCTTGGCTTCGCGGCGCGTGAGCATGCCGAGCGCTTCGGCGGCTTTTTCCAGCGGCAAAATGGCATGGATATGCGCGTCGAGCTTGCCGTCGCGCGCCCAGGTCAGGATTTCCGCATTGTTCTCGCGGCTCGCCTCGGGCTCGGCCTTCGTAAAGGCGCCCCAGAACACGCCGACGATCTCGCAGCCCTTGAGCAGCGCGAGGTTGAGCGGGATTTTCGGAATCGTGCCGGCGGCAAAACCAACGACGAGGAAGCGGCCTTTCCACGCCATCGAACGCACGCCGATTTCCGCGTAATCGCCGCCGACGGGATCATAGACGACGTCGATGCCCTTGCCGCCGGAGACGCGCTTCAGCGCTTCGCGCAAATCCTCGGCGGAATAATCGATGCCCTCGTCGGCGCCGTGCTCTTTGGCGAAGGCCACTTTGTCCGGCGAAGAGGCGCAGGCAATGACGCGCGCGCCCATGAGGTTACCGATCTCGACCGCGGCGATGCCGACGCCGCCCGAAGCGCCGAGCACGGCAAGGGCCTCCCCTTTCTTGAGTCGTGCGCGCTGTTTCAACGCGTGCAGGGACGTGCCGTAGGTGATGAGCAGGCCGGCGGCCTTTTCGAGGGCGAGACCGTCCGGCACTTTGACCAGCTGGTCGACGGCGACGGCGATTTTTTCCCGCGCCGCGCCGAAGCCGCTGGAGCCCGCGACCTTGTCGCCGACCTTGACGCCGGTGACATCGGACCCGAGCGCGCTGATCGTGCCGGAGAACTCGCCGCCGGGCGAAAACGGCAAGGCCGGTTTCGTCTGGTACTTGTTCTCGATGATCAGCGTGTCGAAGAAATTCAGCCCGACATAGGCGATGTCAACGACGGCCTCGCCGGGCCCGGGGGTCGGCGCCGCGACGTCCTCCAGAACCAGGCTCTCCGGCGGGCCGAAGCTTTTGCATAAAACAGCTCTCATCGCTCGCGCTTCTCCCGTTATGGCTGGTCTGCAGTCCGATTTTCGCCCGGTTCGGGCAGTAATTTTACCGCTCAGCTACCGGCTTCGCCTCCACCTGTCGAGCGGCCGGCGAGGTACCGTCGTCAGATGATTCGATTCCCGATCCCCGGCCGCGCCAAGCGCGAGGCGCTTTCCACTCTCGTGCTGCCGCTCCTGTTGAGCCTCAGTCTAGCGCCCGCTGCTTTCGCCCAGCAACAATCCCCGGCAAAGCCGGGAGCCAAGCCCGCCGCGACGACCTCGTCCAGGAGCGCGGCGAAGCCTGACGCCAAGAGCGACAGCAAGACGACCGACGCGAGAGGCAAGGCCGCCAAGGGCAAGGAGGAGAAAGGCGGCAAGAAGGTCGCCTCGCTAGGCGATGGCAAGCCGATGCTGCTCGACACCTTCCACGACTGGGGCGCCTACATGGCGCAGGGCAAGGAGAAGACCTGCTATGCCCTGGCGAGCCCCAAGGATCGTGCGCCAAGCACCCTCCAGCGCGATCCGGCTTACGTCTTCATCTCGAGCCGGCCGAGCGAGAACGTCCGCAACGAAGTCTCGATCATCATGGGCTTCCCGATGAAGGACAATGCCGAGGCAAAAGCCGAAATCGGCAATTCCAGCTACGATCTCATCGCCAAAGGCAGCAATGCCTGGGTCAAGAATCCGGTCCAGGAAAACCAGTTCATCGAGGCGCTGAAGCGCGGCTCGAAGCTGATCGTCAAGGCGCCCTCGACCAAGGGCAAGGTGACGACCGACTCCTATTCTCTCGCCGGCCTGTCGCAGGCGCTCGACCGCGTCCACAAAGAATGCCAGTAGGGGATCGGGCCGCGAGGCGAGGTGCCGCCTCCCGCGGCTCTCTCTCGCTCTCCGCCTTTTGGGTTGCGTTATTTCGATCGGCTAACCAAATCCCGCCTACGGGAGCGGCGCCGTAGCCTTTCGGCGCCTCGCGAAGACCAATCCAGAGACGCCGCGAAGCAATGGCCAAACGCGATTTCTACGAGACACTCGGCGTCTCCCGCGGCGCCTCCGACGTCGAGCTGAAATCCGCCTTCCGCAAGGCGGCGATGCAGTGCCATCCCGATCGCAATCCCGGCGACAAGGCCTCCGAAATCCGCTTCAAGGAGGTCAACGAGGCCTACCAGATCCTCTCCGACGCACAGAAGCGCGCGGCTTACGACCGCTTCGGCCACGCCGCCTTTGATGGTGGCGGTGGCGGTGGGGCCGGTGGATTTGGCGGAATGGGCGAGGGCTTCGCCTCGTCGATGGCCGACATTTTCGATGATCTCTTCGGTGATGTGATGGGCCGGCGCGGTCGCTCCTCGGGGCGCGAGCGCGGCTCGGATCTTCGCTACAACATGGAGATCACGCTCGAGGAGGCTTATTCGGGCAAGACGGCGAGCCTTAAAGTGCCGACATCCGTCACCTGCGAGGCGTGTTCGGGCACCGGCGCGAAGCTTGGCTCGAAGCCGAAGACCTGTTCGACCTGTAACGGCCATGGCCGCGTGCGGGCCCAGCAGGGTTTTTTCGCGATTGAGCGCACCTGCCCGACCTGTCACGGCCGCGGCGAAATCATCGACAATCCCTGCTCAACCTGTAGCGGCGCCGGCCGCGTCTCGCGCGAACGGACGCTCTCGGTCAACATTCCCGCCGGCGTCGAGGACGGGACGCGGATCCGTCTTGCCGGCGAGGGCGAGGCCGGGATGCGCGGCGGCCCGCCGGGCGACCTCTACATTTTTTTGGCAATCAAGCCGCATCCCTTCTTCCAGCGCGACGGCGCCGATCTCTATTGCCGCGTGCCGATCTCGATGGTTCAGGCGGCGCTCGGCGGCGAACTCGGTGTCCACACGCTCGACGGTGGCGAATCGAAGGTGAAAATCCCGGAAGGAACGCAATCGGGCCGCCAATTCAAAATCCGCGGCAAAGGCATGCCTGTCCTGCGCGCCCGTGATTTCGGCGATCTCTACATTCAGGCGAACGTCGAGACGCCGCAGAATCTGACGCGGCGCCAGCGCGAGCTGTTGCAGGAATTCGAGGCCGAATCCTCGACGCGCACCCAGCCGGAAGCCTCCGGTTTCATTGCCCGGATGAAGGAATTCTTTGAAAATCTCGGCAGCGCGTAAGAGCTCAGCCATAAAAGAAACCGGAGCCGAAATCTGAGGTTTTCTTGACGCTCCGACCGATGTGGGCGAGTAAGACGCGACGGAAAGCGGCGGGGAGACGTCTTGCAGTCAAAGCATTTGCGTTCGAAACGCCCGCGTTCGCCGCGTCTTACCCTTGACGAGCGTCTCGCCGACGAAGCCCGCTTCATCAAACGTTGGCTCGACAATCCGAAAGCCACCGGCGCCGTATCCCCCTCCGGCCGTTTTCTGGCACGCGCCATGGCGGCCTACGTCGACTCGGTCGCGGATGGCCCGATCATTGAGCTCGGACCGGGCACCGGTCCCGTGACCGAAGCGCTCCTCGATCGCGGCATACCGCAGGAGCGGCTGATCCTGGTCGAATACGACGCGTCCTTCTGCAAATTGCTGGCGCGCCGCTTTCCCAAAGCGCGCATCGTGCAAGGCGACGCGTATCGTCTTGCCGATACGCTGCGCCCTATCCTGAAAAAGCCGGCAGTCTGCGTAGTCTCCAGCCTGCCGCTGCTGACGCGGCCCGAACGCGGGCGGCTCAATCTTCTGCGCGACGCGTTCGAGCTGATGCAGCACGACGGCGCCTTCATCCAATTCACCTACGGCCTCACTTCGCCCATTCCGCTGACCAGCCGGTTGAGCGGGCTGCATTTCCGGGCGGAAGCCTCGCACAATGTCTGGCTCAACCTGCCGCCGGCACGCGTCTGGGTATATCGCGCCGCAGAAGTGCCGGCTGCCGATGAGGATAAGCGGCCGACGCGAGAAGATTGGCTGGAACGGCTGAAAAAGCGGGCGCGCGACAAGAGCCGCGAGCTGCAGCTCGAATTCGAGTCGAGGTTTGATGCGCCGCCCTTCCGGCGCACAGAGCGAAGAGGCGCGCCGGCTTTGGCGCTGCTGCGGCGCTTGGGCGAGAACGGCAAGGCCAGACGTTGACGGCCCGCGCGGGGGTCGCATCAACGGCCCTTGACTCATATATGCGCGACCGGTTGATCGTCGCACTCGACTTTCCCGACATCGATGCGGCAGACGCGATGATTGCGCGTCTTGGGGATGCGGTCACTTTCTACAAGATCGGCATGGAGCTCGTTTATTGCGGCGGCGGCCTCGCCCTTGCGCAGCGCCTGATCACGTCCGGCAAGCGTATCTTCCTCGACGTGAAACTGCACGACATCCCGAACACGGTCGAGCGCGCGACTCGCCAGATCGCCCGGCTTGGCGCCACCTTTCTAACGGTGCATGCCTATCCGCAGACGATGCGTGCGGCCAAAGCCGGTGCGGCGGGGAGCAGGCTCAAAGTGCTTGGGGTGACTGTGCTCACCTCATCCGACGACGCGGATTTGCGGGAAGCCGGCTATGCCTATGACGTACGAAGCCTCGTTCTCCGCCGCGCCTGCCAAGCGCGGGAGGCCGGAATCGATGGGCTGATCCTCTCGCCGCAGGAGCTTCGCGAGACCCGCGCTGCGCTCGGCGGCAACTTCCTCCTTGTGAGCCCGGGCGTGCGGTCCGCCGGCGGCTCGGCCGCGGATCAGAAGCGGGTCATGACGCCGCGCCAAGCCATGGCGGAGGGCGCCGACTATCTCGTCGTCGGGCGTCCGGTTACCCAGGCGGCGGAGCCTAAAACAGCGGTAGAAGGGATTGTCGAGGAAATGGCGGCGCGGGCCCGATGAAGCAAAACGCCGGGCGTACCTCCGGCCCGGCGTGCAAGGCCCGCCACAACTCAACGCAACGGACCCGGCTGGTACTTAAGCCCCAAACGATGACGGCAATATGACGCAGCTACCTGAAAATTCCACGCCAAACCTAAGAGGAGAGATAATGCCGAAAGCCTATTGGATCGGTCGCATCGACGTCAGCGACCTCGATGCTTACAAACAATACGTTGCCGCGAATGCGAAAGCGTTCGGAAAATATGGCGCCAAGTTTTTGGTGCGCGGCGGCGAGGCGGAGACCCGCGAAGGTAGCTCACGCGCGCGCAACGTCATCATCGAATTCAAGGATTTTGAGACGGCCCGCGCTTGCTACGACTCGCCGGAATATCGCGACGCAATGAAGTTGCGCGAGAGCGCCTCGGTCGGCGATCTCTTGATCGTCGAGGGCTATGACGGGCCGCAGCCAGCGTGAGCAGAGTTAGAAGCTCAGAGCTTTCGCCTGCTTCACCCCATCGATCTGCTTGATCCCGGCGAGTGCGGCGTCGGGCACTTTGCCGTCGACCTGGACGAGGGCGATGGCGGAGCCTCCCTGGCGGTCGCGGCCGAGCGCGAAGGTCGCGATGTTAATCCCCGCGTCGCCGAGCAGGCTTGCGAAGCGGCCGATGAAGCCCGGCTTGTCCTCGTTGCTGACATAGATCATCGAGGGCGCGAATTCTGCATCCATTTTGATGTCCTTGATCATCGTTATGCGCGGCTTCCCGTCGTGGAAGACCGTGCCGGCGACCGAGCGCTCTTGCCGCTCGGTCTGCACGGTTAGCGTGATCAGCGATTCGTAATCGCCCTCCGCTGCCCGCGTCACCTCGTCGATGGCGATGCCGCGTTCCTTCGCCACAATTGGCGCCGAGACGACGTTCACATCCGAAAGGAGCGGCCGCAGCAGGCCCGCGATCGCCGAGGCGGTCAGCGCCCTCGTCTTCAGCTCCGCCGCCAATCCCTCATAAGTGATCGTCACCTTGGTAAGGCCGCTCTCGGTCAGCTGCCCGGCAAACGAGCCGAGCCGTTCTGCCAGTGCGATGAACGGCTTCAGCTTCGGTGCCTCCTCGGCGGTGATCGAGGGGAAGTTCACCGCGTTCGAAATCGCGCCGCGGGTGAGATAATCGGACATCTGCTCGGCCACCTGCAACGCGACATTCTCCTGCGCCTCCGACGTCGAGGCGCCCAGATGCGGCGTGGCGACGACGTTCGGATGGCCGAAGAGCGGGTTCTCGGTCGCCGGCTCGCTCGTGAACACATCGAAGGCGGCACCGGCAACGTGGCCGGAATCCAGCAGCTTGCGCAGTGCGCCTTCGTCGACCAATCCGCCACGCGCGCAATTTATGATTCGCACACCCTGCTTCGTCTTGGCGAGGTTGTCCGCCGACAGAATGTTCTTGGTCTGCGCCGTCATCGGTGTGTGCAGCGAGATGAAATCGGCGCGGGTCAAGAGATCGTCGAGGTCGACTTTTTCGACACCGAGATCCTGCGCGCGTTCCGGCGACAGGAACGGATCATAGGCGATCACGCGCATATGCAGGCCAATGGCGCGCTCCGCGACGATGGACCCGATATTGCCGCAGCCGATAATGCCGAGCACCTTTCCGGTGATCTCGACCCCCATGAAGCGGTTCTTGTCCCATTTGCCGGCTTGTGTGGAGATATCAGCGGCGGGGATTTGTCGCGCCAGGGCAAACATCAGCGCGATCGCGTGCTCGGCGGTGGTGATCGAATTTCCGAACGGCGTGTTCATGACGATCACGCCCTTTGCCGTCGCCGAGGGGATGTCGACATTGTCGACGCCGATGCCGGCGCGGCCGATCACCTTTAAGCGCGACGCGTTTTCAAGAACTTTGGACGTGACTTTAGTGGCCGAGCGTATGGCGAGGCCGTCGTAGTCGCCAATCACGGCGGCGAGTTTGTCTTTGTCCTTGCCGAGATTGGGCTGGAAATCGACCTCGACGCCGCGCTCCTTGAAAATCGCGACGGCGGCGGGGGAGAGGGCATCGGAGATAAGAACGCGAGGGGACATGGGATTTATCCGGTGAGCGACCCTTCTCCCCTTGTGGGAGAAGGTGCCTCGCGGAACGCGAGGCGGATGAGGGGAATAATTTCGTGAGGGTCAGCCCCTCATCTGGCCTGCTTCGCAGCGTTTGCGTCTACGCCGCCTTCGGCAGAGCGGCTTTTGCCTGCGCATAGGCCCAATCGAGCCAATGCGTCAGCGCTGCGATGTCCGCGCGCTCCACCGTGGCGCCGCACCAGATGCGCAGGCCCGCCGGCGCGTCGCGATAAGCGCCGATGTCATAAGCCACGCCCTCCTTCTCGAGCCGTGTCGCGAGCTCTTTGGCGAACGCCGCCTGCGCGTCGGCGGAAAGCGCGGTTACCGCGGGATCGACCACCTTTAAACACACGCTCGTATTCGAGCGCGTCGCCGGGTCTTTGGCGAGAAAATCGATCCAATGCGTCTTCTTGGCCCAATCCGCCACGATTTGGGTGTTGGCAACGGCGCGCGCGATCAGCGCATCCAACCCGCCGAGCGACTTCGCCCAATTCAATGCGTCGAGATAATCCTCGACGCACAGCATCGACGGCGTATTGATCGTCTCACCCTTGAAAATGCCGTCGATGAGCTTGCCGCCTTTGGTCATACGGAAGATCTTTGGAAGCGGCCAGGGCGGCGTGTAGGTCTCTAACCGCTCGACCGCGCGCGGCGACAGGATCAGCATGCCGTGTGCGGCCTCGCCGCCGAGCACCTTCTGCCAGGAGAAAGTTACGACATCGAGTTTCGCGAAATCGAGACGCTGGGCAAAAGCGGCGGAGGTCGCGTCGCAGATCGTCAGCCCCTTGCGGTCCGCGTTGATCCAGTCGGCATTCGGCACACGCACGCCGGAGGTCGTGCCGTTCCAGGTGAAGATCACGTCGTGATCGCAGTCGACGCTCGCCAGATCGACGATATCGCCGTACTCGGCTTTCAGAACGCGCGCGTCTTTGAGCTTCAGCTGCTTCACCGCGTCGGTGACCCAGCCCTCGCCGAAGGATTCCCAGGCAAGCACGTCGACCGGGCGGGCGCCGAGCAACGACCACATCGCCATTTCGACGGCGCCGGTGTCTGAGGCCGGCACGATGCCGATGCGATAGTCCGCCGGAACCTGCAGCACCTCGCGGGTGAGCGCGATCGCCGCCTCGAGCTTCGATTTGCCGGCTTTGGCACGATGCGAGCGGCCGAGCGGTGCATTTTTGAGGATTTCGGGGGTCCAGCCAGGGCGTTTCGCGCAAGGGCCGGAAGAAAAGCACGGCTTCGCCGGCCGCACGGCCGGTCTCGTAGTAACAGCAGTCATAATCCATCCTTTCAGATGGGCGCCTCTCGTTGGGGAGAGGTGTCCCGCTGACGGCGATACGCCGCGCGCTGGGGCGGGTCAAGAGCGAAGCCGCAGGGTTGATGCGCGGCACGGCGATAGCTAAATGAGGCGGGCTTTTCCGCCAAAGCAGGTCACATGCGCGCGATACTCGACCTCATTCTGTTGATTTTACAGCTTTATACCTGGGTCGTGATCGCCACCGCGATCATGTCCTGGCTGATCGCTTTCGATGTTGTGAACTTTCGTAGCGATTTCGTCCGCGCGGTGTGGAACACACTCAACGCGCTGACGGAGCCGGTGCTGCGGCCGATACGCAACGTGCTGCCGAATCTCGGCGGCCTCGATATTTCGCCGGTCGTACTATTACTACTGATTTTCTTCCTCGAGCGGGTGATCGCCTATTATCTGTATCCGCTGGTCATCGCCTATTGAGCGGGAGAGCTAAGACCGGCGCCGACAATTTCTTCGAGGATTTCCGCCTCGGCCAGGTCATCCGTCACGCAACGCCGCGCACGCTCACGCGCGCCGATGCGGCGTTTTATACCGCGCTTTACGGATCGCGTTTCGCCGTGCAATCGTCCGACACATTCGCGCAGGCGATCGACTACCCTAAGAGTCCCATCGACGATCTCCTCGTCTTCCACACCGTGTTCGGCAAGACGGTTCCCGACATTTCGCTGAACGCGGTCGCCAATCTGGGCTATGCCGATTGCCGGTTCCTGCAGCCGGTCTTTCCCGGCGACACGCTGTCGGCGACATCCGAAATTATCGGGCTCAGGGAAAACTCAAACAAGCAAACCGGCGTCGTCTATGTGCGCTCGCGCGGCGAGAACCAGAACGGCGAGACCGTGCTCGATTATGTGCGCTGGGTCATGGTACGCAAACACGATCCCGCCGCAGCGATTGCCGAGGAGAGGGTGCCGCAATTGCCGTCGGCGCTTACGCCGGACGCGATAGGCGCTGGGTGTCCGCGGATAAACGCAAGCGCTTATGATCGCGTGCTCGCCGGCTCGCCGCATATATGGGGCGACTACGCCAAGGGCGAAAGAATCGACCATGTCGACGGCATGACAGTGGAAGAGGCCGAGCATCAGCTCGCAACCCGCCTCTATCAGAACACCGCGAAAGTACATTTCAACCAATTCTCGGAAGGGCAGGGCCGTTTCGGCCGCCGGTTGATCTATGGAGGCCACGTGATCTCGCTTGCCCGCGCGCTATCCTTCAACGGGCTCGCCAACGCGTTTCATGTCGCTGCGATAAATGGCGGCCGCCACGTCGCGCCGCTCTTTGCCGGCCTGACGGTGTTTGCCTGGTCGGAGATTCTCGACACCGCCGAAATTCCGGATCGCAGCGATGTCGCTGCGCTGCGCATCCGCACGATCGCGACTAAGGACCGTCCTTGCGCCGATTTCCCGGAGAGGAGTGGCGAGAGTTATGATCCCGCTGTCATCCTCGATCTCGACTATTGGGTGCTAATGCCGCGATAGTTCGGACAGTCAGCAGCGTCGGCACTGCCCTCGACCCGCAAGGCGCGCATGTCCGGCTTCGTGGCTTCGATGAAGTGAGAAATGTCAGCCGCAGCGGGACTCGCTTTATACGACTACACCAGCTTGTTGCGGCGATCGCCTTCTTGTACCCACGCAACAACAGACCGGCCCCCCAACTCCGGACAAACCCCATGAACGCCCCGCAAGCCGTGCCGGCCTTCAACCCGCTCGACCCCGCCTTCATCGCCGATCCCTATCCGACATACCGGATGCTGCGCGAGACGAGCCCGATCTGGCGCTCGCCGCTCGGCCCTTATGTGCTGACGCGTTATCGCGACATCGACGCGGTGACGCGCGACCGTCGCTTCGTTCACGATTTCGAAGGGCGGATTTCCGATCCGGGCTCGCGCCGCGCCATGATGGACGAGCCGGTCTTCCAATCGCTCGGCCGCTCCATGCTGGTGCGCGATCCGCCCGATCATACGCGGCTGCGCGGCCTCGTCGTGCGCGCCTTCACGGCGCGGCGCGTCGAGGAGATGCGCCCGCGCATTGAGGCGCTGGTGCAGGAGCTGATCGACGAAGTCGAGCCGCGCGGCCGCATGGATGTGATCGCCGACCTCTCGCACAAGCTGCCGGTGATCGTCATTTGCGACATGCTCGGCGTGCCGGAGGAGGATCGCGCCCAATTTCTCGGCGGCTTCCGCATTTCCGGCCGGGCGCTGGAGCCGATCCCGCTCTCCTCAGCGGAACTCGAGGAGAGCAATGCCAGCACGATTGCGACGCGCACTTATTTTTTGAGCTTGTTCGAGCGGCGCGAGAAAGAGCCCGGCAACGATCTGATCAGCGCGCTGCTCGCCGTGCGCGACGAAAAGGATGGGCGGCTCTCGCATGACGAGCTTACCTCCAACATCAACCTCTTGTTTGTGGCGGGCCACGAGACGACGGCAAACCTCATCGGCAATGGGCTGCTCGCGCTGCATCGCCAGCCCGATCAATGGCAGAAGCTGACCCGCGATCCCTCGCTCGCGGCAAATGCGGTCGAGGAATTATTGCGCTACGATTCCTCCGTGCAGCTGACCGCGCGCAAGGCCGCCGAAGACATCGAGCTCGGCGACGAGAAAGTGCTGATCAAGCGCGGCGATGGCGTGATCTGTCTTTTGGGTGCGGGCAATCGTGATCCCGCCCGCTACGATGATCCCGAGCGCCTCGACATCACGCGGCAGAATGTGCGGCCCTTATCGTTCGGCGGCGGCATCCATCATTGCCTCGGCGCGCAGCTGGCGCGACTCGAAGGCGAGATCACCTTCCGCGCTCTGGCGGAGAGATTGCCGAACTTGCGGCTCGAAAATATCGACAATCCGCAATGGCGTCCGACGCTGACGTTGCGCAGGCTCGCGGCGCTGCCAGCGACGTGGTGAGTACGACGCCTTCACCCTTGACGCTGCCCGAATTGCGGGTGCTGGCCGATGAACGAGAGGGAGTTCCTATGCCGGCCTTGTCGCCCGCCGCCGCCAGATCGTCGAGATGATCGCCGCCGAAAGCCAACGCGGCCGCCGCGTTACCGACAAGCGCGTCGGGCAAACGCTTGATCAAAAGTATCGCCCGCGTCAAGAAAGCGCTCGAGGCCGAATTCGCCGAATTAAGGAGGATCTGCTCGCCTCGGTTCCCGGCGTCAGTCCGGTCGTTGCGCGCACCTTGATCGCCGACATGAAAGTGCGGGATCGCTGAAACTCGATAAAGTCGCCGTACATGGGACGCCGGGAACCGGCTCCTTGATATCAGTATCGGTGACCCGGCGTTCCGTGTCCCCTTTGGTTTTCTCTTTTTCGTACGCGTGGCGTGCGGCGGCGATGACTCGCGCCTGTATTACAGCGTCGACATTCGCGGACGCGCACGCCGGACACGGACACTTGCCGTACATCGTGCACATCGCGAGATGCGCGTGCCGCGCTACTCCGCGGCGTCGGCGAGGCGGCCCGTGTCGAACTGCAAGCGCGCCAGCCGCGCATACAAGCCGCCGGCCGCAACGAGCGAAGCGTGCGTGCCCTGCTCGACGATGCGGCCGGCGTCCATCACCAGAATGCGGTCCGCTTTCAGCACGGTCGCGAGGCGATGCGCGATGACGAGCGTCGTGCGTCCACGCATCAGCCGCTCCAGCGCCGATTGGACGAGCGACTCGCTTTCCGCATCGAGCGATGAGGTTGCCTCGTCGAGCAGCAGGATCGGCGCGTCGCGGATTATGGCGCGGGCAATGGCGAGGCGCTGGCGCTGTCCGCCGGACAAGGTCGATCCGCGCTCGCCGAGACGCGTGTCGTAGCCCTCGGGCAAAACGCGGATGAACTCATCGGCGCCGGCCTCGGCCGCCGCGGCGCGTATCTCCGCATCGGAAGCGTGCTCGGCGCCATAGGCGATGTTCTCGGCAACCGAAATGCCGAAAATGAACGAATCCTGCGGCACCAGTGCGATCTGCCGGCGTACATCTTCGATGGCGAGCGCGCGGATGTCGCTTCCATCGAGCAAAATCGCGCCGCTTTGCGGATCGTAGAAGCGCATCAGGAGCTGGAACAGCGTGGTCTTGCCCGCGCCCGATGGGCCGACGATCGCCACGCTCTCGCCCGGCGCGACGTGGAAGGAGACGTCATGCAGCGCCCGCGCATCGCTGCCGGAGGGATAAACGAAGCTGACGCGACCGAAGGCGATGTCGCCAGGTGTCGGCACCGCCAGTTTCAGCGGGGCTTTTGCCGATGTGATTTGCGGCTCAGCGGTGAGCAGTTCCGATATCCGCCCGGCCGAGCCCGCGGCGGCGGAGATTTCGCTCCACACTTCCGAGAGCTGCCCGAGCGCGCTCGCCGCCAGCACGGCAAACAGCACGAATTGCGACAGGAGACCCGCCGAAATCGCGCCAGCGAGCACATCGCGCGCGCCAACCCACAGCACGATGACGACCGAACTGAAGGCAAGGAAAATCGCGATGCCGGTCAGGATCGCGCGGGCGCTCGTCGCATCGCGCGCGGCGACGTAAGCGGCTTCCGCCGCCTCGGCGAATTTGCGGCTCGCCACCCTCTCGGCGGTGAACGCCTGCATGATGCGAACGGCGCCAAGGCTTTCGGCGGCGAAGCTGGTTGCGTCCGCAAGCACGTCCTGTGCGCGCCGCGAACGCCGGCGCACGCCGCGGCCCGACGCCATCAGCGGCAGCACGATCACCGGAATGGCGATCAGCACGAAGGCCGACAGTTTCGGGCTCGTCAGCACCATCATCACCACCGCGCCGACGAACATGAAGAGGTTGCGCAAAGCGACAGAGGCGGACGACCCAAACGCCGCCTTCATCTGCAGCGTGTCGGCGGTGAGCCGCGAGACGAGCTCGCCCGACTTGGTACGGTCGTAGAAAGCCGCGTCGAGGCGCGTCAAGTGCCGGAACAAATCCGAGCGCAGATCGGCGACGATGCGGTCGCCGAGCGTCATCACGCAATAATAGCGGGCGGCCGAGGCGCAGGCGAGCACCGCCACGATCGCAATCATCGCGGCGAAATAATTGTTGATCAGTCCGGCGCTGCTTTCCGAAAAACCGTGGTCGATCATCCGCCGCACGGCGAGCGGCACGGCCAAGGTCACGGCGGAGGCAACGGTAAGCGCCGCCAATGCGGCAAGTGCCCGGCCCCGATAACGGGCGAGGTATGGCAGGAGCGGCACGAGCGCGCGCAAGGGCGCCGCGTCAGCGGGCCCCTCGCGTCGCATGCGGATCGGCCTTCTCATGACTGTGCCCCCGCCGGTTGCACCGAGCGGCAAAACTTGTCGCCCGGGACGTTTTGCGCTATCAGCCCGCAATTCCGCAATGTGGCACGTCCGCCGCGGGGAATCCCTTGAAATTCAGTCGCCGGGCGCAGCCAGCCTCGGCGCTTTATGGATCAGCCGAGACTCCGCAATGAAAAGCGATATCCATCCAAATTACCACCCGATCAAAGTCGTGATGACCGACGGCACCGAATACGTGACCCGCTCGACCTGGGGCCGCGACGGCGACACGCTGAACCTCGACATCGATCCGAAGACTCATCCGGCCTGGACCGGCGGCTCGCAGCAGCTCGTCGACCGCGGCGGGCGGCTGTCGCGCTTCAACTCGCGCTTTGGTCAGCTCAGCCTGGGGAGGAAGTAAGGCGCGGCTCAGGCCGGCGCGATTTCGCCGAAATTCGCGCCGAAGGCGGCGCGCAGCCGCTCGCGCTCCGCGGCAAGGGAGCTCGGCGGCTCCGCCGGTGCCTCCACGGTCTTGGCGTAAATCAACTGGTCGAGGTGAATAATCCGCGCCTGCAGGCGCATGGATTGCGTGACTAGGTCCTTCAAGCGTTCAGGCAGGCGCGCGAAAACATCCAGCCGCGACGCCATCTCCTGGGTGGAGAGCCGCACCTTGTTCTTCTCGGATGCGGCCTGGTTCTGCGTCATCTCGCCTTCATTGACCGCGCGCTGCAGCAAGAGCCACGAGGCAAGCTGCATCAGCCGGGTCGTGAGCCGCATGCTTTCGGCGGCATAGGCTAGTGCCTCGGCGCGTGGCAGGGCCTTGGAATTGTCGCGTCCATCGCCGTCGAGATAGGAAGCGGCCTCTTCGACGAGCAGCATGCCCTCGCGAAAGAGATTCTTGAACGCGTCCGAGCCGGCAAGCCGCTCGGCAAACGAAACCGGCGGGCGGCCGCCGTCCGATGAACTCAACGCCACCATGGACTTCAATCCTGGACCGCATCTCGGCACAGAACGCCGACAGGCCGACTATACCAAGTCTTAACGGCCTGGCGCGCTTAAGCCTTGGTTAACCTTAACTGCAGCCGGTGACATCGCCCATCCAAAGCCCCACATTGGCGATTAAAGCCGATTCGATGCCTAGGATCGGCACGGGAGCCCTTGTTTGACCAGCCTTCCCGCTTCGCGCGCGGCTCTTCCCGACGATTCCGGCGAGCCCTTCGAAGCCGAATGTGCGCCTGAGCCCGGCGGCATTGCCGCGCGGGCGCGCGCGGCTGCGCCGGGTGGGGCGCCCTATCTCGCCTCGCTCAATCCCGAGCAGTGCGAGGCGGTGCAGGCGCTCGACGGTCCGGTTCTCGTGCTCGCCGGGGCCGGCACCGGCAAGACCCGCGTTCTGACGACCCGCGTCGCTCACATGATTGCGACGGGGAAAGCCCGTGCGCACGAAATCCTGGCAGTCACCTTCACCAATAAGGCGGCGCGGGAGATGCGCGAGCGCGTCGTGCTGCTCGCCGGTCCGGTGGCTGAAGGCATGCCGTGGCTCGGCACGTTCCACGCCATCTCGACGAAGCTCTTGCGCCGCCATGCCGAGCTCGTCGGCTTGAAATCGAATTTCTCCATCCTCGATACTGACGATCAGATCCGGCTCCTGAAGCAGGTCATTCAGGCTGAGAATGTCGACGACAAGCGCTGGCCGGCGCGCGCGCTCGCCATGCAGATCGACAATTGGAAGAATCGCGGCCTCGATCCGACGCGCGTGCCGACAGGCGAAGCGGAGGCTTTTGCCAACGGCAAGGGCGGCCGGCTCTATGCGCTTTATCAAGAGCGGCTGAAGGTTTTGAACGCCGCCGATTTCGGCGACCTCCTGCTCGAATGCGTGCGGCTGTTCCGCGAGAACACGGACGTGCTCGCCGATTATCAGCGGCGCTTCCGTTACATCCTGGTGGACGAGTACCAGGATACGAACACGATTCAATATCTCTGGCTGAAATTGCTGGCGCAGGGACGCCGCAATGTCTGCTGCGTCGGCGATGACGATCAGTCGATCTATGGCTGGCGCGGCGCCGACGTCGACAACATCCTGCGCTTCGAGCAGGATTTTCCCGGCGCCAAAGTGATACGGCTCGAACGCAATTATCGCTCGACCGGCCATATTCTTGCCGCCGCATCGCATCTCATTGCGCGCAATCAGGGACGGCTCGGCAAGACGCTGTTTACCGACGGGGAGCTTGGGCTGAAGCCGCAAGTGACCGGCGTCTGGGATTCCGAGGAAGAAGCGCGTTACATCGGCGAAGATATCGAGCAGCTGCAGCGGCAGAAACATTCGCTCGAAGAGATCGCGATTCTGGTGCGCGCGTCCTATCAGATGCGCGAATTCGAGGAGCGCTTCATCACGCTGGGGCTGCCCTATCGCGTCATCGGTGGCCCGCGTTTCTATGAGCGCGCCGAAATCCGCGATGCGCTCGCCTATCTGCGTTGCGTCGCGCAGCCAGCCGACGATCTGGCTTTCGAGCGCATCATCAATGTGCCGAAGCGCGGGCTCGGCGACGCCACGCTGCAGCTGCTGCACGACTATGCGCGGCGCGAGAATGTGCCGCTGATGCTCGCCGCTCGCGCGCTGGTCGAGACCGACGAGATCAAGGCCAAGCCGCGCCAAACCATGCGCGACCTTCTCGCCGATTTCGCGCGCTGGTCGGCGATGGTCGACGCAAGGCCGCATGCCGAACTCGCGGAAGCGATTTTGGAAGAGTCCGGCTATACCGAGATGTGGCAGCGCGATCGCACCGCGGAAGCGGCCGGGCGGCTCGAAAACCTGAAAGAGCTCGTGCGCGCCATGGACGAATTTCCGAACCTTGCGAGCTTTTTGGAGCACATCTCGCTTGTCATGGACGTGGACAACAAGGAGTCCAGCGAGCGCGTCTCGATCATGACGCTGCATGCGGCGAAGGGGCTCGAATTCGAGACCGTGTATCTGCCGGGTTGGGAGGAAGGGCTGTTTCCGTCGCAGCGCTCGCTCGACGAGAACGGCCGCGCCGGGCTCGAAGAGGAACGGCGGCTTGCTTATGTCGGCCTCACACGCGCCAAGCGCCGCGCCAAAATCACGTTTGCTACGAACCGGCGAATCCGCGGCCTGTGGCAGACGACGATCCCCTCGCGCTTTCTCGACGATCTGCCGGCCGACCACGTCGAAGTGGTCGAGGCGCCGGGCGCCTCGACCTACGGCGGCTACGGCGTGTCGCGTTTCGAGAATATGGACACGTACGCTTCGAGCTACGCGACGCCCGGCTGGCAGCGCGCGCAGGCGCGGCGCAATGCGCGCGGCGGGAATAATGGCGGCGGCTTTTCCGAGCGCGCGCATACCTGGGGCAAGGGCGGCGGCAGCACCGACTGGGGCTCATCGGCGCGCCGCGGCCCAATGCAGATCGAAGGCGAGCTGGTTGCGACGTCGACCGGCAAATCGGCCTTTGCCAAAGGCGCACGCGTCTTTCATCTGAAGTTCGGGCAGGGCACAGTCGCGCTCGTCGATGGCAACAAGCTCACCGTCGATTTCGACAAAGCCGGCCGGAAGATGGTGCTCGAAAGCTTCGTGCAGGCAGTATAGGTGTGCACTAGGTGGATGACGCCCGTGGACAATTTCAGCGAACGGCGATCGCTGCAATCGCTTTCGATCTGGCTGCGTCTTGTAAGCGTGTATCCAATGTCAGCAGGCTGATATCCGCGGCAAGCACACTCGCCGGGTGCAACGCGTCCGCGGCGCCGAGCTTTGTTGCGAACTCTCTGATCAATTCGTCGGCGCGACTGAAATCCCTCAGCGTATGCTCAAGACTATCGCATGATTTATGCAGTTCGTCGAAGCTCTTGAGCGCTAGCGCCGCTTGATCGGAATCGAACCGCTTCGTGCGAACGGCGCGCGAGACGAATGCAGAGAACTCCAACCGAACCAAATCGCTGACGATCATTCGATCTGTCGCGTTGCGAAAACAGTTCCGGTTTTCGAGGAAGGTTCCTCGACGATCAACGCAATAATGACCGACGTGTCGAGGTAGACGGTCACCGCTCCTCTTCACGCATCTCGCGCACGATTTCGGCAGCGCGCTTCTTCAGTGGCGGCAACAGTTTCGCGCGGGCGGCGATCTCATCGATCAACGCGCCCGGGGGGGCGGCCTCGTCCAGTCGCCGACCTCGGCCGCAAATCCACGACAGGTTTTCCGTGCCGAGTGTTCGTGACTTCTTCGCCGGCAAGGACCTTGTCGATTAGACGCGACAGCTGTTCCTTCGCTTTGACTAGGGGATAATCAGTCATCGCTATGGTCATTTGTTGTGGAAAATGACTATAACTGGGTCTGACCCGTAGACCAAGTGCGTGATCCTGGCCGTTCGCGTTCCTCCCCTCACCTCACACATTCCAGATACCCCTCCGCCCCCGCGACCCGTCCCGCATTGATCGCGGCGAGCACCGCGTGCCGGCGTTTCGGCCGGCTTGGATCGCGCAAGATCGGATTGGGCAGCGCGGTGGCGAGCAGCGACGACTCGCGTTGGTTGAGATCGGCGGCGCTTTTGTGGAAATAGCGCCGCGCCGCAGCTTCGGCGCCGAACAGGCCGCGGCCCCATTCGGCGATGTTCAAATAGACTTCGAGCAC